>Ga0247727_10000027_pt1 | contig 301818 bp, 282 predicted proteins | sample WisWelCaveWW1625_FD_202498 | JGI IMG/M metagenome (GOLD analysis project Ga0247727, IMG submission 202498) | Biofilm microbial communities from Wishing Well Cave, Virginia, United States - WW16-25 | ecosystem: Environmental > Aquatic > Deep subsurface > Groundwater > Cave microbial mat... | reverse complement strand
CCCCGCCCTCGAGAGCGAGCTCGACCGCGTCCACGAGGTGGTGGCGTATTCGTTTACGAGCGATCGCTCGCCGGACGGGCGCGAGCGGGGGAAGCACCACGAGCAGAAGGCGCATCCCGACCTGTTGTTGGCGGACGGGGAGATCGCCGCATCGCTGCGCGTCTACGACTGGACGATGCTGGTGAACGGCGTCCCGATCCCAACCGGCGGCGTTTCGGCCGTGTCGTGCCTCCCGGAGCACCGGCGCCGCGGCTACGTGGGGCAGATGCTGCGCTGGGCGATGGAGCGGATGCGGGAGAAGGGTCAGTGGCTTTCCACGCTGTACACGCCCCATCCGGCGCTATACCGTCGCTACGGCTGGATGGTGGCGGCCTCAAACCTGAAGTTCACGCTGCACCCAAAGCAGGTGCAGGCGTACAACCCGTCAGCGGTGCGAGGGCGGGCGGTGCGGGTCACGGAAGAAGACAGGCTGCTGGTGGAGGGCGTCTACCAGCGCTTCAGCGAGGGTCGCACCGGACAACTGGTGCGGGACGACTGGATGTGGCGCGAGGCGTTCTTCCGGCGCATCTATGACGAGACGCGCAAGCTCTCTGACGTCGCCGTATGGCACGATGACGATGGAGCGGCTGCCGGGTACCTGTGCTACGAGAGCACGCGCGGCCCGCCGCCGATGGGGATGAGCAAGGTGTGGCTGCGCGAGTTCGTCGCAATGAGCGGAAGCGCCTACCAGGGGCTGTTGAGCTATCTACTATCGCACGACCTGGCGGATGAGATCTTCTGGTACGGGCCCACGGATGACCCGCTGCCATACGCGCTCGACGACTCGGTCCAGGTGAAGCGCGAGTACATAGATGACTTCATGCTGCGGGTGGTTGACGTCCAGAAAGCTGTGGACGCGCGGCCGGCGGCACCGGGCGCACCGGACGGTGCGTTCAGCGTCTCGCTGTCGGACGCAGCGTGTCCCTGGAACCAGGGGACATGGCGCATCGAGAGCGAGGGCGGGCGGCTGACGGCCAGCCGGACCGAGGGCGCCGGAGAGATGGCGATGGCGGCGGCGACGTTCGGGGGCCTGTACGACGGCTATCTGCGGGCGAGCGACGCGCTGCGATCAGGGCTGGCGGAGGGGAGCCGGGAGGCGGCGCTGGTGGCGGACCGGCTGCTGGCGGCGGCTTACCCGCCGAACGGCAGCGATTTCTTTTAGGGCTGACCGAGGCGATGGGCGACGAAGTAGCTTCCGTCCCAGACGTAGTTCGTCCGTCGCACGAGCTCAGTGCCATCTGGCCTGGGGAGAGCCTCCGTGATCCGTACGCCGTCCGGCAGGATCTTTACGTCAGCGATGGTCCCCTTGACGCTGAGGCGCTGCACTTCCCTGTCGAATATCAGCAGACGTTGTTCGCGGCAGGGGCTGCATAGCTCGTCCGCGACCACGAACACCGCCTCCGGGTGAGGGTCGCCGGCGATATTGACGTCCCAGCGGTTGATCACGACCTGTTGCCTGTCGCTCAGGACGTCGGCGTAGTAGGTCTCTATATCGACCGTCTGCTGAGTATTCCCCCTCAAACCCCTCAGTCCGAGAGGGGCGAATTGATCGGGCGCGACAAGATATCCTGCGAACATCGCAAGTCTCACAAAGAGGCCGGCGATGACGATGAAAATGATGATCTGAAGAGCCGGATGAACGCCAGCGAATCGCATCCCACAAACAAGGATAGCAGACGCCCTATGCCCCAACCCGTCTCTGAAAGATCAGCCCGGCAGCAATCGCCAACAGCGTGCTGGGCGCGAGAAGCAGGGTGGCTACGGCGATGTCGATGAAGATAGCGCCGAGCACGATGCAGGCCATCGTGAAGGCGACGACCCAGCGCAGGACGGCGCGGCGAGCCGCTGTCGCGCGCAGCGAAACCCAGACGGCGCCGGCGTAGAGGAGGGCGATGGCGGCGAGGGTGGCCGCGACGAGGAGGGAGCCGTCGGTGGTGACGAGGTTGTAGACGACGGCCTGGCCGAGTATGAGGAGGCCGAGGCCGCCGCCTGCTACGCCCGGCCAGGAGATGTCCCGCGGGCCGGGTGGGGGCGGTGCCGCCGCTGCGGGTCCGTCGGCCGGCGAGCGGTCACGACGCGCGTCGCGCTGCCGGCGGCGGGTCTGTTTACGACGAGACATGATCCGAATCTAGCCAGTCACCGAGTCAGTGTCATTTGTCCCAGGTCAAGCATCGGCAGCGACGCTAATGTAGCGGATGGCTTTAGCCTTCCACGAGCAACGCCCGATATGGCAGCAACATTCCGACGGAGACCGAATCGCCTACCGCTGGGCAACTACGCCGATCATCACTTCTACCTCCTGACACTGGCGTCTCATGGGCGGAGGAATGTTTTCGCGGGGTCTGCTGCGCCAATGTGCGTCACAGCGCTCCGAATCGTGGCAACCAAACACGCTGCCGGGATTCTGGCATATTGTTTCATGCCTGACCACGTTCACCTGCTAGTTCACTGTCCAGAGCGGACTTTCCTTCCAGACTTCATACGCGACTTCAAACAGGCCACAGGGTTTCGGTTTAAGAAGCAGACAGGCTGTCAGTTGTGGCAAAAGAGCTATCACGACCACGTTTTGCGCTCCGAGGAGTCCGTCATGGACGCCGCGCGTTACATCGTTGCGAACCCGGTTCGAGCCGGTCTTGTGGCTGATCCCAGCGCGTACGAGCTAACCGGTTCGTTCGTCTGGGATCGCGACGCCCTGATGGAAGGCTAAAGCCATCCGCTACATGCGGCTGTTCCGCCATTGGGTTACGAAACGCCCGTGGCCTCCCCGTGTTGCTTGCGGAGCTCCGTCTTGAGGACCTTGCCGAGGTAGTTGCGAGGGAGCTCGTCCAGGAATTCGTAGTACTTTGGCGCCTTGAAGCTGGCGAGGTGGCCTTTGACGAAGTCCGTGAGGTCGCCGGGCGCTGCCTTCTGGCCGGGCTTGAGGACGACGATGGCCTTCACCTCTTCGCCCCACTCGACGTCCGGGACGCCGATGACGGCGGCGTCCTCGACCGAGGGGTGCTGCTGGAGGACTCCCTCGATCTCGCCGGGGGCAATGTTCTCGCCGCCGCGGATGATCAGGTCCTTGGTGCGGCCGGTGATGAAGAGATAACCGTCGTCGTCTATCCAGCCCACATCGCCGGTGTGGAGCCAGCCGCCGCGCATCGCCTCGCTCGTCTCCTCGCCGCGGCCCAGGTAGCCGGACATGACGCGCGCGCCCTGGGCGCAGATCTCGCCCTCCTGCCCGGCCGGCAGGACGTTGCCGTCGGGATCGAGGATGGCCACGGCGATGTCGTCCATCGTCTTGCCGACGGAGCGCAGACGCGTGAGCGCTTTCTCGCGATCCTGCGGCGGGCCGTCCGGAATGATGTGGTCGTCGGGGCCGAGGAAGGTGAGCGACGAGGTACTTTCGGTCTGGCCGTAGGCGTTCATCAGGCCGCACTTGAAGACCTGGACCGCCCTCGTTACGACCTCGTAGGGCATGGGTGCCGCGCCATAGGCTACGAGCTTGAGCGAGCTGATGTCGGTCTTGTCGAAGTTGGCATGCTCCATGATCCGCTTAAGCATGGTGGGGACGACGAAACTGTGGGTGACTCGGTGCGTCTGGACAGCTTCGAGCCAGGCGGCCGGGTCGAACTGGGGCAAGATGACCATCTTGCGGCCACCCCAGACGGACGACAGCATCGTCGTAGCGCCGGCGACGTGGTAGAAGGGGACGGAAACCAGGAGCACGTCGGGGCTTTCGTCGCCCGGGTCGGCGGGCGCGACGGTGTTCGTGACGTAGACGGACATGCCGAGGTAGGTCAGCACGACGCCCTTGGGCAGCGCGGTCGTGCCGCTGGTGTAGATGACGATCGTGGGGTCCAGGTCCTCCACGTCCGTGAAGATCTCGTCGGGCTCGTGGGCGGCGATCGCTTCCTCGTAGCTGGTCGATCCTTCCGCCTTTCCATCGATACAGATCGTGTGCTTGACCGTCTTGAGCTCCGGCTTGATAGCTGCGGCGAGGTCGAGATAGCGCTGACCGACGAAGAGGACGGAGGTCTCGGAGTTGTTGCACATGTAAGTGAGCTCTTCGTGCTTGGCGCGGTAATTGAGCGGGACGAATACCGCGCCGAGCTTGGCGGCGGCGTAGTAGATCTCGACGTACTGCATCGAGTTGAGCGCCATCACAGACACTTTGTCACCTTTGCCCACGCCCATCGCCTGCAGTGCGTTGGCGAGGCGGTTGACGCGGTCCTGAAGCTCCGCGAACGTGCGCGCCTGGCCGTCGCAGGCCAGCGCCCTGCGTTCCGGCACGACGGACGAGGAGATCATGAGAAATTCGGCTGTGTTCATGGCTTCCCTCCTGCGAAGGGCAGTGTAGCGCACCCTTCGTTTCCCAGCCAACTCCTCCCCGCTCACTCAGGGCAGACTCCTGGGTGGGATGTTGAAGATAGCGACTATCTGTAGCGGCGACCTATCTGGTCGCGCCCTACCCCTACGGCGGGTTGATCGGCTCGGCGGCGAGGTTCGGCTCGCCGGGCGGGACGTAGATGCGCAGGTCGACGATCACCTCGCCACGTTCGGCAGCGACCGCGTATCGCCCGAGGAGGCGGCCGCGGCAACCCTCGGCGAAGCAACGGCCGACGAGGTCGTAGGCGCCCCCCGTACACGCGTCGACAAACCAGCCGCTGGCCTCCATGAACACGTGGTCGGGCCGCCACTCGAGCGGGCAGTCTTGCTCCAGGCCGCGGTCGGTCAGCGCGATGAAGTCGCCGGTCTCCAGCAGGACGAGCCAGACGTCCTCATGGTCGAACAGGTATGGCGTCGCAATCTCATAGTCAGCGGTATGTCCAGCCCTGATCAGTTCCTGCCGCTTCGGCGCGTCGCCCGTGATCAGGGTAATCATGGCCGCCGAAACCAGCACCAGGCCGAGGAGCGCCGGCACCCCAAGCCCGATGCGCCACCACCAGCCGGCGGCGCGGGCAAAGGTCGTTACCTTCTCGGCATAGCGGTAGCCCCAGACGGCGAGGGCGGCGAGACCGCCAAACGTCAGACCGGCGAGGACTGCGCCGACCGTGTACGAGGCGGTCCGGCTGCCGGCGCTGAGGTGTCCGCCGCTACGGCCGCCGTCGAAGGCGTCCCAGTCGCCATCGCCGACTCCTATCGCAAGGACTATGACATAGGCGACCACGAACGCCGCGGTGACGGCGCTGCAGAGCAACATCCCGAGAATCGTGCCGGCCAGTAGTCTTGTCACTTCGGCGCGGCGTTCCAGAGGCTGATCGAGAAGGGCCAGCGTCGATGCAGTGCTGAGGCCCGTACCCGCGATTACAGCCGCGGCGAATAGGAGGTAGAAGAGACCCTCTGGATTGCCGTTCCGGGTATCCGTGCCTAACGCGGCGGCTGCCGCGCCCGCCAGGAGGGCCAGTGCGGCGGGAACGCTGAGCCTGACGATGAGTTGCCACCGGGATGGGCGCGGGTTGGAGGTCACGCCCGACCATCAACGGACCGAGCGGCCTGCCCCGCCAGTCGCGACTCCAGCGCCAGGCTCTGCGCCAAGGAGAGGTCGAGGCCCTCGACGACAGCACGCCTGGCGAGGCGCACCGCGTGCTGAGGATGGGCGAGTACTTTCCGCGCCATGGTCTCCGCCTCCTCGTACAGACGATCACGGGGGACGACACGCTGGACGAGGCCGTGGCGGTACGCAGCACGGGCGTCGATGGGCTCGCCGGTGAGGATCATCTGCATGGCGAGACCGGGCGGGATGTGCCGGGGCAACGTTTGCGTGCCGCCGGCCGACGGAATGTAGCCGAGAGTGACTTCGGGCAGCCCAAGTCGCGCATCTTCAGAGGCGATGCGGATGTCGCAGCACATGGGCAACTCGACCCCGGCGCCCAGCGCGTAGCCGTGGATCGCGGCTATCGTCAGCTTGTCGAGCGAGAGGATGAAGCCCCAGAGGTCACGCTCGCGGCGGGCGCGACGGGCCTCGACGTACGAGGGCGCGGTGCCGAACTCGCTGATGTCTGCGCCGGCGGAGAAGCCTCGGTCGCCGGCGCCCTTGAAGATGACCGCGTGCACCTCGGGGTCGTCGCGAACAGCGTGTACGGCGTCCCAGAGCTCATCGCGCATCTGGAGGTTGATGGCGTTGAGGACGTCGGGGCGATTAAGGGTGATCCAGGCGACGCCGTCGAGCTTTTCGTAGAGAACGGTGTCGGGCAAACCTACAAACCTGCAAACCTGCTAACGGCACAAACGGGCGAGCGCGCGAACGTACGCGTCGACGAACGGACTAACCTGCGCGCAATGGCGGGCCCCACCCCAGATTCTTCGTGAAGGGGTATGGTACAGCGCGCGGACGCCCCGGCGCTCAGAATGACAATTCCCTTACCGCCAGTCTGGTTTTTGGATCGCGCTCTTGGCCTTGTTCTGCAGGGCGCGGTCGATGTCGGAGTTGATCCTGGCGGCGAGGGCGCGCATGCCATCGGAGCCCGCCTTCATGCCCTCGCTGCGCCAGCGGCTGAGAGTGGCGCGATCGCCGGCATTGAGGCTCGCTTCTTCCAGGAGGCGGTCGACGATGACGGTGAATATCTCCTGGGCCTCTTCGAGTTCGAGTTCCAGCTTCATCGGGCCTTGCCTTTCGTCGAGACGTAGCGGCCCGTCTTGCGGATCATCCGCGTCGTCTTCTCGTCGATCAGAGTGCCAAGAGCGCCGTTGACTGCGACCGCCAGATCGTCCATCTCGACGGTCCCGACGTCGCGCTCGGTGCGCCAGCGGCGTACGGCCTGCTTGCCGTCCTGTCCGACCCCGCTGTGGTCAATTATGTGGGAGGTGACGATGCTCATCAGCGACCAGGCCTCGTCTACCTCCAGGACTATCTGCATTCTTACCTCCTACTTTCCCTTGAATTCGGGTTTCCGCTTCTCCAGAAAGGCGCGTACTCCCTCTGCACGGTCTTCCGTCGACTGGAGAATGATCGTCAGGTCGGTCTCGTAGCGAAGCGCCTGCTCCAGCGGCATCTCAAGCCCTCGCGAGATCGCCTCCTTGGCGTAGCGCACGGCCAGCGGGCCGCGCTCGGCGATGCGGGCGGCGACGGCGACAGCCTCGACGACCAGCCGGTCGCGGGGGACGACGGCGCTGACCAGACCGATGCGGAGGGCTTCGGCGGCGTCGATGGGCTCGCCGGTCAGGATTATTTCCAGGGCGTTGCCCCGGCCGACAAGCCTGGGCAGGCGCTGTGTGCCGCCGGCCGCCGGCAGCCTGCCGCCGGCCACCGCGGGCAACCCGAAGCGCGAATGCTCCGAGGCGATGCGTATATCGCAGGCGAGGGCAATCTCCAGCCCCAGGCCCAGCGCCTCGCCGTTTATCGCGCAGACGACCGGGCGCGGCAGTTCCGCCAGACAGGCGAGCGGATCGCCACGCGCAGGGCCCTCGAACTCGCCGTCACAGAACGCGTCGCCCTCGCCGATGAGCACTGCTACGCGCACCTCATCATCGTCTGAGATCGCCTCGCAGTGAGCCGAGAGTTCGGTCAGCCCCGCGTCGTCCAAGCTGGGGTGCCGGAGCGTAAGCCACGCCACGGCGCCCCGTACGTCGAGAGAGAAGCTGCGGTCGACCATCGGCGTTCCGAATTGTAGCAGGTGAGTTCCTGCCGGTCAGCGATCGCAGAATTCGGCGAATCGAAACCAATCGCCAACCAGTCTCAGGCGCGCGCCCCGTAACCCATCGACACGTCGGGCGTCCATTTCGTAAGAGCTTTCACACCGTTTCCCGTAGGAATTTTCACACAGAGCGCGCAATTCTCCGCAAATCCGATTTATAATGAGGCCCTTGATGAGAATTTCGATTGCCATTCTAATATTCGCTCTGATTATTTGCGCCGGTCTGCTGGCCACGACCGGCGGCAGCCGCGCAGACGAGCCGCCCAATCCGCGCATTGTGGAACCCGCCAGCTCCCTCGCCCGCCCCGCTGATCGGACGGGCAAGCAGATCGTCGTGCGCTTCAAGCCGAGCGCTTCGGCCGCCGCCATCGCTGCGCTCAACGGCAAGAACGGCGCGAAGCTCCTGAAGGAGCAGCCCGCATCAGGCCTCCAGCGCCTCGCCCCCGAGGCAGGCGCTTCGCTCGAGGGCTTGCTGGCCGCTTACCGCCGCAGCCCGCTCGTGGCCGAGGCTAACGTCGCTCACATCGCGCAGTTGCTGGACACGCCGAACGACACGAACTATTCGTACCAGTGGCATCTGCGGGCGACCGAGGGCGGGATGTGGGCGGACCTGGCATGGGACCTGGCGCCAAACCGAGGACAGGGTGTGGTGGTGGCCGTGATCGACACAGGCGTGGCTTACGAGGACTTCAACAGCCAGCTCGGCGGCGCACCGCAGACCTTCCACATCGCGCCGGACCTGGCGACGACTCCCTTCGTCGCGCCCTGGGACTTCAACAACAATGACGCGCACCCCAACGATGATCACGGCCACGGCAGCCACGTCGCCGGCACGATCTCGCAGGACACGAACAACGCCTACGGCGTCGCGGGCGTGGCCCGCAACAGCACGGTCATGCCCCTCAAGGTGCTCGATTACACCGGCAACGGCTTCGACGACGACATCGTCGAGGCGATCTACCACGCGGTCAACAACGGCACGGACGTCATCAACATGAGCCTCGGCTTCCCCGGCACGGGCGGGCCCGACGCAAACGGCGTCGCCTGCACCGAGATCGCCGGGCTCAATACGGCGCTCGACTATGCGCACGATAACGGTGTCGTGCTGGTCGCGGCGGCGGGCAACGACGGCGGCATCGTCTCCTGTCCGGCGGCCCACCCACAGGTCATCTCCGTCGGCGCGACGAGGTTCGACGGGCAGGTGACGTTCTACTCGAACAACGGCTCGGCGCTGGACATCAGCGCTCCCGGCGGCGACCCTTATGTAGACCAGAACGGCGACGGCTACGGCGACGGTGTCCTGCAAGAGAGCTTCTGCTACGATGCCTCGATCCTGCTCCAGTTCAACCTGTACGGCTCTTTTTGCAACGTCTTCCAGTCAGGGACGTCAATGGCCTCCCCCCACGTCGCCGGCACGGCGGCGTTGCTGCTTGGCGAGAACCCTGCGTTGACGCCGGACGAGGTGCGCTCGTATCTCGAGACCACGGCGCGCGATTATGGGACAGCCGGCTGGGACGGCAGCTACGGCTGGGGCGCTCTCGATGCAGCCGGGGCCCTCTCCTCCCTGCTCGGTGTGCCGAAGCCAACACCCACCCCCTTCCCCGGCCTCGACGCGCCGACGAACCTGACCGCCACGGCCGTATCGACGAGCCGCATCAACCTGGCCTGGACAGACAACGCCACGAACGAGACCGGGTATAAGGTCGAACGGTCGACAGACAGCGTGAACTTCACGCAGGTAGCTCTCCTCGTCGCGAACACGACCTCCTACCCCAACCAGACGCTCACCGCAGCGACGACTTATCACTACCGCGTGCGCGCCCACAACGGAAACGTCCACTCGGCGTTCTCCAACACGGCTTCAGCTACGACTCAACCCGCGCCGGACGCGCCCACCAACCTCACAGCCGTCGCGGTCTCTTCGAGCAGGGTAAACCTCGCCTGGACTGACAACGCCAATAACGAGGGCGGCTTCAAGATCGAGCGCTCGACGGACAACGTTACCTTCTCGCAGATCGCAATCCTTGGACCGAACACGACGTCGACCGCGATCGCGAACCTGCCGGCGAGCACGCTGTACTACTTCCGCGTCCGCGCTTACGAAGGCACGAACAATTCCGGCTACACGAACGTGGCTTCCGCGACCACGCAGGCGACTCCGGCGGCGCCGTCCAACCTGAGCGCGACGGCGGTCTCCACGAGCCAGGTCAACCTCGCCTGGACCGACAACGCCACGAGCGAAGGCGGCTTCAAGGTTGAGCGTTCCACGGACGGTGTCACGTTCTCGCAGGTGGCGATGCTGCTGGCGAACACAACATCGTGGCCCAACAGCAGCCTCGCCGCAGCCACAACCTACCACTACCGCGTTCGCGCCTACGACGGCCCGAACAACTCGGCGTTCACGAACACGGCAGTCGCGACCACCCAGGGCGCGCCGGCTGCGCCCAGCAACCTGAGCGCGACCGCTGTCTCATCCAGCCAGATCAACCTCGCCTGGACCGACAACGCCGCGAACGAAGCCGGCTTCAAACTCGAGCGGTCCACGGACAACGTCACCTTCATTGCGGTCGCCACACTCGTGGCCAATACGACGTCGTATTCCAATCCGAGCCTCGCAGCCAGCACGACGTACTGGTACCGGATACGCGCCTACGAGGGGACCAACAACTCGGCGTACTCAAACACAGCCTCGGCGACGACGCAGTCGCCTCCTGCCGCACCGTCCAACCTGACCGCCACGGCAGTCTCGTCCAGTCGCATCAACCTGACCTGGACCGACAACTCGTCGAGCGAGGCCGGGTTCAAGCTCGACCGTTCGACCGACGGGGTGGCCTTCACCCAGATCGCGATATTGACGAAGAACGTCGTGTCGTTCGCCAACACTAACTTGCCGTCTAGCACGGCATACTGGTACCGGATTCGCTCCTACGACGGGGCCAACCACTCGGCGTACTCTAACGTCGCCTCGGCGACCACGCAGGCCACTCCGGCAGCGCCAACGAACCTGACGGCCACCGCGCTCAACAACAACCGCATCCGCCTCAACTGGACCGACAACGCCACGAACGAGGGCGGCTTCAGGTTGGAGCGTTCCACGGACGGCGTGAACTTCACGCTGCTGGGCATCTTCGGCGCCAACACCACCACGTTCACGAACGCCGGCCTGACAAGCGGGGTCACTTACTACTACCGCGTGCGGGCCTACGAGGGCCCGAACAACTCCGCGTACACGAATGTCGCGTTTGCCACCGCCGCCAAGTAGGGGCGGCGCCGCGTATCGCTGTGGTTAGCGGGGTTGTTTTCGTGTTCGCCAGTGCAGCGATTGTCTTCATGACAGTTCGGGGCGCTGCGAGCGAGCGCCGATGGAACGAAAGTACTTTCCGATCTCGCTTTCGACTTCCATCGTTTGCTGTGATGCGGCGGTTCAACCTAGTGGGCGCAACGTTCCTTGTAATTTCCGGTGTCGGATTCATTGTGGCTGACCTCCTATAGGGCATACATTCTCGGCGTACTTACATCGCAATTAGGTCAGCACCCGCGCGCTGGAAGGCTAAAGCCATCCGCTACATTTCGCGCGGCTCCTGTAGTATCATCGCCCGCAGCTAATCGAGAAGGAGCGCCCCTTGCCAGAAGCAGCCCTTGAAGGAATACGTGTCGTCGACCTCTCCCAGGGCATCGCGGGGCCGTATTGCACCCGGCTGCTCGCTGACCTGGGGGCGGAGGTCATCAAAATTGAGCCGCCGGAGGGCGACCTTACGCGGCGACTGGGTCCCTTTCCGCACGACCTGCCGCACGACGATAAGGGCGGCCTCTTCTTCCATCTGAACACGAACAAGAAGAGCGTCACGCTGGACATCGAGACGCAAAGCGGCCGCGTCGTCCTGCGCAAGCTCCTGGCCAACGCGGACGTACTCGTGGAGAGCGAAGCGCCGGGCCGGCTGGCGGAGATCGGTCTCGGCTACGACAATCTGAAGGTCGAGTTCCCCGATTTGATCTACTGTTCCGTGACACCGTTCGGGCAGACCGGACCGTACCGCGATTACAGTGGCAACTCACTGACCTGCATGGCTCTGTCCGGGCTCATGTACATCACCGGCGATCCCGACAAGGAGCCCCTCTGCACGGGCGGCGAGCCGGCGGACTACTTCGGCGCGCTTCAGGCCTGGGTGGCGATCCTGGCCGCGCTGGAGCATCGCGCCCAGACGGGCGAGGGGCAGCAGATCGACGTGTCGATCCTGGACTCGCTGGGCTGCGCGAACGAATACAACTCGACGATGTACGCCTACCTCGGCGCCATCCGCAAACGCTTCTACTCGCGCCACCACATCCCGACGTATCCGAGCGAGATCTTTCCTTGCAAGGACGGGCACATCGTCGCCGTCGGTGGCGCCACCGGTTTTCCGCTGATGATGGCGGTCCTGATCGAGCAGCCGGAGCTGGAGACGAACGTCCTCTTCCAGAACCTCTGGATGCGCACCATCCAGTGGCAGCAGTTCGAGGAGATCCTGCGTCCATACCTGGACGAACATGATTGGCAGGACCTGCTCACGCGTGCCCAGGAGCTGCGGATGCCGTTCGCGGCGGTCCTGGACGCTCGGTCGCTGTTGGAGAACGAGCACCTGCGGGAGCGTGGGTTCTTCGCGGAGGTTGAGCATCCCGAGATGGGGAGAGTGCCCGTTGTGGCGCATCCGTTCAAGATGTCGGAGACGCCGTTGCGCGTGGGGCGCTCGCCGCTCCTCGGGGAGCATAGCGCGCAGGTGCTTGAAGCGCTTGGCTACGATGCGGGAGATCAGTTGATCCTGCGTGAGCGGGGGATCGCGTGAGCCTCCCCCTCGCCGGCGTTCGCGTGCTGGACCTGACCCAGGTCTACGCCGGGCCAACGTGCACGCGCATCCTATCCGATCTCGGCGCGGAGGTGATCAAGCTCGAGGGGCTGAAGCGCACTGACATCACGCGCAACTTCATCATGCCGGAGAACGACAGCCAGGGGGACTTCTGGAACCACGCCGGCTATTTCCAGGAGCGTAACTCGGGCAAGAAGTCGGTAACGCTCGACTTCAACGATCCGGAGGCGGTGGAGCTGGCGAAGGCGCTGGTGCCGCACGTCGACATCGTCGCCGAGAGCTTCACGCCGCGCGTGATGGCCAAGTTCGGTCTGGACTACGAGTCACTGAAGCAGATCAAGCCCGAGATCATCATGGTCTCGCTCTCCGGATACGGACAGACGGGGCCCTGGCGAGACTTCACGGCCTACGGGATGGGGCTCGAGCCGGCGTCGGGCATCTCGTCGGTCACCGGCTACCGGGACGGGCCGCCGCTGCGAACGGGTATCTCCTTCACCGACCCGTATTCCGGCGTCGTCGGCGCAGGTGCGGTGCTGGCGGCCCTCGTATACCGCCGCCGGACGGGCAAGGGCCAGTACATCGACCTCTCGGAGCAGGAATCGGCGATCCCGGTCGTCGGGCACGCTGTCATGGACTTCGCGCTCAACGGCCGCAATTCGCAGCGGATCGGCAACCGCAGTCACTGGTACGCGCCGCAGGGTTGCTATCCCTGCAAAGGCGACGACGCCTGGCTCGTGCTAACCGTCCGCGACGACGCTGAGTGGGCGGCCTTCTGCGGCGCCGTGGAGCATCCCGAGTGGGTCCCCGACGAGCGCTTCGCGGACGTGCTCGTGCGCTTGGCCAACCACGACGCGCTGGACGCACTGATCGCCTCCTGGACGCGAGAACAGGACAAGATCGAGGCGATGCACCTGCTGCAGAAGGCGGGCGTCATTGCAGCAGCGGTCCTCAACGCGAAGGAAGCGCTGCTAGACCCGCACCTGAAGGAACGCGGACTGTACGAGACGATCGATCAGGAGGGCATCGGGCCGCGCCCTGTGCCACGGCAAGTAGGCGCGCGCTTCTCGGCGTTCGAGACGGACAGCCGGCGGCCCGCGCCGAAGCTGGGCGAGCACAACCGCGAGGTGCTCCAGGGACTCCTGGGCCTTAGCGATGAGGCCATCGCCCGACTGGAGGAGCAGAACGTTATCGGCGACACCCCACGAGGCACTCCGGCCGGCGATATCCCGCTCGATGTTCTGCGCATGTTCGTGCAATGGCCAACCTCGACCTTCCTGCAGATGGGCTCGATCGCGGCGCTCGAGACTGAGTACAAACACGATCTGGGGATCGACCAGTAGGTCACATCGTTGGCGGCAACATGCCGCGCTCTGTACGATAGATATATGAGATTGAGCCGTCGAGGAGCATCTCGTCATTCTGAGCCCTGCTCTCATCTGCGACACTCGCTGGCCGAAATCCGTTCCACTCACCACCCTCTTACGTTTCCAGTAGCGAAGAATCTCGGCGGCCTGCTAGCGCACTCCGTCCGATGCGCCCAGAGTCTTCGCGCCTGGCGAGGCTGGCTGCCACGAATTCTCGTCGCCCTCGTGTTAGTCGTCCCCGCGTTGACCGCCTGCGGAGGCGATAATAAAAGCAACGGGAACCCGAACCCAACCAACGGTGGTAACGGGGGCAACAACGGCGGCAACGAATCGCAGACGCCCAGCACGTCCGGCAGCCCGGTCATCGCGCCGTCGCCGCTCTCGATCAAGCAAGCTCTTGCCGAATTCGACAAGATCGCCGTACTGATCCGCACGCCGGATGTTGCTCTGCTCGCCGAATACGAAGTGAGCGACGAGGCGCTCAAGACGCGGACCACGGATATCTTCGAGGGTATCCCCACAGCGCCCGGCCTGGACCAGGTGCGCCGTCTAATCAAGGACGACGAACACGTCCTGGCCGGTGAGTACCTCCAGGCCATCACTGAGCAACGGATCGCGCTCATTTTCGGCCCAGCAGACGCCAGCACGATCTCCGCGAAGGAGATGGCGAAACTCGACCCGTTGCATGTGTGGTCTAAGACTGGCGAGGACTTGGGGGTCACGGCCATCTACAAGGACGCCGTCAAGCGCATCATCGCCCTCTGGCGCCGCTTGTAGACAAACGCAAGGGCCGGACCCTGGGGTCCGGCCCTTGATTATTCCTGCGTGGCGCCGATGCCGGCTTACGCTGAGGCGGCCGCCTTCACAGTGATCGTCTTCGGACGCGCATCTTCCGCCTTCGGGAGCGTGATCGTCAGGACGCCGTCAGCGAACTCCGCGCCTGCCTTGTCGTGGTCTACACGACTGGGCAGGGCGATCGAACGCGCAAACGTGCCGTAGCGGATCTCGCGCCGGAAAAAGTTCTCGCCCTCGGCGGTCTCGTCCGACTTCTTCTCGCCCTTGATGGTGAGAATGCCGTCGTTGACGGAGATATCGATCTCGTCCGCCTTGACGCCGGGAACGATGGCCTTGACGACTACCTCAGCGTCAGTCTCCGAAACGTCGACGGGGAACGAGAAGTCGTACGTGCGCGTGCTGCGGGGCGCGATGCCGTAGAATGCCCGCCTCAGGCCGGCGAACTCGGCGAAGGGATCCCAGCGAACTAGAGTGGTCATGAAAACTCCTTACTTGGTTTGGCTTGCTTCTGTGAAGCATTGTAGGCCTCTTTCTTCTGTGCTGTCAAGAGACTTGCTAGTTTTCTTATCAACTTCTCTTCCAATGAGGATTGACTTCAGTCGGCGACAAACGTAAAATCTATCCGGGAACAGTACGATGACCTGTCATTCTGAGCGCCCTCGAGACCCGGGAGCACGATCCGGCATCTTCGCGAAGGAATCTGGAGGGGCTCGGGGTGGTTCCACGTCGGTCTCACGCGTCCGGAGTAGACATGGCTAGAGACTTTTACGCCACTCTCGGCCTCAAACGAAGCGCCGGTTCCACGTGTCATTCTGAGCGCCGAGCACTCCTGGGCGCGGAACGACGCATCTTCGCGAAGGAATCTGGCGGGGCGGCTGTAGGGACTGCCTCCGCACGCTCGACAGGGCGCCGCGCACGGCCGGAGTAGCCATGGCCAGAGACTTCTACGCCACACTCGGCCTCAAGCGCACTGCCTCCGAGAAGGAGATCAAGCAGGCCTACCGGCGTTTGGCCCGCAAGCATCATCCCGACGTGAACCCCGGCGACAAAGGAGCGGAGGAGCGTTTCAAGGAGATCAACCAGGCCTACGAAGTGCTGTCAGAGCCGGCCAAGCGCTCCAAGTACGACCGCTACGGCGATCGCTGGGAGCAGGCCGAGGCGTTCGAGAAGGCCCGCCAACAGGCAGGCGCTCAGGGCGGCTTCGGCGCGGGAGCACAGACCTTCGAGTTCGACCTCGGCGACCTCTTCGCGCGTGGTGGCGGGGGCGGTGGGCGCGGTTTTGAGAGCATCTTCGACCTCTTCCGGGGCGCGGGCCAGCAGCAACGCACCGGCCCATCGCGCGGACAGAACGTCGAGTACAGCGCGGAGATAACGCTCGAGGAGGCCTACGCCGGCACGGCCCGCACGCTGGAGTTGCAGGGCGAGGAGCCCTGCTCTGTCTGCAAGGGCCGCGGCGAAATCGCCGGCGCGGTCTGCCACGTCTGCCAGGGGCAGGGGGTCGCGCTGCGGCAGAAGCGCCTCGAAGTGAAGATTCCAGCAGGCGCGCGCGACGGCACGCGCGTCCGCCTGGCGCGCGAGGGCGCGGGCGGCGCCGGAGGCGGCCCCCGCGGCGACCTCTACGTCGTCGTGAAGGTGCTGCCGCACGCCAGCTTCGAGCGCCGTAGCGACGACCTCGTGACCGAGGTACCTGTGGCGGTCGAGGACGCCGTGCTCGGCGGCGAGGCGGAAGTGCAAACGATCGCGGGAAAGCGGATCGCCGTCAAGGTCCCGCCGCTGACGCAGAACGGGCGCAGCATCCGCCTCTCGGGCCTGGGGATGCCGAAGCTGGACGGCAACGCACACGGCGACCTGATCGCCAGGATGCGGATCGTGCTGCCGGAGAAGCTGTCGGAACGGGAAAGGGAGTTGTTCGAGGGTCTGCGGACGGAGAAGAAAAAGACCAAGGGGAAGCCAAAAACAAAGGGGATGGGCTAGTGCCGACCTGTCATTCTGAGCGGCAACCACGCCTGCGCGCTGAACCCCATACCTCCGCGAAGGAATCTGGCGGGGTGGCTAGGGGTCGGCGCCCGCGCGCTCTGGGTCGGCGGCGCCGACGGGGGCCAACCGACAGCCAACAGCTGGAGGAAAACCAATGGTGAACCAGGACGCAAGCTACGAAGAAGAGCCCTGCTACGTCATCAGCGTGGCTGCCCGCCTGGTTGGCATGCACGCCCAGAGCCTGCGCCACTACGAGCGCATCGGCCTCGTGCGCCCCAGCCGCTCCGGCGGACGCCAGCGCCTCTACTCCCCCGCCGACGTCGCGCGCCTGCGCCACATCCAGCGCCTGATCCAGGAGCTCGGCGTGAACCTGGCGGGTGCGGAGGTAATCATCCGCATGAACGAGCGCATCCGCCAGATGGAGCGCGAGACGGCAGGCCTGCGAGCGGAGCTGCAATCGTATCGGGACCGGGTGCTTCCCGTCGTGGCTGAACGAGAGGAGGCCGAATGATGCTCCGCGCAGGAGGTCCTGGCCGGTTTATCTGTCATTCTGAGCGCCGACCACGCCTGTGCGCATGCCAGCGCATCTCCGCGAAGGAATCTGGCGGGGCGACATCGGGACACCATTCGAGCGCAGAGAATGAGATGGCTTGTTCACACCCCCCGAACAGAATGAGGTAACCCAACCATGATGAGACAAGACAGGTTCACAGAAGGCGCGCAGGAGGTGCTGGCGGCGAGCCAGGAGCTCGTGCGCAAGGAACGCCACAGCCAGTGGGACGTCGAGCACGTCCTCATGGCGCTGCTCACCCACGAGCGCGGCATTATGCCGCAGCTGCTGGAGAAGCTGGAGGTCGATACGGGCCGCCTGCGCGACGCCGTCGCCAAGGCGCTGGGCACCTCGCCCAAGCTGGCCTATGACGTCGTCCAGATCTACACGACGCCACGCATCGTCAAGATGCTCGAGGCCGCCAACGCCGAGGCCGAGCGCCTCCAGGACGAGTACGTCGGCGTCGAGCACATCCTCATCGCCATCGCCGACGAGCGCGACGGCGACGCTGCCCGTATCCTCGCCCAGGCCGGCGTCGACAAGGAGCGCATCTACCGCGCGCTGCAAGAAGTGCGCGGTGGCGCCCGCGTGGATAGCCCGACGGCCGAGTCCAAGTACAAGGCGCTGGAGAAGTACAGCGTGGATCTCACCGAGGCGGCGCGCCAGGGCAAGCTGGACCCGGTTATCGGCCGCGAGGACGAGATCAAGCGCGTGATGCAGGTGCTGAACCGGCGCACCAAGAACAACCCGGTGATCATCGGCGAGGCCGGCGTCGGCAAGACGGCGATCGCCGAGGGGTTCGCCCAGAAGGTCGCCGCCGGGGACGTGCCCGACCGCCTCAAGGACAAGCGCGTGCTGGCGCTGGACATGGGCGCGATGGTGGCCGGTTCCAAGTTCCGCGGCGAGTTCGAGGAGCGGCTCAAGGCCGTGATGGACGAGATCAAGCGCGCGGCCGGCGAGGTGATCATCTTCATCGACGAGATCCACCAGGTCGTCGGTGCGGGCGGCGCGGAGGGCGCGATCGACGCGTCGACGCTGATGAAGCCGGCGCTGGCCCGCGGCGAGCTCCACGTCATCGGCGCCTGCACGCTCGACGACTACCGGCGCCACATCGAGAAGGACGCCGCGCTGGAGCGGCGCTTCGCGCCCGTACTGATCGAAGAGCCGTCGGCGGACGAGACCGTAGAAATCCTCAAGGGGTTGCGCTCCCGCTATGAAGAGCACCACGGCGTGACGATCACCGACGAAGCGCTCGCCGCATCGGCCCAGCTCTCCGACCGCTACGTCGCGGACCGCCAGCTGCCTGACAAGGCGATCGACCTCATCGACGAGGCATCCTCGAAGCACGTGATCGAGGCCCGCGACGGCAGCGACATGACCGTCGACGAGGACGACATCGCCGAACTCGTGGCCAAAATGACGGGCATCCCCGTGCAGCGCATGCTGGAGGGCGAGCAGGAGAAGCTGCTCCAGATGGAGGAGCGTCTGCACGACCGCGTCATCGGCCAGGACGAGGCGATCGTCGCCGTGTCCGACTCGATCCGGCGGGCGCGGGCCGGCTTGAAGGACCCGCGCCGGCCCATAGGCTCGTTTATCTTCCTCGGCCCCACGGGCGTCGGCAAGACAGAGCTGGCCCGCGCGGTTGCCGAGTTCATGTTCGACGACGAGGACGCAATGATCCGCCTCGACATGAGCGAGTACCAGGAGCGCCACACCACGTCCCGCCTGATCGGCGCCCCGCCCGGCTACGTCGGCTACGACGAGGGCGGCCAGTTAACGGAGGCCGTCCGCCGGCGTCCCTACCGCGTCATCCTGCTCGACGAGATCGAGAAGGCGCACCCGGAGGTATTCAACGTCCTGCTCCAACTGCTGGAGGACGGGCGCCTGACCGACGGTCACGGAAGGACAGTCGACTTCCGCAATACAGTCATCATCATGACATCCAACCTGGGCAACGAGTTCCAGCGTCCGGCTCTCGGCTTCGTGCCCTCCACCAAGCCAACGAAGTCCGAAAAAGAGCGTCAGAAGTCCGACGTCGAGAAAGCGTTGCGCCAAACGTTCCGGCCGGAGCTCCTGAACCGCATCGACGAGACGATCGTCTTCGACCCGCTAACGGAGGAGGACCTGAAGCGAATCGTCGAACTTCTCCTAACGGACGTGCGCGAGCGACTGGCCGACAGGAAGGTCGGCCTAGAGCTAACAGACGCCGCCAAGGCTGCGCTCGTGGAAGAGGGTTACGACCCAGTCTACGGCGCGAGGCCGCTACGCCGCACGATCGAGCGGCGTGTCGCCAGCCCACTCTCACGCCGCATCCTGGCCGGCGACTTCGCCGACGGCGACACCGCGCTGGTGGATCACGTCGGCGGGGAGTACGTGTTCGAGAAGAAGGCCGTGAGGAAACGCGAGAAGGCGGCGGTGTAGAGCATGGCGGAGCTATTTCAGTAGCGTTGAAGCGCGGTGGGTGTGAAGGGGACTTAGGCGACTGGCATCAGCCAGCGCGGCCATCGGCGATCAATTTCTCGGCGTCTTCCTTGGTGATCTCGTCCGGACCGATTTCTCCGAGAAGGTATTTGACGAAGTAGGGGTTGTCCGTCCAACCATCCCCGTCGTAGACGTCGGTTCTGAAGCCGGTCGCGCGGAAGATCCGGTAGGGCTTATCGTGGGTGCGACTGCTATGGACTATCGCGAAGTAGCGGGTCTTCGCGGTCATCGGTGCCCCTCCTGATTCGAGTGTGTCGGTTTGGCGGCACGCCTGCGGCACTGGCATCGGCCAAGCGATAGGCGGGGAGGGGGAGTCCGGGCGCCAGGGTGGCAGGCCTTCCGACTTCCGGCGGGAATCCTCGGCATCATAGAGCGCCTCTATCGCCTTGCCCATACGCAGCACCTCATCCAGTGAAGGCAACTCGCCGTCTGGCCCATAGATTGGCTTGTTCCGGCATCGCCATCCAAAAACTCGCATTCGTCAATCCAGCCTGGTTCGGTGACTTCCCGGGTGCGCGATCATGTCTTCGACGCAGCACTTTACAGCATCCTGAATATTACTGAGCGCAGCTTCCTTACTGTTCCCCCACGTGTAACATGCCCGCAGGCTAGGCACGGTCGCGTTCCAGCGACCATCATCGTCTTCACTGAGCTCAACCCTGAATATGTACGACTTCATGCACCAAAATTATAGCATTCGTGCGTCCGTGAATTCGCAGCTAGAAAAAACGGGGCCGAAAGGCCCCGCTTTGCATTTTCGCTACGTGGTCGCTACTTCTCGGCGACAGACGCCTTGCCGTTGCCCGCGCGGGAGTTGCGGCGCAGGAACTGCGGTGCGTTGTTCTGGACGCGCTCGACAAGCTCGCGTGTGCTGCTCTGGGCCTGCTGCACAACCTCGCGCGCATCGCCAAGGCCTGAGCGCAGGAGGTCTCGAGTCTCGCGCTGGCCCTCCGTCACGTCCTCGATCCACTCGCGGATGAGAGCGAGCGAACGCGCCTGGGAGTCCGCTACCGCCTCGGAGAACGTCTCGTAGACGCCGACGAGGTCCGTGGGGTTGCTCAGGAAGCGTCGGCTCACCTCGGCCCAATCACGGCTGCCCTGGCGGGAGGCCTCGATGACGCTGCGCGTGAAGCGGTGCGCCCTGTCGTTGTTGCTGCGGATTGCGTCGTAGATGCCGGTCTGGCGCTCGACGATGATGTCGAAGACGCGGTCTGACGGTCGTGTTTCAGTGGTGGCGGGGCTCATGGCTAACTCCTTGTGTGGGCGTCTGGGTGGGTACGTGCAACAGATGGCACTCTGAATACTGTATCCGGTCAAGGACAACCGGTCAAGGCCAATTCAGCCAGAACCGACGGACAAAACGCAATCTTAACGCCGCGAGCGCGCTGGAATCACGCACGCCCCATGTTTCGTCATTCTGAGCCTTCGCCTACGAGCAGCACTGGTGGCTGAAGACCCGTTGCCTAAACGCTGACAGTTGCCGGCGGCAGCCAAGGATCTCGGCGTCCGGTGACACCGCATTCGCGCCGCCGACGAAGGGCGGCTCCCACCGTGCGCCCAGCCCGATCACGAGCGACGCACCGCCAGCGTCACCGCTTCACCGTCGACCGTCTGCTCCTCCGCATGCGCCCCGTCCGGCCCCGTGCCCTCCACGACTTCGTCCGCCAGCGTCTCCGCCCGCACGTATTCCGCATGCCGCGACAGCACCTCACCCACGCGCGTCCAACCGTCGTGATAGACGACGATCCTGTCCGCTATGTCGAAGCCGGCCGCCTTGCGCAGGTTCTGGATGCGATGCACGAGCTCTCGCGCCAGCCCTTCGTCGGCGAGTTCCGGCGTCATGCGCGTGTCGAGCACAACGGCGTAGCCGGCGTCATCTTCGGCCAGCGCCGCGCCATCCGGCAGCAGCGCCAGGAGGTCCGCCGGGCGTTCGACGGCATTCTTGCCTTTGAACGTCTCAGCCATATTTATCACAGCCAGCGACTTGACGTTGATCTCGTCTAGCACCTGGTCCTGGAGACGGCGCAGGCTCTCCGCCTGCGTCTCGCTCTGAACGAAGGCGGTCGCGACGGCCAGTGGCTGGCGCACCTTCAGGCCGGCCTTGCTGCGCGCCGCCCTGCCCAGGCTCACCGTGCGCATCACCAGCTTCGTCTCCTGCATCAGCGCCTCGTCCACCAGCGATTCGTCGGCCTCTGGCCAGGGACAGAGATGAACGCTCTCCGGCGCTTGTTCGTCCACCGACCGGACGAGGTTCTGGTAGATCGCCTCGGCGACGAACGGCGTGAACGGCGCCATCAACTTCGAGAGCGTCACCAAGCAGGTGTACAGCGTCTGGTAGGCGGCTGTCTTGTCCGCATCCACGTCGCCCTTCCAGAAGCGGCGGCGGCTGCGGCGTACGTACCAGTTCGAGAGGTCGTCCACGAAGTCCTGGATCGCCCGGCCCGAGGCCGTCGGGTCGTACTCTTCCAGACAGTTAGTCACCTTCTGGACCAGTGCGTGCAGCTCGGAGAGCACCCAGCGATCTAGTTCCGACTTCTCGCCGTCACTGGCAGCCGTGGGGTGGAACCCATCCAGGTTGGCATAGGTGACGAAGAAGCTATAGGTGTTCCAGAGTGTGAGCAAAAATCGGCGCAAGGACTCAGCGACGAGCTTGTCGGAGAACCGACGCGCCTCGCCGGGACGCGTGGCCGTGAACAGGTACCAGCGCAGCGCGTCGGCCCCATGTGCATCGATCACGGACATCGGCTCGACCGCGTTGCCCAGGCTCTTGCTCATCTTGCGACCCCTGTCATCCTGGATGTGCCCCAGGCAGATGACGTTGCGGTAGCTCAAGCCTTCCGGCGCTTCCTCGATCGAGTTCAGCAGGACGGCCTCCGCGTGCAGCGTATAGAACCAGCCGCGAGTCTGGTCGACGGCCTCGCAGATGAAGTCGGCCGGAAAGCTGCGGGCGAACTCCTCGCGGTTCTCCTGCGGGTAGCGCCACTGCGCGTACGGCATCGCGCCGGAGTCGAACCAAGTGTCCATAACCTCCGGCTGGCGCTTCATCACGCCGCTGCACTTCGAGCACCTTAGCTCGATGCGGTCGACGTACGGCCTGTGCAGATCGTCGAGGGCATCGACGGCCGCCGGATCGACAGCCCGCTCCCGCATCTCGGCGCGCGAGCCGATGGCGTCGTGGACGCCGCAGTCGCCGCACTGCCAGACAGGCAGGGGCGTCCCCCAGTAACGCTCGCGGCTCAGCGCCCAGTCCACGTTGTTACGCAACCAGTCGCCGAAGCGGCCCCGCCGGATGTGCTCCGGGTACCAGTTGATGCGTTCGTTGCCCGCTATCAGCCTGTCCTTGACGGCGGTCGTGCGGACGTACCAGGTAGGCTTGGCGTAGTAGAGCAAGGGAGTGCCGCAGCGCCAGCAGAACGGGTAAGTGTGCCGGATCGTCTCCGAACGCAGCATCAGCCCGCGCTGCGTCAGCTCTTCGATGATCCCCGCGTCTGCATCTTTGACGAATTGCCCGGGCCATGGCGAACCGTCCGGCAGGTTGCCCCGCAGGTCGACGGGCTGAAGGAAGAGGAGACCGAGCCGCTTGCCCATCTCGAAGTCCTCGCCGCCAAACGCCGGAGCGATATGGACGATGCCCGTCCCGTCCTCTAGCGACACGAAGTCGGCGGCGATCACCGTATACGCCGGCTCGACGTTCGAGACGCCATCAACCGCCGCCAATCGCCCACCCTGCGCTGCATCGAACCCCATCGCCTGCACGCCCCACGCGACCGGCTCGTACAGAGCCTCGTATCGCAGCCCGACAAGCTCACTGCCCTTGAGGGTGGCGATGCGCTGTGCGGGCGGTTCGCTAACCGCCCCTAAGACCGCGTCAACAAGCGCTGCGGCCAGGATGATCCGCTCGCCGTCCACGTCGACCACGGCGTATTCGGCCTCCGGCTGCACCGCCAGCGCCGTGTTTCCGGGCAGCGTCCAAGGTGTCGTCGTCCAAGCGAGGAGGCAAGCACCTCGTAGGGGCGACCCTGCGTGGTCGCCCCCCTCGCTTTCCGCCAGCCTGAACTTCACGTACACCGACGGGTCCGGCGTGTTCTCCTTGTAGCCTAGCGCCACCTCGGCGTCGGAAAGCGACGTGCCGCAGCGCGGGCAGTGCGGTGTCGAGCGATAGTCCAGGTACAGCAACTCGTGCTCCCAGAGCTGCTTGACGATCCACCAGACGCTTTCGATGTAGCTGTTGTCGTAGGTGATATAAGCGTTTTCCATGTCTAGCCAGAAGCCGATGCGCTCGGTCAGAAACTCCCATTCCTGAACGTAGCGGAACACGCTTTCGCGGCAGCGGCGGTTGAACTCCTCGATACCGAACTCCTCGATCTCCGTCTTGCTTTTGAGGCCGAGTTCCCGCTCGACCTCCAGCTCCACCGGCAGGCCGTGGGTGTCCCAGCCGGCCTTGCGCTCAACCCGATAGCCACGCATCGTCTTGTAGCGGGGGAAGAGGTCCTTGAAGGCGCGCGCCAGCACGTGGTGGATGCCAGGACGCGCGTTGGCCGTCGGCGGGCCTTCGTAGAAGACGTAGGGGTTGTCCTGCGGCCGCTGCTCAACGCTCTTGCGGAAGACGTCGTTCTCCTTCCAGAAGCGCAAGACCTCCTCCTCCAGCTTCGGGAAGCTCTGTCTCGTATCTACCGGCTTAAACATCGCTTGATCCCTTCGTAGCCAAGAAAAAAGGCCCGTCCCATCGGGACGAGCCTCAGCTCGCGGTACCACCCTTGTTCCCCGACCGGAATCGGGGCACTCGTTTCAGGGCACGCTCCTACCGCTCTCCTACATCCTCAGCATGTCGAAGGATGCCCCTGCCTCTGCTAACGGTGGCTTCCGGCCGATCCTACTGGCCCGCGTGATGCGGACGTTCGGTCGGCGGCTCGGGAGTGATCTTCCGGCAGTGGCTTCCGCGTCCCCTCACATTACCCGGGACTTGCTGAGCGCGCCGCTTCCGCCGTACTCGTCTCCGTCATCGCCTTTACGAATCGAATTTGGTTGTGCAGTCAGTGTATCCACGGGCCCAGAGGCTGTCAATCATCTGTACCGGACTTATCGCACCCTCGTAAAGGGCTGCGCAACTGCCGGTTCAGCAAAGCGCTTCGATCCTGCCGGCAACGCAACACCGGCATCAAACGTAGCAGTTGCTCAGCCCCTACGCCCCGATTTCCTACCCACGCCCGCCTTACACCCACGCCCGAAGCCGTCCCGGGTCCATTCCGTTGACCCTCGCGCAGGGCCCAACCTATAATCACAGCGGCTCCACATTGAGGAGCCACCCCGCCCCGCCGGGGCGTCTCTATTCTGAGGAGGGGGCTGTTGCCCAAGCGAACCTATCAACCAAAGAAGCGGCGTCGATTGCGGAGGCATGGCTTCAGGCTCCGCAACAGGACGAGGACCGGCAGATCCGTCCTCAAACGCCGCCGCCTGAAGGGCCGTTGGCGGCTCTCGGTCTAAGGACCGCCAGCCTCGCCTCATATGGGAGCGTCCCGCCGCTCATGCGCAGAGAGCTTCGCCTGCGCCGCCGCACAGACTTCGACGCCGTATTTCGCGGCGGCGCCATGTGGAGCAGCCCGTTGCTAGTGTTGCGCGCCCTGCCGAACTCCCTGCCGCACAACCGCTACGGATTCGTCACCAGCAAGCGTGTCGGTAAGGCCGTCGTCCGCAACCGCGTGCGACGCCGCCTGCGAGAGGCCATCCGCGTGCTACCGGCGAAGCCCGGTTGGGACGTTGTCGTGTCAGCGAAGGCGAAGGCCGCCCAGGCCGACTTTCACGAACTCAATCGCTCAGTGACAGACCTGCTCGCGCGGGCCGGCATCCTGGAATCGGAGCCCGGCGCGTGAGGGCGGCCGCTCTCGCCTCCATCCGCTTCTACCAGCGGCGCATCTCGGCTGGACTGCCGCCGGGCTGCCGTTTCCAGCCCACCTGCTCCCACTACGGCTACGAGGCGATCGAGCGGCATGGCTTCCTGCGCGGCGCCGGCCTCACGGTCTGGCGCCTTTTCCGCTGCAACCCCTTCAACCGCGGCGGCTACGACCCAGTGCCTTGATGATCCGCGCCTGGATTCGACGTTTCTCGCCGGCCCTGCTGGCCGTCGCCGTCCTTTCGGCCACCGCCTGCGGCCAACCGGCTAAACCCTCCGGTTGGGCGGCGCCGCGACTTGTTGACGATACGCTCTACGTAAGCATCGAGAAGGGCAAGATGGCCGCCCTCGACGCCGGCGACCTCTCCGTCAAATGGGTCTTCCCTCCCAACACCGACGAGGGCAAGAGGCTAAAGCTCGAGGGCATCTACGGCGCGCCGGTCTTCGGCAATGACGCCGTGTACTTCGGCGCTCACGACGGCAACGTCTACGCCCTCAACGCCAAAACCGGCGCCCCGCTCTGGCGCTTCGAGACCGCTGACCCCATCGTCGGTGCGCTCACCGTGACCGACGGCGGCAAGCTTTACGTGGGTTCGACAGACGGCATCTTGTACACCATCACAGTCGCTGACTGCACCAGCACTTGTCCAGCCGGCGCCGTCGAAACGTTCGACACCGGCAGCAGCATCTGGGGCGCGCCGCTCGTCATCGACACCGCCGTCTACGTTCCGGCCATGAACGGCCGACTCTACGCACTGAACCCCGATACTCTGCAGCCGCTTGAAGGCTTCTCGTTTGAAGCTGCCGCAGGTCTGCTGACCGACCCCGTGGAGGCGACCGATGGCGTCATCCTCGTCGGCGGCATCGATGAGAAGCTTTACGCGCTCGACGCCGCAACTGGCGATCAAGTCTGGGACAAGCCGCTGCCCGGTTCCAACTGGTTCTGGGGCAGCCCCCTGGTCGACCGCGACACGATCTACGTTCCTGGCCTCGACGGCCGCGTCTACGCTGTGGATGCCGCGGGTAAGGCCGCCTGGGATCCCCAGTTCAAAGCCCTTTCGCCGGTGCGCGCCTCGCCGCTTCTCGCCGGCGATGTGCTCGTAGTGATCGACAAGAACGGCGGCGCTTACGGCGTCGACCCGGCCACGGGAACGCTGAAGTGGGGCGGCGTCAACGCCCCCGTCTTGCTCAACAAGGACGTGCTCTCCGATCCGCTTCTGCTGGACGGCGAGGTGCTGGTCGTCGCGCAGGGAGGAGATCTCTTCCGAATCGATCCCGAAACCGGCGCCCAACGCAGCGTCGAGGTGGCGCAGTGACGGCTCGCCCGGCTGCCGCCCCGAACAAACCGTCCCGAGCCGCGAACTTCGGACCCTTCCTCATCGTCCTCGTGGCTGCTACGGCGGTCATCATCACAGAGGTCTCTACCGGCCGTGCCTGGTCGCTCCTATTCCTCAGCCCGCTTCTCAACGCGCTCATCCTGCTCGACCGCCTGCTGCTCGGACAGTTCGGACTGGCGATTATCGTCTTCACGCTCCTGCTGCGGCTGGTCACGCTGCCCTTCACAGTCAACATGTACCAGTCGATGAAGGCGATGCAAAGCGCGCAGCCGCTGATCCAGGAGATATCCAAGAAGTACAAGGACCCCAAACGCCGCCAGGAAGAGACACTCAGGCTCTACCGCGAGCACGGCATCAACCCGCTGGGCTGCCTCATGCCACAGGTGATTCAGTTCGCCGTGTTCATCGCGCTCTACCGGGCGCTCATCGTCGCCGTCGGCGGCAGCCCCGAGAGTCTTGTCGGGCTATCGGAACAGCTATACCCTATCGCCTTCCTGCGAGAGTCGATCCCGCTGGAGCAGCACTTCCTCTGGCTGGACCTGGGTGGGCCGGACTCCACCTACATCCTGCCCCTGCTCGTCGGCTTCTCCACTTATGTCCAGCAGAAGGTCAGCATCACCCCCAACGCCAGCCCCCAGCAGGCCCAACAGCAGCAGATGCTCACCTGGATGATGCCCTTGATTCTGTTCTGGATTACACTTACCCTTCCCAGCGGAGTCGGCGTCTACTGGGTCGTCACTAACATCTTCAGCCTTTTCGTCAGCTACTACGTATACGGACGTTCATTCAACTGGCGTCAGATCTTCTCCCTCAGCCCTCCCGCCCTCCCGGACCCCAAAGCGGCGGCGAGCGCTAAGAAGCGTGACGAGCCCATAACAGATCAAGAATCGGACATCGAGACGCCGGATGCGTCTAGCAAAGAAGCGAGGCCCCCCCATGGAAAGCGTAGAGGTAAGCGGAAAAACCGTCGATGAAGCCATCGATATCGCCCTGGAAGAGCTCGGACTGAAGCGCAGCCAGGTCGATATCGAAGTGCTCACACCGGGCAAGCCGGGGCTCCTGGGCCTCGGCGGGGAGCCCGCCCGCGTGCGCGTCACAGCCCTCGTCGAGGGCAGCGCCCGTCCGGCGGACGAGGAGGAAGCGCCCGAGCAGGCGTTCGACCGCGGCGCCTACGCCAGCGACGTGGAGATCAAGGACCTCGATTCAGAAGAGGTACGCGCCGCCGAGGAATTCCTGCGCGAGCTGCTCGTCCTGATGGACGTCGCGGCAGACGTGAGCGTCCGCGAGCCCGAGACGGCGGCGGACGGCCTCGGCCGGGCGACGGCCGTCCTGGACATCGACGGCGAAGACCTGGGCCTCTTGATTGGGCGCCGCGGCTACACACTGGCCGCGCTTCAGTACCTCGTCAACGTCCTCGTCACGCGCAAGCTCGATAGCCGCGTCCTGGTAACAGTCGACGTGGAGCACTACCACCGGCGGCGTGAGGACACACTGAGAAACCTCGCCGAGCGCATGGCGGACCGCGTTCGCCGCTCCAGACGTCCGATGACCCTGGAGCCGATGCCGGCGGCAGAGCGGCGCATTATTCACATCAGCCTGGCTGAGGACTCGTACGTCGAGACACGCTCGGTCGGCGAGGGAGACGAAAGAAAGGTCGTCATCCGGCCGGCGGGCCGGGGATAGCCCGTTGCAGCCCCAGTTCCTGGCGATCGGTCACGTCGTCCAGGACCTGACCTCGGACGAAGATCCATCCGCCTGGCGCCTGGGTGGCGCTGCCTCGTTCGCCTCGCTCCTTGCTCACAATCTGGGGCTGCGAACCGCCGTTTTAACATCAGCCGCCGCCGATCTTCCCCTCACAAAGCTGCTGAAAGATATCGACTGCCGCGTCATCTACAGCAAGCAAACAACCCAGATCCGCAACGTCTACGGCGAGGGCGGGCGCCGGCAGACCGTTCCCCAGCGCGCCACGCCCATCACCCTTGAGCACCTGCGCTCGGACTGGCGGCAGACGCCCGTCGTCCTCCTCGGGCCCGTCATGGGCGAGGTGGATGAGGCCCTCGCCGCCGCCTTCCCCGGCAGCCTCATCGGCGTCGGCGCGCAAGGCAACCTGCGTCGCGTCGGGCGCGACCACCGCGTGCGTCAGGTCCAGCCCGCGGACTGGGACGCCAGGCGCGTGCTGCGGCACACCCGCGCCCTCTTCCTCTCGGACGAAGACATCCCGCGCGGCGAAGCGCCCCCAGCCCTCGCCTTCTGGAGCGACCAGGTGGAGATCGTCGCCTTCACCCGCGGCGACGGTGGCGCGGAGGTCAGTCATCGCGGGCGCTGGCGCCACATCGCCGCCTTCCCCGCCGCGAAGGTCGTCGACCCCACCGGCGCCGGCGACGTCTTCGCCGCCGCCTTCCTCATCCGCCTCCGCGAGAGCGGCGACATCTGGAAGGCCACCCGTTTCGCCGCCTGCGCCGCCTCCTTCGTCGTCGAAGGCGTCGGCGTCAAAAACATCCCCACCCGCGCCCAGATCGACGCCCGCCTCGACGCCAACCAACAGATCTTCGCCCGCTAACGCCACCGGCCACCCACGGCCTGTCATCCTGAGCGCCCATAACTCTCGTGCGTTGCCCGACACTTCCCGCGAAGGATCGGGGGGCCGGGCGGGGCGCAAACAAAAGGCGCGCGCTGAGCGCGTCCGCCAGAGAACCACGCCCCTTCCCGTTCGTGATGATAGCTTCCCTTCCCGTTCGTGGTGAGGCTCTCGAACCATGAACGGGGCGACACCGCCCCCGTATCATCGTCACGACGCCTTGACCTCCGACCTCCGGCCTCGTACCTCATACCTCCTGTCTCCTACCTCTGACACGCTATAATCCCTCCATGGACCGCCGCGAAATCACGACCTACCTGCGTTCCGCTTCCGACGAGTTAGAAGCGCTCTGCACCGACCTGACCGACGAACAGTTCGCTGCCCGTCCCGACGCCGGCCAGTGGTCAGTCATCGAGCTCATCTGCCACCTGCGCGACTCCGTCGAAGAAGAAGGCCGCCGTATCCGCCGCCTCATTGAGGAAGACAATCCCACGCTCGTCCCCTACGACCAGGATACCTGGGCCATCGAACGCAACTACCGCGCCGACAACCCGAAGCGCGCGCTCACCACCCTCCGCGCCTTCTTCGGCGGCCTCGCCTACCAGATCGAGAGCCTATCGGACGGCGACTGGCAGCGCACCGGCTGCCACGCAGAGCGGGGAGTCGTCACTGTCGCGACGTGTGCGGAGAGCGAGGCGGATCACGCGCGGGAGCACCTGGCGCAGGTGCGTGACGTGGCCTCGCGGATCCAATAACCCCTCGGGGGTCAGGCTCTCGCGGGTCATAGACGGCGCGCAGGGAATGACCCTATTGAGGATCGCCAAGACCGCCGCGGTTCACGACGCCTCAGCCTGACACATTCCGCGACCTCGCCCACCTGTAACGCCGCAGCTCTCCACACGCAACTTGTTGACACCTTCTCGCCGCCAAGCGTACCGTATAACCACAAAGCGCCGGGGTTACGCGTGCGCCCGAGAGGGATGGGAGGACAAACATGACACGAATATTCGTTGCAGCAATCATCGCGCTCTGCGCCCTGGCGCCGTCCGTTGGCTCCGCAGAACACATTCCGGGCAACGTCTCCCAGAGGCAGAAGCTCATGTATGCATCTGCGAACTGGACGCTCGATGAACCCGACGGTAGTTTCCTACGCTTTGGGATCGATACTGCTCGTGGGAGGATACAAGCCGGGAATCTGGTCGACCGCGTTTCAGGCACCTGCCTGAACGTCTTTCGCCTCGACGCGGGCGAACTGCCTTGGAGCAGAAGACGACTTTTATGAGACACTCACAGGCTGTCAGGCGATTGGCAGGGAAGAATTCAATGCTGACCACAGGCTTGGTAGTGCGTCGCTACAGGTAAAGATTCCAACCGAGCGGTGCGTGTCAAGCGCAGGGTCCATTGATGTTTGTTCCACAGGCCCAGTCCTGAACGTCAGCCTCACTTTGACGGCATCCGATTCGCTCATAGCGTTTACCGCGAAGGACACATTCGGCGACTGCACAGAGCACACGGTAGAGAGGTTTCGTCACCACACGCTCACTGGTTCCGTCAATGGGGGTGGCGTGGAGTATACGAGGAACGAAGAAGGCTGGGGGTTCATGATCGACAAAATGGTAATCGTGAGGGTACCGCCAGGGGGCGGTGACTGCACGCAATCGTAGGCCGCCACATGCGCAAAGTGCTTATTGGCGTCACCGCAACCTTCGTATTCGTTGCTTCTGGCACCCTGCAGGTTGCCCGTGTTCAAGCCGCTGATGGTGTTCTTGTCGGAGCGGGGGACATAGCAAGATGCTTCACACGTCACCTGATCAAACGCAAACGGCCGTAATCCGTCCACCTCACACACGAAACAGGCAGCAAATCGCAAAAAATCTCGCTGCACCCAATCAAACGCAACACGAATGAACCCATCCAATCAAATTCCCTACGGGAAATCCCTCTTGATTGCACGTCGTTTTCGTTTGATCGGATGCGAGCGCCCCTACTCCCGCAGCGCCAGCCCGATCAGCCGGTACACCAGCTTCGCCGCCAGCTGCGCGTTCGCTCGCGGCCCCAGTGACGGGGCCAACTCCGTCACGTCGAAGCCCACGATGCGATGGCCGTGCGCGACCGTCTCCAGCAGGTCGCTAACCTCGTCCCAGTGCAGACCACCCGGCTCCGGCGTGCCCACCGCCGAGACCACGGACGAGTCGAAGGCGTCCAGGTCGAATGTGATGTACACGTCGCCCGCCAACTGCGCCGCGATCGCTTCAGCGCCCGCCGCCCGGAATTCGCGCGGGCTGTAGAAACGCAGCCCCTGCTCGCGGATATAGTCGTGCTCCTCGCGCTCGGCGCTGCGCAGCCCCACCTGCGTCACCGGCGCCACCTCCGAGATGCGGCGCAGCGTGCAGGCGTGGTTGTAGCGCGAGTCCAGGTAGGTGTCGCGCAGGTCGGCGTTGGCGTCGAAGGCCAGCACAGAGAGGCCCGGAACGCGTTTCGCCTGCGCCCTCGCTGCCCCGACGGCGACGGTGTGCTCGCCGCCCAGCGTGACGACGAACTTGCCGTCGCCGGCCAGCTCCCCGACGATCTGTTCGACGCGCTCGACCATCGCCTCAGGCCCGCCGCTGTGCAGCGCCACCTCCGGCATCGTGTGAATTCCCACAAGGTAAGGCTCCGCGTCGATCCCGATGTCGTACAACTCCATGTTGCCCGAGGCATCGATGATCGCCGCAGGGCCCTCGCGCGAGCCCACCCAGCCACTGGCCGTGGAGTCGTAGGGCACGGGGAGGATGACGACGCGCGAGCGGGCGTAATCGCTGTGCTCGGCCTCGAGGGCGGCAAAGTTGCGAGGGGGGAAGAAGCGCTCGTCGGGCATCGTGCGTTATGAGGAGGGTGAATTGGGCTTTTCCCACTCCCAGTCCAGTGACGGAAGTTTACGCGATGCGATCGCCTCTTTCGCGCTCTCGGCGAGGGCGCTGACGATCAGCGGCAACCCGATCGTGGCCTCTACGTACACGGTCACGAACTGCGCCTCGGGAGCGATCTTGCGCCAGGAGACCGCCTCGTCGAACGTGCAGCCGGAGAGGCCGCCCCACTGCGGCTGGTCCATCGTGATCTGGATGCCGTAGCGGTGGCCGGCGGGGTCGCGGTTGAAGAGGTAGCCGGCGACGCCGGTCTGCTGGATAAAGTTCTTCGGAGTGCCGCCGCCGACGTAGATCACAGCGCTTTCGTTCGCCGTCAGTGACAGGTGCGTCATCTCCAGGACATCGCCCACCACGTCGAACATGATGCGGCGTCCCGTGCGCAGACGGCCCTCGGCGACGGCGAGTCCGTGCACGCTGTCTCCGAAAGCGGGGCAGTAGATGGGCACGCCGTGTTTGGCTGCCGCCGTCAGGATCCCTTCCTCTTGCGCGACGGGCGCCAGCGCCTTGCCGAGCAGGTCGAAGTATTCACGCGTCGTGTAGGGGCGATCGTCGTCCAGCGTCAACGAGAACTCGGTGCAGAAGCGCTCGCCCCGCGCGAACTCGTGCTCCGGCGCCAGCACGTCGTAGAAGCGGACGACACGCAGGTGAGCGAGCCGCACGTCGTCACCGGCTGGGTCGCCCTGTGAGTGCGGGAAGCCGAGCGACTCGTAGACATCGTGATAGAGGTTGGCGCCGGTGCTGACGATTACGTCGATGAGCCGGTTCTCAATCAGGTAGACGAGGAGCGGGCGCATGCCGGCGGGCACCATCGCGCCGGCGAGGCCGAAGAAGATGGTCGCCTCATCGCGCAGCGCGGCCTCCCAGATGCGCGCGGCTTCGCCGAGGTTGCGCGCCTGGAAGGCAGTGTCGCCCATGCGCTGCACAATGTCTCCCGCTGTTGTGCTTGCGCTTACGAGAAAAGGACGAAGGGGGCCAGCGCCGGGCGGCGCTTCACCACGCTCGTCGTGGTGGGGCGCCATCACACGGCCGCTGCGGGGACGGGCCTGTCGTTAGTGACGTCGAGGGGCTCTAGATTGCGTTCCAACACCTGCACGCTCATTTCGCGCAGGCTGAAGCGCTGTTTGAGGTCCTCCAGGACAGGCTCGGCGTCGAAGTCCTTGCAGGAAAAGATATCGGCCCAGATAAGACGACGCTCCGGGAACGTGTGCATCGAGATGTGACTCTCGGCGATCATCACGTAGCCGGAGACGCCCCAGTCTTCTGGTTTGGTGCCTCTATATTGCAGGACGGCCGGCTGCGTGATCTTGGTCATCCCCATCATGTCTGGGTACTGATCCAAAATCACGCGGACGACATTTTCATCCGCGAGCTGGTCCGGATCACCTCCGTAGCCGTCGATGATGACGTGCATCGATCCCTCCTTCTCGGCCTGCGCGGGGGCAGGCCAATAGGCGTTGATGGCCTCCGCATGCCCGGTCTTTCCTTAGTACCTTGGGTATCCAAGAAGGCCGGAAACGTGGGGGGTCACGGAGAGACCCCGATCGAATCGGGGCAGCGCGATATTGGATTTACAAGCGGGGATGGTAACACAAGAGATGGGGGTATGCAATGAGAGCAGGGCAATTTTTCGCGCTTCAACGGGCAGACCGCCTAAGGCGGGCTAAGAGGCGTGCGGCCTCTGGGCTGTCGGGCGAATTTTTCGGACAACGGCCACTTTCTCCGGCAAACGCCCGATTGCTCGCTTGTACTCTCTCAACTTAACGGAATGCGAATTTGTTGTGGAGTTGTCTTAGCAGTTAACCTTTACGCAATATGTGCCGGCGGGAGGGCGAGTGAGACCAGCACTCGCCGTTTGGTTAATAAGTTTTCACTTTTCGCCTGTAGCCGTTCACCCGTGGCGGCGTCTGTACGTAGTAGACACCTTGAGGGCCGTTAACTTAGAGGGTGACGGCAATCTAAAACGAGGTGGAAGGAGAAGTTGATGAAGAAGAGTAACTCAGGCAAGATGTGGCGGTTCCTGGCCGTGCTCGTTCTCGGCGGGCTGCTGTTTACAGCAGCCGTATCCGTCGACACCGAAGCAGCCAGGGGTGCGCGGGGCGGTGGCAAGCCCGCGCCGGCGCCGACGGCAACACTGAGCGTCTCACCCAGCTCACCGGCGGCAGGCGTAGCGTTCATCGTCAGCGGAACGGGTTTCCATGCTGGGGCGCCGGTCAACTTTGTCCTGGGCAGCAAGGCCGTCTACACGATGGCCAACGCGAGCGGTTACGCCGCGACCACGTGGACGATCGCCCTTCCGGGCACCTACACGATCGCAGCCAAGGAGGCTACGTCGAAGGGGTGGGTGCAGGTCGGCTCGATTACGTTCAACGTAGTCCGCTAGCACCTCCAACCTACGTCAGCAAAGGCAACAAAAGGGGGCCGCCAGGGCGGCCCCCTTCGTCTATGTTCGCCTGCTCTTGTCGTCTATCAGCTGCCTCCTTATGGATCGATCACAATCGTGCAGTTGTAGGTGCCCTCCAGTAGCGTCGTCAGGGCATCGCCGTAGACTTCGCTGATGTCGTCGAACGCGTTAGGCGTTGCGTCATTGGGGGTCGGCGAGATCGCCGGCGTCGGGCAGCTGATCTTCGCCGCCGTCGCGCACTTCGTCGCATCGCTAGGGCTGGGCGCCAGGCAGATGAACTTGATCTCGAACTTCGACAGCGGCTGGTTGATGAAGTCGCCCGCGTCGTTGGCGCTGGAGGCGCCGCCGGAGCACTTGCTGGATACAGCCAGCGTCTTGGAGAGGTCCCCATCGTTCGCCGGGACTGTCTGAATATATCCCGTCGCCTTCGAGGTCTCGTCTATCGTCAGCTGCACGCCGATCGGCATCAAGTCGATGCAGAACTTGCCCGCCGCCGCGTTCTGGTCTCCACCGGCCGCGCAGGGCCCGATGGTGCAGTCGGTAACGACCTTGTTCACCCCGGTACCCGTCACTGTGAAGCCGAAGCCGGGAAGTAGCTCGTTGCCTGTCTCCGCGGTGGAAACGTCTTTCCCGCGCTTCTCCCAGTACAGACTGCCCACGAGGTTGCAGAAGTCGGACTCGTCTGTGTCCGCGTCGCCTCCATCCGGACAGTCGTCATTGCCCGTCGGCGGATCGCTGCCGGCCGGCGGCGCCTGCAGCGCGCTACCAACAACGCAGCTGAGCGTGGCCGTGGTCACGACGCAGACTCGGTCGGGGTCGGGGTCGATCGCGAAGCCATCCTTGGCGTCAGTCTCCGTGATCGTGTAGCTGCCCAGACAGACGTTCTCCAGTCTGAGCTGGCCCGCATCCGGATCAGCGTCCGGCAGAATGTTGTCCACAACGGTAACAGGGTCGACGTCCACGCTAGTGCGGCAGGCGAACGGACCGTCCTCCCCTGCGACACCGCCAGGCTGATTCGTCGCAGCGCCGTCCACCGTGAAGGTGGCCTCACCCTGCAGGTGTCCGTCAATGTCGCTCCGCTTCTCCCACTCGAGCGAGCCCAGACGGTTGCAGAAGTCCCGCTCGGCCGCGTCGGCGTGCAGGCAGTCGTCGAATGTCTGGCCGCCGATAACGCAGCTCAGAGCGGCGGCCGTCACCTGGCACGTCCGCGTGGGGTTGGCGGGCAGGGCATAGCCAGGAGGCGCCACGGTCTCCGTGATCGTGTAGGTCGCCGTACAGGCCGGCCCAACTGAGAACACGCCGTCGGAGCCGTCGGCGTCGTCGTTCGCGCCGCCATCGACAACCGTGATCGGGCTGGCGTCATCCGCGCCGTCCGCGTTGGCGTCCAGGCAGGCGTCCGGGTTGGGGCTAACCGTGAAGGTGGCGCCGGGCTGCAAGGGGCTGGGAGTGACCGATCCGTCGCGCTTCTCCCAGGCTACCGAGCCTCGGCGGTTGTGGAAGTCGCACTCGTTGTCGGTGCACTGTCCGGAGCCGTCGCGCGTCCCCTCATCGTCCGTGCTGGGAGGAGCGGTGAGCGTGGATCCGATCACGCAGGTCGGCGTGACCACGCTGACTTCGCATGTACGTGTCGTGTCCGTATCCGTCGCGTAGCCCGAGGGCGCCGCGGTCTCGGTGATCGTGTAATTCGCCGGACAGATGTCGGGCAACGAGAACTGGCCGGCGTCGTCATCGGCGTCCGGGACGACGTCCGGTGCGTCGGAAGTGCTGATGTCGTCGGCGACGGTGACCGGGCTGACGTCGTCAGGTCCAGTCGCGTTGGCATCATCACAAGCGTCAGGGTTTGGAGCGATCGTGAAGGTGGCGCCGCCCTGCAGCGGGTGACTGCCGGAGGTGCCTTGACTCTGATCGCGCTTCTCCCAGGAGATCGCACACGGCGGTAGCACCGCGGCGGTCACGTCCTTGATGTCCGCGCCGCCGAGGTCCACCGCCGGGAGCGTGTTCGTTCCCGGCGGAGCCGAGCGCGTGGTTAGCAGCACGTCAGCGAAGCAGCCGCGCGCAACGCCGTAGGCCGTCAGGTCGATCGCCACCTCGACGAAGTCTCGTTCTGGAACGATGGTGCAGGCTATTTTCGTGTTGTCCTTCTTGGGGATGTCAGGGAGCGTGCAGCTCGACGGGCCTTGGTCCACCGGCCCCGTGCCAAGCCCATTCGCAATCCGGCAACTGTTGGGGGCATCGTCCGCCACCGTTGGGTCGCAAGCCGGCGTGTTCCACGGGGGAGCCAGCTGCTCCACCAGGTTCGTGGACGTTGTGGCCGCAGGGAACTGACCAAGGCACTCGCCGGCTGCCGAGGCTGCTACGAACGTAGCGTCGCCGTTGCCCAGGAAGCCCGAAACCTGCGTCACAAGGATGCCCGGTTCGTCTCCGCCCTTCTCCAGGTCCACGGACACGAACACGTCGCCGATGACCCGGTTGAAGTTCAGCGCGAAATCGGCGGCTGGGCTGAGCCCGTCGGCGATCGTCTGCAGACCCGTGGGAGCGACCGCGTTCAGCTCGATGCCCCAGTGGTTGGAGCCCTCGTTGTTGCCGCGTTCCATTCCTACGACCACGATATTGTGCGGTGTGCCCGAGCAGTCCTGCACGAGCTGGGCGAAGTAGCCGTGGCTGATGTCATCCTTAGGTGTCAGGTTGTTGGATGTCGTGATCTGCCAGATGTCCTCGGGGATATCGCCGGCCGGGCTGACGATACTTCTCTCGGGCGCGCCGCTTATCCCCGTAAACCCGTCGCAAATGAATCGAGTTGTGTAGGCGATCGCCGGGTTCATGTCGACGTTCGATCCGTAGCAGGGACCGAGAGGCGTCGCTGTGTGCGGCGCCGAAGCGCTTGGCAGGAAGAGGCCGTTATTGGACGTTCCTTGCGCCCAGTCGTCTGCCTTGCCATCACCGCCGTCAAGCTCGCCGTTGCCGGAGTAGTAGGACTTTTTCGGGCACTCCGTGGCGGCCGGTGCGCATGGCACGGGGTTGCCACCGACGTCCTTGGCAAACGTGTCGATCTCGAAGGGCCCTGTCGGTGCGGCATTAACATTGCCGGCCAGGAAGACCAGGACCATCGTCGCCATCACCAGCGCGATGACCGAGAAGATCCTGAATCCTTTCTTCTGTACTACATATTGCATTCCTTTACCTCCTTGGGGAATTGGGCTCATCTGAGTCGCTGGGCCGATTACTCACCTCTAGTCGCGTTCCTCCTCCGAGAACTCTTATCTTCATGTCTATGCGCGCGACGATAGAGTCATTAAGGGTTCGTTGGGGGCGGGTTTGCCAGCATGAAGGACATGGAACTCCCTTCTGTGTCACCGCTCCGGCAGGTTGTCGGATCAGGCCGGGGCGGTGCTTGGTCCTGCGTTAGGTTGGGCTGTCTGACTGTCTCCTAGCCAACGTCCGCTGTGGAAACGTTGATAAGTGGTTGATAACGCCAACGGAGCATACGCACGTTGTCTGAGGGCTGTCAATACTATTTCTTAACCGGATTCTTATAATTTCATATGAATTAATTCCCTATCCCTCGCTATCGAGTAACCAATCTGTCGACCTCGTTCTGACTCCGACAAATCTGGGAGCGTGGTTGGCAAGGGGTCTTGCGCGGGCAGAATCGGATGCCGTAAGATTCTCGTGGTTAGCACTCTCGTTGTCTGAGTGCTAATCTGCAAAGTGCACGAAACCGAACCCAAGAAGGAGGAGTCTTATGCCCGCAGCAACGAAGAACGCTGCCAAAACGAAGACCGCCAAGGTCGTCCCGCTCAGTGACAGGGTGGTCGTCAAGCAGGTGAAACAGGACGAGGTGCGCGCCAGCGGCCTCGTTATCCCCGACACCGCGCGCGAGAAGCCACAATTGGGCGAGGTGCTGGCCGTCGGGCCGGGGCGCCTGGACGACAACGGCAAGCGGATTCCCGTAGACCTGAAGTCCGGCGACCGCGTGCTCTACGCGAAGTACAGCGGCCAGGAGGTCCCCCGCGGCGTATTCGGCGACACCGACGACGAGTACCTCGTGCTCAAAGAGACCGATATCGTCGCAAAGCTTGTCTAGGAGCCAGGATCGAGGGATCGACGAGCCGGCATTGTACTTAGTCTGGCTCCGGCCTCCTGACTCCCGCTCCCCCATTGAAGGAGATACCTCATGCCTGCAAAACAACTGCTATTCGATGAAGACGCGCGGCGCAAGCTGAAGGACGGCGTCGATGCCCTCGCAGACGCGGTTCGCGTGACGCTGGGCCCCCGGGGCCGCAACGTGATCCTGGAGAAGAAGTTCGGCCCACCCGCTATCGTGGACGACGGCGTCAGCGTGGCCAAAGAGATCGAGTTGAAGGACCCCTTCGAGAACCTCGGCGCGCAACTGGCGCGCGAAGTCGCCAGCAAGACGAACGACGTCGCCGGTGACGGTACGACCACCGCCACGGTTCTCGCGCAGGCCATCGTACGCGAGGGGATGCGGGTGGTAGCGGCCGGCGCGAACCCGATGAGCGTCAAGAAGGGGCTCGAGGCCGGCGTACTCGCGGTGATCGAAGAGATACGCGAGATCGCCAAGCCGGTGGCCGGCAAAGAGCAGATAGCCCAGGTGGCGACGATCTCCGGTCACGACCAGGAGATCGGCGACATCATCGCCGACGTCATGGAGAAGGTGGGCAAGGACGGCGTCATCACTGTCGAAGAGGGCAAAGGCATCCGCATGGAGACGGAGTTCGTGGAGGGCATGCAGCTCGACCGCGGCCACGTCTCTCCCTACATGGTGACCAACCCCGACCGCATGGAGGCCGTACTCGACGACCCGTACATTCTGATCACTGACAAGCGGCTCTCATCGGTGGCGGACCTGCTCCCCGTCCTCGAACGCGTGCTCCAGGTGACGAAGAACATCGTCATCATCTGCGACGATTGCGACGGCGAGGCGCTGGCCACTCTCGTGGTGAACAAGCTGCGCGGCACGATCAACGCCCTGGCCATCAAGGCGCCCTCATTCGGAGACCGGCGCAAGGCCATCCTGGAGGACATCGCCATCCTGACGGGCGGGACGTTCGTCACGGAAGACATGGGCACCAAGCTCGAGAACACCCAGGTAAGCGACCTTGGCCGCGCCCGCAGGGTCGTCGCCACGAAGGAAGACACTGTCATCATCGAGGGCCACGGCTCCGATGAGGCGATCCAGGCCCGCATCAAGCAGATCAAGGCCCAGAGCGAGGACGCCTCGTCCGAGTTCGACCGCGAGAAGCTGCAAGAGCGGCTGGCCAAGCTGGCCGGCGGCGTTGCCGTCATCAAGGTAGGCGCGGCCACCGAGGTAGAGCTCAAGGAGCGCAAGCTCCGCGTCGAGGACGCGCTTTCCGCCACCCGGGCGGCCGTCGAAGAGGGGATCGTCCCCGGCGGCGGCGTCGCCCTGATCCGCGCCCAGAAGGCGCTCGACAAGCTGGACAAGACCCTGAAGGCCGACGAGCTAACAGGCGTCGGCATCTTGAAGAAGGCGCTCGAAGAGCCGCTGCGCATGATCGCCGAGAACGCCGGCCAGGAGGGCATGGTCGTCATCGACCAGGTGCGTAAGGGCAAAGACGTGAACTACGGCTACGATGCCGCCACGGACGAGTACTGCGACCTGCTCAAGCACGGCATCATCGACCCGGCCAAGGTGACCCGGACCGCGCTCGAGAACGCCGCCTCTATCGCCGCGCTCGTGCTGACCACGGAGTCGCTCGTCACGGAGATACCGTCGGAAGCCCCGGCGATGCCCATGGGCGGCCCGCCCCCCATGGACTACTAGCCAGCAATCAGCAGCCAGCAATCAGGCCGCCCCGATCCTGGATCGGGGCGGTTTCGTTTTGGGCCTCCTTGATGTAGCGGACGGCCTTCCACCGGAGGGGCGGGGCACAGCTTACAGATGACCACCAGACGCAGTATGAGACGACGAGATAGGGCCGTAAAATGCTATCGCCGATGAAAGTCGAGTATCGCGAGGCGACGCAACGGGATGTCGAGGCCATCGCTCGTCTACACGCCGACAGCTGGCGGCGCAACTACCGCGGCTCGTACTCAGATGCCTACCTCGATGGCGATGTTGGAGCTGACCGGCTGGCGGTATGGACCGATCGGTTCGCCAGCCCCAGCGGTCGCGACGATCAGATCACAATCGTCGCCGCACGTGACGCTGTTATCGTGGGATTCGCCCACACGATACTCCATCACAACCGTGAGTTGGGCGCCCTTCTCGACAATCTGCACGTCGCCCACGACCTGAAGGGTCACGGCATCGGCACGCAGCTCGTGGTGGAAACGGCGAGGGCGGTGATAGAACGGACGCCTTCGTCGAGCCTCTACCTGTGGGTGCTGGAACGCAACACGGCAGCGCAGGCCTTCTACCGGGCCCTGGGAGGAACGTTCGCGGGACAGGAGACATCAGAGGCGCCTGGCGGCGGCGCGGTCCTGGGGCTGCGGGTGGTGTGGCGTGACCCGTCCAGGCTGGCCCGATTGGACAGGACAATCAAGGGATTTTAGGATCAATCAACGGGATTTGGGCGTCGCGCGCTACACGCCCAGCGCGGCGGCGAAGCGCTTGTCGGAGCGGTAGGGACCGACGACGGCGAGGTGCAGACGCGAGCTGTCGATGATCTCGCGAGCGACGCGGTTGAGGTCGTCAAGCGTGACGGCGTCCATTTCGGCGATCGCCTCGTCGATGCTGCGCACGTTCTCGAGGAGCAGCTCCTGGCCGCCGATCCAGCCGCTAACGTTGCGGCTGTCTTCCATGCGCAGCATCAGCCGCCCCTTCGATAGCTCGCGCGCCTTTGTGAGCTCCTCGTCTGTAGCGCCGTCGGCGCGCAGGCGCTCGAGCTCGGCGAGGATGACCTTGAGCGCCTCGATGGCGTTCTTCGGGTCGACGCCGGTGTAGACATTGAAGGCGCCGGCGTCGCGGAAGTGGGCGACGTAGGAGTGGACGTCGTAAACGAGGCCGCGCTTCTCCCGCAGCTCCACGAAGAGGCGTGAGGACATGCCTTCGCCCATAATCACCGACAGATACGACAGGGCGTGCCGGTCCGGGTGGTTGAGGGGGAGGGCGGGGACGGCGAGACTGACGTGCGCCTGCTCCGTGGTCTTGTAGCGAACGGCGCAGCGGGACCCGTTGACGCCGGGCGCGGGCTTCCAGGGCGCGAACTTGCCGTCCGGCCAGTCGCTGAAGGCCGGTTGCATGCGCTCCATGATCTCCTCGTGAGAGATGTTTCCGGCGATGGCGACGACGAAGTTGCTGGGGACGTACTGCTGCCCGAGGTAGTCCATCACGCCCTCGCGGCTGATCGCCTTAACGGAATCGGGCGTGCCGGCGACGTCGCGGCCCAGTGGGTTGTCCGGCCACATAATGGAATCGAGCAGGAGGTCAGCGATCTGCGGTGGCGAGTCGGCCACCATCGCCAGCTCCTCAAGGATGACCTGCCGCTCCTTCTCCATCTCGCCGGCGTCCATTAGCGGGCGGCGAATCAACTCGACGAGCACGTCGAGGGCGAGGTCCATGTGCAGCTCCGCGACCTTCGCGTAGTAGACGGTGTACTCGCGGTCGGTGCCGGCGTTGAGCACGCCGCCGACCGCGTCCACGGCCTCGGCCACCTCTTTGGCGGAGGGGCGCTTCTCGGTGCCCTTGAACAACAGGTGCTCGACGAAATGGGAGACGCCAGCCTCAGAGTCCTGCTCGTTCCGCGACCCCGTGCCGACGTAAAAGGAGAGCGAGACGGAGTGCGTGTGGGGCATGGAGGAGGTGAGGACGCGGAGTCCGTTGGGGAGGACGGTGCGCTGGAAGAACGGTTCTTCAGGCATTTGCGGGCTTCATGGTCAGTTTATCCGAGAATGGGGTAAGGGGGAATGCCAGGCGCTAGCGCTCGATGAGCACGGCGGCCACAGAGGCGGCGGTCACGATGGTCATTGGAAGAGCGATGAGGGTCACGTGGGGCGACCCCATGATCAGGCCGATCAGCATAGCGGCGGCGATAATCAGGTTCAGGGGGATGAGCACGGAGCGGATGCGGCGGGAGCGAGGTGTCATTGTCGCGGCCGTCCGAACTCCCGTACGACTGAAACCGCGCCGGCGCAATTCACGACCACCAACACGAGGGCGAGCACGACAATGCTGATGCCATTGGTGAAAGCCAGGGAAACTACGAAATACACCACAGCCATGACGGCGTTTGCGGTGCCAAGCACCATGAGGAAGTAGCGGAACGGCGGGAGACTCTTCATGACTTAAGAGATGCTGGTCAGCCCGCCCACGTTACGTCGCCGCAGAGCTCGGGCGGGTGCTCGCGGGAGGCAAAGACGGCGTACTCGCGCTTGGAATCGCCAATCGTCGTGTCGCCGCCGTGGCCCGGCAGGACAGGCGTGTCGTCGGGCAGGACGTGCAGACGCTGGGTGATGGAGGCGACGCTCTGTCGCAGATCATCGGGGGCCTGGGTGCGACCGGGTCCGCCGGGGAAGAGGACGTCGCCGGAGAGGAGGAAGGGTCCCGCGACGTAGCAGGTGCTGCCCGGGGTGTGGCCGGGGGTGTGTATGGCACGAACCACAATGCCACCGAGGGCGATCCCGTCGCCGTCGGCCAGGGGACGGTCGATCTTGCCGGCGGGCATGATGCGTTCGGCCGGATGGCAGTTGACGGGCGCGCCGACGGCGTCCTTCACGAGGTCGTAGTCCGCCCAGTGGTCGGGGTGAGTGTGCGTGATCAGAATGCCGGAGACCCGTAGGTCTCCGAGCGCGTCGAGCACCGCCTGGCTGCCCGCCGGCATATCGACGATCAGCGCCTGTCCCGTACGCGTATCGGCGAGGATGTAGGCGTTGTTGTCGTACGGGCCGAGGGAGCTCAGCTTGGTTACGAGAAGGTCGCCGTCCTGGTACGTCTGCATCGTTCGCGGCGCATGATACCATAGCGCCGCTGTGATTTCGGAGTGCATCGTGGTGGGCGAGCGTGTGAGGCTCAGGCCGGTGGGCGAGCGCGACCTCCCGCATTTCGTGAAGTGGCTCGCCGACCGCGAGGTGACGCGCTGGCTGGCGGAGATGGGCGACCCGCCGAGCCTGGAAGATGAGCGTGAGTGGCACGATCGCAAGCGGAGCGACCCGGACAACGTCCTGTGGTCAATCGAGACGCTCGAAGGGCGGTTGCTGGGAAACGTGGAGCTCCGCCTGGTGACGCGAGCGCGGCGCGCCGAGATGGGTATCTCCATCCACGATAAGACGCAGTGGGGCAAGGGCTACGGTACGGACACCGTGCGGCTGGTCCTCGCGCACGCCTTCAGCGAGCTCGAGCTCAACCGCGTCGAGTTGACGACAGACGAGACGAACGCCCGGGCGATCCGCTGTTATGAGAAGTGCGGGTTCAAGCCCGAGGGAATCCTGCGCCAGCACAGGCTCATCGACGGGAAGTTCGGAAACACAGTGCTGATGGCGGTGCTCAAAACAGAGTGGGCGCGGTGATCCACGAGGCGATCCTCGAAGGCGACTTGGTGACGCTGCGCCCCTTCCGCGACGAGGACGTGCCCCTGCTGCACCAGTGGTCTAACGATCCCGACGTCCTGCGCTGGCTTCACCTCTCGGAGGACCCGCCGGAGCTGATGCAGTCGCTAGAGGCGCACCGCGAGCGATGGGAGCGGATCCGCGACGACCCCGCGCAGATGTCCTGGCGGATCGATACGAAGGATGCGCTGCCGATCGGGGAGCTGGGGTTGCTAGCGATCCATCCCAGCCACAGGCGCGCGGAGCTGGGTATCTCGATCGGCGAAGAGCCGTACCGGGGACGCGGCTACGGGACGGACGCAATCCGGACGCTGCTGCGGCACGCCTTCGGGACGTTTGGGCTGCGGCGCGTGCAGTTGATCACGGACGAGGACAACGAGCGTGGCATTCGCTGCTACGAGAAGTCGGGGTTTGCGCGTGAAGGACTTCTGAGGCAGCATCGCCTGCGTCACGGAGAGCCATTGAACATGATGATCATGGGGGCGCTCAGCGAAGAGTGGGACAGCCACGGGATAGGAGCTGGCAAGTAACTATGGAGATAACCTCACGCATCCACAGCATTCCGGCGGACACGGCGTTCTATACCGGCCCGCAGGCGCCCAACGTGTTCCTGGTGAGCGACGGCGGTGAGGGCGCGCTCGTGGACAGCGGCTTCGGCGACGAGAAGTCGGTGCGGACGCGCCGTGAGTTCCTGAGCGAGCGCGCCGGCACGTCGGTGGGCCGCATCCTGCTGACGCACCATCACTTCGACCACTCCAGCGGCGCCCACCAGCTACGGGAGGCGACGGGGGCGCGGGTGGCCCTGCACGAGCGGGAGGTGCCGTTCCTCCTGGAATGGGACAGCGAAGCGCCGCAGGACATCGAGTTCACGACCGAGCAGAAGGAGCTGGCCGAACAGGTGGAGAAGTTCCGCAAGCAGGCGGCTGAGGCCGGGCCGGACGACCGTGTGGCGAACGGCCAGACGATAGCGGTCGGCGGCCTGACGCTGGAGGTGATCCACACGCCCGGACACACGCTTGGCTCGGTCTGCTACTACCTGCGGGAGGAGCGCGCCCTGTTCACGGGAGACACAGCGCTGGGGCTGGGCACGGTGGCGATCTCGCCGCCGCCGCACGGTGACATGGCGCTCTACCTGCAGTCGCTGGAGCGTCTCAAGGGATACGATTGCGCGCTGATGCTGCCGGGGCACGGGCAGGCCGTGCACGACGTGCGCAGCAAGCTACAGGAGCTGATCGATCACCGGCTGGAACGCGAAGAGCAGGTGCTGCGGCTTCTGGCGGACGGCAAGCGGACGCCACAGGCGATGCTCTCGGCGATCTACCCCGAGCTGGACAAGCGCATCATACCGATGGCCCGCCGGCAGATCGAAGCGCACCTGGCGAAGCTGGAGGCGGAGGGGAGAGTGTCGCACAAGAACGAGGAATGGACGCCGACTGGAAAGGGGAAATGATATGACAGATGGCGGAGCGCCGGACGTTTACAGCGACCAGTTTCGCATCAACACGACTCCCTACGGGGCGAGCCTTATATTCGCGAAGACGCTCCTGGACCAGCCGGCCGGACAGCCGGGTCGGACGGAGGACCAGGTGGTCGTCAGGATGAGCCTGGAGCACCTGAAGGTGATGACGATGCTGCTGCGCAAGAACCTGAAAGGCTACGAGGAGCGGACGCGCACGCCGGTGGAGCTGCCGTTTGATCTGCTGAACTCGCTCGGCCTCTCGAAGGAGGATTGGTAGGAGGAAGCCGGAGGTCGGTGAACGGTGATGGCTAGTCGCTATAATTGGGGGAGGAGGCGCCTGTTTGGTTAGAGCAACTGAAATACCGTTAGCAAGCGTCCTACCGCTAACGGCCGCCGTTAACGACGCTGGCCACCTGTCGCTGGGCGGCTGCGACGCACTGGAGCTGGCGCGGGAGTTCGGGACACCGCTGTACGTATTTGACGAGGAGACGCTGCGCGGGCAGTGCCGGGTGTTCCAGCACGAGTTCAAGTCGCGCTACCCCGAGAGCGTCGTGGCCTACGCGGCGAAGGCCTACCTGGGGCGGGCACTGGCCGGGATCGTCGCTCGCGAGGGGATGTCGCTTGACGTGGTGTCGGGTGGGGAGCTGGCTATCGCCGCCTCGGTGGGTTTCCCGGCGGAGCGCATCCACTTCCACGGCAACAACAAGTCTGAGCAGGAGCTGCGCGAGGCGCTGGCTTACAGCGTGAGCCGGATTATCATCGACAACTTCCACGAGATGCAGCTTCTGAACGGCGTTGCCCTCTCGCTGGGTGTTCGCCAGAAAGCGCTGATCCGGCTATCGCCGGGGATCGACCCGCATACCCACGCCAAGACGACGACGGGAACGCTGGAGAACAAATTCGGCATCCCGCTGCCGACGGGGCAGGGCGAGGCGGCGGTGCGCAAGGCGCAGGAGTTGCCTGGGATCGAGCTGCTGGGCCTGCACGTGCACCTGGGATCGCCGGTGTTCGAGCTGGAACCGTACGCGGAGGCGGTGGACAGCGTGCTGGAGTTCGCCTCGAGGATGCGCAGGGAGCTGGGATTCGAGATGCGCGAGTTCAGCCCGGGCGGCGGTTTTGCTGTCGCCTACACCCCTGAGCAGAAGCCGCCGGAGCCCGCGGCCTATGCGGAGACGGTCGTGGCGACCTTGCGCGAAGGACTGTGGCGGCACGAGCTGCCCGCGCCGCAGCTGATCGTCGAGCCGGGCCGGGCGATCGTGGCGCGGGCGGCGGTGGCGTTGTACACGGTGGGGGCCTGGAAGGAGGCGCCGCAGCGGCGCTTCGTCTCTGTCGACGGCGGCATGGCGGACAATATCCGGCCGGCGATGTACGACTCGCGCTACGCGGCGCTCGTGGCGAACCGGCCGCTGGACGAGCGGCGGGAGACGGTGACGGTGGCGGGCAAGTACTGCGAGTCGGGCGACGTGCTGATGAACGACGTGGAGCTCCCGCCGCTGGCGCCGGGCGACCTGCTGGCGCTACCGGCGTCGGGCGCCTATAACCTAGCGATGGCGAGCAACTACAACGCCTCGCTGCGGCCGGCGGTCGTGCTGGTGGCGGACGGGCAGGCGAAGCTGATGCGGCGGCGGGAGACGTACGATGACGTGATGCGCTGTGACGTCTGGCCGCTGGAGTGAGGCATCTTCCACACGTGAATGGAGATACGCACGCTGACCACCGACCCGGCAGGTGGAGGCGCTTGAAGGGTGTCCGGAAGCGTAGCAAGCCGATGAGACGTGCCGGATCACCACTCAAGCTCGCCGTTGTGGGCATCACGGCCTTGATATTCGTGCCTGTCCTGGCATTAACACTCATATATGCCCTGGCTATTCTTTTGCCTTGGTGATGGTAGGCTTCATCGGCAACGCGCGCGCCGTCGCGGCGCTTCAGCGCGCGCTTGTGAGCCCATCGCCGCCGCACGCCTGGCTGTTCGTTGGGCCAGAAGGCGTAGGCAAGGCGACGCTGGCGCGGCGGCTGGCGCAGGCGCTGAATTGCGACGTGGTTGTGCCGGGGACGGACGTAGGGGCTCAGAAACAACGGAATGACAACGGCGCGCTAGAAAGACATCGCGATGTTGCTGAGCCCCTACAGGGCTTCGAACCCTGTGGAGAATGCGCCCGATGCCGGCGCATCGAGGCCGGGATTCACGCCGACGTGCAGACCGTGACGGTGGAGGCGGAGGAGGACGGGCGCCTACACAAGGGAATAAGCGTTGACCAGGTGCGCGAGATCGAGCGCAGTCTCGTCCTGAATCCGTTCGAGGGGCGTATGCGCGTCGTGATCGTCGACCCTGCCGACGCGTTGAGCGAGGAGGCGCAGAACGCCTTTCTGAAGACGCTGGAGGAGCCGCCACCGCAGGCCGTGCTGGTGCTGGTAGCGACGCGCGAAGTGCTGCTGCTGCCGACGGTGCGCTCGCGCTGCCGGCGGCTTGAGCTGGGGCTGGCGCGGGCCACCGAGATCGAGGAAGCGCTCCTGGGGGGGTCCGGCGCCGCCGAGCCCACGACGGCTTCCAGCGCGGCGCTGCTGGCCCGCCTGGCGGGCGGCCGCGCGGGCTGGGCGCTCGAGGCCGCGCGAGACCCGGCGGCGCTCGAGCGGCGCGCGGCGTTGCTGGCGGAGGCCGGGTCGCTTGGGACGCTGTCGCTCTCCGATCGCTTCGACCTGGCGGAGCGGCTGGCCGAACGCTTTCGCGCGGATCGCGCTGAAGTTTTCGCCCGGCTGGCCGGCTGGGAGGGCTGGTGGCGCGACGTGCTACTGGTCCAGTGCGGCGCCGCCGCTGCCGCCGTAAATCAGGACATGACGGCTGAGCTGGAGGCCGCAGCGGCGGGAAGGCCCGGCGAGGCGACCTACGCGTTCTTGACCGCCCTGCGCTCCTGCCGCGAACAGCTCGAGGCGAACGTGCAGGCGCGGATCGCCCTGGACGCCCTGCTGATCGAAGCGCCTTAGCTTCCGCTCGCCGCCCAAGACGCCGGACTGTCCGGTTGTGTTTCTACACGGTTTCGTGTAAATTGCGGGGGTGAAGGACGAGAGGCCGGTCAGGCACAGGGGGAAGGCTAAAGCGGGAGAGCAGAGGCGTCCCGCGAGCGGGCGCTGGGACGGCCGCAAGGTGCGGGCGCTGCGGGCGCACCTTGGGCTGAGCCAGGACGAGCTGTCCGAGGAGCTCGGCACGCGCCAGCAGACGGTCAGCGAGTGGGAGACGGGGCGCTACCAGCCCCGCGGCACGTCCGCGCGCCTCCTCACAATCGTGGCCGAACGAGCGGAGTTCGAATACGGCCCAGGCGAGAGCGAGCCGCAGGCGCAGGCCGGAAACGCTGATGCCGTCGATCGTTGAGGTAGCGCTGCTGCGAGCGCGCTCCATTGCGCCGGGGAATCGCACAGCCGATGTCCCAGCGCTCACGGAGCGCGAGCTGAGCCGCATCTGGGAGGGCCAGCTCTTTCCGAAGGAGGCGCTGGTCAGCCAGGACGGCCGCCGGTTGCGGGTCATCTACCGGGGCCGGGCGTCCGCGGGGCGCGGGCCGGACTATCGCGACGCGCTCGTCTCCTGCGCCGATGGGCTGCTCAAGGGCGACGTGGAACTGCACGTGAGAAGCAGCGACTTCCAGCGCCACGGCCACGACCGCGATCCCGCCTACAACGCGGTGGTCCTCCACATCGTCTTTCGCCACGACAGTGGAGGAGCCACGGTGCTGGCCAGCGGCGACGCTGTGCCGGTCGTCGCTCTAGGCGACTGGGTCGACCGCCGGACGGCGGCGATCAGGCGCCGGCTGGAGAGCACGGTGCCCTGGCAAGAGCCCTGCTACAGCGCTGCGGATCGGCTGGGCGTCCGCCAGACCGGCGAGACGCTGGACCGGCTGGGGCTGATGCGTTTTCGCCAGAAAGTAGCCATGTATGCCCGCGCGCTGAGCAGCAGCCCCATCGACGACGCGCTCTGGGCAGGGCTGCTGGAGGCGCTCGGTTACGGCGGCGATAGGCCGGTGTTTCGGGAGCTGGCGTCGCAACTTCCCTGGAAGGAGCTACAGCGCCGCCTGTATCCGCTCCCGCGCGGCCAGCGTGCAGCCGCAGCCCACGCCCTGCTGGCCAGCGCCGCCGGCGCCGTATCAGGCGGGCCGCCCGCGGCCGGCGCCCTGTCTATCAGGCCGGCGAACCGGCCGGGAAAGCGGCTCGCGGGCGCCGCCGCTCTGGCAGCGCGCTTCGCCTCTACGGGCATCGCGGCCGCGGTGGCAGACCTCTGGCACGACGATGCCAGAGCGACGCTGGGACCGCTGATAGCGCGCTTCGAGGTCAAAGGGACGATCGGGCGGTCGCGCGCGATAGAGATCCTCTGCAACGTCGTGCTACCCTGCCTGGCGGCGTCGGCTGGCGACGGCGGCGCCCGGGCGGAGGCCCTGCTCGCGCGGCTGCCGCTGCCCGCTCGCTACGGCGCCGTGCGCCACCTGCACGCGGCCGTGGGCAGCGCCGCTCCCATCGATGCGCGCCGGCAGCAAGGGATGGTCTACCTGCTGCAGCGCTACTGCACGCAGGGCGGCTGCGGGCGTTGCTTGCTGTCGTGACGGGCACCGCCAACGCGGCGGGGCACGCTCGGCTACGCTCGCGTTGTCGGAACCTGAGGGTACCGACCTACCAGGGGTTGCGGGGGCGCGGGCTGAAGGTACACTGACCTCCGGGGCTGGCAGCCCTGCGCTTAGCCGATCCTGAGTCCGGGATTTATGTCGGCGTCGAGGCCGGCGGTCTGCGCACGCTGCAGCCGCTGCCAGCCGCAGGCGGCGATCATGGCGCCGTTGTCCGTGCAGAGCGCGGGGGGCGGGACGACGACGGGAAGGGGCGAGCGGGCCGCGAGCTCGCGCCGCAGGGCCGAGTTGGCAGCGACGCCGCCGACTAGGATGATCTCGCCGGCGCCGTGCTCGGCAGCCGCCTGCAGCGCTTTCGAGACGAGAGAGTCGACTACCGATTCCTGGAAGGCGGCGGCGAGTTCGCCCGCTGATGGGGCGGCGTCCGCGCCGGAGCGGACCAGTTCCCGCACCTTCGTCTTCAGGCCGCTGAAGCTGAAGTCGTAGGGACGGTCCAGGCGCGCCCTGGGCAGCTTCAGGGTGGCGGGGCCGGACTCTGCGGCCAGCCTGTCGACGGCAGGACCACCGGGAAAGCCGAGGCCGAGGAGCCGGGCTACCTTGTCGAAGGCCTCGCCGGCGGCGTCGTCGACGGTCTCGCCCAGGCGGCGGTATCTGCCGTGTGCGGCCATCAGGACGATATCGCTGTGACCGCCGGAGACGATCAGCGCCAGCGCCGGAAAGCGCGGCGGTTGATCGCTCTCCAGCCAGGCGGCGTAGATGTGACCCTCCAGGTGGTTCACGGACACCAGGGGTAGTGAGAGGGACCAGGCGAGCGCCTTGGCGAAGTTCCAGCCGACAAGGAGGGCGCCGGACAGCCCCGGGCCGAATGTGGCCGCAATGGCCTCGATGCCGCCGAGGTCCAGGCCGGCGCTGGCGAGGGCCTCGTCCAGCGTTGGGATGAGCGCCTGCGTGTGCTGGCGCGAGGCGATCTCCGGGACGACGCCCCCGTAGAGGGCGTGCAGCTCGACCTGCGAGGCGACGACGTTGGCGAGGATGCGCCGGCCGCCGGCGACGATAGCGACGGCGGTCTCGTCGCAGGAGGTCTCGATGCCGAGGACGTTCAAGGCGCGGGTTCCGGGCTCTCCGCCTGGCGGACGGGCGCGGCGAGGAGCGCGCCACAAGCGGCGAGGGCGCGGGCGTCACGATACAGGGCCGGGAGACAATCCTCGGGGGGGAGCGCGAGGGCGGCACTGAGCGCCTCCTCCGGGACGGCGCGTGCGAGCGCGGGGCTGAGGAGCAGGATGCGATCACCCTCCGCAAGCTCCAGGCGGGTGAACTCGGGGAGGAAGTCGTCGTAAAGTCCAAGCGGCTCCCTGGCGTCCGGGAGCGACGGCTCTAGGTGTGCGAGCTGACCGTTGCGATAGAGGGCCGCGTTCGCGGGAGCGACCTGGGCCAGGTAGAAGTCGCCTTCGCGGACGCTGAGGCATGAGACGCCGGCGGCGACCCAGTGGTCCTTGAGGCTGCGCCGGTTCCATTCGCGGAGTTGCTCGTGGGCAGCGCGCAGGGCGCGCAACATGCCGCCCGTGAGGGAGAGCTTCTCGCTATGGAAGACGCTGCCAATCACATCTTTGAGCTCCTCGCAGAACTCAGCGCTGCTTTCGGTCGCCGGCTCCACGATGAGGAAAAGGTCAGCGGATTCCGCCGCGCGCACGGGGTCTGGATAAGCGCCCACCCATGGGGTGCGTTCGAGCGCCTCCCCGGCGACGATGCCGAACTGGCCGACCCACAGCATATCGCTGAGATTATAGTTGATAACCGGTGAGCGGACCCGGACGGAAGGTCAGGCGTTATGTGTAGCCGGGACGGCGGCCGGCCGAATGCGATAGGTACACGAGCGCTCGTTGCGCAGGAGGCTGCTCGTGAGCCGTGTATGCCCATCACTCAACACCCTGACGAACTCCACATGAAGGGCGCAGACGGCGCGGTCTCGTTCAGCCGTCTTGGGAAAGGGGCAGGTGTACTCGTCGATGAAGAAGTCGCCGTCGCTCTCGCGCCAGTCCACGACGCAGCCCTGCTCCTCCATGATCGCCGCGGTCTCTTGCACCCGCTCCACGGGTGACTTTCCCTGAACGCGCTCGGAGTACGGCGACGCCAGGCGATGGGCGACGTTCTGGAGCAACTGATGCAGCTTTTCGTTCCCCTCGCTGGCGCGGATCTCCTCCAGGAGCACGCTCGCCAGGACGTCGTACGTCTTGGGGAAGAGCGAGTCCGCCTTCTCGGTGATCGAGTAGACCAGCGTTGGGCGGCCTACCCGGCCTCGTTCTTCACGCGCCTCGACGAGGCCGTCGCGCTCGAGAACTGTCAGGTGTTGGCGGATCCCCGTGGCGGTGAGGCCCAGCAGCTGGCGCAGGTCTTTGACTGTACCGCGTCCACTCCGCTGGAGGAATTCCAAGATGCGGCCACGAGTGGATTGGAGTTGGAGATTGCCCATCGGCATGTATAAATCTTAGCATAACGACCGTGAAGGCGAGCTTGGCGATAGCGAATCGGGCACGTGGCTAACATGACGACCGATCCACTCGATTACAAACGCGAAGCGGACGAGGCGCTGGAGCGCGCGGCAGACCGCCTGCGGCGCCTGCTGCAGGAGGCGGCCGCGCGGTTGGACCCGTTCCCCCCGTTTCCCGGGGCGTTTTTCTCGTACGGGATCGAGATCGACGCGCCGGGAGCGGAGTCACCGGACCGCGGCTGCGTGGTGCTGGCGCCGGACGGCGAGCTCTACGAGCTGCGCATGGGCCAGGACGTACCGGTTCACGAGCTGGAGATGGCGGACCCGGTGGCCCTGCGCCAGGAAGAGCTGAAACCGCTGGAGCTGCACCCGCGCGACTACGTAATCTACGCCCATGCCGCGCTAACCAGGGTGGTTGAGCTGCTGCTGGAGCGGAGCGCTTAGGAGCTAGCCGAACGTCAGGTCGCCGCTTTTGCCGCCGCTCTTGCGGATGAGGCGGATGTCGCCGATGCGCATGTCCTTCTGCGCGGCCTTGGCCATGTCGTAGACGGTCAGGGCGGCTACGGCTACCGCTGTCAGCGCCTCCATCTCGACACCCGTCTTGCCCGTTGTGCGCACCGTGGCGGTGATCAACACGGCCTTGGTAGACTCGTCCGGCTCAAGCGAGACATCAATACCGGTGAGCGACAGCGGGTGGCAAAGGGGGATCAGCTCGTGCGTGCGCTTGGCCGCCATGATGCCCGCGACCTGGGCCGTAGCGAGGGCGTCGCCCTTGGCCGCACGGGCGAACGTGATGAGCGACAGAGTCTCGCGGCTCATGTAGACGCTGCCCGTTGCTGTTGCTTCGCGCGCGGTTTCCGGCTTGGCGCTGATGTCCACCATGCGGGCGCGGCCGGATGCGTCGAGGTGGGTGAGGCTGGGCGTGTCTTTGCGTGCGGTCACGAGCCCATTAGAGCATCTAAGCACGGATCGGGGCAATGCAAAGCGGGGCAGGCGAGAAACCCTGCCCCGCTCGCCGGGACGTTACCGCTAAGACTCGGCGCTACTTGGGGGGCTCCGGAAAGAAACAGTCTCCGCTCAGTTTGTCCTGGAACCTGTAGGTGGACAAATCGCCGTAATCAGCCGGGTTCGGCGCGAAGTCGGTTGTGCCGTCAGAGACAACGCCGCTGGCAACGGCTGAACGGTAGGAGTTGCTGAAGCTGCTCTGAATGCGGCAGCCGTCGAAGCGCGAATTTGAGCGACCGCTGCTGGTCGCCACCGTACCCGTCCCGTCCCAGGTCAAGTCGATCGTAACGTCGAAGCAGTTGGGCTCGCTCGGAGGCGGCGAAGCCGCTGCTTTCTTGCCTGTGAATTCACAGACGCTAACGACGGCGCTGAGGGTGGCGGAGCCGAGATCGCCGTTCATAACGAACTGGTCCGGCGCCAGACTGGCGAAACCTGAGAAGTATTGAGACTGGTCGTCCCTGGGGTTATTCGGATTTCCGGGGTCGAACTGAAAGATGTCAACGAAGACGTCGGAACCTTCGAACGTACCGTTGAGGTCGCTGAAGGTGTTGTCGTTCGCGTACACGAATGTAGATGTCTGCACGCCGTTGACATCGCTGAAGAAGCTGGCGCTGGCATTGCTGCTGCTGCCGCTGATGACGGTCGGACCCGCCGCCGACGCGGAGCCCGGCGCCAGTGCTAGCGAAGCAAAGCCAGCTATCAGCAGCATCGCGAGGGGCGGAGTTAAGAGACGTTTCACGACTACCTCCTTTGGGCTAGGAATTGCTGTACACAATCACAACGACGGAGGGGTTGAAAAGGTTCCCGCTGCGTGCGCTGGGGAGGAGGTGTGGCGTGGGCGCGGCACGAACGGCGCCCCGCCGCCCACCCGAGGGCGCAGCGGACAGGTGCTCCGCCCCGCCACCCAGGGGGCACGCTCGGCTACGCTCGCGTTGTCGGCACCGAAAGGTACCGACCTACGGGGGCCGCCGCCCCGGCCTCCCCCGCCCCTACCGGCGAATGCGTTGGAGGTGCTATCCGCCGATGTACGACATCTCGGGCTTGTCCCCTAGACCAGGTGTCTGCGCGGCCCTTAGCTCCGAGTAACGGTCCCCGCGGCGAGTCCAGACGGAGCGCAGGGAGCGGGCGATCTCAACGTCGGTCTGGCCATCGCGGATCAGCCGGCGCAAGTCGTGCCCGGTCGTGGCGAACAGGCACGTGAAAAGGCGGCCGTCGGCGGACAACCTGGCGCGGGTGCAGTCGCCGCAGAACGGTTGTGACACGGAAGATATGACGCCGATTTCGCCGCTTCCGTCGCGATAAAGATAGCGGTTCGCTACCTCGCCCCTGTACTGGGGCTCAGCCGGCTCGAGCGGCAGTTCGTGGTCGATTGCGGCCACGATCTCCGCTGCCGTGAAGACGTCGTCGAGCCGCCAACCGTTCGTCGTCCCAACGTCCATGTACTCGATGAAACGCACGATGGAGCCGCTGCCCTTGAAATAGCGGGCGAAGTCGACCAGCGTTTGCTCGTTAACTCCTCGCTTGACGACCATGTTAACTTTGATGGGCGCCAGTCCGGCGCGGCGCGCGGCATCGATGCCGTCGAGAACCCGAGACACGGAGAAGTCCACGTCGTTCATGGCGCGGAAGACCGCGTCGTCGAGTGAATCGAGGCTAACGGTGATGCGATCGAGGCCGGCGTCCTTCAGAGGCTGCGCCAGCTCGCCGAGGCGCGAACCGTTCGTCGTGAGGGTGAGGTCCCTGAGGCCATCAATCCCGCGCAGCATCTCGATCAGTTTCGGGAGGTCGCGCCTCAGGGTGGGTTCGCCACCCGTCAGACGGAGCTTTTCGACGCCCAGCGAGACGAAAATCCAGGCAAGGCGCGCGATCTCCTCGAATGTGAGGAGTTGCTCGCGGCGCAGGAACTGGTACTCGCGCCCGAAGACCTCTTTGGGCATGCAGTACGTGCAGCGGAAGTTGCAGCGGTCGGTAACGGAGATGCGCAAGTCGTGGAGGGGCCGGCCCAGCGTGTCCAGAGGCATCGTCTCGTTGGCGGCCTTACTTCTACGGGCTCCGTTGCTGCTCATTCAATAGCTCTTTCAGGATCTGTCTCGCGCCCGCAGCGGCTATGGCCCGGTGGCTGATCAGGTTCTTCTGCCGCTCTGGAAGCTCTGCCATTGTAGCCGAATGTTGAGGCAGCCAAAAGATAGGGTCGTAGCCGAAGCCTCCTTCACCCCGCGCTTCGCCGGCGATCAGCCCCATCACCTCTCCCGCCGCGACACGCTCGATACCGGATCGCGGCTCCACAATCGCGATAACGCAGCGAAAGCGTGCCCGCCGCTCCTCTCGCGACGCGCCGGCGAGGTGGCGCTGGATCTCGGCGAAACGCTGTGGATAGGTGGCCTCGCGGCCCAGAAAGCGCGCCGAGTGCAGGCCGGGCTCGCCGTCCATAGCCTCGATCTCGATGCCGGAATCGTCGGCCAGGGTCACCAGACGACTTGCCTCCGCGCCGGCACGAGCCTTTGTTCTAGCATTCGCCTCGTAGGTTTCTCCGGTTTCGTCGTCCGGCAGTTCGAGGTCGAGGTCTCCCGGGACGAGAATTTCCCAGCCGCAGCCGTTTAGAAGGAGCCGATACTCCGCAACCTTACCGGCGTTACTGGTGGCGAGCAGCAAACGGGGCATGCCTAGAGCATACCCCGTTCACGCTCTGTGCGTGCTGTGATTACTCGACGAGCGCTACGTTCCCGTTGGCGTCGGTGTGGTACTCGTAGCTCTGACCGGCGGCTTCCAGGATGACCTTGAAGCCGTGGGTTATAACCTCGGCACAGGCGATACCTGGGCTGCTGATGCCGAGGCAGGCGTCGGGCCATTCGACGAATTCAGCGCTTACGACGGTGATCGTCTCTGGCTCGATCTGGAGCCGCCTGGCGAGATCGAGGACGGAATTATCCGTGGCCTGTACCTGGCAGCCGTCTGCATTGGTCGTCGTGTCGCAGGCGTTCAGGTCGGGGTCTCCGCCGCCGACGGGCGGCGGCTCGCTGCTGACGGGCTCGTCAGAGCTGCCGCACTCCGGGGGCGCTGGGTAGATCATGATGCAGGCGTCGTCGGGAGGACTACTAGGGGTGTCCTGGCAGTCTTCCGCGCCCGCAAGGCACATGTTCATGCCGTCGCCGGGATCGCTGACTATAACGTCCTGGCAGTCTATGGTTGCGTCAACACAGTCGCTGACAATCACGTCCTGGCAGTCTTCCGCTCCGGCGAGGCAGATCGCGAACCCGCCGGACGGATCAGTGCTGACGTTGCCGTTGCCAGAAGCCGGGTCAGTAACGACGTTGCCGTCGCCCCCGAGCCCGTCATCGGCGCTGGCAGATTCCCGGCGGCCGTTGTCAGTTCCATCGCTTGCGCCGCCCATGGCAAGAATGCCTCCTACGGCCACAACAGCCGCGACGGTCATCGCGCCGACAAGTGATACCAACCTGCTCATTTCGGTGTCCTCCTTGGGCTGAATTTTGGATGTCTAAAGTTCAGACGGAGGACGAGGCGAAAAAGTTCCGCTTCGCGATCGGGGGTTGCGCCTGCGGCAGCCGAGCAGGCCTACTCCACCTCGCTGATGGCAGCTGCGATCACCTTCTCCGGTCCCTCGACGAGGGGCGTCCAGCGGTCGGCCAACTTCGCCGCCACGGCGGGCATTGTCGTGTACTCCATCTCCTCAAGCGGCAGGCGGTGCGGCTCGAAGGGGCCGTGGGCGCGAAGGTAATCGGCGATGACGTTCGCCTTCTCACGGACGTGGTCGAAGCTGGGGTCGTCGAACATGTCGCGCGGCCCGTGCAGCTTGCCGTCCGCGAGCTGGAAGCCGAGCGCCACCAACCGCGGCGGACCGTCAAAGCGGGCCGGGTGGGCGTCTTCGAGCGACACGGGCATGAGAGGGCCGTGGTGGGAGCCGCGCATCCAACCTTCGACAGTCCACGGCACGCTGAACGGCTCCAGGACCTCGCCGACGGCGGGAAAATTACCCTGGCAGCGGACCACCATTGCCGGGTCGTCCTTGCCCACGTAGCGGCCGGCGATCAGCGACAATTTGTCGGTGCTTGAGACTGCGCCTACTTCGCCGGTGACGCGATGAAGAACTCGCTTGACTGCGTAACGGCTTGGAGCGCCCATGAAGACAAGCATGTCGTAGATCTCGTCGGGCGCATTGAGGCGGATCTGCGAGTGCTCCTTGACGTCCTGTACCTCGAACGTGAAGCCCGTGTGTAGAGGCTCGCCGATCACGAGGCCCGGGGTGTTGAAGGGATCGGCGAACATCTTGTAGAGGGGCAGGTTGAAGGCCCCTGCGGAAGTCTTGTCGGCCATGAAGACGATGATCGGCTCGGACGGTCGCTCGTCTATCTCCATTTCGGCGGAACCTGGGCCAGCGCCCTTGATATTGCCGGAAAAGGCGTCGGCGAGAAGGTCCTGGCCGGCGCCGTAGAGCTTCAGCTTCTTGGCGACTTCAGTGCCCTTGATGAAAGTGTCCCAGGCCAGCTTGTGCACCTCTTCGCTGTTCTCACCGCGGTCATGCGTCATGATAAGGAACATGTCGTCGCCGCAGTAGCTCACGTGGTAGTCGGTGAGAAGGCCGCGCTGCTTCGCGCCCTCCAGTTCATCCCGACCGAGGGCCAGGATGTCGGGATGCGATGCTGAGTGGCCGACGAAGCCGCCGATGTCCGCTTTGATGACGCTAACAGTGACCATACGCTGATCCCTCCATTTTGGTGCCAGGCGCGGCTGGCTTGTTGTGGTAATCTACAGGTAGTTGTATATCATCCCAGGAATGCGGCTGGCCTGCGTCAGGCAACCATCGCATCTGAGATATTGTCCCACGGATTCGCGATCTTGTCCCCGGGCACGGGCAGGGTTCGCCGAAATGAGAATCACAGTCCGAGGAGCGTGGATCGTTGAGCGCTGACTCCCAGGATACCCTGGATGATCTCGGTTTCGAGATCGCGAAGGCCAAATGGTTGGAAGGCCGCAGCTTCGAGGATCTCGCCAGAGACTACCCCTACTCAAAGGCAACCCTCCACCGCAGGTTCCAGAAATGGCAGGATGCCAGGCGCTTCGAGCTCATCGATACGTGGGATACCGCCACCGCCGCGCGAGTAGAGCGGCTTGAGGACGATCTGGCCGAAGAGCTGGCCGGCCGCACGCTGATCTGGCGCGCGCGAGTGGCGCGAATCGCCGGAGCGGATCATGCCTACACGGGGGAGTATCGAGGAAGCGCGGCTAGCGCAGCGACGCAGACCGCCCACAGCGCCAGCGACGCTCTTCATGGCGCTCTCGGCGAGGTGGCGGCCGATCTGCTGATAAATCTTCTCAATCCACACATGGTTGTCGGCCTCGCATCCGGTCGCGGCGTGGGGTTCGCCATCGCCAGGTTGGAAGAGGTCGCCAGGCGCACTCCGGCCTGGTTCACGGGGTACAAGGCGCTGCGCGTGGTCTCTCTATGCGGCGGGACGCGGGTTGGCAGATGGGGCCCGTCCACGGGGCGCGACTTCGACGCTGATGGAAACGCCTACTACCTCGGGGAAATTCTGAAGGTGCCGCTGGCAAACAGGGTCTACATGCACGGCTGGATATCGCATACCTCGGAGCCGCGGCCCGAGATCATGGCAACTCTGGACCTGGCGCTGGTGGGTCTGGGCGTGCTGAACACGCAGCACCACTTCTTCCGGCACAACGCCGAAGTTCAACTGGGAGCGATGGCCAAACCGCTTGGGGAGATCAGAGCCTGCCAACGAGCCAACGCGGACCTTCTGGATAGCGTCGCCGACATCGGCCACCGGCTCTTCGCGCTCGGCCCGCGAGAGGACCTGCCCGACGAACTCCTGGGCGCCATCGACCAGATCAACGGCGTGATCCGAGCCGTCCCCGCGGAGACGATACGAAGCGCCAGGCAGACGATCCTGATCGCCGGCGGGGCGCAGAAGGCGGGCGGGCTTCTGAAGCTGATCACCGGCGGTTGCCCGGATGCCCCCGTCAACCTGGGAACCGTCACTCTGGTCACCGACGCCTGGACTGCCGGCGAGCTGTTGTCCAGGTTGAAGGAGGAACAGGTTTGAGGCTGATGGCTGTCTGAGGTGAGAGTCAGACCCGGGCCTACAGCGTATCGAGGACCGCGCGTCCCAACCGCCTGGCCAGCGCGCGCCATTCGTCCTGGCCGGTATCGGGCTGAGCGAGGAATTCCTCTAGCTGCCGGCGAAGGGCGGCGGTCTTCTCGCTGGCGATCTCCGCGTTGAACGGCTTGAAGCCCTGCAGCTTGCGCGGGCCCTCGCGTCCCCCCTCGGAGATATACCAATCGTGGTAAGAACGGCAGCCGGCGCGGAACATCAGGAAGCCGAGTGGCGAGGCGGCCTGTGGGTAGCCTCGGGTGAGGATACGCTCCGTGAGGCGCTGCGTGGGCGAGTCATACTCGACCATCAAGTGCCCGCCCGCAGGTACAAGGCCGGAGAGTAGCGCGAACAGGGTGGCATCGAGTCCGGCGGGAGCAAGATCAAGGGTCGAGTCGCCAAACTTTAGGATCGAGCGGTACTGAATTAGCTCCAGCCAGTTGAACGCTGGGTACGGCCCGGAGTTGTGGAGGCCAAGCGCCAAAGACTCGTTCGCCAGCCCGCCCTCTGAATTGGCGATGAAGAGCTGGAAGTAGCGCGAGCCGACGTTGTTCTTCGGTCCGAGCATGACGAGGAGGCGATGATGGCCGAGGCGGCGCCCGTGCAACGCCGACAGGGGGTGTTCGCCGGCCAGCGTCCAACCCTTCGCCGCCAGCAGCTCGAGGCGGGCGCGCGATTGGGGCTGGAGGGCGTCGATCTCGATGTCCGGCGTTTCCACGTCACGGATTATAAACGGGCACCCGAGGGTGGCAGGGAGTCACGTGCTATATAATGCTCGCTGCCGAAAGGAGTAGCTATGGAGCCGATAGGGGATGCCCCTCAAGCCGGAACTCTGCGAGCCGTCTACTTCCTCGCGCTGGCCATCGCCTCGCTCTTTGTGGTGATCACTGCTCTTAGCGCCTTCTACGATGGGCCTGAAGGAACCGGCTTCAACTTCCCTCCTGGTAGCGGCACGTTCGGCGACGGCGGGAGCGAATTCCAGGAAGCCCAGCGCAAGGAGGACGAATATCAGCGCAACGTTTCGGCTGTCCTCGGAGCGGTCAGCGCCGCCATGTTCGCGATCCCCATATTCGGGCTCGGCGCGCGCTTCAACCCGCTGCGCGCAGGCGTAACCCTCAGCGCGCTGCTCACCTTCCTCATCGCCATGGGCTTCTCGAGCAGCTCCAGCGACCAGTGGGTGGGATTCATCATGGCAACAATCGTCCTCGCGGTGCTCGTTGCTGGGATTACAAGCCTCGAAGACGGCCTGCCCATGGGACCGCGACAGCCGGTCCGCAGGCTCGAACCGTCAGAGATAGCGCCACCGCCTCAACCAGCGCCGTCGCCGCCTCCCTCGCCGCCGCCTGACATCGCGATTTAGCGTACCGCCTCGCTTCAGGGCACGCTCGCTCGCGTTGTCGGGATCTGAAGGTACCGACCTACGGGTAGAATAGACACTCAATGACCTACGACGAAGCCATCGAGTGGCTGCTCTCCTTCGCCGACTTCGAGCGCAGCGGCCGCTTCCAGGACCGCCCCGACGTCGCGCCGATGTTGGCGCTGTTCGAGCGGCTCGGCAACCCGCACCTCGGCCGGACCACGGTGCATATCGCGGGGAGCAAGGGGAAGGGCAGTGTGGCTGCGATGGTGGAGTCGATCTTGCGAGCCGCTGATTGGCGAACGGGGCTCTACACCAGCCCACACCTGCACTCCTACTGTGAGCGAATTAGGATCAACGGCCAGAGCATTCCCGAAAATGAGTTCTCCCTCCTCACCGAACGCCTGCGCGAGGCGACCTGTTCACTACAGGTTGAGCTTAGCGAGCGTAAACTAGTCACATTTGATCTCCTCACGGCCCTTGCCATTCTAGCGTTCAAAACGCACGGAATAGATCGTCAGGTGGTCGAAGTCGGTCTCGGTGGCCGTGTCGACAGCACCAACGTCTTCGACACGAAGGAAGTCGCAGTCATCACACCAATCTCACGCGAACACGCCGCGATTCTCGGCGACACCATCGCGCTGATAGCCCGCGAGAAAGCGGCGATTATCACACCAGGGTGCACCGTCATAATGGCCCCACAGCCTCATCCAGACGCCGAGCGTGTAATTCGAGAATTCGCCGCCGGGGCCAGGGCGCCCGTTGTCGACATTGCGCGCGAATACACCTGGCAAAAGCCGGTTCACGATGCCACGGGACAACACATACGGATCGAGGGGCCACCAGGCATCATCGAAGCACGCCTGCCCCTTTTGGGGACGCACCAGATCGAAAACGCCGCCACTGCGGTCGCAGCGGTCCAAGCGCTGATCGATCGCTACCCGCAACTTTGGGTTGATGGAAGAACCGTTCGTGATGCCAGTGCCGAAGGCCTCGCCTCCGCGGGCTGGCCCGGCCGCATGGAGGTTCTCCACGAACACCCGCTCGTCATCGCCGACGGCGCCCACAACCGCGATTCCGCTCGCTGTCTGCGCGAGACGCTGGCCGAATACTTCGCCTGCGACCGCGCGCTGTTCGTAATCGGCTGTTCCGCCGACAAGGACATCGAGGGGATCGCGGAGGAGCTGGCACCGCTGGCTTCGCACGTGATCGCCGCTCGCTCCAGGCACCCTCGCGCGATGGAGCCGGAACGCATAATCGAGGCGTTTGGTCGGCAGAATGTGGACGGCCAGATCGCCGAGAGCGTCTCTTCGGCTGTGGATAAGGCGATAGCCGTTGGCGGCGAAAGCGCGTTAATATGTGTGGCAGGATCGCTCTTCGTTGCCGCCGAAGCACGAGAGCATTTTGGCCTGACGCACGTGTAAGAGACTGAGGCTTGGAGGTGAGCATGGCCGGCAGAAACGGGTCCAACGGCAGGGATCGAAACGGTAGGAACGGCACGCGAGTCGTCGTCACGGGCATGGGCGCCGTCACCCCTATCGGGAACTCGGTCCCCGAGTTCTGGGAAGGCTGCCTCCAGGGGCGCTCCGGCATCGGAATCCTCAGCCAGTTCGACCACTCTGCTTACCCGATACACATCGCCGGCGAGGTCAAGAACTTCGATGCCGAAGAGCACATGGATCGCAGAGAGGCGCGCAGAATGGCCCGCTTCAGCCAGTTCGCCGTCGTCGCCAGCCAGCAAGCGTTGCGTCACGCGGAGCTCGACCTCAACAAGGTAGACCGCAACCGCGTCGGCGTGCTGATCGGCAACGGGATCGGCGGGCTGGGGGATAGCCAGGACGCGGTACGCACCATCGACGCGCGGGGTGGGATGAAGATCGACCCGTTCTACTTCCCGAAGATGCTGCCGAACATGGCGGCCGCACACATCGCCCTGGCGTTCGGCGCCAAGGGCTACAACAACACCGTGATCACCGCCTGCGCCGCGGGCACCCAGGCGATCGGCGACGCGCTGGACCTGGTACGCGCAGGTCGTGTCGACGTAGCGATAACCGGCGGCACCGAGGCGACGTTGTGTGAGCTGGGGCTGGCTGGTTTTGCCGTGATCCGCGCCCTCTCCGCGCGGAACGATGAGCCCGAGCGCGCCAGCCGTCCCTTCGATGCCGAGCGCGACGGCTTCGTCGCCGCAGAGGGGTCCGGAATCTTTGTCATCGAGAACCTGGAGCACGCCAAGGCGCGAAACGCGCCGATCCTCGCGGAGCTGGCCGGGTACGGCGCGACGAGCGACGCCTACCACGTGGTCGCCCCGCGCGAAGACGGCGACGGCGCGATGCGCGCCATGCAGGCAGCGCTGGACGATGCGGGCATTCGGCCGGAGGAAGTCGACTACATCAACGCCCACGGCACCTCCACGAAGCTGAACGACGCCTCAGAGACGCTCGCGATCAAGCGCGTCTTTGGGGAGGACGCCTATCGCATCCCGATCAGCGCGACGAAGTCCATGGTCGGCCATTCGTTCGGCGCGGCCGGCGGGATAGAGAGCATCGCCGCCGTGCAGGCGATCCAGACCGGGATGATCCACCCAACTATCAACTACGAGACCCCGGACCCGGACTGCGACCTGGACTACACACCGAATGAAGCGCGGCGGGTGGACGTAGACGTGGTGCTGAAGAACAGCTTCGGCTTCGGCGGCCAGAACGCCTGCCTGATCTACAAGCGCTACGAGGAATGACCGGCGTCCCCCAGGGTGCCGATCTTGGCCGCGCAACGGGATGCTGTAGGGGCGTAGCAAGTTCCGCGAGTATGGTCGCTATTAAGAACGTGCTTCCAGAACTTGCTACGCCCCTGCGCCACGCCACCCACCTCCCATTTCTCGTTCCCCACTTCCCTCAATGCACGTCCTAGTCGTCGGCGGCGCGGGCTATATCGGCTCCGTCACGGTTGACCAGCTCATCGAGGCCGGAAGCGAGGTCACCGTCCTCGACAGCCTCGTCGCCGGGCATCGCGAGGCGGTCAACGACGGCGCAGAGCTTGTGGACGCGGACGTTCGGGATGAGGACTCGCTCGGACGGCTCTTCGCGGGCCACAACTTTGACGCCGTCGTCAATTACAGCGGCTACATCGTCGCGCCAGAGTCCGTAAGGCAGCCCGGCCGCTATTTCGCCAACAACATCGGCGGGGCGATCGCGCTCCTCAACGCGATGGTGACCTACGGTGTGAACCGGTTCGTATTCAGCTCCAGTGCGGCGGTTTACGGGGAGCCCGCGTCGGTCCCGATAACCGAGGACCAGGTGCTGCAACCGATCAACCCCTACGGCGAGACGAAGGCGGCCGTGGAGAGGATGCTACCCTGGTACGAGCAGCAGTTCGGCCTTCGCCACGTATCACTGCGCTACTTCAACGCCTGCGGGGCGACGGACGCGCGCGGCGAGGACCATCGGCCTGAGACACACCTGATCCCCAACGTCCTGCGCGTCGCGCTCGGGGAGCGAGAGGCGCTATCCCAGTACGGAAGCGACTACCCGACACGGGATGGCACCACCGTCCGCGACTACGTTCACGTCTCTGACCTCGCTTCGGCTCATCTCCTGGCGCTCGAGAAGACGGCGACCGGGACCGGAGCCTACAACCTCGGCAATGGGCGAGGGTTCACGAACCGCGAAGTGATCGCAGCGGCGCGCCGGGTGTCCGGCCACCCGATTCCCGCGAATGACGAGCCTCGCCGCGGGGGCGACCCGCCGGAGCTCGTAGCCTCGAATCACAGGGCACGCGCCGAACTGGGCTGGGACCTGCGTTACACAGACATCGACGAGATCATCGATACAGCCTGGCGCTGGCACCAGGCGCACCCCAGGGGCTACCCGGCGTAGGGGCGACCCGGAGCCTGCCCTGAGCGCAGGCGAAGGGTGGTCGCCCCAGGCGACCGATGATGCCACACCACCGTAGGGGCTGAGCAACCGCTACACCTGAAGCCAACGTTGCGTTACTGGCTGGTTCGAGAGCCTCTACCTATCGGCAGTTGCTCAGCCCCTACGGTGCCCGCCCAACGGAAACGCCGCGACCCGCTCGTAGACTGCGCCACCGGGCCCGAGGATGCTGCGCACGAGAGAGACCTCGCGTACTGTGATCGCCGCCTTCGGCGTCGAAACCGTGCTCACCGCTTCCGCCAGCGGCGCCGCCACGTCGCGAGCCGTCTCCGGGCGCACGCGCGCCAGCGTCAGGTGTGGCGAGAAGCCGCGGGTCTCGCACTCGATTCCGATCGCAGACAGCCCATCGTCTATCAATTGTTGAAGGTCGGTTGCCGCTTTAACGTCGCTACCCAGGTCCACCCACAAAACCCTCGGCCGTCTCGCCCCGCCAAACGTGCCGAGCGCGCCAAGGGTTAGTTCGTGAGACGCCATGCCGCTCGCCACCCTCGCCAGCACCGCGCTGATCTCCGGCACTCGCTCAGCCCGCGTATCGCCCAGAAACTTCAGCGTCAGGTGTATCCCCTCAGGCCGCACCCAGCGCAACTGCTCCAAGCCGCGTAGCTGTAACTCGTGCTGGAGGCGGCCCAGTGTGTCTCTTACCTCACCGGGCAGCTCGATGGCAACGAAGAGTCGGAGTTGATCACTCGCCATCCGTGAGCCCCAGCAGATGGGCAGCGTTCTTACCCAGGATCAGCAATTGCACACTCTCATCCGTTACATGCGCCCGCACGTCCGCAATCTGAGAAGCCTGCGAGATCAGCGGGAAGTCGCTGCCGAAGAGGAGCCGATCAGCGCCCCAGCGTGCGCTGACATCGCTGTAGATCGCACCGGGATAGAGGTAGCGTCGCGCGGCTGTGTCCGCGTGCAGTCCCTGAGGCATAGCGCGGCTCTTCGACATCGCTGTGGGCAGGCCTCCGGCGAAGTGGGCGCCAACCACCGTAAGCTCGGGGTGCACAACCGCGAACCGGAAGAACGCGCCGAGGCTGAGACCCGCTTTCCCCGCATATTCATGGCCGCCCGGCTCGGTCACGTGGAACAGAAGGACGAGGCCGTGTCGAGCCGCCAGCTCCGCCAGTATCGCGCCTCGCTCGCCGTTCAGGTCCCAGCCCTGGCTGTCCGGTCGCAGCTCCCCGATACCCCTGGCGCCAGCACCGGCGCAGCGGGCGATCTCCGCGGCGGCGCCTGACTCAACCAGGTTGACCGTGCAGAACGGAACGATTCGTCCACGGCTATTCGCTGCCGATTCGAGCAGATAGTCGTTGTGCTGTACGCAGGCCTGTTCGTTACGCCAGGCGAAACCCTGCGCGACGCTGATGTCGACTCCTGCTTCGTCCATGCTGCGCAACAGGTCGTCGGCGCTGGCGAGCTTCGCCTTCGCGTTCGAGTACATCTCGGCGAACGTCGGATCTTGACTGAGAAAGTCGACGCGCCGCTCGATTACCTGGGGAGGGAAGATGTGGGTGTGGAAGTCGATGATCACGGCGAGATTATAGGAACCGGACGGGTGAAAGGGGAAATTGGTCCAGACGATTGCTATAATAGGCGCGAAAGTCGCCCCCTGCGGCGGCAACCCGGAAGGAGAAGTTTGGCCACATCTGAAACCGCCTCGATAGACGAACTGAAGGCGGTCGCTCGCCGGGTACGGCGGCATATCGTCCAGATGACCGCGTCGGCAAATTCGGGCCATCCGGGCGGCTCGCTCTCGTCAGTCGAGATACTGACCACGCTCTACTTCCTGGTGATGCGGCACGACCCGCGAAACCCACTCTGGCCGGAACGAGACCGTCTAGTCGTGAGCAAGGGCCACGCCACGCCGCTGGTGTACGGGGTCATGGCTGAGGCCGGGTACATTCCGGCCGACGAACTGGCGACTTTCCGCCGGCTGGGAAGCCGGCTGCAGGGGCACACGGTGATGCAGAAGCCGCCGGGCGTCGAGATGTCGGCGGGCGCGCTGGGCATGGGTCTATCGTTCGCCCTTGGCTGCGCGCTGGCGGGCCGGCTGGACAATCTCGACTATCGCGTGTTCTGCCTTTTGAGCGACGGCGACTGCCAGGAAGGACAGACTTGGGAAGCCGTGATGGCAGCGGCGCACCACAGGGCGGAAAATCTGACGGCTATCGTGGACCGGAATCACATTCAGAACGACGGCTTCTCGGATTACTCTCGATACGGCGGCGGGAATGGAGACAGGCCGCAACGACCCGGGGGCTGGGTGACAGAGCACGGACACACGGCGAACATTATGGACCTCGAGCCGTTCGTGGATAAGTGGCGCGCGTTCGGCTGGCGCGCCTGGCAGGTAGACGGTCACGACTTTGAGGCGATTATCGGAGCGCTGCAGGAGGCGAGAGGGCTCAAGGGCCAGCCCAGCGTATTGATCTGCGAGACGACAAAGGGCAAAGGTGTGAGCTTCATGGAGAACAACCCCGCATTCCACGGCAAAGCGCCGAGTCCCGAGCAACTGGCACAAGCTCTGATGGAACTCGCGGACTAGCATGGTGCAGGTTGGGCAGATGGAAGCGACGCGCAGCGCGTTCGGGCCGACGCTCGCGAGACTGTGCCACGAGGGGCTCGACATCGTCTGCGTGGACGCTGACCTGGGTGTGTCGACGTCCGCCGTCAAATTCGGGAAGGAGTTCCCGGAGCGCTTCTTCACGGTAGGGGTTTCCGAGACCAACATGATCGGCGTGGCGGCGGGTCTGGCCGCGTCGGGAAAGATCGCCTTCTGCAGCACCTTCGCGGTTTTCGCACCGGGGCACTGCTTCGACCAGCTCCGAATGGCCGTGGCGCAACCGAGGACGAACGTCAAGCTCGTGGCAAGTCACGGTGGCATCGTGACCGGCGAGGACGGCGCGTCCGCTCAGGCGCTTGAGGACCTCGCCTTGATGCTTTCGATGCCGCCGTTCAAGGTCCTCTTCCCGGCGGATCTGCTAGAGGCAGAGCAAGCGATCGAATGCGCCGCCCGCACCGACGGCCCGTTCTACATCCGCACGCTGCGACCGAAGACCACCGTCATCCACGACGAATCGTATCGCTTCGAACTGGGGCGCTGGAACACCCTTCGCATGGGTTCTGATGTCACGCTGATAGCCTGCGGTTCGCTGGTCAAGAGCGCTCTCGACGCCGCTGAATTGCTGTCGGACGACGGCATCGACGCGCGTATCCTGAACGCCTCCTCGCTCCGGCCGATGGACCGCGAGTCTCTCCTGAAGGCAGCGATTGAGACCGGCGCTATCGTTACGGTCGAGGACCACTTCGTTCACGGGGGCCTCGGCGGCATCGTGGCGGAAGCGCTGGCGGAGGAGCGTCCGACCCCGCTGCGATTCGTCGGCATGGACCGCTACGGCACGAGCGGTACGACTCAGCAACTCCTGGAGCACTTCGGGTTGACACCGGCAGCGATAGCAGATGCCGCACGAGACGTAATCGCGCGCAAGACCGGCTAACTTCGCCTGACTCGCCGGCGTTCCCAATCTTGAGATGAACCAAGCGCCTCAACGCATCGCCGCGATAGGGCTGGTCACCACCGCCTGCCTCCTCGTCCTCAAGCTGACGCTGGGGCTTATCAGCGACAGCATCGCCGTACTCTCGGACGCCGTAGACAGCGGTACCGACCTGACCGCGGCGACGGCGGCGCTGGTCAGCGTACGGATCGCGGCGCAACCGGCCGATGAGGCGCATCCATACGGGCACGGGAAGGTAGAGAGCCTTTCCGCAGCCGTCGCGGCGACGATCATCGGCGTCGGCGGCGGCTTCATCGTCTTCGGCGCAATCAGCCGCCTGATCGGCGATGCGCCCGAGATCAACGTGGGCGTTGGCCTGGTTGCCATGGTCGTGTCGGCCGTGGCCAATCTTATCCTCGCCATCTTCATGCGACGCGAGGCACGGCGCGCTCATTCGATGGCGTTGAACGCAGAGGCGACCCACCTGCAGACGAACGTCGTGCAGGCCTGCGTAATCATCGTCGGCCTGTTGCTGGTAGGCGCAACCGACGAACCGCTATTCGACCCCCTGACGGCGCTCTGCCTGGCGGCGTACATGGGATGGACAGCCGTGGGCCTGGTCCGCACGGCGTTATCTGACATCATGGACGAAGCGCTGCCCGCCGAGGACGTGACGGCGATTCACGACGTCCTGGCGGCTCACCGCGACCAGATTCGCGGCTTCCACCGGCTGCGCAGCCGCCGCTCAGGCGCGACACGGCACATCGACATGCATGTGTCCGTCGATTCGGCGCTAACCGTGGTGGACGTGCACGACATAAGCGATTCTATCGAGCGGGAGATAGCCGATCGGCTCCCGGGCTCTGAAGTGGTCATCCATCTGGAGCCGGACGACGGAGCGCACCGAGCAGAGCTGGAAGAGATCGTTCGCGACCGCGCGGGATGATGGAGTTGGCGTCGACGGCTCAGCCGCCGCGGCGGCCGTTTCCCTCGTGCTCCTCGTCGTCCTCTTCCTTATCGTCATCCTCATCCTCGAAGTCCTCGTCTGAATAGACGGCGGACTCGCGGCCGGTCCAGACAGTGACGACGAAGTCCTCGCGGAACGGGTCCGTGGTGAGGACCAGCCGCTCATCGATTTCAGCTACGACCTCCCGCACGTCCTCCGCGGTGAGGCTTTCCGCTACACAGAGGGTTGCGTAGGCGACAGAGGCCGAGAAATGGAGATCGACCCTCCCGACCTCTTCGTCGTCGAGCTCGATGATGTAGCTCTCGGACTGGGCCGTCCGGCATTCTCGTTCGAATTCGTAACCGCTCATCGTGGTTTCCTTCGATACCTCAGGACAGGCCTACGCCCTCGTGTGTCCGTCTCCCAGAACGATCCACTTGTAGGTCGTGATCTCACGGAGCCCTACCGGCCCTCGGGCGATCGTCTTCTGGGTCGAGTCGATAATCTCTGCGCCCATGCCAAACTGCCCACCATCGGTGAACTGCGTGCTGGCGTTGACGTAGACGACGGCGCTGTCCACTTCGTCGAGAAAGCGCATCGCGGCCGAGTGGTCTTCGGTGATAACGGCGTCCGAATGCCCCGAGCCGTAACGGTAGATGTGTTCGAGGGCATCGTCGAATGAGTCAACGACCTTAATCGCGGCGATCAGTGCCAGGAATTCTCGGCCGAAGTCGTCCGCGGCAGCGGGCACGATCTTGGCGCCCGCAATCGTCCCTTCGAGCAACTCGCGGGAGCGGTCGTCACAGCGCATCTCGACACCTGCCTCGCTCCATATGCGAGCGATCTGGGGGAGGAAACGACCGGCGATCTCCTCGTGGACGAGGACCGTGTCGAGGGCGTTGCAGATACTGAATTTCCGCGTCTTGGCGTTGTGCACAATGGCCAGGGCTTTGGCGAGGTCCGCAGCGCGATCGACATACGCGTGGCAGACCCCGACGCCGCCCGTAAGCACAGGCATCGAGGCGTTCTCCGCAACGTAACGGATCAACTCCGCGCCGCCGCGCGGCACGACCAGGTCGATAACGTCGGTCATCTTCAGCAGGTCTGCAATCAGTGCGCGGTCTGTGTTCTCGATTAGCTGCACTGCCTCGGGTGGCGCGCCTCCGGCAGCGACTCCCTCGCGCACAGCCTGAGCGAGCGCCCGGTTCGAGTTGATCGCCTCTTTCCCGCCACGGAGGATGCAGGCGTTGCCAGACTTTAGGCATAGTGAGGCGATATCGACGGTCACGTTCGGGCGGCTCTCAAAGATAGCGGCGATCACGCCAAGCGGGACCCGCCTGCGCCCCACCTGCATCCCGTTCGGCAGGGTGCGCATCTCAATCATCTCCCCAACCGGATCGGGCAGCAGCGCCACCTGCCGGACGTCCTCCGCAATCGCCTCGATCCGATCGAGGGTGAGCACCAGCCGGTCGATGACAGCCTCGTTGAGGCCGGCATCATGCGCGCCAGCCACGTCATGCTCGTTGGCGCGCAACACGTCTGGCGAGTTATCGAGAAGCGCATCCGCCACCCTTGTGAGGGCACGGTTCTTTACGTCCGTGGAGGTGCGCGCGAGCTCGCGGGCGGACGCTCGCGCCGCCTGTCCTTTGGCCTCCAGTTCGTTGGTGACGGTCGTCACGTTCGCTCGTACCGCGCGGTTTCTTTGGTCGGTGACCGCAGTCACCTGTTAGATCCTACTTGTGGCGACGCTGCCAGCGCGTCTTCTTCAGCATCTTCCGATGTTTGTGCTTGCCGATCTTCTTCCGCCGCTTTTTGACAACAGACCCCATTCAGCCTCCGTGGAACATAGTTTCTAGCGTTCTTAGCGTGGTGTTATCGTAAGGGGCGCAAGGCGCGCCTGTCCAGTTGCGGCGGATTAGCGAAGCCCGCGAAAGCGGGTTAGACTGGGCGGCACCGAGAAAGGCCAGACGATCTCGAGTTCTCCACTAACTCGATTGACCTTCACCCCAAGCGCTTCAAGGGCGCTTACACCCAGCAGAGGGTGAGGCGTTCCCTCCATAATCTCAACCGGGATGGCTGTCTCTCGACCATCCAGCCGGAGATGCGCCACAGTGAGCTCCGCATCGACGATCCTTTGATCGGCAAGCATAACTCGAGCGGGGATGCCCGGTGGCGACCTGAGTTCATATCTTGCATGGGGCGCGATAGCTGTATAGAAGCTGCCCATATCGACGAGGAAATCGAGCTCGGCCAGATCTTCGCGGCTGCGGCCCATCAGGCCGGTAACTTTCGTCAGCATCCTTTTAGTATTCTTACAGCAGTACCAGGTTGTCTCTGTGCACAACTTCGCTGCCATAGTGATGACCCAGCACGTCTTCGATCTTGTCGGAACGCTGGCCGCGGATGCGGAGAATCTCATCGGAGTCGTAGTTCGCGATGCCGCAGGCTATGCGCCCGCCTTCAACATCAAGCACCGTCACCGCCTCGCCTCGCTGGAACGAGCCGCGTACGTCCTGGACACCGGCGGGCAGGAGGCTTCGTCGCTCATCGCGCAATACCCTTGCCGCGCCGGCGTCGACGACGATACTGCCCTTTACGGATAGCCCGGCAAGCATCCAACGCTTGCGACTCTCCATGCGGTCAACGTTTGCTGGAAAGAACGTACCGATCGCCTGGCCCGCAGCCAGCCGCTGGAGCACCTCCGGCTCGCTCCCACCGGCGATGACGATATTCGTCCCTCCAGCGGTCGCGAGTTTCGCTGCCTGCACCTTCGTCATCATGCCGCCGACGCCGGCGCCGCTCGTGCTGCCCCCGGCGATCGCCTCGATGCGGGAATCAACACGATCGACGCGTGGTATGAGCTGCGCATCCGAGACGAGCGCGGGATCCGCGCTGTAGAGGCCACCCGTGTCGGTCAGGAGAATCAGCAGGTCGGCGTCGACAAGGTTCGCCACCAGCGCCGACAGGTTATCGTTGTCGCCGATCTTTGCGCCTTCTATCTCGTCGATAGCGACCACATCGTTTTCGTTGATGATCGGAACGACCCGCAGCTCCAGCATCGCCAGTAGGGTATTACGCGCGTTCAGGTAGCCCTGGCGATCAGCCAGGTCTCCGCGGGTCAGCAGGGTCTGAGCCACCGTGATCTGGTGATCGGCGAATAGTTGCTGATAGAGCTGCATGAGGTCCGTCTGTCCCACAGCAGCCAGGACCTGTCTGTAAGGCATGTCCTTACGGCCCTTGCGTGACCCCAGCCGGTGCGCCCCTGCGGCGATCGCGCCCGAAGTGACTACTAGGACCTCGATCCCCTGGACGTGCAGGGCCGCGACTTGGGCCACGAGGGCGGCGATCCTCCCGCTGTCGAGCCGGTCGCTGGAGGCCGTTAGGACGTTCGTACCGAATTTTGCGACGATCCGACGGTACCGCAGGGAATCATCTGTTCGATTCTTGCCGGTCATGTCGCGTTTCCAAACATACCCTCGGATTATACGATGCGTGCGTGTGCTGCCCAGCTCGCCAGGTCAGCAAGGTAGGACGTGAATGAGCGGTGTGATACAGTCGCCTTCAGCAAGCTTTCGGAGGTGTCTATGAAACCCATCGTCGCGCTCGCAGGAGTGACAGTAATCGTGGTTGCCATGAGCGCTCTTTTCGCACCGACAGCGTCAGCGGAGGAGCCGGTGGTGACGTACGAATTTCCTCGCGACGGACAGACCTTCAACGCGCCATTAACGGTCCTTCAGCAGTGTTTCGCTGCGCCGATCAACGTAAAAGACCTGGACAAGGGCGGCGATTTCAAGTTCCAACTGACCAAGCCCAGCGGGTTTAACCTGGGGATGCGAATCGTCTTTCAGCCAGACGGCTACGGCTTAACGGTCTTCCCCGGTACGGCCCCGGGCACCGATGAGGGGAAATGGACGTTCCAGTGGAGGGTAACGGACCGGGAGACGCTGGATCCGCTGGAGGGAGAGACTGTCTACTCCGTCGGTCCCGGCGGTACGGAGCCGTCAGCAGAAACACCGCCGGAATGCACTGAAGCTGGATTCCCGTCCGGCGTCGCGAGCCCCACGCCCGGCAACGGTGAGGGCGACGGTGACCGTGGGCCGGATGTATTTCTACTGGCGCTGCTTACGATTGGAGCCGCGGGCGGAGCGGGAATCGTGGCGCTTCTAGGATACGCAGTGCGAAACCGAGTCGGTTTTTGGCCGCACCGGCCCCCAGAGGGCGGCGGCACAAAAGAGCAGCACCACTAGCTGCGAGCGACCGCGGCGCCTTCTTCCATCCGGTTCAACTCTTCCATCCAGCGGTCGAAGGTCTTGAGCCACTCTTGCAGCTGGCCCTTCATCTCCTCCATCTGCTCTGTCTTATGTTTCACAATGGCGTACTGAGACTGTACGGCCTCAATGGCCTTCTCAAGCTGGCGGCGCTTCTCCGTGAGCGCTGCCTCGGGCCGGTGTTTCGCCCGCAAGTCGCGCAGCACGTCCTGCGCCTCCACCATGTCCTTGATTTCCGCAAGAGTTACGCCCAGCAGGTCCTGGAGCTGGCGGACGTGTTCGACCCTCTTGACGTCCTCGTCGGAATATAGTCGAAAACCGCCATCCATCCGCCCAGGCGGGTTGAGGAGGCCTTTTTCCTCGTAGAAACGCAGTGTGCGTTGCGTCACTCGAGTACGCTCCGCTACCTCACCTATCTGCAGATACGGTTCGTTGGCCTCGGTCACGCGCACTCCCCTCTGATGAATCGACGCAGTAGATTGCCTGAATTGCAGTCTAGGAGAGGCTAACCTCTACGTCAAGGTTATGGTAGCGACCGAACCGCCGGAAATCCGCGTGCTCGCTGAACGTCAGTCGTCGTCATCGTCGTGGTCGTGATCGGACGAGACGCCCGCCAGCGGGGGGATCGTCGCCTCGCCGTGTTCCTCGCGCTTTTTTCCACGCGCCGGTAGCGAGCCGATAGCTTCCCTCAATCGGCCAATCTTGCCGAGTGACGTCGAATCGATGATCACGCCGGCCACACCCGACTCCCTGAGGACCTGCAACTCATTCGCGCTGACCTCCGTCTTGACCTCGACAAGAACGGCCACCCTTGAGAGCGCCGACACGCGTCGCAACGCGAGCATCTGCTCGATGAGCAGGGCCCCCTGGGCCACGGGCACGATAATCGCGTCTAAACCGAGATCGGCGAGTTGACGCAGCCCTGCGTCATCCCTCTCGAGACTCACCTGGAGAACGAACCCGATCTTATCCTGGAGCAGCACCTCCGCGAGCGCCGTGGCGACATCGAGGACCACGAAGTCGGCCCCGGCATCCCGAAGCGCCACGACCTCGACGGCATTCGGCTCTGCTTTCGGTCGAGCGCCAATGGCCGTCTCGTCCGCCTTGCCGACCGCCTGTGTGACCTTGCCCGCGTCCGCGTCGTCGATGATGATCGCGTCCGCGCCATTTTTGGCCGCCTCAGCCGCCTTGCCGACGTCGTTCGAGGGCAGCCGCACGATCGTGAGGAGCGTTGGGGCGGGCGCGCGAGCGGCGGCTGCTGCGAAGCCCATCGGCGCGGCCTCCACGCGACCGGCCCTGCGTATGCGATCTGACAGCTTGCTCATCCGCCGCCATTATTACAGAGATGCTCGACCAAGGGCTAACGGGTATGATGGCTCGCGCCAGAAGGAGGTTCGCATGGAAACTCAGCGCAGGCTGGAAGGAAAAACGGCGCTCGTCACAGGCGCCGGCTCGGGAATCGGCCGAGCGATCACAACGCTGTTCGCACACGAGGGCGCCAGGGTGATGGCCTCAGACATCAACGAAGAGTCCGCGCGTGCTGTAGCCGCTCAGATAGAAGATGCGGGCGGCGAGGCGCTCCCCCTGCGCACAGATACATCGAAGCAAGAGGACGTCGAGGCCGCGATCGGAAAGATCGTGGCACAGTGGGGGCGACTGGACATCCTGGTCAACAACGCCGGCATAGGCGGCCCGCAGTACGGATGGGACCAGGTGATCGCCGTGAACGCCTCCGGGGTCTTCTACGGGTGCCTCCATGCTCTGCCACAGATGATCAAGCAAGGCGGCGGCGCGATCGTGAATATGGCCTCAATGGCGGGGCTTATAGGGGCCACCTGGCCCGGCGGCATCCCGGGCGGCTTCGGATACGCCTACGTTGCCGCCAAACACGGCGTCATCGGCCTCACGAAGCAGTTTGGATTGGATGGCGCACCCCACAACGTGCGGGTGAACGCCATCTGCCCCGGCTGGATAGACACCCCGCTGATCGACCCGCTCAAGCAAATGCAACCCTTGCTCGACGTGGCGCTGCAGAACACGCCGATGGGCCGGCTGGGACGCCCGGAGGAGATCGCGAAGGCGGCATTGTTCCTGGCCAGCGATGACTCGTCGTTCATGACCGGCGCGCACCTCGTCGTGGATGGCGGTTTGATAGCGCGCTAGGGCTTAATCCCGATGAGGGCGCCGATACCTGACGCGCAGGGCGAAGGGGCCTCGAACTCGCAGCGCAGATCGTCAGCAGACAGTTCAAGGTCCACAATGACGACGATGGCAAGGAATAGGATCCGGTTTTTCATCTAGAGGATTCGGCTAAGAAACACCTTCGTCCGCTCCTCTTGAGGCGACGCAAAGAGCTCGCGCGGTGGACCCTCTTCGACGATCACGCCTTCGTCCATGAACACGGCCCGATGCGCCACCTCGCGGGCGAAGCCGATCTCGTGCGTGACCACGATCATCGTCATGCCGTCCCGCGCCAGCGCCTGCATCACGTCGAGGACCTCCCCCACGAGCTCGGGGTCAAGCGCCGACGTCGGTTCGTCGAAAAGCATGAGCTTCGGTTCCATCGCCAGCGCACGGGCGATCGCCACACGCTGCTGCTGCCCGCCCGAGAGCTGTGAGGGGTAAGAATCCATCTTGGCGGCAAGACCGACTTTCTCGAGGAGCGCCCTGGCCTTCTCCTCGGCGAGGCGGCGCGGCAGCTTCTTGACCTGCACCGGCGCTTCTATAACGTTACCCAGCGCGCTCAGGTGTGGGAACAGGTTGAAGCGCTGGAAGACCATGCCGATCGCGGCCCGCCGTCGCGCGACTTCCGGCTCGCGGTCCTCAACCAGCCGACCGTTCGCTTCGCGGTAGCCGACGAGTTCGCCGTCGACGTAGATGCGGCCAGAATCGAGCGGCTCCAGGTGATTAATGCAGCGCAGCAGCGTCGTCTTCCCCGAGCCGCTCGGTCCGAGCAGCACAACGACCTCGCCCACATCGACCGTGGTCGAGACGCCGAGCAGCACCTCGAGACGACCGAATCGCTTGTGCGCATCAACGACTTGAACCATCGGGGAATTGCTCATAGCGAGGCCATCCTATTTGGCGCGTCCCCTTTGAGCGAACGCACGGGCTCGTGAGAACAAAGTGTCCGGTCGCGCACGGTCGCCCGCCGCGAGGGCGCGCTCGAGCTCGGCTTGCAGGAGGCTGAACACCGTCGTCATCGCCAGATACCAGATTGCCGCCACCACGAGGAGCTCCATGTACTTGAAATTGGTGTTGTAGATATTCTGCGAGGCCAGGAGGAGCTCGACAAGGCTTATCGCCGAGGCAATAGAGCTGTTCTTGAGGAGGGCGATAAATTCGTTCCCGGTGGGTGGTACGACGACTCTCAGAGCCTGGGGCAGGATGATTCGGCGCATCGCCTGCATCTGGGTCATCCCCAGCGACTTGGCGGCGTCCATCTGCCCGCTCTCGACGGACAGAATGCCCGCGCGCACGATCTCCGTCATGTAGGCACCCTCGTTGATGCCGAAGGCGATGATTGCGGCGCGGAAGGCGGTGAGCTCGTTCGTAAATGTCTGATTGTTGACCAACTGTGGCAGGCCGAAGTAGAGGATAAACAGCTGGAGGAGGACCGGCGTGCCGCGAAAGAACCAGACGTAAAAGCCGGATAGGAGCTGGGGAGCCCTGTTGCGCGAAGTGCGCATGAGAGCGAATAGCACCCCGAGTGTGATGCCGATGAGCTGTGCGACCACCGCGACCTGGATCGTTACCCACGCGCCGTGACGGATCTGCGGGTTGAAGAGAAAGCGCCAGACTACGTCGAGCTCAAAATCGACAGCCAGCAGCATCGTTCCCCCTTAACTCGCTTGGCTTATGGGTTCACGTTAGAGACTACTGCTCGAAGGAAAATGTCTCCTGGCCCCAGTCGGCAAGGATTTTGGCGTAGGTGCCGTCGGTCATGATCTGTGCCAGCGCCGCCTCGAGCGCAGCGCGCAGCTCAGGGGAGTCCGTTCGCACTCCGATTCCGTAGGGCGCGGAGTCGAAGCCGAAGAAGCCCAACTCAACTTTGCCCTCGGACTGCGAAGCGCTGTAGGCGACGACAGGATCGTCGGCTAGCTCAGCGACGACACGACCCAGGATCAGCTCCTGCACGGCGGAAGGATTATCGGGGAAAACGCGCAGGTCGATCGGGTCGTCCTTGCATTGATCTTTGTTGATAGTGTCCTCCACCTGTTCGACCTGGAACGTTCCCGATTGTGCGGCTACTGCTTTGCCGCAGAGGTCCTTGATCGTCTTGATTCCTTCGGGGTTGCCCGTCTGCACGAGCGCGCCGGTACCAGCCGGGCCGAAGTAGGGAATTAGGTCGATCTCGGCCTCGCGCTCCTCGGTAATGCTGATCGCGGACATGATGACGTCGTAGCGCTTGGCGGTGAGGTCGCCGACGATGCCTCCGAAGTCGGCGACCTGCTTGAACTCTACCTCCACGCCGAGGGCGTCCGCGATGGCACGCGCCAGGTCGATATCCAGGCCGGCCTCATTCTGGGTGCCTTCCTCATAGAACTCGATAGGTGCGTACGCGATGTCTGAGCCTATTGTCATTTTCCCGTCTTCAAGTTCTGGGACGCCCGAGATGTCGATTCCCGCGGCGGGGGTGGTCGCTGCGGGCGTGTCTGTATCGGCCGGCTTCTTCTCGTCATCACCGCAGGCGGCGAGAGCGAGTGTGGTGGTGAGCAACAGGGCAGCGGCGAATGGAAGCGTGAGGCCGCGTTGAAGCATGATTCCCTCCTTCGATAGGGGCCTCGTGGATGCAATGGATTATAAGAAAGCGATCAGCAATCAGCAAACTGGGCATTAGCATGGGGTGGGAGTGCATTCGCACCGCGAGTTTGTTTCGCAAAAATGGGGTTTGACCCTTGCGGAGGCAGGCGAGTATTCTGACGCTTGCGTAAAGGTAGGAGCAGACCATATGACCAACTATCCCGTGATCATCGGAGTGGGCCAGCTCACGAACCGGCTCAAGAGCGTCGAGGAGGCGATCGAGCCGGCGGAGATGATGGCGGCGGTGGCGCAGGCGGCCGCGGCGGACGCGGGCAAGCCGGCGCTGCTTTCCCAGCTGGACTCCGTACAGGTCGTCAACATCATCGCCTGGCAGTACCCGGACGCGCCCGCGCTGCTGGCGGAGCGAATCGGCGCCAGGCCGGCGCACACATTATATTCGGGCATTGGTGGCCAAACGCCGCAACAGTTGATCAACCAGACTGCGCAGGCGATCGCCGAGGGACGCATCCGGCTGGCTCTGATCGCCGGCGTGGAGGCGATGCAGTCGCGACGGCTGGCGCGCAAGACCGATCACAAGTTCGACTGGACCCGCGGTGCGCCTGAACGGATGGAGGGTGACAACCGCAACGGCTTCAACGAAGTGGAGGCGCGGCACGCGGTGACGCGGCCCGTGAATGTCTACCCGCTGTTCGAGAACGCCATCCGGGCGCACCTGGGCCACGGTATCGACGAGCATCAGGCGCGGCTCGGCGCGCTCTACGCACGGTTTTCGGCGGTGGCGGCAGACAACCCACACGCCTGGTTCCCGGAGGCTCATTCCTCCAACGAGATCACGACGGTGAGCCCGAACAACCGCTGGGTCGGCTTCCCGTATCCGAAGCTGATGAACGCCATAATGGAGGTAGACCAGGCGGCAGCGGTGATCATGACGGGTTCGCAGACGGCACGCGAGCTTGGCATACCGGAGGACCGCTGGATTTACCTGCGTGGCTGCGGTGACGCCAACGACAAGTGGTTCGTCAGCGAGCGGGTGAACTATCACTCGTCACCGGCGATCCGCGAGGCGACGCAGCGGGCTTTGGGGATGGCGGGGATCGGCGTGGACGATGTGTCGGCGTTGGACCTCTACTCGTGCTTTCCGTCGGCGGTGCAGATGGGGCTGGACGCTCTTGGCATCGCGGCGGACGACCCGAGGCCGCTGACCATGACGGGCGGGCTCGCCTACGCCGGAGGCCCCGGCAACAACTACGTGATGCACTCGGTGGCGCGCATGGTGGAGCGTCTGCGCGAAAAGCGCGACGAGTACGGGCTGGTAACGGCCCTGGGCTGGTTCGCGACAAAACACTCCGCGGGCCTGTACAGCGCTCGCCCGCCCAGCGGGGAGTGGCGGCGCAGCGACCCGAGCGTCGACCAGGCGACCATCGAGGCCGCCGAAAGCCCGCCCTTCGCCGACGCCCCCGAGGGTGCCGCGACAGTCGAGACGTACACCGTCCTCTTCAACCGCGATGGCGAGCCGGAGCAGGCGATCGTCATCGGGCGCCTGGAGAGCGACTCGCACGCCCGCTTCGTCGCCAACACGCCACCGGAGCGCGACCTGATGCTATCGATGACGCGCCAGGAGTTCGTAGGGCAGCGCGGACGTGTGACCGCCGGCGGTGAGGGCGAGAAGAACGTCTTCGCGCCTTCGTAGAATCAGAAAAGTCCTTCCGCGGAAGGACTCACCTGTTAACTGCCTAAGGACAGCCGTGCTTGACAACCGCCATCACTTATGAAATAGGCACGAGAAACAGAAAAGTCCGCCTTCTGGCGGACTTGCCTGCTGAATCAGTCCTTGTGGGACCGCCCTTGACACTGGCAATCATATTATCGAGGCGATTGGCGCTCTTAGTCAACCCAACGGCGGAGAGCGGGGGACTTGCACCCCATCCGCCTCGCGGCGGACCCGCCAGTGTCAAAGGCGCTCGTCCACTTGGACGATTCACTCTCCCACCAGTAGCGCTCTCGCCGTCTTCGATGCTATTGCCGTTCGAGCAGGCGGTCAATGAGGAAATGACACAGTTGGAGACACGAGCGGAGGTGGTTGGTGAGCGAGAACTTCATCAGAAATTATTCACTTGCCCCTGCTCCCGCCTTGCCTTAACCTGCCTTTCGGTTGACCGTCGCCCGCCAGAAAGAGAGAGTATCATGGTTGTCGTGGACCCACAGGCCGGGCCGAAGTATATCTACCGCTTCGACGAAGGCAGCGCCGGCATGCGCGAACTCCTCGGCGGTAAGGGCGCCAACCTCGCCGAGATGGCCCGCCTCGGTCTCCCAGTACCCCCCGGCTTCACCATTACGACAGAAACCTGCCGCGAGTACTACGACGCCGGCCTGAGCGTCCCCGATGGCCTCTGGGACGCCGTCCGCCGGCATCTGCGCGAGGTAGAGGAGGCCGTCGGTCGCGGCTTCGGAGACCCCGGCAACCCGTTGCTCGTATCGGTCCGCTCGGGCGCCAAGATGTCCATGCCCGGGATGATGGACACGATCCTGAACCTGGGGCTCAACGACGATACGCTGCGCGGCTTCGCAGCGGCGACGGGCGACGAGCGTTTCGCGCTGGACTCGTACCGTCGCTTCATCCAGCTCTTCTCGAAGGTGGCGCTGCGCGTGGACCCGGAGCCCTTCGAGGAAGTGCTGAGCGAGGCCAAGCAGCGCGCAGGGGTGGAGACGGACGCGGAGCTGGACGCAGCAGCGCTGGGCGACGTAGTGAAGCGCTTCCTGGAGATCGCGGCGAAGCACTCCAGCACACCCTTCCCCAGCGATCCGTGGGATCAGCTGAAGATGGCGGTGCAAGCGGTGTTCGCAAGCTGGAACAGTGAACGCGCAATCGCCTATCGCGACTATCACGCCATCCCGCACGACCTGTACACGGCGGCTAACGTGATGGCGATGGTCTTCGGCAACAGCGGCTGGGACAGCGGCACCGGCGTCTGCTTCACGCGCAACCCCAGCACCGGCGAACGGGCGCTTTACGGCGAGTACCTGCCGAACGCACAGGGCGAGGATGTGGTATCCGGCGCGCGCACGCCGAAACCGATCGCGGCGCTGGCTGACGACATGCCGGATATGTATCGGGAACTGACGGAGATCGCCGCTCGCCTCGAAGGCCATTTCCGCGACGCACAGGATATCGAGTTCACCGTCGAACACGGCAAGCTGTACATGCTGCAGACGCGCTCGGCCAAGCGCAACGCGACGGCGGCGGTGCGGATGGCGGTGGAGATGGTGGGAGAAGGTCTGATCAGCTGCGACGAGGCTCTCCTTCGCGTACCCGCCAACGAACTTTCGCAGCTGTTGCTGCCGCGATTCGACGAAGAGTCCAAGAAGCGCGCGATAGCAGAGGGACGCCTGCTCGGCAGCGGGCTGAACGCCTCGCCGGGAGCAGCTACGGGCAAGGCCATATTCGAATCGTCGGGAGTGGCGTCGGTCGTCGCGGAGGGTCATACGGTGATCCTCGTGCGGCCGGAGACGAGCCCCGACGACATGCCGGGAATCCTTCGCTCGGCGGCGGTGCTGACCAGTCGCGGCGGCATCACCAGTCATGCCGCGGTGGTGACGCGAGGGCTGGGCAAGCCGGCGGTGGTCGGCTGCACAGACGTGCTCGTCGAGCCCGAACACGGGCGGATGTCAGCGAATGGGGTGGTCCTGGCAGAGGGGTCGGAGATCAGCCTCGACGGGTTTACCGGTGAGGTGTTCGCGGGGCAGATCGACACGATCGAGCCCGATGTGGCATCTAACACGCACTTCTCGCAGCTGCTGGCCTGGGCCGATGAGACCAGGCGACTGGGTGTGCGGGCGAACGCCGACACGCCTCGCGAGTCGGAGGTGGCGATCGGATTCGGCGCGCAGGGGATCGGGCTTTGCCGCACGGAGCACATGTTCTTCGACGAAGACAAGGACAATCCCGTCCGCCTGCCGTACGTACGAGACATGCTGATGTACGCCGACGAGTACTACCGCGAAGACAAGAGCGAGGACGCTCAGCGCTATAAGCGGGCGCTCGAGAAGCTCGAGGAGTTCCAGACGGCTGACTTTCGCGGCATCCTGCGCGTCATGGACGGCAAGCCGGTCGTCATCCGCCTGCTCGACCCGCCTCTGCATGAGTTCCTCGATCCGCTGGAGCGGCTGCTTGTGGAGGTGGCGACGCTACGCGCCACCAACGGCGACACGAAGGAGCTGGCGGAAAAGGAGCGGTTGCTGCACGTAGCAGAGTCGCTACACGAGCAGAACCCGATGATGGGCCACCGGGGTTGCCGCCTGGGGATCACCTACCCGGACGTATACGAGATGCAGGTCCGCGCGATCGTGCGGGCCGCGAACGACCTCGCGAAGGAAGGGCTGGACCCGCGGCCGGAGGTGATGATCCCGCTGGTGATGGATGCCAGCGAGATCACGGCGATGAAGGCGCAGCTCGAAGCGATTACCGCAGAGTTCGCCGGCAGCTGGACCATTCACCTGGGCACGATGATCGAGCTGCCGCGGGCGGCTCTAACGGCCGGCGAGATCGCTCCGAATGTGTCGTTCTTCTCGTTCGGCTCGAACGACCTCACGCAGATGACTTTTGGGTTCAGCCGGGACGACGCCGAGGAGAAATTCCTGCGCTATTATGTCGAACACGGCATCCTGCCGGTGACGCCGTTCCGCACGATAGACGAACGCGGTGTCGGGCGGCTGATCCGCATCGCGGTGGAGGAAGGGCGAGCCGCCAACCCTGACCTGGAGCTAGGAGTCTGTGGCGAACACGGCGGCGACCCGGAGAGCATCGACTTCTGCCACCGCGTCGGTTTGACCTATGTCTCGTGCTCGCCGATGCGCATTCCGGTGGCGCGGCTGGCGGCGGCTCAGGCGGCGCTGGGTAGTGGGGAGCGGCGGGACGTTTAGGGGCGGCGCGCGTCAACTGACCGGAAAGGTCAGCGCGAAGATGACGGCAAGAACGACGGGCGAGGCGCGGCGGGCGAGCCGTTTCTCACCCACGAGGCTCCAGCAGAACAGCGCCGTCGCAATCAGTGCCGAGAGGGCGAGTCCTGACTGAAGGTCCAAAGACAACCTGAAACCCCTTTCTCGCGCGACGGGCCACTGTGAATAACGCCGGCGAAGGGGTCAGGTTACTGATGTTGCTGCCTTCAGCGCGCTTACGGGGTATAATCAACACTCGTCAAACAGAGCGACCAATTTAGTGCGAGCCGATTCCCTGGAGGTGACCCATGGCTGACGTTAACGGCGACCGAATCCTGCGGGTGGATATGACCGCCCAGACGGCATCGTTCGAGGCGTTCCCCGCGGAGAAGAAGCTGCTGGGTGGTCGCGCCCTATCGGCAAAGATCCTGCTGGAGGAGTGCGACCCGAAGTGCGACCCGCTGGGGCCGGACAACGTGCTGGTGATGGCGCCGGGGGTGCTCTCGGGCACTTCCGCGCCGACTTCGGGGCGGCTGTCGATGGGCGGCAAGAGCCCGCTGACGAACGGCATCAAGGAGTCGAACGTCGGCGGGAACCCGGGCCAACACCTGATGAGGCTGAACATTCGGGCGATCGTCGTCAAAGGCAAGCCCGCCGACCCCGGGCGCCGCTACGGCATCGTCGTAAACGAGAACGGCGCCGAAGTGGTGCCTGCCGACGACTACAAGGGGATGTGGAACTACGCCACGTGCGAGAAGCTGCTGGCGGACTACCCGGCGACGGCATCGGCGATCTCCATCGGTCCCGCCGGTGAGCTGCAACTGAGGGGCGCTTCTATCGCCTGCACGGACCAGGAGAAAGAGCGGCATCCGGCCCGTCACGCAGCGCGCGGCGGTCTCGGCGCCGTGATGGGCGCGAAGGGCCTCAAGTGGGTCGTCGTCGATCCCGGTCGCACGCGGCGCGTACCGGCCGATGCGTCCGGCTTCAACGGCCTCGTCAAGAGCTTCAGCAAGGCTTATCTGGACGGGCCGCAGATCTTCAAGTTCGGAACATCGGCGATTCTGCCCACGGCGAACGTCCTGAACACGCTACCGTACAAGAACCGGACCTCGGGACAGTCCCCTGATGCCGCGAACCTGGCCGGCCAGCAGATCGTCGCCAGCTTCGCGGTGCGCGGCGGTGAGATGCACAACTGCATGACGGGCTGCATCGTCAAGTGCAGCAACGTCGTGCACGGCGAGGACGGCAACTACCTGACCTCGGCACTCGAGTTCGAGACGCTCGCCGTGCTCGGTTCCAACTGCGCCGTCGATAGCTGGGAGAAGGTGGCGGAGCTCGACCGCCTGTGCGACGAGATCGGCGTCGACACCGTTGAGGCCGGGGCAGCGATCGCGGTGCTGATGGACGCCGGACAGATGGAGTGGGGCGACGTGGAGGCGATGAAGAAGCTGCTGGCGGACATCGGCAACGGGACAGACCTGGGCATGACGGTCGGCAACGGGGCCGTCAGCGTTGGTAAGCGCTTCAACCACGCTCGCGTGCCTGCGGTGAAGGGCCAGGCCGTGCCGGCGTGGGACCCGCGACCGCTGAAGGCGACGGGCGTGACGTACGCGACGAGCCCGATGGGGGCGGACCACACGGCGGGGCTGATCATCAACCCCGGCCTGCCGGTCGACCAGTACGCGCGGGCCTCGCGCGAGTCGCAGCTGGTGAACGCCATGTGCGACTCGTCCGGCTTCTGCCAGTTCCTGCAGCCCACCCTGGTGAACATCGCCGACTTCTACAGCCGCTTTTACGACGAAGAGGTGACGCGCGAGCAGATGGCGGAGATCGGCTGGCAGTGCCTGAAGGACGAGTGGGCGTTCAACGACGGGGCGGGCTTCACGGAGGCGGACGACGACCTGCCGGCGTGCCTGCGCGAGGAAGGCGTTGGCCCGGGCGGGATCATGAAGTTCGACGTTAGCGCGGAGGTCATCCGCGCGGCGAAGGAGAGCGAGCCGTGGCGGGAGGAGATGTTCGCCATGAGGGCGACGGGGTAGCGGGCGGTCTTCCACGGTCAGGCGTCGTTACCGGGCCTCATCGACTGGCGTATCTCGGGATGGGCTAACCCGTGCACGGTTCACCAACGCCTTGAATCGCCCCGTTCAACATGTCCCTGGTCAAATTTCGTCGAGCGCATTCGATTGACAACGTCTGACTGATCGCGTAAGCTCCGGCTACCACGTTTCGGGAGGGATGGACTGGTGACAAGGGAATCGCCCGCCTTCATTGTGGCTGGGGTTATCAGTACAAATCGGTTGCGCTGCGCGGTTTCGCTCGTGGCGATCGCGCTATCGATCACGTTCCTCGCGATAAGCGCCGACTCGATCGCATCAGTGAGTGCATCAGATCAGATCAAGACTGTGCCGCTCATCACCAACGATATCGTTCACGATCCAGTCTCAGATCTCATTTACGCCTCGGTGCCCAGTGACGGAGGTGGTTATGCGAATAGCGTTGCTCTCATCAATCCACTATCCGCCACGATCGTGGCGTCGATAGTTGTTGGGAGCGATCCAAATCGCTTAGCAATTTCTGACGGAGCTGAGTACCTGTACGTCGGCGTTGACGGCGAGAACGCGGTGAAGCGTATTGATCTGGCTTCGCTAACCGTCGACCTTACGGTGCCACTTGAATCTGGCGTCTTCTGCGGTCCACTGGGGGCGGAGGATATTGAGGTGATTCCAGGGGATACCGACTCGTTCGCCGTGGCCTTGAGGAATTTCGAATGCAGTCCTTCACATGAAGGAGTCGCCGTATTCGACGGGATAGCAAAACGGCCCAACGTGACCCCCTGGCACACCGGCAGCAACGCGATCGCATTTCTGGACGCCTCGAACCTATATGGTGTCAACCTCGAGACGACTGAGGAGGGCTTCCGCCACATGTCGGTGGACAGCAACGGCGTGTCCATCGAGTCGGTTACGGAGGCTGTGGTCAGCGGCGAATTTCTTTCTCACGGTGGGCTCCTCTTCACGCGATGGGGACAAGTCGTGAATCCGCTAACACTTGATCAGGTCGGGCAGTTCGAAATTGGAGCGCAGTACGGACCATACTGGGTCGCTCCCGATAGCGTCAACGGAAGGGCCTTCTTGGTCACCGAACGACCGAGCGGAGACTACCAGGTCGAAATTGCAGATCTCGATCACTTCACGTTGATGGCGAGCATCGTTCTACCCGGCGGCGAACCGTCTGAGGTATTCAGGTGGGGTGACGACGGCTTGGCCGTACGCAACACGAACTCGGTGGTGATCCTCACTTCGTCGCTGGTGAACGGATCGATAGACCCAAAGCCTCTTCCCCAGCCCGTTGTGATCTCGCCTTCGATGCGACGAGTAACTGTCCCGCATCAAAATATCAGTTTCGACTCAGTGAGTGGCAAACTGTATGCTTCTATCCTCGGCAAGGCTGGGAGCTTCGGAAACAGCGTAGCGACTATTGACCCGGAGTCCGGGAATATTCTTGCCGCCGATTGGGTGGGTAGCCAGCCGAGCAGATTGGCGATCGGCAAGGGGCGTTACGTTTATGCGGCGCTCGACGGCGAAGGCGCAATTGGCCGAGTAGACCTTTTGACTGCTACAAGAGACCAGCGGTTCACACTTGGATTCCATCCCTATGATGGTGGCCGTCTCTACGCCGATGATATTGAGGTTCAGCCCGACTCAACGAGTACGATCGGGGTGGCGCGCTGGGCACCGCGATTCACAACGCAATACAGTCCGGCGATCTACGAGAACGGGATAAAGCGTCAAAACGAAGGTTCTCTAATCGCCAGTTCGATCGAATTCGGAGGAGATCCCTCCATTCTGTACGGTTACAACAGGCGCACGACCGACTATACCTTCAGTCGCATGCTGGTCGATTCGGAGGGCATCACGGTCCTGGAGACTAACGAGAATCTCATATGGGGTAACGCCGAGATTGAGTTCGAGCAGGGTACGATCTTCACCACGTCTGGACACATTGTTGATCCTGTGGCGATGACCGGCGAGCGACGATTCTTTCTCTTTGCGCCGGTTGAGGCGGACGTCACTTACGGGCGAATATTCTTCGCGGTAAGCGGTGGCATCAGGGTGTACAGCCTCGCTACTGACCAATTGCTGGGCACGATCGCGATACCGGGGATGAGCGGTAATCCGATCAATCTAGAGCGATGGGGGGTGGAGGGGCTGGCGGTCAATACCACTGCCGGACAGATCTTCATGGTCGAGTCGGCACTCGTTGGCGCGCCTGACAGTGACGGGGATGGAGAACCTGACGGCTTGGACAACTGCCCAGCGGTGCCGAACGCCCAACAGGCGGACATCGATGGCGACGGACTGGGGGACGCTTGCGACCCTGGTGATTTCGACGGCGACCTAGCCTCCGATCGATCCGAATATCACTGCGGCTCGCAGCTGGACCTCGCCGCCTCCATCCCCGAACGCATCGACGGTGTCTTCGACAACGTGGACGACGACGGTGATACGCAGGTGGACGAGGCGCTGCCAGCGGGGTCGGCGGCGTACGACTGCGACGGGGACGGGTACAAGGGTTCGGCGGAGGCGGTGATCTTCGCCGGGGCGGCGCAGCGGGACCAGGACGCGTGCCGGACGAACGGGTGGCCGGCGGACGTCGTGACAGATACGCCGGAGACGGCGAATAAGGTGACCCTGGCGGACGTTCAGTCTTTCCTGATGCCCGTGCGCCGTCTGAATACGAGCCCCGGTAACGCGAACTACCATCCGCGGTGGGACCTCGTGCCGGGAGGGTTAGGCGAGCACATCAATGTGCAGGATATGCAGAACCTCGCGTTTGTGTTCCCGCCGATGCTTGGCGGTGCGACGCGGGCGTTCAACGGACCGGCGTGCCCGTGGACGCCGTAGCCCGCGATAGGCGCAGGGCGCAAGGCGGAAGCTGGCGTAGGGCGCAGCACTTTCGGCACCGGTAGCGATTCAGGATTCCGGGGTGGTTATGGGCGACGAGGTCTGAGCACGTCGCGAGACGTGCAGCGCCCCTACGACGAGCCGCCGGGTGGCGGCAGATGTATGCCCTCATGTTGACAGGTTCGGTTTACCGGCGTAGGCTGCGGCTACGGGAGCGAACGGGAACTGTAGAGAATGTTCAAGAAGCTGCCGCTGGTGCTGTTGGTGACGCTGGCAGGGCTGGCAAACGACGCAGGGGTGAACGCCGCCTCGTTCAATCTGGCAGGTTCAGCCACCGTGGACAACCCGGCGCCGGGAGCGAACGCGAAGGTGACCACCGGGGTCACGATCGCGGCGCCTGACTCATTGCCGCAGGTCGTCGTGTCCTTCCTGCCGGCGCTGTTCTTCGTGGCAGCGGACGCCGACGTGCCGGATGGTGCGGCGGTGGCTACGGCAACGAACCCACTGCCGAGGGTGAGCCTGGCGAACGGCACGTGCAACACGCCGTCTCAGTTTTCAATGGCGCTGTATGACGCCACGACCGATATGTCCCAGCAAATCTGGCTCTACGGTAGCTTTGACGATTTTGACGGAGACGGCCTGCATAACGGAATCGAATACTACCCCGATTTTCTGACGCGGCTGTTCCCGGGGGCAGCTCCGCGGGCCAGGCTTTACGGGGACACGGTGATCGCCAATGTCGATATCTCGCTCAACGTCGTGGTCTTTGAGCCGGGCACGCCCATCGGTGGATTTCCCTTGGACCCAGCACTGGGGTATCCGACCGTTGCAGTGCTTCAGGACTACGGCGATCCATTGTCATTTGATTTTCCCGGCTTCGTCACCGACATATGCACGCCTCTGGCCGCCCAAATCGCCGTCTTCGGAACGAGCAGCGACAACCCCAACACGACCGCCAACGAGGGCGGCTTCGTCTACAGGACGAATCCCGCTTCTGCCTCGACCCTGAACTTCGTCACATTCGCAGTCAGCCAGCAGGACGCCGACAGCGATGGTATCGAGAACGCGATTGATTCATGCCACGGGCAGGACAACCTGGGCGATCCGCGCATTCAGGCTAGCGGTGACGCCGATCAGGATGGACTAGATGACGCCTGCGATCCAGATTCGTTCACGCCCAATCATGACCAGGACGGCGACCAATACCTGAACCGGCAGGACAACTGCCCCCTGGCGGCGAATGGACCCCACCCCTCAACCAACCAGGGCGACATCGATCTTGATCGCATCGGCAACGAATGCGACCCGGAGCCAACCACCCCCAACGGGCACAGGCACACGCGCTGCGCCGTCGCGCCAGTCGTGATCGGCGCCGGGGGACCGCCGACGCCGCCGAACCCGCTGGCGCTGTTCCCCTGCAACCTGGCCCTTCTGCCCGATCTGGACGGCGACGGCGTGCGAAATGCGGACGAGACGCATTGCGGAAGCGATCCAGAAAACGCGGACGCCCGCCCCGAGAGAATTGACGGGGTGTTCGACAACGTCAGCGACGACGGCGACACGCAGGTGGACGAACCGTTGCCCCCTGGCGCGGCGGCGTACGACTGCGACGGCGATGGGTATACGGGCTCCGCCGAGGCGGCGATCTTCGCGCCGGCGACGCAGCGGGACCAGGATCCCTGCGGGACGAACGGATGGCCGGCGGACGTCGTGACAGATACGCCGGAGACGGCGAATAAGGTGACACTGGCGGACGTTCAGTCTTTCCTGATGCCCGTGCGCCGTCTGAATACGAGCCCCGGTAACGCGAACTACCATCCGCGGTGGGACCTGGTGCCGGGAGGGTTAGGCGAGCACATCAACGTGCAGGATATGCAGAAGCTCGCGTTTGTGTTCCCGCCGATGCTTGGCGGTGCGACGCGGGCGTTCAACGGGCCGGTGTGCCCGTGGACGCCGTAGGAAGCGAAAGGCGAAGGGCGCAAGGCGCAAGGCGCAAGGCGGAAGTGGTGTCCGAGGGTGAATGACAGCGTGAGCAAAAGCAGAGGCCCCGATGGCGAATCGGGGCCTCGCGGGAGGGGATTAAGGCCGGACCGTTTGTGTCTGGCTCTTGCATAGTGATGGTAGACCTTCGTTTGGCCAATAATCTGTGACCTAGATCACACTTCGCTAAGTAATCGCTCAATCAGTGTCTCACCGATTCGTTCGCTCATTGCTGGCGGGTCTGCGCTCCCTATATGATCGTGAGCGATGTCTGAGTCGAGGGGTACTCGCAAGGAGCGCGATTCGATGGGTGAGATGGAGGTCCCCGCCAACGCTTACTACGGAGCATCGACGCAGCGGGCCGTGCTCAATTTTCCGATCAGCGGCCTCAGGTTCACCCGCCCTTTCATCCGGGTGCTGGGGCTGATCAAGCTGGCCGCCGCTCAGTCGAACGAAGAGCTTGGCGGGCTGGAAGCACGTATCTCAAAGGCGATCGTGGTGGCGGCACGGGAGGTAGCGGACGGTAAGCTGGACAAGGAATTCGTGGTGGACATCTTTCAGACGGGATCGGGGACTTCGACGAATACGAACGCGAACGAGGTGATCGCCAATCGCGCCGGTGAGCTGCTCTCCGGGGACCGGACTGCAAAACCGGTGCACCCCAATGACCACGTCAACATGAGACAGTCGTCGAATGACGTGATACCGACGGCGATCCACGTATCGGCGCTGGTGGAGCTGAACGAGAAGCTGATTCCGGCGCTTGGACGGCTCGAGGGGGCGCTACGCGAAAAGTCAGAGGAGTTCTGGGGCGTGATCAAGACGGGCCGGACGCACCTCCAGGACGCGACGCCGATCCGCCTGGGCCAGGAGTTTCTGGGTTACGCCGGGCAGGTGGAGCGCGGCATACGCAGGCTGGAGCAGGCGCGTGCGGAACTTTCGGAGGTGGCGCTGGGAGGTACCGCGGTCGGCACCGGCGTAAACACTCATCCGGAGTTCGCGGCGCGGGTCTGCGCGGCGCTCTCGAAGGAAGTGGGGGCAGAGATACGCGAGAGCTCGAATCACTTTCAGGCGCAGAGCACCCTGGATGGGGTGCTTTCGACGAGCGGGGCGGTACGATCAACGGCGGTGAGCCTGCAGAAGATCGCCAACGACATCCGCTGGCTGGGGTCAGGCCCGCGGGCCGGGCTAGGCGAACTGGCGTTGCCGGAGGTGCAGCCCGGGAGTTCGATAATGCCGGGGAAGTTAAACCCGGTGATCGCGGAGTCGCTGCTTCAAGTTGTGGCGCAGGTGATCGGCTGCGATGCGGCTGTCTGCCACGCGGCGCAGGGAGGCAACTTCGAGCTCAACACGATGCTGCCCGTGGCCGCGCACAACCTGCTGCAGGAGATCGAATTGTTGGCCGCGGCGGCGGATAACTTCGCGGAACGATGCGTAAAGGGTCTGAAGGCAACAGAACGCGGGCCGGAGATGGTGGAGAAGGGATTGATGCTGGCGACGGCGCTGGCACCCGTTGTCGGCTACGATCTCGCGGCCGCAATCGCCAAGGAAGCGGCGAAAAGTGGGCGAACGATCCGGGAAGTCGCGCGAGAGAAGACGGAGCTCTCGGACGAAGCGCTGGCAGACCTCTTGTCGCCCGTGCGGATGACCGAGCCCTTCGACCCGGCTCCGGACAGGCCATCCGCGGGCGGGCCGGCGGGCGGTTGACGGCGTGATGCACACATGGCGGCTGGCTGCCATTGCCGCGGGGGCCATGTTGTTGCTGGGATGTTCGTCGCAGCCAGGACCGGGGGCGGGAACGCCGGCGGCATCGGGCACGCCGCCCGGCTTGGAAGACGACTGCCGCCCAACGACAGCGCACATCCCGTTCATCGCCATCGTCGCGCAGCCGGCTAAGCTGCCTGCCGGAATGTCCCTCGTAAGGGCATGCTGGAAATCGCCGGCGCTCTCGGAGCTTCAATCAGTGACGTTAATCTATGAGAACGCGGATAAGACGAAGAGCATAGCATTGGCGGCGGCGAATCTGCCTGTCACGCCCAGGGGTAGGCCAACTGTAGCGCTCGGCGGGGTGACAGGGTATATCGACGAAATCCCACGGACCGATGGCAAGACACTCTACGGGGTCGAGTTCACGCTCTCGAACCGAGCGTACAACGTGCTGGCGTTACTGGGCGCGGACAACGTGGTGACGAAGGATGAGGTACAGGCGGTGGCGCGATCTATCGCGACCGGTGCGCCGGCGACGCCGGCCGGGCCCTAGCGACCGCGCGGGTCCAGGGCGTCGCGCAGCCCGTCGCCGAGGAAGGTGAAGCAGAGCATGAGGAGGGCGAGGGTGCCGGTTGGGAAGACCAGCAACCAGACGTGGCTCTGAATGAAGCGGTAGCCGTCCGAAGTGAGGACCCCCAGGCTGGCGGTGGGCGGCGGAAGTCCGATGCCGATGAAGCCGAGCGTGGCCTCGGCGAAGATGGCCAGGGGGATTCCGAAGACGATGGCGACAATGACGGGTCCAAGGGTATTAGGCAGCATGTGCCTGAAGACGATTTGCCAGGGCGGTGCGCCGATCGCCCGCGCTGCGATCACGAAGTCCCGCTCTTTGAGTGAGAGCATCTGACCTCGGATTAGGCGCGCGATGGTGACCCAGGCGACGAACCCGATAGCGAAGATCATGAGGAAGATATCCTGGGTGCGTCCGCCAACAAGGGGCAGGTCGCGGTTCTGGAGAGCGGAGCGAACGAGGATGATCGTGAGGAGGTCGGGGAAGGCATAGGCGATGTCGGTGATTCTCATCATGATATTGTCAAGCAGCTTGCCGCCGAGCGCGGCGACACCCCCGACGGTGATGCCAATAATGAGGACGAAGATCTGCACACCAAACCCTACCTGAAGCGAGATGAGAAGGCCTTCGAGCACGCGAGACCAGCTATCGCGCCCGAGGTTGTCCGTGCCAAAGAAGTGGTCTGAAGAGGGCCCTTCGCGGAGAGTGCTGTGGTCCTGCGCCTCGGGCGCATAACGCTGAACGGCATCGACATAGTTGCCGGCGATCGCCATCACGGCGATCCCGGCGAGGAGAATTAGGGCGAACATGGCGAACCGATTGCGAATGAGCGCGCGGAAAGCATCTGCCCAAAGGCCGCGTTGACGTCTTACTTCGAAGTCATCGAATCCGAGCTGTCCAGCGAGTTCCGCCTGCGCCACGATCGTTACCTAGCTGTACCTTATGCGCGGGTCAACCGTGCCATAAAGGACATCAACGAAGAGGTTCGCGAAGGCTATAAAGACCGTATAGAAGATGACTGTTCCCATGATCATGCCGTAGTCCCTGACGAGCACAGCGTCGACGAAGCGGCGGCCGACGCCGGGGATGGAAAAGACCGACTCGACGAGGAAGGAACCGGTGATGAGAAAGGCGAGATAGGGGCCCATTACGGTAAGGATGGGCACCATCGCGTTCTTGACGGCATGACGTAGCACAACGGCCTGTTCGGCGAGGCCTTTGGCGCGGGCGGTGCGAATATAGTCCTGGTTGAGCACCTCCAGCATGCTGGCGCGGGTGATGCGGGCGAAATAGGCGGCCGGGAGGACACCCAGGGCCACGACCGGGAGGACCATCTTCTTGTAGTTGCCGAACTCCCAGCCGAGGACATCGAACCAGCCGAGCTCTACGGCGAAGATTGGGATCAAGATGCCGGCGAGGATGAAGTTGGGCATGGAGGCGCCGGCGGTGGAGAAGAAGACACCGAGGTAGTCGGGGAGACGGTTGTGGTTGAGGGCTGATATCGTCCCGGCGGTCATGCCCAGCACCACGGCAAAGACGAAGGCCAGCAGGCCCAGCTGCATGCTGACCCAGAAGCCATCTCGAATGAGCTCGCTGACCGGCTGATCTACGTTGCTGAAGGAGCTACCGAGGTCGCCTTGAACGAGATTACCTACGTACTGACCGTACTGGCTGTTCCAGACGTCAAAGCTGAAGACGGGTTTGTCGAGTCCGTACTTGTGGTTGAGGGCATCAATCACGCTTGGCGGCAGCTCGCGCTCCCGAGTGAAGGGGCCGCCCTCCACCGCATGCATAAGCAGGAAGGTGATGGTCACGATCGCCCAGAGGACGACGACCATCCAGAGGAGCCGGCGGACGATGTAACCCGTCATCTTACGTGATCAATTATATGCCCAACCGAGGGCATGTGAGCAGTGAGGGGGCCTGCGGGCCCCCTCACTGAATATCGCGGTCGATTGGTTACTCGGAGAGTCCCCAGCTTTCGGCAGCCCAGTCCCCAGCGATGACGCCGTCCTGGCCGGACATGTTCTCTCGCATACCCACGATCTGGGGTTTGATCAGATAGTGGTTGTTCTCGTGCCAGTAGGGCGCGATGCCGCAGATTCTGGTGACGATCAACTCGTTGATGTCCTTGTAGAGCGCCTTTCGCGCAGCGTCGTCTGTGTTGGCACGAGCCTCGGCAACCTTGGCGTCGATATCGGGATCGCTGCAGTTGTAGTGGTTGAGCGTGCCGGGGGTGTCGAAGAGACCAAGAATCCAGTTCTCCGGGTCCGGGTAGTCCTGGATCCAGCCTCCCGGGAAGAGATCAAACTGCTCTTCCGTGAAGCGGTCAGAGCGCGTCGCGGAGTCGACCGATTCGACAGCGACGTCGATGTTCAAGTTGGTCTTGAAGGCATCCTTGAGGAAGGCGGCAGTATCCTTGGCCGCCGGGGTGTTGCCGACGAGGATGGTGAGTTTTGGGAATCCCGCGCCGTTGGGGTAGCCGGCCGCCTCGAGGTTAGTCTTCGCTGCCGCCGGGTCGAAGCCAATGTCAGCGTCGAAATCGGTCGGGTCGTGGCCGCCGGTGACCGCCGGAACCCAGCTCGTGCTGGGCTCATTACCGCCCTGCACGACGACCGTGTTCAGAGCGGCGCGGTCAATCGCCTGGGAGAGTGCGAGACGTACCTCAAACTTGTCGAGGGGCGGCTTCTCGAGGTTCATCTCCAGGCCGCGCGTGGACGGGGCGAGGAACTTGAAGTACTCCTCACCATCGCCGAATTCGGTGACGAGCGACTCAAGCTGAGTCAGATCGACGTCCGTGGACTGAAGCTCGCCGGTTCGATAGGCGTTGGCCGCCTGGGCCAGGTCGTCGATGAATTGGATCGTGATCTTGGCCAGAGTGGGCTTTACGCCAGCGGGGGCTGCCCAGTTGGCGTTAGGCGCCAGAACAACGCTGTCCTTTGGGCTGTATGCCGTCAATACGTACGGACCGTTGTAGACCAGCGCCGCCGGGTCGGTGCCCCAGGCGCCGGGCTCGTCGGGTGTGGCGTTGGCGAAACGGTCAAGGTGAACCGGCACGGGGAAGGTCATCCAGAGTGAGAGGATAATGGGGAAGGTGGGCTTTTCTGAGCTGAGTTTGATCTCGAGCGTGAGGTTATCTATCGCCTTCACGCCGACAGCATCCTCCAAGGCAGCGACTGCAGGGTCAGTGGCCTTGATGTCGTCCGCTGTTTTCGCCTCGCCGTCTGGTCCGGCAAGTGCAGTGTAGTAGGCGTCGCAGCCGACGACTTCCGTAAGGACGTACTGATACTCACCCGCGTTGACCGGGTTGCAGGTGCGAAGGATACCGGCCACGAAGTCCTCCGCGAGCAGGTCATCGCCGTCAGACCACTTGAGGCCCTCCTTCAGCTTGACGGTGTAGGTCTTGCCGTCCGCGGAGACCTGATGTGCACCATCTGCCATTGAGGGCTGCGGGACGTTATCGATGTCCAGTGTGTAGAGGCCGCGCCAGAGCATACGATGGAGCGAGATGTCCTGCGCGAAGCTGGAGAAGTGCGGGTCGAGCGAGGCGAACTCCTGGCTCTGCACTGTAATCTCGCCGCCGTCGATGCGAGCGCCGGCAGCGGGGGTGGGTGTGTCAGTATCGCCGACCGGTTTCTTCTCGTCGTCGCCGCAGGCTATGACGGCGAAGAGCGCGCCGAGCGCAGCCAGACTCAGCAACAGGCGACACCAGTGTGTAATGGGCCGCATAATCCCTCTCTCCTTTCGAGAACTGCCCCGGGGCTTATAGAGCGCCATTATGGCAGTCGCAATAAATGCTGATTGATTCCGCAATTCAAGATACAGCACGCTGATTCGTCAATGCAATGGGGTAGCAAGCGTAAATGTCCTGTAAATAGACGCATATTGTTCGCCGGCGTTACGCAGGCGGGCCGGTTTCCGGGTTCCGGGTTGCCGGGTCGAGAGAGGTCCGCCGCGGTCTGGGCAGAAAGAGTTCCGCGAGGGTGACGATGAGGCCCGCCCCGATGACGACGTCGCCGATACTGAAGACGCGGAAGAAGACGGGGTTATCCCAGACGAGTCTGTCTGAGAGGGTCCAGAGGCGGGTGTTTTCCCGCTCCTTCAGGAGGTTCTTGGTGTTCGCGATGGCATCGCCTTCGTCCAGTCCCTCGATCCGATGCAGCTGATCGATCTCTGCCAGCGCCTCCGGGGCGACGGGCATTAGGCCCCCGTTGGCGACGATGGGGAGGAAGTTGAGGACGAGACCGAGGCCGATGATTAGCAGCCCGATCCTGCGCCGGTTGATAGCGACAAAGTAGATAAGGAGAAGATAGGAAAGCTGGAAAAGGAGGCGCTTGGGCACGCCGTCCGCACCGAGGGGCACGAAGATCGCAGAGGCCTGGATGGCCAGCGCGAAGATCGCCAGCACGCCGGCGTGGATGTGGGCGCTGGGGTGATAGAGACGAAGAGGCATAAGCTAACAGGCTTCCGGTAGGTCAAACGTACCGGAAGCCTGTCGGTTATCAGATGTCGCGTTGAGCGGTGTTACTTGGCGAAGGGAGCGATGGCCGCGACCACTACAGCGCCGACGATCAGAAGGGCGATCAGTCGAGTCTTCATGTACAACCTCCCTTTCTTCGATAATTCCCCGGTATCGGGTGACCCTATTAGAATCCTAATAATATAGGCGTGTCAAGGGGTTTGGTATAGGAATATCGAAGATAAGACACGATTCTTACAGATTTAGGGATTATGGTCAATGGATCAACGGTTATCGTAAAGAGTTGACGGTAAGGGGGAATAGCGTTCGAGCGCCAGCGACAGATCAGGCTAAGTCGCCTGGGCAATAAGAGACGCGCGTCAAGATTCGAGAGGGGACTGCGACAGATGCCGCTTCCCAGCGGAAACGTCGCCCGGTGGCCTAAGCTTCCGCCGAACGCGCCGACAGGGCATTCGGACCTGCGCTGGGCGTTGGGGGTCTTACGGGCAAAAAGAAACGCCGGCCTGAGAGGTTGAGCAGGGTCCTCTCGGGACGGCGCAGGCAGTGATGGCCGAAACGGTGTTGGTTACTGGATTAGAAAAGGGGGCTCTGCGAGGCGACTGTGGCCAGCGTCAGGGCGAGCGCTGTGATCATCCAGTTGAGCCTTGTGGTCTTCTCGTTGAGTCGCATCTTCGTGATCTCCTTCTGCCTTGATTAGTTGCGTCGCGTTCCGCCGATTGCGTCCGCGTCGATTCTCCACTTCAGGGTGTTTCGTGTCGTTCGTGTTGTCATTCTTGTTCTCCTCGCTGCCAGTATCTCAGGCGACTCTCGCCGTTTTCTCGCCAGAAAGTCGCGGGCCACCGATAACGTCTGCGTCCAGCCTCCACTTGAGCGTGTTTCGTGTCGTTCGAGTTGTCATCAGTGTTTTCCTGGTGCCAGTGTCTCAGACGGCTCTCGCCGTTTTCTCGCCGGAAAGCCTTGGGCCGCCGATCAGGTCAGCGTCGAGCCTCCATTTGAGTGTGTTTCGTGTCCTTCGAGTCGTCATTGCTGTTTGCCTCGGTGCCAGTGTCTCAGACTGGACTCGCCGTTTTCTCGCCGGAAATCTCGCGTCGCTTGAGTCAGGGGAGAAGCGGGGCCTGGGTGACGAGGGTAGCTGCGGCGAGAATCATGGCCGGGATCAGCCAGTTGAGTTTGGTGGGGCGAACGCGAGGATTCATGGCGGTTCCTTTCTGGGGGTAGTTTCTCAGGGGCGTCTCGCCGAATTCTCGCCACGACTCGATTTCTCGCCGGCACTTTCTCGCCGGCATATTTACAGACAGGCATGCGGACTCTAGTCGATTGCAGCGAAGCCTACGTCGCGGATGGGCATGCGCAGGAGCTTGCCGGCGACGCGCCCGAATAGCGCTGTGTCACCGGTGGTGTAGAAGCCGTACGCTGGCTGGGAACTCTCGCCGAAGGCATCCGCTTGCCGGAGTAGCTGGCGTACTCGGCGTGCTACGGGCCGGGCGGGGTCGTAGACTGTAACACCGCGGCCCAGCATTCGCTTGATCCGGTGGCGGAGGAAGGGGTAGTGCGTACAGCCCAGGCCAACGACGTCCGCGGCGCTGCCTCGCACCGGCGCCAGGTGCCGCTCCAACAGAGCTGTGGTGGCCCGAGTGCGAACGTGGCCCTCCTCGACCATGTTCTCCAGCCCGTCGCAGCCGACGTTGATCACCTGCTTGTCGGCCGCGAACTCCTCGATCAGGCCCGCCAGGTACGGGCTGGCAGCCGTGGCGGGCGTCGAGAGCACGGCGATCGTACCGGTCCGGGTGCGGCTCGCCAGCGTCTTCACGACCGGGACGACGCCAACGAAAGGGACCTGCGGGAAGGCCTCCCGCAGGTAGCCGATAGCGTGCACGGTGGCGGTGTTGCAGGCGACGACGATCATCTTGACGTCCTGTGCCAGCAGGAACTTCGTAACCTCGCCGGTCAGGCGCTGCAACTCGGGCGTGGACTTCTCGCCGTAGGGCACGTGGCCGCTGTCCGCGAAAAAAATTAGGCTCTCCTGGGGCAGCAGCTTGCGAATCGCCCTCCATATGGAGAGCCCGCCTACGCCGGAATCGAAGACGCCGATCGGGCGGTTATCCATGGCAACTCCTTGGTCGATGCTAGGTTGGTGCTCAGGGGCTGTCAATGAGGAGAACGCGCTGGCGCCGCGGACGGATACTGAGGCTGGATGTCAGATGATCAGAGCTCAGGCTCTGCGTGCCGTGATCTCCCCAGGCACGCGGTCGAAATCCACGGACGCCAGCCACTCGCGCACGTCCGGTTCGCGATGAGGCAAGGCACGGAGGATATCCTGCGTGTGGCTGGGGTCGTGGATGGCGATGGCCCAGCACAGGTCTTCCAGACGGACCATCGTGGCGGGCAAATCGATCGCTTTGCGGTCGCCTCCGAACGGCACCATCGCGTCGAGGTGCGTATCAGACAATGCCTCGAAGACCCGCACGTAGTTCGCGCGGTGCGCCGCGGCCTCCGCGAACAGGCCGTCGAGGGGGGCGTCGGCGCGAGTCGGGACGATCGCTTCGTTCCACTCGTCGATGTCGAAGGGAGTCGGTGGTGGAGGGTCAGGCGGCGGGATGTCCGTGATCCCCACGAATCTCCCAAAGAAGGGGCTGATGAGCGATTCGATCGTGCAGAGGTGAGCGACATATCCGTGTACCGTCCAGGGCGTTTCTGGCACCCTCGTCGATAGCTCTTCAGGCGAGAGGGACCGGCAGACGAAACACGTACGGTGGCGCGCCATCTCCTCCATGATCGTTTGCGTGCGCAAAGACACTAGGTATCCTCCTACGCCGCTGTGGGTTCGCAGGCGTACTTCAGAACGATCTCCGAGACGTCGACCTCGAGGCCGGTGGTGAAGCCGAGGCCGAGGATGAGGCTGAAGATGCGCATTGGCAGGACGATCTCGCCGGGCATGTCGATCATGGGGTTGGCCTTTAGCGCCTTGAGCCAGGCGTCGTTGGCAGCGCCCATGAGCTTGCGGTCCTTGTAGGTCGCGGGATCAGTCATGGCGCGGAAGTACGCCGCTGTCGCCACGAACGCCTCGCCGCCGATGTCCTTCAGGCGGAAGCCCGCCGCCTCCATCCCCTTGATGACACCGATGTTGTCGCCGCTGAACATGGCCGCGATCATCGTCTTGAAGGCCTGGTGGAACTGCGGCTCCAGCTTCTTCACGAGTCCGAAGTCCAGGATGGCCAGCCTGTCGCCCGGCAGCACGAAGAGGTTGCCCGGGTGCGGGTCGGCGTGCATGTGGCCGTGGCGCAGCATCATCTCGACGTAGACGTCGACGGTCAGACGCGACATCTTCTGCGTGTCGATTCCGGCGCGCTCGATCCGGTCGAGCTCGATCACCTTGATGCCTTCGATGAAGTCCATCGTCAGCAGTCGCTTGCTCGTGTGTTCCCAGATCACCTTGGGTATCACGATCTCGGGCCGGTAAGAGAGGAGTTCCGCGATCGCCTCCATGTTGCGAGCCTCGTTGAGCATGTCGACCTCGAGCGGGATGTTCTCTGATAGTTCGCGGAAGGCGGGCTCTAGCGGGAAGGCGTAGAACTTGCTCTCGATCCAGATGAGCGCCTTGAGGATGGCCAGGTCGGTGCGCACGAGCCTCTCAATGTTCGGGTAGACCACCTTCACGGCGACCTGCCGCCCGTCGTGCAGGCGTGCCTTGTAGACCTGCGCCAGCGAGGCAGCGGCCACGGGCGCCGGGTCGAACTCCGCGAAGACGTCGGCGATGGGGTGGCCCAGCTCACGCTCGATGTGTGGCCGCATGACCCTCCAGCTGCGGGGCGGCACGTTGTCCTGGAGTCGCGAGAGTATGCTGACGTACTCGTGGGGGAAGGTGTCGGGGCGGCTGCCGATGGTCTGGCCGATCTTGATCATCAGCCCCTGCAGCCGCACGACGCCGTCGTAGATCTGCTGGGCGCTGCGCTCGTGGTGGGCGCGCAGCTCTTGCTCGTACTCCTCGTCGGACATGTTGCGACGGCGCCAGGCGAGCATACGATAGCCGCCGAGGACGCGCGCGACGACAGCCCCCGCATACGCGAAGCGAGTGAGCGGCGCTTCGCGAATACCCTCGATCACGGCGGCGGCGTCCCCACGCCGGCCCGCCTGCAACATGGCGCGCGCAGTCATGTGGGGTAGTTTATACCATCACGAGGTCTAGGCTGCGAGGGGCGACGACTTGGACCTTAGACCTTGGACTTTGGATTGCGAGCCGTTGGGTGCCCGAGCTGATGAGGTACAGTTGTTGCCGACAGCACGGTGGAACGACTGCGTTCGACGCCGGAGGGCGAAGTGATGATCAAACGGCTTTGGGCCGTCGCGGCATGGCGGAAATGACCATAGACCTTGAGAGCCCTGAGGTAAGGGCAGCACTGGAGGAGGAGATCGGTGCTCAACCACACCCGCTGCTGTTTGCAACGATCAGCGGAGCGCACCTGTACGGATTTCCGTCGGCCGACTCCGACATCGATATTCGGGGTGTTCACGTCCTTCCCTTAAGGGAAGTTATCGGGCTCGGACAGAATCGCGACACAATCGAGGCGCAGGCAACGCGGGCGGGAATCCTGCTTGAGACGGTTACGCACGACGTGAAGAAGTTTGCCCTCCTGCTTCTCAAACGAAATGGGTACGTCCTGGAGCAGCTTTTCTCTCCCCTGATCGTGCGAACGAGCCCGGAGCATAGCGAACTGAAGCAGATTGCCAGGGCCTGCATCACGCGCGACCACTACCTGCACTATCTCGGTTTCGCGGACAACCAGCTGAAGCTCCTCCAGAAGAAGCCCGCGGTGAAGCAGGTTCTATATATTTACCGGGTACTTCTCACCGGCATACATCTCATGCGCACAGGCGAGGTGGAGGCGAATCTCCAGCGACTGGTAGCAGTCGCTGCTCTCCCCCATGTGCTCGAGCTTGTGGAGCGAAAGGTCGGGGGCTCAGAGTTGTTGGCGCTGCGGCCAGATGAGCTGCCCTTTCACGAGAGACAGTACGCGAACTTGGCCGCCCGCCTGCGTGAAGAGGCAGCCGCGAGCGCCCTGCCGGAGTCACATTCGGCCAAGGACGCGTTAAGCGACTTCGTAGTCCGGGTGCGTATGAGCCTGGACGAGTCCAGATAGGAAGGCCCCCAACCGTCCTCGCGCAGCCCATACGGATTGCAGTGAAGCGGAGGCTAGATCCTTCGGGCTCCCTACCCCAGCTCCCTGCCAGCCCGCCCCTCAGGATGACGGGCGCGCCACAGGATCGGGCGCGGGCCAGACCGCGATGATCTACATCTGGTTGACAGCCTCACGCCGCGCCTGATAGCATCGCGGTTGACGTGCAATCGATTCCAACGAAAGGGGCGCTCGCTTAGATGCAGAACGATATCGCCACTGTGGTGCGCCGTGCGGTGCTCATCGCGCCGGCCGGTGGACTGCGCGTGGGTGGGATTAGTGCGCCCATTTCAGGAGGCCATACCTGATTTAGACTGACAGGCGGCACGAATCCTCACCCACTATCGCGAAGGCGAGGTGGGTTTTTTTGTTGCCCGGAACTCGGTATTGGGTGCCAGACAGCAGTTACTCGTCGAGGGAGGCCGACTGAGGTAATGACGCAACGTGCAAATAGGCAGCGCCGACAGGCCGGGGGTCTGGGGTGTCCCCCAGCTCTTCCTCGGTCCGGGGGAGGGGGGCGCGGCTCGCGGGCTTGGCAGAAGGGGTAAGAACAAGCGGAACGGAGGCAAGAAATGGATACTGACAAACCACTGTCCCGCGCAGAGCGCAGGATGAAACGAAAAGACGGTCCCGAGACCGGCAAGCGACCCGGGGTTGGGGCCGGCGACCGGCAGGTACAACAAAAGCGAGAGCAGACAAGAGGAGGCGGCAAGTGGCAACGCTGGCAGCGCAAGCGATAGGACTAAACAAATACTTCGGCGGCGGCTTCGACTACCGGCGCCTCGTGCCCTGGCGGAGGAATGGCGACGGCAAGCACGGGCCCTTCCAGGTGCTGCACGACGTCTCGTTCGAGATCCGGCGCGGCGAGATCTTTGGCCTGCTCGGCGCCAATGGTTCGGGCAAGAGCACGCTGGTGAGGATCATGAGCACGCTGCTGCTGCCGGATAGCGGTGAAGCTCGCATCTTCGGCATGGACGTGGTCGAGCACTCCGCGCAGGTCCGCGCGTTGATCAACCGCGTCTCAGCCGACCCCTCGTTCTTCCGCAACATGTCGGCGGTCGAGAACCTGCTCTTCTTCGGTCGCGTCTACGGGCTGTCGCCGGCTGAGATCAGGCAGCGGCTACCCGGCATCCTGGAGCGGCTGGGCTTCGAATGGGAGCGGGCGCTGGAGCCGATGAGCCACCTCTCGCGCGGACAGCAGCAGAAGATCGCCGTGGCGCGGTCGTTCTTGACCTCGCCGGTGCTGATGCTGCTGGACGAGCCGACCACCGGGCTCGACCCGCGCTCGAAGCGCGACGTCCAAGCGTTTGTCCGGCAGGCGCGCGCGGAGCACGACTCGACGATCCTGCTGACGACGCACGACATGGAGGAGGCGGAGCTCCTCTGCGATCGCATCGCCTTCATCGCCGGCGGCCGGATCGTCGCCGAAGGGACACCGCTAGAGCTACGGGAGCGGGTGGCGCGAGGACGCCCCGTGGCGGAGATAACAATGGAGATGGTGTTCATGGAGCTGACCGGCAAGAGCATCGAGGAAGACGAGGAGCGCGATCAGGAACGCGAGGAGGTGATGACCCATGCTTAACACTGAAGCACGCACGGCTCAGCCGGGCCTCCTCGGAGGACCGATCGGCCTGGGCTACGCCTTCGTCGAACGGCAGACCAACCTCTGGAAGCGCTACTGGGCGTGGGAGCTGGTCTGGCTCGTCTACGGCGTCGTCAATACGCTGGCGATCACCTTCATCGCCGAGGAGGCGGAGAACGCGGGCATCGCCGGCGCTGACGGCGCGGCCGGCCTGGTGCTGTTCCTGCTGCTGGGGACGCTCGTCTGGGCGTATCTGTCCGCCGTGCTGGACGACATCAGCCTTGTCATCACCTGGGAGCGCTGGGAAGGAACGATTGAGCACACATTGATGGCGCCGGTCTCACGGGCGGTGCACCTGATCGGGATGTCAGTCTTTGGCGTGCTGCATGCGATCGTGCGGACGCTGTTGATCTTCGCTTTCGCGATACCGTTCTTCAGCGTAGAGCTGGGGCAGGCGGACTGGTTCGCGGCGGCGGTGGTCATAGCCGTAGGCAGCGTCAGCGTGGCCGGCCTGGGCATCCTCACCGGCGTGCTGCCGCTCCTCTATCCGGAGCGCGGGACGCAGATGTCGTTCATGCTGCAGGCCGTCGTGCTGCTCGTCTCCGGCGTCTACTACAGCGTCGACGTGCTACCGGACTGGCTGCGCGTCTTCGCCTACATCTCGCCGGCGACATACATCCTCGACGGCATCCGCGGCGCGATCATCGACGGTCGCGGCGTCGCCGACCTGTGGGACACACTGCTTGCCTTGGTCGCCTTCGGCGCGGTGCTCGTCCCCGGCGGCATCGCCGTGTTCGCCGTCGCCGAGCGCTGGGCGCGCAAGACCGGCCAGTTGAAGAGGCAGGGATAGTGTATGCCCATCCGTCATTCTGAGCCCTCTCGCGCCGGCGGCAGCGCCAGGCTCGCGTGCCCCGTTGGACCAATATCGGCGTACGGGTCAAGAGCGAAGAATCCCGGCGGCTCGTGCGTTGTGCCACATCATTGCGCCGAGATTCTTCGCTCTTGCGCCGGGGCGGTCCTCTACCAGCGATGCGTGCTTGTCGTTGTGAGCGGCCTGCGACGGACGTAGGGCTCAGAATGACGAAATGGACGGAGCCAGGAACCAGAGGTACGAAGATGGATTACACCGGCTGCCAAATAGACGCCGCCAGCGTCGTTGAGGTTGTCCGCTTGCTCGAAGGTGCCGGGATAGAGGTGTGGCTGCACGGCGGGTGGGGCGTCGACGCCCTGCTGGAAGAACAGACGCGCGTGCACAAAGACCTTGACCTTATCGTGGCGCTTTCGGACGTGCCTCGATACCAGGAGCTGCTCGCCGGCCGCGGATTCCAGATGGCGGAAGGTGAGCCGCCGAGCTGTTTCGTTATGGCTGACGCGGAGGCGCGCTGCGTTGATGTCCATCCCATTGCCTGGGATGAGTGGGGCAACGGCATATACCGGATGGAGAACGGGGAGGACTGGGTGTACACGGCTTCCGGGTTCGCCGGCGGCGGCTCAATCGCCGGACAGCGCGTTCGCTGCCTGACGCCCGAATACCAGATGTTCCTCTGCCACAGTGGCTACAGGCTGAAGGAGAAGGACTTCCGCGAGATGGAAGCCCTTCACGAGCGCTTTGGCCTGGAGCTGGTTGGGCGGCCGGGTCGATGACCCTCGTCCCGGAACCCGTCGCCCGCATCGCCGATCTGATGTCGACGTACCCGAGCCAGTGGGCGCTCTGCGGAGGGTGGGCAGTCGACGCCTGGCTCGGCCGCCAGACCCGGGACCACGACGACCTTGATGTCGTGGTCTTTGTCGACGATCATCAGGCGCTGTTCGATCACCTCGCGGGCTGGCAACTGATCGCCCATGAGGAGACGAATGCCAACCAGGGCGGCGCGGACCTCTGGGACGGCTGCGACCTGGTCCTGCCGGCCCACGTCCACGGCCGATCTCCCGAGGCGAGCGGTCCGCTCCCGGAGCGCTTCGACGACGCAGGCTCGCGGGTCGTCTACCCGGAGGAGGGCTTCGGCCTCGACGTTTGCCTGGGCGAGCGTTCGGGGTCCGATTGGGTCCTGAACGGCGACCCGCGCGTGACGCTACCTCTGGCCGGAAGTATTCGGCAGTCCGGCTGGGGGCTGCCTATGTTGGCGCCGGAAGTCATCCTCTTCTACAAGGCGACGTTGTATGTTGGGACGAAGAATCATCTCCGGCCCCGCGATGAGGCGGACAAGGTCGCTCTTCTGCCACATCTCGCCGAAAGACAGCGCCGGTGGCTCCGGGAAGCGATCTCCCTCGTCTACCCCAACCACCCCTGGTTGCCGCAACTCACCTCGAAAGGGCAGGAGTAGGCGGTCACGATGCGGTTTGACGGCCTCTGGCGGCATCCGGACTTCGTCAGGCTCTGGGCCGGCCAGACCGTTTCTATCTTCGGGTCATATATCGGCAACACAGCGCTGCGCTTCGGCGCAATCCTGGTGCTGGATGCGAGAGCCTACGAGATGGCGTTGCTTGTGGCGGCCGGGATAGTACCGGAGCTGATCACAGGTCCTCTGATCGGCGTCTGGGTGGACCGCCTGCGCCGGCGCCCCATTATGATCGCTGCCGATCTCGGCCGCGCCGCCCTGCTGGCTTCCATTCCGGCAGCCTACGCCTTGGACGCTCTCACTATCGGGCAGATGTACGTGGTCGCCTTCCTTACCGGCGTCCTCTCGATGTCCTTCAATGTCGCCTATCGATCGTATCTGCCATCACTGGTGCGCCGTGACGAACTGCTCGAGGGAAACAGCAAGCTGAGCGCCAGCGAATCCGTGGCCGAGGTGGGCGCCTTCGGTATTGCCGGCTGGCTCGTACAGGCGTTGACCGCGCCGTTTGCCATTCTCATTGACGCTGTCTCGTTCATCGGGTCTGCCTTGTTTGTGGGCATGATCCGAAAGGATGAAACACCACCTGCTCGGGACCAGCGCACGGGTATGCTGCGCGAGGCCGCGGAGGGGATTCGCACCATAGCGAATAACAGCATCCTGCGGGCCACGACGATCGCCGAATCCATCGCTCATTTCGCCTTCGGTATGTTTGGAGCCGGATACGCGCTCTACGGTATACGGGTGCTCGACCTGCAGCCGGGTGTTGTGAGCATGGTCGCGGCCGTTGGTGGAGTCAGCTCGTTCGTGGGTGCACTAGTCGCGGGCCGCGCGGCGCGGCGGTTGGGAACGGGCCCGGCCATGGTCACCGGCGCCGCCTTTATGGGCGCTTCCATGCTGCTCGTTCCGCTCGCCCATGGTCCGGCGCTTGTCGCCGCAGCATTTCTCATGGCACAGCAGCTCGGCGATGGGGGCTACGTCGTCTACGACATCAACCAGGTCAGCACGCGTCAGGCGATCACGGCCGACCGACTCCTAGGAAGAGTCAACTCCGGCGTGGATATCTGCGCTCATGGAGCAATGCTCGTGGGCGTCCTGACATTCGGCTTACTCGGGGAGACCGTCGGGCTGCGAACGTCGCTTGCCGTCGCCGCCGCCGTTATGCTGTTCGCGGCGGTCTGGCTCGCGGTGTCGCCTGTGGCCCGACTGCGTGAGGTGCCCGGCAGGGAGGCGCCCCTCGACCCCGCTAGGCGCGCATCCGAAGCGTCTTAGGGCGCCCGCGCCTTGCTTGTCCGCCGCCGTACGTACAGCGCATACTAAAAACACCCCATGCCTGTACGAGACGACCTGCGCAACGTTGCCATCGTGGCCCACGTGGACCACGGCAAGACGACCCTCGTCGACGCCATGCTCTGGCAGTCCGGCGCATTTCGCGCCAACCAGGACGTCGCGGAACGAGTCCTCGACTCCATGGACCTCGAGCGCGAGAAGGGGATCACGATCCTCGCCAAGAACACGGCGGTGCGCCACGGCGGCGTCAAGATCAACATCATCGATACCCCCGGCCACGCGGACTTCGGCGGCGAGGTCGAGCGCGGCCTGACGATGGTTGACGGCGTCTTGCTCCTCGTCGACGCCAGCGAGGGGCCGCTGCCGCAGACGCGCTTCGTCCTGCGCAAGGCGCTCGAAGCGAAGTTGCCGGTTATTCTGGTCATCAACAAGGTCGACCGCCCCGACGCCCGCATCAAGGAGGTCGTCGACGAGGTCTACGAGCTCTTCCTCGACCTCGACGCCGATGAGCACCAGATCGAGTTTCCCATCCTCTACGCCAACGCCCGTGCCGGCTGGGCATCGCTCGACCCCACCAGTCACGGCGAGGACCTCGAGCCGCTGTTCGAGGCCTTGTTTAAGCACATCCCACCACCTGTTTACGACGATGACCACCCGCTACAGGCCCTCGTCACCAACCTCGACGCTTCGCCCTATGTTGGGCGCCTGGCCCTCTGCCGCGTGCGCCATGGCACGATCAGGCGCGGGCAGATCGTCGCCTGGTGCCGCGTGGACGGCGAGATCGAGAAGGTCAAGGTGAGCGAGCTTTATGTCACCGAGGCCCTGGAGCGCATAGACGCCGACTCCGCGGGCCCTGGCGAGATCATCGCCATCGCCGGGCTGGCGGACGTCACGATCGGCGAGACGCTGGCCGACCCGGACGACCCGCGTCCGCTACCCATCCCGCACGTCGACGAGCCCAGCCTCTCGATGACGATCGGCATCAACACATCGCCGCTGGCCGGCCACGACGGCAGCAAGCTCACGGCGCGGCTCGTCAAGGGCCGGCTGGAAGCCGAGGTCGTGGGTAACGTCTCCATCCGCCTCCAGGCCACAGAGCGGCCGGACATGTGGGAGGTGCAGGGCCGCGGCGAGCTCCAGCTGGCCATCCTCGTCGAGACGATGCGGCGTGAAGGGTTCGAGTTGACCGTGGGCAAGCCACAGGTGGTAACGAAGACGATCGACGGCCGCCTATGCGAGCCGATGGAGCGCTTAGCAATCGATATCCCTGAGGACTACCTCGGCGTCGTCACTCAGCTTCTCGCCCTGCGCAAGGGCCGCCTCGAGCACATGGTGAACCACGGCACCGGCTGGGTGCGGCAGGAGTACCTCGTCCCGGCGCGCGGCCTCATCGGCTTCCATACGGAGTTCCTCACGGAGACGCGCGGCACCGGCATCCTCCACCACGTCTTCGAGCGCTACGAACCGTGGCACGGCGAGCTGCGCACGCGGCAGACCGGTAGCCTCGTCGCCGACCGCAGAGGCCAGAGCAGCGGTTACGCCCTGACGAACCTGCAGGAGCGCGGCACGATGTTCATCGGCCCGGGCGTCGATCTGTACGAAGGCATGATCGTCGGCGAGAACCCCCGCGCCGAAGACATGGACGTCAACCCGTCCAAAGAGAAGAAGGCCACGAACATCCGCTCCTCAACGGCAGAGCAAACAGTGGGGCTGATCCCGCACCGCCAGCTATCGCTGGAGCAGGCGCTGGAGTTCCTGCGCGAAGACGAGTGCCTGGAGGTGACGCCCAACCACGTCCGCCTGCGCAAGGCAACGCTGGGCGCATTGGAGCGCGCGCGGGGGAAGAAGGCCGGGGCGGCAGCGCGGTAGGCCCGCGCCCGTCTCCCTCATCCTGAGCCGAGCGGGGTGGGTGGAACGGGACGCGGAGGGCAAGGCCTGTCCTGAGGTATCGAAGGGATCTGGCACCGGCCAGCATCACCGTGACAGGCAGCGTCCGAGGCAATAGACTGTCCCCTATGAACTACGAAACCCTCAAAATCGACCACGAAGGAGCGCTAACGGTCGTGCGCTTCAACCGGCCGGAGAAACGCAACGCCATCAACCGGCAGATGCATATGGAGCTCCAGGCCGTCGGCCGGGAGCTGGCAGAGGACATGGAGGCGCGCGTCGTCATTCTGACCGGCGAGGGCAGCGGCTTCTCGTCCGGCGCCGACACCAGCGAGTGGCGCGAGGCGGCCTCCAGCAACGAGCTCGAGGTGCGCCACAACTCCGGCATCGGCAGCCGCACGTCGGCGGCGATCGAGGGGCTGGACCAGATCACGATCGCGGCGGTCCACGGTTTTGCGGTGGGCGGCGCGCTCGTGCTTGCGGCGTGCTGCGACCTGCGGGTCGCCGGGGAGTCGGCCTGGTTCTCGATCCCTGAGGTTGAGCTCGGGCTGCCGCTCGGCTGGAACGCGCTGCCCCGGCTGGCCCGCGAGATCGGCCACGCGAGGGCGCTGGAGCTGACGATCACCTGCGATCGCTTCTCGGCGCGCCAGGCCCACGATTACGGTCTCGTCACGCACCTCGCGCCCGACGGCGATGAGGAGAAGACGGCGCGAGACCTGGCAGCGAAGATCATCGAGCGCCCGGCGCTCCCGGTCGCGCTAACCAAGGCCACGATGAAGGCGCTCAAGCGAGGGTCGGAGATGGGCGAGGCGGTCTACAGCGACGCGGACCTCCTCCTCTACAGCCGCCTCATGGCGCAACGTCGCGCCCGGCTGGAGAAGGAAGGGCGAGGGTAGAGGGCCAGGTCTGTCGCTCCTCGGTTCGCCCCGTGTTTTTCGCCTAGCCCGTCTTAGACGAGGGTGTGGAAGGGACAGGGCCCTTGATATTTGCCCGCTTTAGCCTCTGTTCGTGCCGTCGCCGCTCGCGCGCCTCGACATCAGCGGCCCGCCGTCTTCATCGGGCGTGTCTCCATGACCGTTCCCCACCCCCCGAAATCGCCATATCTTTGCCCCAGAAATTGTAACTGCGAGTTACGAAGGACGTCCTATTTACTGAGACTTGACAGGCAGCGTGTCTCAATTGGCGTCGTCGCCGGGGCAAGATGGCAGAATCTACAAAAACGCGAAAAGCGGCTGTTGCAACGACCCTGGAGGTCCCCTATCCCTCCAAGGCGACTCTCCCTGCCCGCCGCCCGGCCATCATCAGGCGTCAGCGACTGATCGAGGCGCTCTCAAAGGCGCTGGACTACCGGATCACCCTCGTCAGCGCGCCGGCCGGCTACGGCAAGACGACTCTCCTCCTGGACTTCGCCCAATCCGCCGAGTATCCGGTCGCCTGGTATGCCCTCGACGAGCGCGACCGGGACCTGGACACGTTTCTGCGTTACTTCACGGCGGCCGGGCGGCATCAATTCCCGGACTTCGGCGCGAGCATCGTAGAAGGGCTGGCCGCCGGCGACGAGATCTCGCCCGAACGGGCCACTGACCTTCTGGTGGAGGCCACGAATGACCCGTCGCAGCCGTTTCTCATCCTTCTCGATGACTTCCATTTTCTCGATGCTGCGACGCCGGAACTGAAACAAGCGCTGGAGGGTTGGCTCTACAGGCTGCCGCCTGACTGCCACGTCATCCTTTCGGGCCGCACTCAATGCCAGCTTGGCGTCCTCCCTCTGATGTCCGTACGCCAGGAGGTCACCACGATCTCCTCGGTCGACTTCTCCTTTTCCTGCGAGGAAGTCATTCAGCTCTATCGCGATGTCCTCGGTAAAGCCGTCACCCCAGACGACGCTCAGCACCTGGCAAATATCACTGAAGGCTGGGCGGGCGCTCTGGTTTTGATGGCTGACCGGGTGGAAGCCAGCCGCACGATGATCTCGCTTGAACACTTGCGCCGCTCCGATACGCTGGCGCAGTACATCACCCTGGAGCAGTTCGATCCGCTGCCCGCCAATGTCAAGGACTTTCTCCTCGCCAGCGCCGTACCGCGGACCATGGAGATCGAGACGGTCAATGAACTCCTCGACACAGAAGATACCGAGGAGACGCTGAACTTCCTGGAGCGCCGGAATCTGTTCGTGGTGCGGAACGAAGAAAACGCTGCGCACTACCGCTATCACCGTCTCTTCCGCGCTTATCTCGTCAGTCATCTGCGCGCGGACGACCCGCAGCGCTTTCGTAACGGCAACCTGAAGGCGGCGGCGCTGCGTGAGAAGCGGGAAGAATGGGAAGAGGCCGTATACCATTACATCCAGGCGGGCGCCTGGGACGAGATCGTCAAGATCACAGACCAGCTAGGGCCTCGTCTGTTCGAGGAAGGGCGCTGGGATACCCTCTCGGAATGGCTCGAAGGCGTGCCGGAAGAGGCGCTGTTGGAGTACCCGCGGCTTATGCTCTGGAAGGCGCGCATTCTCACCTACCTCAACCAGGTCGATAGCGCGCTCGCGGTCCTCAGCCAGGCGATCGCGGCGTTCGAATCAGGCGACGAGTGGGCGCCTCTCGCCGAGGGTCTGGTGATCAAGGGGATGTGCCTGCGCGTTAAAGGTGCTCACGACGAGGCGAAAGAAGCGCTGAACCTGGCGATCGGCATTCTCGAAGAGCAAAGCGGTTGCGCACCCGCGCTCGCCGAGGCACGGCTCGAATTGGGGCGTACCTATAGCGTCAGCGGCGAACACGATCAGGCACAGGTGGCGCTCAAGGCAGTTCTCGAAGTCTACGAGGCCGGCGGCGACATATACAACATCGCCTACGTCAGCGACCAGCTCGGCATCGTCCTGGCGCTCCTGGGCCGCATCAGCGACGCCGCGATCCACTTCGAGCGCGCCCGCCAGTGCTGGACGAAGGTTGGCAACAACGACCGCTTGCTGCTCACGGCCAACAACCTTGGCGTGCTCTACTACCTCCAGGGCGACTTTGACCAGGCGGACAGCGTGCTGAGCGACGGCCTCGATAGAGCCGCCGGAATGACCAACTCGCGCCCGGAGCTATACCTTAGAGTCTCGCTGGCCGACATCAAGCGAGATAGAGGCGATCACGCACCCGGCCTGGAGGAATACCGGAGCGCCCTGGAGATGGCCCGCAAGACAGACGAGGCCGCGATCTCCATCTATATTTCTGACGCCATCGCCAACACATACCGCCTGATGGGCGATTCCTCCAACTGTGAGGCCTGGGCTCAAAGGGCATCCGCCGAGGCGGACGAACGCGGCGGTATGCTCGAGATGGGTCTCTGCGCAACCACGCTTGGCCTCATTCAGCGAGACCGAGACCGCCTCAAAGAAGCCGCTGCCTCGCTGGAGCGCGCCTGTGGTCTCCTGAACGATAGCGAGGCCAAACGCGAGCTAGCCACCGCCTACTTTCATCTCGCCGGCGTCTACTTCGCCCAGAAGCGGAAGACACAGTCCCTGGAATGCCTGGACACCGTCGCCAGGCTCGTGAAGGAGCTGGGTTACGACCACTTCCTCACGCTTGAAGCCGGGCGCAACCCGGCGCTCATCCAGTACGCCTCGGCGAACAAGCTGGCGGACGGCTACTTCGAGCGTATGCTCAAGACGTCAAAGAGCTCGCGGATCGTGGCGGTGGCAGTGGAAGACGAGGGTGAGACGGCCGAGACCGACGGGGCCATCAAGGCGTTCGGTTTCGGCAACCTCCGCGTCGAGGCCGGCGGCCGTGAGATCAGCGACCTCGAGTGGCGAAGCGAGAAGGGCAAAGAGATGTTCTTCTTCTTCCTCTGCAACCGGCGGCCACTGCGCAAAGAAGAGATACTGACCGCGCTCTGGCCCGACCTCGATGAGGACAAGACGACCAGCGCCTTCCACTCCAACATGTACAGGCTCCGCAAGGCGCTCTACAGCGAGTGCATCGCCAAAGAGTCCGGCCGCTACGTGCTGGATACACGCGGGCAGTTCGTGTTCGATGTCGAGCAGTTCCAGCAACTCCTGGCGAAAGCGGATGCTAAACCAAAGGGCAGCCCCGAAGCTCTCGCGTTCAGGGAGAAGGCACTCGGCCTGTACGGTGGTCAGTTCGCCGCCGACTTCTATTCTGAGTGGGCAGAGACTCTACGCTGGCAGTTGGAGGAGCAGTTTACCGGCCTCCTGGCGTCCCTGGCAGCGGGTTACAACGAAGGAAGGGATTACAAGCGCAGCATCGAGATCTGCCAGCGCATCCTGGAGTTAGACGAGTTCAACGAGGCAGCCTGGTACCGTCTCCTCGCGAACTACATCCAGTCCGATCAGATGGAAGCCGCCAGGTACGCCTACAACCGCTACTCCCAGATCATCGCTAAGGACGGGGGGTCAGCCGAAGACATACCGGACTTCGACAGCCTCTGCCGCGAAATCGCCGGCACGCGCCGCACGGCCTGACCTGACAACCAACGCCCGGTCGCGGTAAGCTAATTTCGGACGCCAACGTAGCTCAGTGGTAGAGCAGCTGTTTCGTAAACAGCAGGTCGAGAGTTCGAATCTCTCCGTTGGCTCCAGACGACTCTAGCACACCCCTACCGGCGAGCGCGCCTCCACTGAATGCGGCGGTCTCGCAACTCGACGGGCAAGGCCAGCACCACCACGAGTCCGCCAATCCCTGCCAACCATCGCCAGTCACTGTGAGAGCGTGGCCGGCCTCCGGTCGGCGGGAAGCAGAACGGCTGGTTCGGGTCCGTGGGAGGGGGACAGCTCGGCGTGCTGGGCGTGTCGGGTTGGGGAGGCGCGGGAGTCGCCGGTGGAGGCGTTGGGTTTTGCGGCGCCGGTGGTGGCGCCGGCGGTGCTGCTGGCACGGGGCAGGTGTCCACGTTGGCGCCGCCGATGTCCTTCAGGTCCGCCGTCTCAAGCGGGTGGGCGGAGCGGCTGGTAAAGATCAGGCTGTCGAAGCATACGCCGGGAGCCACGAACGCGCTCAGGTCCACTACTGCCTCGTTGAAGTCGCGCGGGGCGAGACGGGTGTCGCCGCTCTGAGCGGGCGCTGTCCCGGCACCATTGACGATCCGGCATGAGTTGGCAGAGTTCGTCGCCGTTGGATCGCAGACCGGAACGTTCCAGGGCGGCGCTTTGATGTCGCCCGTGGCGTTAGTGCGTAGGAGGCTATTACCCTGCGATCCCCCGGGGCAGAGGCTGGCCGCAAGAACGAATGTGGCGCCGTTCCAGGAAAAGACCTCCAGCAAAGGGTTCGTCCCACCGCCAACCAAAGTGAACGAGACTAGCAGATCACCCTTGGTGCGATTGAAGTTCAGGCTGAAATTGCTGCCGCCGTTGCTAACGAGCTTGCTGAACGCCGCCGGGGCCTTCTGATCGAGTTCGAATCCCCAGAACGCATCACCCTCGTTGTCGCCGCGGTGACCGCCAAGCGCCAGGAACGGATCGTCGGCCAGCGCATCGGAATCGCACGGGGAATCGGCCTTACGAAATAGGCTATAGGCGTGCGAAAAGTCGTCCTTGCCCGTCACGCCGCCCGGCTGCACCGTCCAGACATCTTGTATCTGCTTTCCCCCCGGACTGACCGTGCTCATCTCCGGCTCAGTTACGGCGTCGTTCCCCTGTCCGTCGAACCGAGCGTCCGACGAGCCGTCGCAGATGAACGTCGCGAAGCCGCCGATCGCGGGGTTCGGCTTGAGCGCAGAGCCGTAGCAAGAGGAGCCGGGACTGAGCAGGAAAACGCCTTCACCGGAAGAGCTAGCTGATTCCGCCCAATCGCGCGCCGTCTGCGAGTAGAGAGCATCTGCTGGAGCGACGTGATGGGCATCGGTCTCGAATCCCGCAAGGGTGGCCGCATCGGCAGCCGACTGCGCGGCGGTGGCGACGACGAGTGCGACGAATAGCGTTAGCCTGGGTACGATGCCGTGGCGTGGGCGCACCATGATGAACGAAGGACGCCGACCCGGCCCTGAACATTACCGGCGACTGGTGAAGGGATGGGGGTTCCTTAGTTAAATATGTGCAAAGCTAGCACATCGCCGGCGAGCGTACAGCGTGCTAGGCCAAGCACCCCGGGTCCTCTGCATCCGTCCGGTCGTCTCTATCGTTATCGACGCCGTCACTGCATTTGCCGGGGACAGCGAGGTCTTCTGGCGTGCTAAACGGGTCGTTGGGATTCGAGCCGTGAAGGACCTCCTCCTGGTCACAATAGCCGTCGCTGTCCGCATCTTGCCCCTCGGCCGGAGGGCAGGTCGCAGGCGGCGGCGATGCGGTGGGGGTCGGCTTTGGCGTTGGCTTTGGCGTCGCCTTCGGGGTTGCCGTGGGGGTCGCTTCGGCAGTGGCGGTTGGAGTGGGCGATGCGCCGGGCGTCGCCGTCGGCGTCTCTGTGTCTCCCGGCGTTGGCGTCGGCGTATCACTGGGCTCGGGATCGCCTTCGCTGATCTCGAAGGGGCCGATGTGGACCGTGCTGGTCCATTCACCGTCTTTGCCCATCGTCCGCATGTGGAAGTACCAGCTACCTTGGTCAAGGGGAAGGCTGCGAGCCGAGATAGCCTCCCCGCGCAGGTCGGCGTCGGTGTCGGGCAACTCCGCTGGCTCTTCGCTGAAGAGGAAGGAGAAGCCGGCCGCGTCCGGCTGCTGAGACCACGACACAGTGATGACGTTGTCGTTGGAAGGTTCGCCGATCTGGTGGCTCGTGCTGTGAACGTCGCCGGGGTCCTGAACAGGCCCGCCGCCGCCGCCCCCCGGCGCCAGGATGAGGACCGTCGCGATTAACGCCGCAAGTAGCGCCGCGGCGTTCGCACCGACGATGATTTTCGTGGCCCGGGACGCCTGTGCCCAGCGGTCGCGCAGGCCAGCCCGAGACTGAAGCCGGCCGCAGACGCGGTCCCAGATCGCCTCTTGAAACCCGGCAGCCGCGGGAAGGACGGTAAAACTCCCGAAAATCTCCACGGGCGAGGCGAAGCGACGCTTACTCTCCTGGCAAGCCGGGCATTCCTTCACGTGGCCCTCGATCAGTTGCTGAACCGCCGGCGTGACCTCCAGCGATCCCACACGTGCCAGTAGCGTCGCAAGGTTCGAGCAGTCCCGCCGTCCTCGCCTCATGAGCAGCGCGGACGTAACGGCATCGGCGAGGGCGTTGCGGAGGCGGAAGAGCCTCTGGTAGGCGTTGTCGCGGGTGATGCTTAGGGTCGTTGCCAGTTCGTCGGCGCTCAGGCCCTGGCGAACGTGAAGGTCCAGAAGGGTGTAATCGTTTGGACTGAGGGCAGCGGCAGAGTTCCAGACAAGATCGACCAGTTCTTTGTCCTGGACGACGGCCTGAGCATCGGCCAGGCGGGTGTTATCCACTTCGGCGTAGGCTGGAAGGCCGCCGCTCTCGCCGTCCCCCCCGGCCCCCGTCGAGACAAGACGCTTGTAGTGCCGCAGTTCATCGATCGCGTTGTTGCGGGCGATCGTGAAGAGCCAGGCTTTGAAACTCTCGCCACCGCTGCCGCGCTTCATGCTTTGCCAGGCCTTGATGAAGGTGTTCTGCACAACATCGGCTGCCTTAGCCGGATCGCGTACGGTCCTGAACGCGAAGTCGTAGATGCCCTGGAAGTAGCGATTGTAGAGGACAGCATAGGCTTCGCGATCGCCGCCGCGGGCGCGGAGGGCCAGTTCGGCGTCGGGCTGCTGACCGGATTCAGGTGCGCTTTCCATGGGTAGACCTTCCGGGAGCTAATTCTACTGCGAACGCGCGCTGAGGAGGCGGAAGGCGGTTCGCCGACCGTTCCACACGATAGACTTGTACTGTGACCGGTGCTATCGTCTGGCATGCGGAAGGAGCCATTGTCATGTCTAACAAAGGGAGCGATCAAGCGGAGGTCATCATCGTCGGCGCGGGGTTCGCCGGGCTCACGGCGGCGCGCGAGCTGGTGAAAGTTGGGCGATCGGTTATCGTGCTGGAGGCACGTGACCGTGTCGGCGGACGCGTCTGCACGCATACGCTCGAAGACGGCACGGCCCTGGACGTGGGGGGGCAGTGGACTGGGCCGGGCCAGGACCGGATCATCGCGCTGGGGCAAGAGATGGGTGTGGCGAGCTTCCCGACTTACGGCGCCGATCAGTCACACATCGAGTATGTGAACGGCGAGCGGCGCGTCTACAGAGGCGCCGTGCCGGACGGCGACGTGGAGTCGCTGGGCGAGGTCGTGCAGGCGATCATGTCGCTGGACCAGATGTCGCAAGAAGTGCCACTAGAGTCCCCGTGGGACGCGCCAAAGGCGCGCGAATGGGACGCGCAGACCTTCCAGGGGTGGATGGACGCCAACCTGAAGAGCGACGCGTCGCGAGACCGGATGGCGCTCGCAATCGAGGCGGTCTATGCGGTGGAGCCACATGATCTATCCCTGCTGCACATGCTCTTCTACGCGCGCTCCGGAAACGGCCTCCTGACGCTCGTCTCCACTGAGGGCGGGGCCCAGCAGGACCGCTTCGACGGCGGCGCTCAGCTCGTAGCGATACGCGTTGCGCAGGAGCTCGCTCATCGCGTGCGGCTTTCCAGCCCGGTGCGGCGCATCTCCCAGGACGGAGCCGGTGTAACGGTCGAAGGAGATGGGTTCGCCGTTAACGGCGAGCAGGCGGTAGTCACCGTCCCGCCGGCGCTGGCGGGCCGGATCGAGTACCGGCCGGCGATGCCCTCCCTCCGCGACCAGCTGACGCAGCGCACGCCCATGGGCAGCGTGATCAAGGTTCAGGTTGTATACGATAGGCCGTTCTGGCGCGACGATGGCCTCTCGGGCCGGGTAGTAAGCGACCTCCACCCTGTCCGCATCACATTCGACAACTCGCCGATCAGGGGGACTCCAGGCGTCCTGGTGACATTCATCGAGGGAGGCGATGGCCGCCGTTACTCCAGTGCTTCGCCTGACGAGCGGCGAAGTGCCGTGCTCGGCTGCCTGGAGCGCTACTTCGGCCCGAAAGCGGCGAGCCCCACGCACTACGTAGATCGAGACTGGTCAGCGGAAGAGTTCAGCCGCGGCTGTTACGGCGCCGTCTTCCCTGCTGGAACGTGGGTATCCTGCGGCATGGCGCTCCGTGAACCGGTCGGCCGCATCCACTGGGCAGGCACAGAGACCGCAACAATCAACGCCGGGTACATCGATGGCGCTGTTCGCTCCGGCGAGCGCGTGGCAGCCGAAGTCCTGGAGACGCTCGCGGTCCCCGCTGCTCGGGCTTAAATTTCAGCTCTTTCCGGAATTGTAGTAGTATACTCGCACACTTTTCCCACAGTTCCTGAAGGGGGATCAGCCGAGATGGCCCCAGCGTCACGCGAGCCGCCGCCCTACAAGGTGGCTCGGTTCGCGACACCTTTCATTGGCCGGGAGCCGGAGTTGGGCATGCTTGATGGCACGTTCGAGAGCGTTGCCAAAGGCCGCCCGCGTATCGTCCTGCTCGCGGGAGACGCCGGCGTTGGAAAGACACGCCTGCTCCGCGAAATCGAGGTTGTGCTGGAGGGGAAGGCTACCGTGCTCTGGGGTCACTGCCTGGAGGATTCGGGCATCGCCTACCTGCCCTTCATTGAGGCCCTGAACTCGTTGCGGGAGCAACGGCCGGATATCCTGGCGTTGCTGGAGGCTGGCGATGCCCACACTGTGTCCAGCTTCCTTGGCCTGAGCCCCGCCTCCGCTACCATGCCCTCGGAGCAGGACCAGCTGCGACTCTCGTTAGCGGTTTCGAAGCTGTTCGTGCGTCTATCTCAGTCACGGCCTATCGTCCTGATAGTCGACGATCTGCATTGGGCGGATACGCCGACTCTTGACCTGCTCACGCACGTCACATTCGCCGTCGCAGACAGCGCCACCCGCCGGGGCACCGCCATACTTGTCGTCGCGACTTACCGTCCCACCGAGCTCGCTGATCGCGTGGCACGGGGAATCGCGCGCCTCCAGCGCGAGGAGGTCAGCGACACCGTGGACCTCAGTGGCCTGGACGACGCAGAGATTGCCCAGCTCATACAGGGCCTGGGCTTCCCCCGTCCCTCCAACCAACTTGTGTCGACGGTCGCCCGGGCGACGGACGGCAACCCTCTGTTCATCCAGGAGGCGATCGAGCATCTGGCAAAACGCGGCGCGATTGAAGAACGTGAAGGACATCTCGTCACGACCGTCCCAGCCTTAGAATTGAAGCTCCCTTCGCAGGTCACCGACGCCATCGCGTCAAGAATACGAGCGCTTGGAGACGATAAGCCGCGACTCTTGGCCCTCGCTGCTGTGTTAGGAGACGCCTTCGACTACTCCACGCTGCGAGCGCTCAGCTCTGAGACCGAAGATGCCCTGTTGGAGGCGCTGGATGAGTGCGTGAGGCAGCGTTTTCTGGTGAGCGAAGGCAGCGGGCTTCGCTTCGCCCACCCGCTGATCCGCTACGTGGCCTATAACGAGACTAGCGGTCCGCGGCGCCAGAGACTGCACCTGCAGGTCGCAGAGGCTCTTCAAGAACGGCTTGCTCGCAGCTTCGCGAGCGATCCTCGGCCAGACCGGAAGGAAGAGAGCGTGGCCGAGGTCGCCCATCACCTTCTCAGCGCCGGCGCCCTGGCAGATGGCGAGGAAGTCGTCGATTTTTGCACACGCGCTGCGGACCAGGCCTTCGCAATCTTTGCCTGGGGTCAGGCGGCGCGCTTCTATGAGGCTGCCCTCGCTGCCGCGGAGCGGACCGCCGCGTTCTCTCCGGGAGAAAAGGCTCGTCTCCATCACCGGGCGGGCCTTGCCTACTACCGTGATCTGGATACGGGGCCTTGCCTGCACCAGTTTCGGCAGGCGATCGAGGGCTTCCAGGCGCTAGGCGACATCAGCAGCGTGGCCGCCGTCTTGATCGACGACACCCGTTGCCGGATTACTCAGGCGGCGGCCGCCTACGGGAGCACAATGGACGTACAACCTCTTGAGGAGGCTCTTGAGGCCCTGGGCGACGGGGAGCCGGAGCTACGCGGTCAGTTGCTGGGAATCATGAGTCAGGTCTACTGGACAGCACGGCAGACGGAAAAAGCGGAGGAGGCTGCACAACGCGCGCTCGAGATCGGAGAGCGACTCAAAGACGACCGCCTTTGCACAAGCGCGCGGAACTCGCTAGCGCTGGCCGCCTTGCAGAGCCTGCGCATGAAGGACGCTCTGGACAACTGGAACAGAGGGACGGTGCATGCGAGCAGGGTAGGCGACCCCTGGGTGCAGGGCTGGTCGCCTGCCAGGGTGCCACTGGCTATGACTTGGCTGGGCGACCTGAACCAGGCTGAGATTGCCGCGAACGAGGCGCTGGAGATGGCGGAGCGCACACATAACTGGGCAGACCAGTCTCTCACTCTCTCCTCACTCATAACCATAGCCACCGCCAGGGGCGACTTCCAGGCCGCGGAAGAGTATGCCCACCAGGGAATGCGCGCGATTGACCGGTCCAATTACCCCTGGGGTGGCGCGCTGTTCCTGCCCGCGCTGGCAAGCGCCCGGGCGCTGAGGGGCGAATGGCAAGAGGCGGAAGACGCCCTGGACCTCCTCGTCGAGCCCGGTCGCCTATTCGACGACGTGGGCCCGGCCATCCGGGCGATCGATTGGCTTTACCGTCAGCTCATCCGCGCTCAAGTAGCCTCCGACGCGGGGGAGCCTTCCGCTCTCGAGAGCAGCCTCGAACGTGTCCTCGGACGGGCACGCGTTGATGTCGCTGCCCTCCCGGGATACTGCGCGCTCGTCGAAATCGCCTCCCTGAGCCAGACCCCTGCCCTCGTGCGCAACGCGCAGCACCCCCTGCGCACGGCCGCGGAGCGAGGCGTCGTCCTGAGCGGCGGCTGGGTGTTCCTGATAGAGCGCATCCTCGGCGTTGCTGCGACCCTGGGCCGAGACTGGGAAGAAGCCGAGTCCCATCTTGGCTCAGCGATCAAATTGGCGGAGCGCATCGGCGCGCGCACGGAGCTGGCACAGGCCCAGCTGAATCATGCCTCGATGCTGGTGCAGCGTGGACAGATCGCCGATCGCCAACGCGCCGGAGAGCTTCTTGCCAACGCCGCGACACTGTTCCATGAGCTGAAGATGAAACCGTTCCTTCCGCGCGTGACCGACCTCGCGCGCCTGCTGGAAACGCGTCTCCCGGCGACTAAACAAGTGCCCCGGCCCGCCTACCCCGACGGGCTCAGCGAACGCGAGGTCGAAGTGATCTTGCTAATCGCCAAGGGACGGAGCAACCAGCAGATCGCCGACGAGTTGATCCTCAGCGCCAAGACCGTGGCCCGGCATATCAGCAACATCTTCGACAAGATCGGCGTTGACAAGCGCGCCGCCGCGGCAGCCTACGCCTTCGAAAAAGGCCTGGTGGAACGAGCCTTGAGAGCCGTTCTTTGAACAAGATTTGTCACGCCAATGGGTATTTCTGCGGATGCGCCGCGGCGGGGATGAAGCGTACTGTACGGCCAAACAACAGGTCGCCGGAGACGTGCGGCCGGAGTATCACAACGACCGTTTAGCTCAGGCGCAGTGCCTGGAGGAAGGAGAACGACATGCCCTGTATGCCGGAGATCATCTCCAAAGGGACCATCCTAAAGAAGCTGGACGCGCTGCTCAGCGATCACGGCAAGCGCGTCGCCATGCTGCCAGACCTGCTGGCCATCAGGCCTGGCCAGCCTATTGCTGGTCCGGCCGGCGGTGTAGACGCCGTGTTCAACCCCACCAGGCGTCCCAACATCTTGTACAACCCACCGGGAGGAGGGCCGCCGCTAATGCAGCTCACGGACATCGCCAACAACCACGGTGCAGGCCTCACCAAGTCCGAAGTCATTCACATCAACAATGACTGGTTTGGCCTGACCGGGGCCGGCTGGTGGCCGATCGAGGCGGCCAAGTCACCGTTTTTGGCAAGCGGCGGCAGCGGCGTGGAAGAGCTCGTCCGTACAGCGATAATTCAGGCGATCGTGAAGGCCGAGGAGCTGAACGTCCCAATCGACTGTTACTGGTTCTGCCACATGCAGCACTGCCACTCCGTCGAACATAAAGAAGATGGCCACCAAACGGAACCAACTCAAGAGCACCACGTGGAGATAACCGTCTGCTGGAGCCGGGAGCAGGTCACCCTCTCCATGCACACGCCTCCACCACCGCCCCGGCCGCTGGACGAGAATATGACGATCCCTGATCCGATCATCGTCATCAGACGGAATTGCAACAACGAGAAGGAGATAGTAGTGCCTCAGGTCTTCCACGCACCAACCTTCCCATAGCGTCGCTCTGGCCCGAGCAAGGGGCATTTGCCCAGCAGAACCCCACCACGACACGTAGGGGCGACCCTGGGCCTGCCCTGAGCGTAGCCGAAGGGGGTGGTCGCCGGGGACGCTGCGCACAAACGCCACGGGAGCTGTGACCCCCGCCTCGGGCCGTAAACCATACCTTGAATTAAGTATTCAATTCTTTCTGGAATTGTTGTAGTATACGCCCACTTCTCACGAAGGATTTCATAACCCCCTGGAGCGATTGTTGGCCCAACTGACTGCGGATAACCCCGAAGATACCAGAGGTATCTTCATGACGCCCTTCATCGGCCGGGAGGCCGAACTGGCGCGCATCGATGCCCAATTCGCCAGTGTCAAAGGTGGGCGTCCACGTGTCGTATTACTGGCCGGAGACGCGGGCGTCGGAAAGTCGCGCTTGCTCCGTGAAGTTGACTGCGCCCTCGGAGGAAACGCGACGGTTATATGGGGTCACTGCCTGGAAGACTCCGCCGTCCCCTACCTTCCATACGTGGAGGCGCTGAATTCTTATCTGCAGCGCCATCCCGCCATCGTCGCTGCCGTCGAACCGTCCGACGCTAACGTCCTCGCGCGGTTTCTGGGCTTGAACTCCCTGGCTGCCAGCCCGGCGGTCGCCCTATCACCGCCGGAAGAGGATCAGGCGCGACTCTTCCTGGCTGTATCCCGGCTACTTTTGCGTGCCTCCGTGGACAAGCCCCTGGTTCTTATCCTGGATGACCTGCACTGGATCGATACGCCGTCGCTTGAGCTGCTGTCCAGCGTCGTCTTTGCCGCCGCGGACGGCGCAGCGCGTCAGCCCGTGCCGGTCCTCATCATCAGCGCCTACAGGCCCGGCGAGGGTGGCACGCGCGTGGAGCGGGGAATCAGCCGGATTCAGAGGGAAGAGACGTGTGACACAGTGCACCTTGAGGGTCTGGATGAGGCGGGCATCGAAGAGCTGATAAGAAGCCTGGGATATCTGCGACCATCACACCAGCTGCTGGCCACCGTTGCTCAGGCGACCGGCGGCAACCCGTTGTTCGTCCAGGAAGCAATGCGTCACCTGGACACACAGCGCCATCTCGCCGAACGGGGGGGTTATCTGGTGGCAACGGCGCCACCGGCGGAGCTCGCACTGCCGCGCCAGGTGACGGAGGCGATCTCGACACGTATCTCCGCGCTCGACCCGCGCGAACGGAGGGCGCTGACCACGGCAGCGGTTCTGGGGCAGGTGTTCGACTTTAACGTCTTGCGGGCCGCGAGCGGGAGTGAAGAGGAGGAGCTGCTGGATGCGCTGGACGAATGCGTGAGCCTGCGACTCCTTGCGTCTGAGGGCACTCGATTCCAGTTCGTACATCCACTGATTCGGCACGTGGTCTACAACGAGATGAGTGGGCCACGCCGTGAGCGCCTCCACCTCAGGGCAGCCGAGGTGCTTCAGGAGCTTCGCTTTGATGCCGTCGACGAGCACGTCGGCGAGATAACCCACCATCTGCTGAACTCGGGGAAGCTCGCTGCGGTTGAGGACGTAGTGGAGTTTGCGCGCATGGCGGGCCAGCGGGCGCTGGATGTCTTTGCCTGGGGCGAAGCAGCGCGGTTCTACGACGCCGCGGCTGGTGCCGCTGCGGGCAGTAGCCGGTTCTCCAGGCAAGACTGCGCTGAGCTTCACTACAAGGCGGGGTTCGCCTACTGGCGAGATATGGACGCGGGGCCCAGCCTGGATCACTACGATCGGGCTGCGGTTTTCTTCGAAGAGACAGGCGATGCGGCGGGCAGCGTCCGAGCGCGTATGGACAGGCTCCGCCTGGGAGTAACTATCGCCGCGACGGCGATCGGCAGGATGGCGGACGACAAGCCGCTGTCGGATGCGCTGGACCGACTGGGTGATGCGGACGAAAGGCTCCGCGCCCTGGGGACGCTCTCTTTAAGTGTGAATTATTTTCACGGTAGGCGTTCAGCCAAGGCCGAGGCCACAGCCCGCTCGGCGGCGGCGATCGCCGAGCGCCTGGATGATGACGTGCTTCGTAGTCAAGCGCGCGAGCACCTCGGCCTCGCGCACATGCAAGGGCTGAATCTCCAAGCAGCGAAACAAGAGTTCGACGTAAGCCTATCGGCGGCGAGGGCGACGAACGATCCCTGGCGGATCTGCGGCCCCCTGTCCCGTCTCAGCTCCGTCCTGATTTCAATGGGAAATCTTCAAGAAGCGCAGAAGATCGTCCAAGAGGCGCTGGACAAGACCAGAGCAGTTCACAACTGGGCGGACTACTCTCTTGCCCTCGCGTACGCTACCGCGCTGGCTTACCAGCGCGGCGATTTCGGGGCCGTGGAGAGGTGCGCGGCGATAGGCATGACCGCGGCTCGCAGATGCCATTACCCCTGGGGGCCGGTCATCTTCTTGCCCACCCTCGCGAACGTACGCTGTCAAATGGGTGAGTTTGAGGAAGCTGAAGACGCGATCAGCACATTGGTAGAGCCAGGGGAGATCTTCGATGAACCGGGCGCTCCGCTGCTCGCCATGGCCCAGATTTGCAGGGCCTTGACTTCGGCCATGGCAGGCGCTGCTGAGAAGGCCGTCGCGCTCGCCAAACCGATCGCCCTTGGGGTTGCGCAGCTGGGCGGCACCGACCTGCACGCGCTGCCAGCGTACTGCGGACTCGTGGACGTGGGTCACCTGGCCGGCGATTCCACGCTGTCTGCCGATTTCTACGAGCCGCTGCTCGTGGCCCGGAATCACGGCGCGCTGCTTTGTCCCACAGGCGGGTCGCTCATACCGCGAGCGCTGGGGCTCGCGGCGGCGGATAGCGGCCGATGGGAGAAAGCCGAGGACCACTACGGAGAAGCACTGCGCGTCGCTGAGTCCATCGGATCGATTACCGAACTGGGTCGCACCTGTCTCGACTACGCCGAAATGCTCCTGGCGCGAGGCGCCGGCCGCGATCGCGAGGGAGCAGCCGAACTCGCTTTGCGAGCCGACGGCATATTTCGCAAGATCGGCGCGGGTTACCTCCTCCGGCGAGTAGAGACCGTCCTGTCCGCAACCCACGCTCAAGCTAAGCCCGCCAGCCCCGCTCCTGAACAGTATCCAGACGGGCTCAGTAAACGCGAAGTGGAGGTTCTGCTGCTGGTAGCGGACGGCCGGAGCAACCAGCAGATCGCGGATGAACTGGTACTAAGCCACAGGACGGTGGGGCGTCATTTGAGCAACATCTTCGACAAGATCAACGTGGACAATCGTTCCGCGGCCACGGCCTACGCGTTTGAGCGCGGGCTGGTGCAGCGGGAAGTATAAAGGAAGGAGCGCGCAATGGGCGGCAACATGCCGTTTCACTTCGAAAAGGGGGCAATCGGCTTAAGGATGGACTATCTCTGCCGGATTCCGGCGTTTCGGGCAACGGCGCTGGCGGAGCTGGCCGCCGGCACGCCGATATTCAACATCGCGAACAACCTCACAGTGGGCGGAGTGACTGTGAGCATGTTCGGCGACACGCTTGGGCCGTTTGTCCAGAAGCTGAAGTTGCTCAGCGGCAGCGACAAGGCCGGAAACGAATACGCGAACGAGGCCTCGCTATTGCGACCTCTAAATATGGATACCCCCGGCAACCGCAACGAATTCGCCCAATTCTGGATTGATGCCATGGCCGCCGATCCAACTCTGGAGGACCAGATCAGGATGGCCCTGATCCAGGCCCTCGAGTCCGGGCGCGAGGTCGACGTCTGGTGGGAGTGCTCTCTGCCGGATAACACGCCGCCCAAAGTGCAGGCGTCTCTCGACCTGCCGGAGGTGGCGCGCGTTTACTTCCGCACCGACCACTCGCCGGTCGTCCCGCAGGTGCCGGGCCAACAACCCCGGCCGTAGTCACCAAATACCATAGCGCCTGGCCCGAATTACCCATTGCCTATGGCCACATGGCCAACGCGAGTAGTGTGAAGATGGGTATTTCAGCCGATGGCGGGTTCCTCCACGCTCGCTAAGTTGTAATTCACAAACAACAAGGCGAGAAAGGAGGAACGAAATGGCCATCGCACAGAAACGGCTGTCTCGGGCGGAGGCGGCGGCGCACGCGGGTTCAGTCTCAGTCCGCGTGCCGGCGGGGCTCCTCGCCAGGGCGGCTTCGCGAGTCGGGCGGGCCCTGGTGGGCACGGGCGGGCCGCGCAACTACCCGTCCCAGAAGTTGCCGGACCACGAGCTCTACCAGCTCGTATCTGGCCACAGGGACCGCTTCGACGGCTGGAGCTAGCAGAAATTGTCCGACAAATGGGTATTTATACTCATGACAACAAGGTGGGGTGAGACTAACGTGAGCAGTGGCAAGGCGTGGCCTCCAGGCGAGTCAGGCAGGCGGGTCCCCTCCCCCTGGGGCGCCCCGAGAGATCGGGGTCCCTGATCAGCCTCGAGGCCAGGCCACCCCAACTGCGGGAGCCCAAACAAGGCCCTTCGTCAGCACCCCCGGCGAAGGGCCTTGTTGCTGTCTGGGCGAACGCTTGACCCGCAGTTTCCCAACCAAGCACAATAACCTCGCATGCGCCTCTCATCGCTCTTCTTGGCCGCCATCGCCCTCATGGCGCTTGCTCTGGCATGCGGCGGGGGAAGTAAAGAGGACGTAGCCGCCGGCACCTGCACTGCGCCGGCCCAGGCACCGGAGGTAATAGTGAAGTCTTATCCGCAGAAGCCCCCTCTGACGATTGACAAGGACAAGAAGTACACCGCCACGGTGAAGACCATCCGCGGCAACTTCACGATTGAGCTACTGCCCAAGGTCGCCCCGGAGCACGTCAACAGTTTCGTCTTCCTCGCGCGCGACGGTTACTACAACGGTGTAATCTTCCACCGGATCGAACCGGAATTCGTTGTTCAGGGCGGCGATCCCAGCGGCACGGGCAGAGGCGGTCCCGGTTACACGATCCCCCTGGAAGCAGGCACCGAGAAGTTTCTGCGCGGCGTGCTTGGCATGGCGCGCTCGAACGACCCTAACAGCGCGGGAAGCCAGTGGTTCGTCGTCCTCAGCGACACTAAGGCCCGTCACCTCGAAGGCACGTACACCGCCTTCGGGAAGGTAACCGAGGGCATGGACGTCGTCGATTGCCTCGCCATCGGCGATGCCATGATCGCCGTCGATATCGCCGAATCGTAGGCTAGAAGCGGGCCGCGAGCGCCGTGGCATCGCGGGATTGACGAGCGTTCCTTCAGCACATTGCGCTGTCGAAGCGTAAATTGCGATTTCAAGATAATTTCTGCTCGAAACTACTTGACACGCGCACCCCCAAGCGTATGATGTGAAATTAGATCGCACTTAGGGGGTGTGGCCATACTACGTTTGAATCTGCCGTCCGGCGGCGCATACCGGCCGAGGGTACGCTTTCCAGGGCTTCTCTTCTTTATCGTATCGCTCGTTGCCGTCGTTGCTGTGCTCTCTGATGGGCCTCAGAAGACAGATGCTGCACTAAGCGGTGTCATCGACGGTCATGCTGTCTCCGTCGAGGGGACAGTTAACGTCACGCCCATTCAGGTGAACCGCGTGGATCTCCCGCCGGCCGGGGGCACCGTGGGTCCTAACACGGTGGCGCCGATCAACGTCGCTCAGGGACCGCTCATCATCAGCGCGAACAGCGGCACAGTGAGCTGCACGGGGACCAGACCGGCATCCAGGTGGACGCCAGCTGCTCTTCCGATGTCGAGAACCTGGCATTCTCAGTCGACGTCGTTATCGACGATGTCGTGATCGTGACGGCCGATTCCTTGAGCGCGCAGGCGAACTGCGTGGACACAGGCGGCGGCCCCAGCTGCACGAACACCGGGACCTTCTTCACGAACCTGTGCATACAAGCTGTGAACCCGCCCCTGGCCTGTACGCCCATTTCGCCCGGCGCGAACCAGGTCATTCCCGTCAATGTCGTTGGAGTGGTCACCGGCAACGTCATCGTCCAGGAAGAGGTCGTGCGCACGTCGAACGTCGATCCCGACTGCGCCAGTGGCGCCGGCCTGACCGTCACCATGATCCACCTGGACCTCGTCGCTGTTGCCGGCAGCATACCGATCGACGTTCGCATCGCGGAGGCCGACGCCTTCGTCGGGTGCGTCATTACAACGGCGCAATTCGTGGTGAACAAGGATTTCATCGGCAACAACGCGGCCGATGTGAACGTGGCGCTCGTCTGCACTTCGGGGACTGTGGTAAACGACGACCCGACAGCATCCGAGGCCGACCCGGCTAACTTCACCGTCAACGGCTACAGCGCCGGGGCTACCTGCACCGCCACCGAGACCGTACCCGCGGGGTATACGGCAAACCAGAGCGACTGCGTGAACGTGGATCTCGAAGCGGACGGCGTCTGTACGATTACCAACACGAGCACGGCTCAGTTCATCGTGAACAAGGACTTCATCCCGGACAACGCGGCCAGCGTGAACGTGACGTTGAATTGCACGTCCGGCACCGTCGTCAATGATGACATCACGGCCTCTGAGGCAGATCCCGCCAACTTCACGGTCAACGGTTTCAATGCGGGTACGACCTGCACCGCCTTCGAAGCGTCTCCGCCCGGCTATATCGTCAACGAGTTCAACTGCCAGACCGTGGCGATCAGCGCCGGAGGCTCGGCGAGCTGCACGATCACGAACACCCAGACAACGGCGCAGTTCGTCGTGAACAAGGACTTCGTGCCGAATACGGCCGGAGACGTCAGCGTATCGCTCACCTGCGCGACAGGCACAGTTACCAACGACGACACGACCGCGTCTGAGGCAGATCCGGCGAACTTCACAGTGACGGGCTTCTCACCTGGTACGGTTTGTACTGCCGTGGAAGTGGTTCCGGGCGGCTACAGCGGGAACCAGACGAACTGCCAGAACGTGCTGATCAGCAACGGCAACACGAGCTCCTGCACGATGGTGAACACCCAGGTGTCGACGCCGACGCCGACACCGACACCTCCGCCCGGCACACCGACGGCAACGCCCGCGCCCGGTACTGCGACACCGACACCTGGGCCAGCAACGTCCACGCCAACACCACCGCAGGCGGTCGGAGGGGTGTTGGGGTTGATTGACGCCGGCGGAAGCCCTGCCTCATCTCGCAGCCCGGGAATGACTCTTGGGCAGTGGCTATTTCTTTTGGGCGGGCTCGGTTTAGGGGCAGGCTTGGTGGCGTCGTTCGCGCTGTGGTCCCGCCGCCGCAAGGACCAGAGCTAACTCCGGAACCTAAGTCCCGCCGTTCGTTCGCGCAGCTCCAGCACCTGGCGTTCAGCGTGGTACGAGGAGCGCACCAGCGGGCCCGCCTCAACATGCCGGAAGCCCAGCGCCAGCGCCTCTTGCCGCAGATCGGCGAATTCGTCCGGGTGGTAGTACCGGACGAGCGGGAGGTGCTTCTGGCTCGGGCGAAGATATTGCCCGAGCGTGAGGACATCGACGCCGCGGTCCACGACGTCCGCGAAGACGGCGAGAAGCTCTTGCTTCGTCTCGCCTAGGCCCACCATGAGGCCCGTTTTCGTTATCGCTCCGGGGTCGAGCGCTTTGGCGCGCCGCAATAGCTCGAGCGACCGCTCGTAGCGACCCTTCGGACGGACGCGGCGATATAGGCGGGGGACCGTCTCGGTGTTGTGGTTCAGGATCTCGGGACGCGCCGCCATAACACTGGCGAGAGCGTCCCAGTCGCCCAGGAAGTCCGGAATCAGCACCTCCACCGAAGTCCCCGGCGAGAGGCGGCGTATCCAGCGGATCGTGGCGGCGAAGATCGAAGCGCCACCATCCGGCTCGTCGTCGCGGTTGACCGAGGTGACGACGGCGTGGGCCAGCCCCATTTCGCGGACCGCGTTCGCCACGCGCATCGGCTCCAGCCGGTCGAGCGCGCCGGGTCGGCCGCTCTTCACCGCACAGAAGCCGCAGGACCGAGTGCAGGTGTCTCCCAGGATCATGAACGTGGCCGTGCCCGCCTCCCAGCACTCGCCGATGTTCGGGCAACGAGCCTCCTCGCACACGGTATGCAGCCGCTCGGCGCGCATGAGGCCCTTCAAGCGGAGGTAGTTCTCGCCGCCGGGAAAGCGCACCTTGAGCCACGGAGGCTTCCGTGGCCGCGCCTCGGTCTCGATCACCAACTCATTGTATCGCACACCCACCTGCGTCATTCTGAGCGCCAATGAGACCCCTCTCACCGGCCAACATTTCCTCGCGAAGGAATCTGGCGGGCGCGAGCCGGGGGCTGCATCCGAACCGCGTTCGCCCATTTGTAAGTTTGTCAGTTTGCAGGTTTGTCCGTTTGCCGCGTCGCCGCTTTCCCGCTACCATTCCCCCATGCGCAGCATCCTCCTTATCGGCGATCCGTCAATCGACGCCTTCGCCCGGGCGCTGGAAAGAGACGGTTTCGAGGTCTCGCTCCGCCCGCCCGGTTCGAAGGACGAGCCAACAGGCGAATTCGCCCTCGTCGTGATCCACCTCGACTCGGCCGCCGAGGATGAGGGCGCGAAGCGCTATATCGCCGCCGAAACCCCCGACGCGCCCCCCGTGATCTGCATCGTCGCCGTCGACGCCCTCGCCGGCCTGGAGCCCGCCCACTCCAGCGACGACTTCGTACTCGCGACCGCCCCCGGCGTGGAGCTTTGCGCTCGTGTAAGACAGGTCCTCTGGCGCAGGCACGGCGTCGACGCTCGCAACGTGCTCAAATGCGGCGACCTGGAGATGGACCTGGCGAACTACACCGTGCAGGTGTCCGGGCGGCCGGTGGAGCTCACCTACAAAGAGTACGAGCTGCTACGCTTCCTGGCCACGAACCCGGACCGCGTTTTCAACCGCGAGACGCTGCTCAACAAGGTCTGGGGCTACGACTTCTACGGCGGCGCGCGCACCGTAGACGTGCACATCCGCCGCCTGCGCTCCAAGATCGAGGAACACCACCGCCCCTTCATCGACACCGTGCGCAACGTGGGCTACCGCTTCCGGGCGGTGGGGTAGGGTGTCTCACTTGACAGCGCGCTTCCGCGAAGCAGTCTGGCGCATCATGCCTCGGTCGCCTGAACGGGGCCCTGGATGGGCTTCCGCAACGCGATTATCGAAGAGCTGCAAAAACGGCCCGTAACGGTATCGCCGATTGCGCTGGGCTCCCGTAATCTCCTGAAGCAAGCCCTGGCGCTCCAGATGTGCCACAAGGCTATCGGCCGTGCCATATGAAACTGCCAGTCGTTCTTCGACCAGAGGGATGGACACAATTGGGCTCTCGTAAAGCAGATCCAGAAGTCTCAGCCCGTTCCGGCTAATCCCTGCCTGCTGGATCTTGGCCCTATGCGATTCCCGCAGATCGACAATGGTCCTCACTGTGGCGGTCGCCATTTCTGCAGTCTCTGCTACGCCTCGTAGAAAGAACTTCAACCAACCTTCCCAGTCTCCATTCATGCGAATCGCCATCAGGCGGTCATAGTATTCCGTTCTGTTCTGCTTCAAGTAGTAACTCAAGTAGAGTAACGGGCGGTGCAGGACCCGCCGGTGACACAGGAGGAACGTGATGAGGAGACGGCCGACCCGTCCGTTCCCATCGGTAAAAGGATGGACAGTTTCAAACTGGGCATGTGTCAATCCGCAGTGGATTAGAACCGGCGTAGCCTCATTGCGGAGATATTTCTCAAATTCATCCAGCGCCGAATTCATTTCGTAGGGCGGCGGGGGAATGAATGCCGCCTCGCTAAGCGGTGCATCCGCAGCTCCAATCCAATTTTGGCTTTGCCTAAATTCACCCGGCTGCCTATCGCCTCCTCGGGTATCGAGCAGAAGTTGGCCGTGGATTTCGCGGATTAGCCGCAGCGATAGGGGCAACGTCTCCAGGCGCTCCAGGCCATAATTCATAGCCTTTACGTAGTTCACTACCTCTCCGACATCTTGAGGTAGCGTGCGGCCCTTGACCTTTAGTTCGAACTCAAGTACATCGTCGAGTGTACTTTGAGTGCCTTCTATCTGTGAGCTCAGTACCGCCTCCTGTCGGACATACGTGGCGACGAATAGGTCAGGGTTTGGGAGAATTCGGGCGGCGCCATCTAGCCGGCCTAATGCCTGGTCCGCGCTAGACAAGAGCGCCAGCATCTCCGAATCGATGTCGACCGGGGGATCCGGTGGCAGATTGGTTGGTATGAACGCTCTGTAGCCACCAGGTTGCCGAACGTATCTACCGGCCCGTATGGGTGTCATCGTTGGAGGCATGCGCTATTTCAATCCGTTGGAATAAGTCTACGCCCCAGCAATCCTTATTTCAACATTCCGGCATAAATTGCAATAACCGCACAGCGTGGTTCGCTTTAGTGCAGACCACTGAAATAAGCCCCCGGGCCCCAGCCGCCCACCGTCATCTACGCTTAACCCCTCCGTAACATCGCCGTAACATGCGCCCCCGCCGCCCGTGATACTGTTGCCCAAAATCCAACAAAGGGAGGTTACCCAACCATCATGCAAGAAGTCGTACCTATAGACAGCGGCAATACGGCATGGGTGCTCGCCGCCGCGGCCCTCGTCATGTTTATGACGCCCGGCCTCGGCTTCTTCTACGCGGGCTTCACGCGTAGCAAGAACGTGCTTGGCACTATCATGCAGAGCTTCATCGTCGTCGGCCTCGTCGGCGTCCAGTGGGTGGTCATCGGCTACTCCCTGGCCTTTAGCCCGGACACCGTCGGCGGCCTCATTGGCGACCTCGACTTCTTCGGTTTGAAGGGCGTCGGTACCGAACCATCGGACGTCTACGCCACGACCATCCCGCACGAGGCGTTCATGATCTTCCAGGCCATGTTCGCCATCATCACGCCCGCGCTGATCACGGGCGCCTTCGCCGAGCGAGCCAAATTCAGCACGTTCCTGGTCTTCATGCTGGCCTGGTCGTTCCTCGTCTACGACCCTGTTGCGCACTGGGTCTTCTCCGCTGAGGGTTGGCTCTCCGCCTTTGACCTCGAGGGCATCGACGCGCTCGACTTCGCGGGGGGTACTGCCATCCACGTTAACGCCGGCGCCGCCGCCCTCGCCGCAGCCTTCTTCTACGGCAAGCGCAAGGGCTTCGGCAAGGAGCCGATGGAACCGCACAACGTAAGCTACATCGTCCTCGGCGCGGCCATACTCTGGTTCGGCTGGTTCGGCTTCAACGCCGGCAGCGCCGGCGCCGCCTCCGGGCAGGCTGCCAACGCCTTCGTCGTCACCAACACCGCTGCCGCCGCCGCCGCCCTTTCCTGGATGTTCGCGAGTTGGGCCCTCACCGGGAAGGCCAGCGTCATCGGCGCCGCCGCCGGCGCAGTCGCCGGACTCGTAGCCATCACCCCCGCCTCCGGCTTCGTCCAGCCCATGGAGGCCATCGTCATCGGTGGCGTCGCCGGCGTCCTCTGCTACCTCGCCATCCGGCTGCGCGCCCGCACCGGGCTCGACGACTCTCTGGATGTCGTCGGCGTTCACGGCGTTGGCGGCACCTGGGGCGCTCTGGCCACCGGCATCTTCGCCGTCGCCTCCGTCAGTGGGATCGCTGAATACGAAGGACTTATCGAAGGGAACGGCAAGCAGGTTGTGGACCAGCTCATCGCCATCGGCGTCGTCTGGGTCTACTCCTTCGTCGTCACTTCTATCATCCTCAAGGTTCTCGACCTTACAATGGGACTGCGTGTGACTGAAGAGGAAGAGGACCTGGGCCTCGACGTCACCCAGCACGGTGAACGCGGTTACGTTATGGACAGCGGAGCATAAGGAGCAAACGCATGCTGAAGATTGAAGCCATCATCCGTCCCGAGAAGCTGGACGACGTCAAGGAAGCGCTCGCCGGCGCGGGGTTCACAGGCCTCAACATCGTGCACGTCACGGGCCGCGGCACTCAGAAGGGCATCGTCCACATGGGACGCGGCGGCGAGACCTACACCGTCGATATGCTGCCCAAGGTCAAGATCGAAGTCGTGATCAAGGACGGCGACTCCGAGAAAGTCGTGAAGTTGATTCGCGACAACGCCTCCACCGGCAACATCGGCGACGGCAAAATCTTCCTCATCCCAGTCGCGGATGCCATCCGCGTCCGCACCGGAGAACGCGGGGACGCTGCCGTTTGACCGGCCCAGCCACATCGCCCTCGTAACATTGTCGTAACATCGCGGCCCGTCCTCGTGACGGGCCGCGACATATAATCTCAGGCGCATCTGTCATTCAAGGAGGACTTATGGTAACCGCAGCCGACGCCCAGAAGGTCGCCGATCTCATCAAGAAAAACGACATCCAGATCGTCGACCTCAAGTTCACGGACCTGCCCGGCCAGTGGCAGCACTTCTCCATCCCGCCGAGGGAAATCATCGACTTTGCCGACCTTCCCAACTCGATCTGGGTCGACGGAATCGGCTTCGACGGCTCCAGCATCCGCGGCTTCCAGGAGATCCAGGAGTCAGACATGATCCTCATCCCGGACCCGTCCACGGCGCGCATCGACCCCGCCTGCTCCATACCAACGCTCTCCATCCTCTGCGACATCAAGGACCCCGTCAGCAAGCAGGCCTACACGCGCGACCCCCGAGGCGTAGCCAGGAAGGCAGAGGACTATCTCACGTCGACCAAGCTGGCCGACCTCTCGTATTGGGGTCCGGAGCTCGAGTTCTTCATCTTTGACGACGTGCGCTACGACCAGAACGAGCACGAGGGCTACTACCACGTGGACTCCGTCGAGGGGCAGTGGAACACCGGCCGCGACGAGGGCCCCAACCTGGGCTACAAGCCGCGCTACAAGGAAGGCTACTTCCCGACGCCGCCCCACGACACGCTCCAGGACATCCGCAGCGAGATGGTGCTTGAGATGGAGAAGGTCGGCATCACCGTCGAGGTGCACCACCACGAAGTGGCCACAGGCGGCCAGAACGAGATCGACATGCGCTACGACACGCTGACGCAGATGGCGGACAACGTGCTCTGGTACAAGTACATCGTGAAGAACGTTGCCAAGAAGCACGGCAAGGTCGCGACCTTCATGCCCAAGCCGCTCTTCATGGACAACGGTTCCGGCATGCACACCCACCAATCGCTCTGGAAGGGTGGCAAGCCGCTCTTCTTCGACGCCAAGGGCTACGCGCTCACGAGCGAGATGTGCCGCCACTACGCCGGCGGTCTGCTCAAGCACGCCCGGGCTCTCATGGCCTTCTGCGCCCCGACGACGAACTCCTACAAGCGCCTCGTGCCCGGCTACGAAGCGCCCGTCAACCTGGTCTTCTCCGCGCGTAACCGTTCGGCCGCAGCGCGCATCCCCATGTACACGGAGAACCCCAAGGCCAAGCGCATCGAGTTCCGCCCGCCAGACCCCACGGCGAACCCCTACCTCGCTTTCGCCGCCATGCTCATGGCCGGTCTCGACGGCGTTCAGAACAAGATCGACCCGGGCGCCCCGCTGGAGAAGAACACCTACGAGCTCTCCCCGCGCGAGCAACGCCGCCTCAAGACCGTCCCCGGCTCGCTTGAGGAGTCCCTGGCCGCTCTGGAGGCCGACAATGCCTTCCTGCGCAAGGGCAACGTCTTCACCGACGACGTCATCCAGACCTGGCTCGACTACAAGCGCGAGGCCGAGGTAGACCCCGTCCGCCTCCGCCCCCACCCGTGGGAGTTCCACCTCTACTTCGACGCCTAGCGAACAAACGGACAAGCGAACGCGCGGACAAACGGACACGTATCGGGAGGGTACTGTGAGCGATAACTCGAGGCGACGGTACTCTTACCGCAACCTGGACATCTGGGACCGCGCCCAGGACATGGCCGTAGACGTAATCAAACTGACGCGTCGGTTGCCCAAAAGAGATGAGGTGGCTTGGGAGATATCCAAGCAGTTGATTCGCGCTGCCGGCTCGGTTGGCGCCAATATCGCTGAGGGCCACGGTCGGATGAGCCGCAAGGTCTATCGCCAATACCTCGTCATTTCCAGGGGTTCAGCCTCAGAGGTTGGAAGCTGGCTCGACCTTCTAAAGCGACTCGACTACATCTCCATGGAGGAGGACAATAGGCGTCAAATTGAACTTGACTCGCTAATTGGTATTCTAACCTTCAAGATGAAGTCGCTGGCAGACGCAATAGAAGCCACTGGCACTCGCGTTCGCGAGGACTCTCCTGAATACGGCAGCACGGAAAACGAACTCGAAGACTTCGAACCCTGATGAGCCCGCTCGTCCCGTTCGTCAGTTTGTCCCGTTTGTCCCGTTTGTCCCGTTTGTCCCGTTTGTCCCGTTTGTCCCATGAATGATCGCAGCGAATCCGTAGACTACGTCCTCCAGACGTCCCGCGAACACGACGTCAAGTTCATCCGCCTCTGGTTCTCCGACATCCTCGGCTCGCTGAAGAGCGTCGCCATCACGGTGGACGAGCTCCCCGAGGCGCTCGAGGAGGGCATCGGCTTCGACGGCTCCTCGATCGAGGGCTTCGCGCGCGTCGACGAGTCGGACATGATCGCCATGCCCGACCCCACCACCTTCGCCATCCTCCCCTGGCGCCCCAGCGAGAACCGCGTCGCCCGCATGATCTGCGATATCCAGATGCCCGACGGCACCCCCTTCGAGGGCGACCCCCGCTTCGTCCTCCGGCGCAACCTCCAGCGCGCCATCGACCTGCACTACACCTTCTACGTCGGGCCCGAGCTGGAGTTCTTCTACTTCGCGAACTCTGACACGCCACAGACCCTGGACGTCGGCGGCTACTTCGACCTCACGCCCCTCGACGCCGGCACCGACCTCCGCCGCGAGACCGTCCTCACGCTCGAGGCTCTCGGCATCCCCGTCGAGGCCTCGCACCACGAGGTCGCCCCCTCGCAGCACGAGATCGACCTCCGCTACACCGACGCGCTGACGATGGCCGACAACACGATGACCTACCGCCTCGCCGTCAAGGAAGTAGCCCTCAAGAACGGCGTCTACGCCAGCTTCATGCCAAAACCGCTGCGCGACGAGAACGGCTCCGGTATGCACGTCCACCAGTCCCTCTTCCAGGGCGAGCGCAACGCCTTCTTCGACGCCGACGACCCCTACCATCTCTCAGCCCTCGCGCGCAGCTACATCGCCGGACTCCTGCACCACGCCAAGGAGATCACGCTGGTGACGAACCAGTGGATCAACTCCTACAAGCGCCTCGTCCCCGGCTTCGAGGCCCCCGTCTACCTCTCCTGGGCGCGCCGCAACCGCTCCGACCTCATCCGCGTCCCCGCCTACAAGCCCGGCAAAGAGAGCGCCACCCGCATCGAGTACCGCGCCGCCGACCCGGCATGCAACCCGTACCTGGCCTTCGCGGCGATGCTGGCCGCCGGCCTGGAGGGCATCGAGAAGGAGTACCCCTGCCCGCCCCCGGTCGAGGAGAACGTCTTCGAGATGGCTGAAGCCGAACGCAAGGAGCGCGGCATCGACCACCTGCCCGGCTCCCTCTGGGAGGCCGTCGAGCACGCCGAGGGCAGCGACCTCCTGCGCCGCTGCCTGGGCGACCACCTCTTCGAAAGCCTCCTCACCAACAAGAAGATCGAGTGGTCCAACTTCCGCCGCCAGGTCACCGACTACGAGCTAAAGCGCTACCTCCCCATCCTGTAGCTGCAGATCTTCAGACCTGCCTGTCAACGGTTCTACACCTCGGGGGTCAGGCTGTCTAGCTGGTGCGCGTGTGATCTGCTGTTAGAACCCTGTACGCCGTACCTACCGATTCTGTAGCTGTAGGTCTTCAGACCTGCCTTGTCATCCATCCTCTGAGCCCATAGTGTTTCGGCGGTCAGGCTGTCCAACAGGATCGCGCGTGGTCTGATGTTAGCATCCCGTATGCCGAACCACGTGCGCACCACGAAGAGGCCTCAGCCTGACCGTGGCCCCACTCCGCAGTGCCGAGGACGCCATACGTCTCGGGGGTCAGGCTGTCCAACCGGATTGCGCCTGATCTGATGTTACCGTCCCGTACGCCCGACCACGTCGGCGCCAATAAGAGTCCTCAGCCTGACGCGCAGCCGGCTCCGCATCCTTCCCGTTCGTCCTGAGGTATCGAAGGATGATCGGGCGAGCAGCGACGGCCAAACACGTGAGGGCGGCGTCCCGCACCTACGGCGCGAACGGGCACGCCGGCCCGTTGAACGCCCGCGCCGGCGTCACGTAGAACGGCGGTATCACAAACGCCATGCTCTGCAGGTCCGCCACGTTGATCCACTGCGAGAAGACAGGGCTCCCCTTGCCGGGCACCAAGTCGTAGCGCGAGCTGAAGTTCGCGTCGGGCGGGCTCGTGCCGATCCGCCGCGCCGGCGTCACGTACAGCTGCAGGTCCGGCAGGTTCACCCTGTTCGCGCTGTTGATCGGGAACGCCAGCGCCGACAGGTCCGGCGGCCAGGCGTCCGTCCCGCACGGGTCCAGCGCCTTCGTCCCGATCCTGTAGTCCGCCTCTGAATACAACCCGTCCTTCGGGCACCCGTCATTCACGAATCCATCGGAATCGTTGTCAAGGTCGCCCCCGCAGTTGACCTCCGGAATTCCGATAGCGGGGCAACCGTCGTTGACGACGAACAATAGATCTCCGTCGAACGAGTCGTCGTCGACCGCGTTCTTGCAAAGAGGTATACCGGCCTCGGCGTCGTCACTGTATCCGTCATTGTCATCATCGCTGTCCGCGCAATTGTCCATCGAGTCCCCATCCAGGTCCCCACAGGCGAGCGCCACGGAGAACTCAGACGTGGAACCGGAGGCATTGGTGGCTGTCGCTGTCACGTTCGGCCCTGATACCGGCCCGAAGTATTTCCAGTTGCCCGCGCCGTCCGCGATCACCGATCCCTGCCACACCCGCCCCTCGTCCGCGTTGTCCGAATAGACGTCCACCGTGCAGTTGGCACACGCCGTACCCGAAGCAGACCCGGCCGCCGTGACCACCGGCGGCGCGTGCCCCGGCTCTTCGTTGCCGCCGCTCGCGTTCTGGACCCCCAGCAGCCCATTCGAGTGAATCGCGTTGCCGCGAATTGTATTGCCGTCTCCCGTCGACACGCTCACGCCGTCACCCGTGTTGAAGGCGACGACGTTTGCCTGGCCCTCATCGATACCGCCCACGGCGTTGTTGTTCCCGAAAACGCTGATTCCTGCGCCCGAATTCCCGAGCGCGCTGGTCCCATCCGCCGCGACGCCTACGTAGTTGCCTTTGGCGAAGTTGCCGCCGCTTCCGATCAGGATGCCGCCGCCGTCGTTCCCCGAAATCAAGTTCCCCTCGCCCGGCGACGCGCCGCCAACGGTGTTGTTCGCACCGAGTGCGCCGATGGAGATGCCATATTGGCCGTTTCCCAGGTCCGAGTTACCAGCGCTGTTTGTCCCGATATAGTTCCCCTGGACGACCGAGGACGATACGCGCGGCAGATTTATCCCTGCCCCATTGTTGCCAGAGACCACATTGCGACCTGCTGGCGTCCCGTTGCCGATTACTGTGCCTATGACGCCGGCGTCACTGTCCGAATTGATACCGGACAAGGAATTACCCAGGTCGAGGTTCCCACTCACGTCGGTGCCGATAAAATTACCCAGAATGGTGGTATCGGAGCTACGGACGAAGACACCGTACACATTGTTGCCGGAAATGAGATTACAGTCCCCCGTGCAGGCCCCACCGGGAGTGGTCCCGCCGGCGCCTCCGATGGTGTTTCCGGACGACGCCTGAATTTCCACGCCGTAGTCGTTACCCAGGTCCGCTATCCCGTTTGCGTCCGTGCCGATGTAGTTCCCTAACACGACATTGCCTGTTGCAGGAGTCGTTCCATCATGAAACACCCTCACACCGGTTGTGTTGCCGGAAATCACGTTGCGGTCCCCGTTCGCATGGGTGCATACGGAAGCGACAATCGTCCCGCCGATGCAGTTGTTATCGCCGCCCTCGATGCTGATTCCGTCGCCGTTGCCCAGGTCTAATGTTCCGGTCACATCTGTCCCAATGTAGCTGTTTACAACGCTGTTACCGTTGGACTGGAGGCGAACGGCGTGGCCAAAGCGGTTGATGACCAAACCCCGCAATACGGTGTCGCCTCCCGTCAACGCCAAGCCTAGGTTGAAGCCGTTTCCGTTCAACTCGATAATCGGTGTGCCGGCATAACCGGGCTGCGTCGTCCCGTCGATGGTTGCCGGTGCGCTAATGGTTGGCCAAAGAGTGCCGCTCGGAATGATCGTCTTTGCGCCCGCCGGCGGTATGTTGAACCTGATCGTCTGCCTGCCGGGCGTGATGTTCGATATCGTGATCGCCCCGCGGAAACTGCAATCTCCAGCCGCGATGCCGCAGGTCTGAAGGTCCGCGTCCGAAATCGTATCCACGACGAATTCCTCGATGTCACACGCGTCGCCGACCCCGTCCCCGTCCGTATCCTCTTGGCCCGGGTTCGCCACCGCCGGGCAGTTGTCAAAGGGAGCGCAGACCAGGTCGGCGTCCGGGTCCGGGCAGTGCTCGTAAGCCCCGATGTCGCATACGGCGTTGGTGTCATTATTACCGTCATACGGGCGAACCACGCCCCGTTGGTCGACGCCGTTCACCGGCGCCTGGGCGCAGTAACCGTTGACTCCGGCGTCGATCGCCGCGCTGGGAGGCAGAATCGCCATCGTCTGCGTCGGCCCGCCGTTGTTCGACAGTGGCTGAAGGTTGATTTCGCCGATCGTCTTCTGGGTAAAGCTGGGGCTGCAGCTGGCGTCGCTCGCCAGATTCACCTCGCTAGGGGGTGTGGTAAAGCCAGCGCCCGCGCAGTTTCCACCGGCTCCGTTGTTTGCGACGATGGTGTCCTGGCTGATGATCGCCACTGCATTGCTCAGGCCGCCTCCGCTTCCGTTCACCCCTGGCGGATCGGCTAACCCCGCGCTGTTCCCGCTGATGGTGCTGTTAGCCAGCAGGACGCTGCCCGTGACCACGCGGACGCCGCCCCCGCTGCCCCCGGCACCGAGGCGTTCGCTCCCGTTGCCGGCATTGTTCCCCTCGATGGTGCTGTTAGCGATGGTCACCGTGCCGCTGGCCACGAAAGCGCCGCCGCCACTGCCACCCGCACCTCCAGTGGCACTGCTGCCGTTGCTCTGGCCCCCGTCGGCCGCATTATTGCCACTGATCGTGCTGTTGGTGATGTTGGTCGTGCTGCTGCCAGTCAGGTAGATGCCGCCACCACTCCCGCCCACGCCGCCATTATTCGTAAAGATGCTCGTAGCGGAGCCGCCAGCGCCGGCGTTGTTGGCGCTGATGGTGCTGTTGGTGATGCTGACGAAGCCTCCGTTGACATAGATGCCGCCTCCGTTGCCGCCGGGCTGGCCGGGAGTCCCGTTTAAACCATTGCCGGCGCGGTTCCCGCTGATCGTACTGTTCATCAGCGTGAGAAACCCGCCGGCCATATTGATACCGCCGCCGTTGCGCACTGTCGATGTGTCTCCCGGGTGGCCGCCGCTGACCGTCACCTCATTCAGGGTCAGCACGCCGCTGCCGTTCACATGGAAGATGCGGAAGCGCACGGCCGCAGCATCGCGCACAATTGCCGATCCGTGGCCGTTGATCGCGATATCGCTCGCGATCAACGGCAGCCCATTCGCGCCGTTGTCCAGCAGCGTAAGCGTGTACACCTCCTCAGTACCCAGTTCCATCGTGCTCGCGAGCCCGTCCGCGTTCGCCGCGGTGATCGCCTCCCGCAGCGTGCAGTCCTCCGGCAACGGATAGCACGCCCCATCATTGTCGGGGGCCGTCGAGTTGACGGTGAAAACCGGGCCCACCTGGATCTGGGGCGCCTCATACGCCCCGATATCGCAGACGGCGCTGGCGTTGTTATCGCCGTCGATCGGCCGCACGACGCCACGCTGATCGACGTTACCCAGAGCCGCGCACTCGTTGTTATCGCCCGCGTCCATCGCGGCGCTGGGGTGCAAAAGCGCCATCGTCGGCGTCGGCCCGCCGTTGTCGTCCAGAAACTCAAGGTTGATCTCGCCCTGTGTCTTCTGCGTGAACCCGCCCACACACGTAGCGTCGCTCGCCATATTGTTCGTGCTGAGGGCGCCGAATGCGACGCCCCCACAGTTCCCCCCGCTTACGTTGTTGGTCAGGAGTGTGTTCTTGCTCACGACGCTGGCCCCGGCGTTGACGTAGATGCCGCCACCCAGGGCGCCGCAACAACCCAGGCCGACGCTGTTGCCGCTGATCGTAGTGTTGGTGATGGTTGCGCTGCCCCCGTTCACGAAGATGCCTCCACCGCCGCCGCCCGCACCACCGGTCCCAGCAACAGTGCCACCGCTGTTGTTCGTGATGGTGCTGTTAACGATGCCCACGTTGCTGTTGAGCACATAGATTCCGCCGCCACCGCCCCCGTCCCCGTCAGTATTGCCGGTGCCGCCGACACCGCCTATGCTTCCCTCGATGGTGCTGTTAACAACGCTGACTGTACCGCCCGTCGCGTAAATACCGCCCCCCGCGCCGCCGTCGGTGCCGTCGAAGGATCCGCTTGACCCGTCGCCCGCGTCGTTATCGCTGAGGCTGCTGTTCACGAACGATAATGTGCCGCCGTTCACGTACAGCGCGCCGCCGTTCTCGCCAGGTGAGAGCTGCCCCTGCCCGTGGAGCGCGCGGCCTCCGGCCATGAGCACGTTGTTGATCGTGAGCGTACCAGTTGCCTCGACCTGGGCGAGGCGGAAGCGTGGAGCCAACCCCGCGCGACCGATGATCGCACCATTGCCGTTGATCGTGATGTTCGTCGTGATCACCGGCAGTCCATTCCCAGCGTTGTCGGCCACCGTCAGCACGTACGTCTCGCCGTTCCCCAGCACCACCGTGCTTGCCACCCCACCGGCATTCGCCGCGTTGATCGCCTCTCGCAGTGTGCAATTAGGTCCGGCATGACAAACGCCATCGTCATCGCCGGCCGTAGAGTTGACGTAGAACGTCGGCCCTGTCTGGACGATCTGCACCTCATATGCGCCGATATCGCAGATCGGGCTGGCGTCGCCGTTGCCGTCAATCGGTCGAACCCCGCCCCTCTGATCCAGGTTGTTCACTGGCGCTCCGGCGCAGGTCGCATTATCCCCTGCATCTATCGCGGCGCTGGGCGGAATGAGTGCCATCGTCTGCGTCGGGCCGCCGTTGTTCGCCAGGGAACCGAGGTTGATCTCGGTCGGCGTCTTCTGCGTGAAGCTTGCGCCGCATGTGCCGTCGCTCGCCATGTTGTTCGCGCTGCCGCCCGCAAATACACCCCCGCAATCTCCACCAGTGACGCTATTCGCGACGATGTTGTGAGTGCTGACGACTGCGCCATCAGCACGCACGCCGCCGCCAGTTCCCGTGCTGCAGGCGGAACAGGCGCCGTTCCCGCTGATCGTAGCGTTTGTGATAGTAAGACTCGATGAAGGGGACACCCAGACACCTCCGCCCAGCCCGCCCGGGAAGCCAGCCGCCGGGTTACCCGCCCCGTTGCCACTGACGGTACTGTTGCTGATGTCCGCTCCGCTAGAACCGAACAGGGCCACGCCACCGCCGTTGCCCCCTTCGCCAGTCGCAGCGCCACCGCCGGCGTCGTTGCCATTGATCGTGCTACCCGCGATGGTGGCGTTCCCGCTCTGCAGGACGATGCCGCCGCCATATCCGCCGGCCGTACTGCCACTGCCCGCGTCGTTGCCACTTATCGTGCTGTCCGTGATGACGAGACTCCCGCTCACGCTGATCCCCCCGCCGAACCCGCCGAAGTTCGTGCCGGACCCTGTCCTGTTGCCACTGATCGTCACGCGAGTGAGAGTTAGTGTGCCCTCTACGGTAGCCGCGCCGCCGGGCAAGGCTGTCGGGCCGCCTGAGTCCGGCGTGTAACCGCCGCTCACAGTCAACTCGCCGAGCGTGAGCGCCCCTGCAGCGCCCACCTGGATGATGCGAAAACGCACGGCACTCGGATCCCGAACGATTGTCGAGCCGTTGCCGTTGATCGTGATATTGCTCGCGATCACAGGCAGCCCGTTCCCGGTATTGTGCAGCAACGTAAGTGTGTACGTGCACGCTGCCGCCAGCTCCAGCGTATCCGGCCCCGGGTTCGTCGCCTCGCTGTTCGCCGTCTCGATCGCGGCGATCAGCGCCGGCGTGCTGCAAGCGACGTTGATCGTGTGCGCGCTCCCTCCTACGGCGATCAAGCTCAGCAACAGCATCGCCGCCGCAGCCGTGCTCCGTATGGCGATCCGGGTGATCGGGCCTCTTGAACCTGACATCTTGCAGCCTCCCTGTCTCGCCAGAAATTGGCTTGACTCTCAGGCGTCCGCCGGGCGGCTGGAGAACCCAGCGCGTCCGGCGATCGCCTGAAGATAAGGTAGCTGCCCCGGTGCCAGGTTCGCTTCCGTTAAACCACCCAATAATTGGTATTATTTCGACGCAACGAGGGCAGATTCAGTCCATCAGGCTGGCGGAAACTACGCAGTGCGCGTCAGGAAGGCCCGGTCAGCCCGTGTTCGTGCGCGAACGTAGTCGCTTGCGACCGGTTGTGAGCGCCGATCTTGCGATAGATATTGCTGATATGGCGCTCAACCGTCCGCACCGCGAGCACTAGCTCCGCGCCGATCTCGCGCGTGCTTCTACCCCGGGCCAGCAACCGCAGCACGTCCAGCTCGCGCGGGCTCAATCCCGTCGCGCCGCTCGGCCCCGCGGACTCCCCGGTCCACCCGAGGAAGTCGTCTATCGCCCGCAAGACCGCTTCCGGGTGCTGAAGCGCCCAGCTGCCCGAGCTTCCTTCCACGACGGTGAGCCGCGCGCCCGGTATTCTAGAGGCCACCTGCACGCTCTGCTTCAGGTCCTGTCGCCCCTCGCGCCGGTGCAGGACCAGCGTCGGCGACGACACCTGTGGCAGCAAATCAGATACGTCAATACCGGCCGCGGCCGTCAACGCCGCTTTGAGCCCTTGCGCTGTGTGATGCTCGCGTAGCTGGGCGGCCTCGCGGTGCGCTGTCGCGGGCTCTGAAAACCCCTCGAATGCCTGCGCCAGGACTTCCGTAAAGAGCACCCAGTCCTTGTCCAGCAGGTTCATGATCCCGGCGAACCGCGGGTCGTCTGTTATGTAAGCCACATCCGCGTGTGCTTGCCACAGTATGAGATGGGACACGCGCTCCGGCCGCCGCACCGCATAGGCAATGGCTACCGGGACCGCCAGGCTATCCGGCGCGAACAGCACGAACTGTTCCAGGCCCAGGCTATCGACAACCGCGTCGAGATCCAACATCCAGGCATCCAGCGAGTAATCCCCAACGTCCCGGTCCGACATGCCCGCGCCTCGACAGTCGTACATCACAAGCATCCCTCTGCGGGCAAGCTCTTCGTCCCAGGCTTGCCACTCAGGCACCTCTGCCGGCCCTGCGCCGTGGCTTATCGGTACGGGCGGCATCTCGATGTATGCCGTACCCTCACCCATAGTGCAAAAAGCGATCCTGACCCCGTCTCGCGTAGTGGCGTACCGTGTCTGCGGCTCCATCACTCCCTCGCCCGCTCAATATCCGTGAAGCCATTACACCACTCCCGGCGTAACCCGTCCACTATTCCAGCGACACCCCTACGTGCTTGATACTGCGCCGCGCCCGGTTCTCCATACACTTCGCCTCCGATGACACTACTGACTACGCGCTGTCACACCCCACCCGATACACTTAAACCATGACCGCCCAGCCTACCTGGCGCCTGTCACTTGTCACCGGTCATCTGATTGAAAATTCAATCCCCTACGTGCGAATTCAGTTCAATAACATAAATGACCCCGATTCGGCGGAGCGCCAAACGTCCAGCCCCGCCAATTTTCTGAAAACGCCCTCACCACAATCAATCGGACAACGCAAACCGCCGAATACAATCTAAAACCACACACAAAATCCCTTTGATTGACCCGTAATCTCAGCTTGATTGTTGCCGGTTTGCGCGTTCGCAGGTTTGCGGGTTTGTCGTTACCGCCCGCTAACCGCCGCCAGCTGCTCCCCGAAGATCGCCGCCGTGCTCGTGTCCACCGCGTCGAACAGCGGCTGCGGGTACAGCCCCACGAACATCACACCCAGAACCAGCAGCGTAAGCGCCCCGTACTCCGGCCACGGCGTCCGGAAGCGTGTCGGCGACTCCGGCTCGCCAAGGTACATCTCCTTGACGATGATCAGATAGTAGTACAGCGACACGAAGCTCATCGTCACCGCCACGCCGGCCAGCCAGATCAGGTCCTCGTTCGCCGCCGCCTGAAACAGCACGAACTTCGTCGCGAACCCCGCGAACAGCGGCATCCCCGCCAGCGAGAACAGCGCGATGCTGAGCGAAAGCGCCAGGTACGGCGCGCGCTCCGCCAGCCCCGCAAAGTCCTTGACCTCCTCCTTGCCCGTCCAGTTGTAGAAGATGATCACGCAGACGAACGCCGCCAGGTTGGTGACCACGTAGCCCATCATGTGCAGCACCAGCGCGCTCCCCGCGTCCGGCGAAAGCGCCGCGACCCCCATCAGCAGGTACCCTACCTGCCCGATGCTCGAGTACGCCAGCAGCCGCTTGATGTTGCTCTGTTGGATGGCGACCAGATTGCCGAGCACCATCGTCGCCACCGAAAGGCCGGCGATGATGTAGCGCCAGTCGTCCAGCAGCGGATTGAACCCCTCCGCGAACAGCTTCAAGAACAGCGCGAACCCCGCCGACTTCGAGATCGCCGAGATCAGCGCCGTCACCGGCAGCGGCGCGCCCTCGTACGCGTCGGGCGTCCACATGTGGAACGGCACCGCAGCCACCTTGAATCCGAGCCCGGCGATGATCAGCGCCAGCCCCAGGAACAGCGCCGTGTCGTAATCGCTGATGTCGCCCGAGAGCGCCTGCCCGATCACCGTGTAGTCGGTCGATCCGGTCGCCCCGTAGATCATCGATATGCCGTACAGCAGAAAAGCAGAAGAAAACGCGCCGAGCAGCATGTACTTCAGCCCACCCTCGTTTGAGCGCAGGTCGAATTTCGCGAACGCCGTCAGCACATAGAGGCTGAAGCTGAGCAGCTCCAGCGAGATGTAGGCGGTCAGCAACTCACCGGCCGCCGCCATGCCGTTGGCGCCGACGACCGCAAGCAGGATGAAGGCATAGTACTCGCCGGCGTGCAGCAGCCGGTCCTTCACATAGCGGGCGGACGCCAGGCAGGCAAACACGCCGATCAGCCCGAAGAAGACCCTGAAGAGCGTCGTATAGTCGTTGATCTCGATCAGCCCGGCGAAGTCTGTGTTGTCGTTGACCCAGAACAGCGAGACGAGGGTTGCGAGCAGCGCCCCTGCCGCCGCGACGTAGCCCAGCTGCTCCTTATTCGTCTGCCGCAGGAACAGGTCGAGCATGATGAGCAGCCCCGCATACCCGACGAGGATGTACTCGGGCGCCAGCAGCCACCAGTCCAGGTTCATGTTCTCGGTCATCCGCGGCTCTCGCCTGTCATCCTGAGCGCCGAAACGCTCGCGCGCACAACTCCATGTCTCCGCGAAGGGATCTGGCGGCCGGGAGAAGCATGAACTCCGCCCTTGCCGTTTCCCGTCCGCAGGACGCTGGGGTTCTCGGTCATCCGCCGATCCCCGGTATGTTCTTCACGCTCTCGCTAATCCGATCGACGAACGGCGACGGCCATAGCCCCATAAAAAGAATGAAAGCGATCAACAGAGCCCCCGCGAACTGCTCACCCGGACGCATCTCCTTGAGCTCCTCCCACTTCTCGTTAAGCGGCCCGAAGTAGGCGCGCGCCAGCATGCGCAGGATATACGTCGCCGTCAACGCCGCGGCCAGAATCCCGAGCGCGCCGGCCCAGTAGTACCCGGCCTCGAAAGTACCCACGAAGATGTGGAACTCAGCGACGAACCCGGCAAGTCCAGGCAGTCCCAGCGAAGAGAGACCGGCGATCGCAAAGAACGCCGAGTGTCGCGGCATGCGTTTGGCGATACCGCCGTAGGTGGTCATATCCCTGTTGTGTGTCTGGTCATACACGGCTCCGACGCTCGTGAACATGAGAGCCGTCATCGCACCATGCGCGAACATCTGCAGCACCGCGCCGTTGACGCCGATATGGTTCATCGTCGCCAGCCCCATGAGGACGTAGCCCATGTGACTGACGCTGGAGTAACCGACCATATACTTCAAGTCGCTCTGAGCCAGCGCCGAAACCGCGCCGTACAGCGCCCCCGTGACGCCCAGCGTCATCAGCACAGGAGCCCAGAACTCCGCGCCCTCCGGCAGCAGCGTCATGCCGACGCGCAGGATCCCGAACGCGCCGAGCTTCATCAACACACCCGCGTGCAGCATCGACACACCTGTGGGCGCCGCGACGTGCCCGTCCGGCGACCAGGTGTGGAAGGGCCACATGCCCGCGAGGATCCCGAAGCCGATCATGTAGAAGGGGAAGACGACCTTCTGGAAGTCAGCATCATAAGCGCCGTCACGACCTGCCTGCACCAGCGAAGGAAGGTCGAACGTTCCGATTCCCGTGGCCTCACGAGCCTCAACGAACGTCGCGAAGATGCCGATAAAGATGAGCACACTTCCCGCCACCAGGTAGAGCACAAGCTTCATCGCCCCGTACTCTTTCGTCCGAATGAAGCTGCCGAAGTCGCTGCTGGCACCCCAGACGGCGATCAGCAGGTACATCGGCAGCACCGCCACCTCGTACCAGAAGAACAGGAAGAATAGGTCCTGCGACATAAATACCCCGAAGACGCCGGAGACGAGAAGGAACAGGAGGACGAAAAAGTCCTTGTTGCGATAGGCGATGTTCCACGAGACGAAGACAGCGGCGAGGACAACGATGCCGTTAAGCAGCACAAGCGGCGCCGCAATACCGTCCACAGCTAGGTGTAGCGTGATGCCGTTCTCGCCGAGAAAGGCGACGTTTTCCAGCCAGTCCCAGCGCAGGGCGAAGCGCAGCCCGTTTCCTCCCTGGTACTCGTAGGCGACGAAGACGATCGCCGACAGCACGAATTGCGTTCCCGCGGAGACGAGAGCAACGGAGCGCACGAGCTGCGAGTAGCGCGACGGGATAAGCATAAACACCAGCGCGCTGCCCAGCGGCACGGCGAGAAGAGCGAGAAGCACGAGGTCCATCTAGCTTCTCTTACTCACAGGCGCCTCAGGCCGGGGGTTTGGGGGTGTCCCCCAATCATCCCCTCTCGGGCGGGTGGGTGGGAAAGATGACGCACTGAAACCGCGAAGGTGTGAGAACGAGGTCCCGAGGGACATGCGGGGCTTGGCGTCACGAGCCAGCGAGGTCATCACGTCCTCAACACCAAAAGGAGCGCACCGACCACGATTACACCCCCTGTGATCGCCAGCGCGTAGTTGGGCAACTTACCGGTCTCAAGAAACTTCATGCCGAAGCCGGTGAACGCGCCGAGGCCCGCGGTGCCGTCCACAGCGGTGTCGTTAACAATATTCCGGTCAAACCAGGCGACGACGCGGCCCAGGGCGAGGACGACGCGGTCGATCACGAACTGATAGACCTCATCGACGTAGTAGCGGTTAGCCAATGCCAGGTAGATCGGGCGGAAGGTATCGCCGGCGCGCTCCGCAGGTTCCGCGCGACCCGACCAGAAGTACCAGCCGGCAGCAATGCCACTTACTGCGAGGGCAGTCGATATGATCGCGACGTCCCAGGCAAAGTGGAACGATTCCGCGTGCTCCCGGTAGACGAACTCGCCGAAGCCTCCGGGGAAGCCAAGCGCCTCACCCACCACGTCAAAGACGACGAAGCCGCCGACCAGCGTCAGCGCCGCAAGGAGAAGCAGCGGCACGGTCATCAGCGGCTCGGCATCGTGCGCGTGCTCTTGAGCGTGGCGATCGCGCGGTTCAAAGAGGAACGTGCGGACGAAAAGCCGCGTCATGTAGAGCGCCGTGATGACGACGCTGGCGAGGGCCACGACGTAGACGATGAGATTCTGGTGGTCGTCGGTGATGTTCAGAACCTCGTCCTTGGCCCAGAAGCCCGACAGCGGGATGATCCCGATCATGGAGAGTGTGCCGATGGCGAATACAGAAGCCGTGAGGGGCATTTTTTGTGCCAGGCCGCCCAGTTCTGGCAGCTCCTGCTTCTCCGTCGCGTGAATGACCGAACCCGAGGCGAGGAAGAGGAGGGCCTTGAAAAAGCCGTGCACGAGAAGGTAGAGCATAGCCGCGGTCACGGAGCCGGAGCCCAGCGCCAGCATCATCAGGCCCAGGCTGTTCAGCGTTGAGTAGGCGATAATGCGCTTGATGTCCGTCGCCGCGAGGCCCATCGTGGCGGAGATCATCACCGTCGTCAGCCCGATGGCGGTTACAAGGTCCAGCGCAACGGGCTCCGCGAGTTCGAACAGCGGCAGCATGCGCGCTACCATGTACACCCCCGCGACGACCATCGTCGCGGCATGGATCAGCGCCGAGACCGGCGTCGGGCCCTCCATCGCATCGGGCAGCCAGACGTGCAGCGGGAACTGGCCGGACTTGCCCACAGCGCCGGCGAAGAGGGCGAGGACGGCGATCGTCAGATAGCCGTTGGCGCCGAGGCCCAGGCCGCCGAGACTGGCTTCGCGAAAGCCTCCCTCCTCGGCGAACGCGAAAATCTCCGAGATGTCGAACGTTCCCGCCTCTCGCCACAGCAGCAGGATGCCGATAAGAAAGCCGACGTCGCCGATGCGTGTCGTGATGAAGGCCTTCTTGGCCGCCTCGGCGGCGGAGCGCTTCTCCCACCAGAAGCCGATAAGCAGGAATGAGCAGAAGCCTACGCCTTCCCAGGCTGCATAGAGTAGCAGGAGGTTGTCGGCCAGCACCAGCGTCAGCATCGACGCCACGAACAGCGACATGCAGGTGAAATACCAGCCGTACTTCGGGTCGCCGCGCATGTAGCCGACGGAGTATATCTGGACCATCAACGCCACGAACGAGACCACGGCCAGCATAACGATCGCTATCTCGTCGACCAGGAAGCCGAGCCGGATCTCGAAATCGCCAAAGGCGACCCACTCCCAGCTCTTCCCGCCCCCGGCGAATTCCGGGTCTTTCACCGCGTCGAGCACGTCGGCGAGCACCGGGAAGAATAGCCCGAACGAAGCGGCAATCGCCGCGATCGCCAGCCAGTCGCCGCCGCGCGGCAGATACTTGCCCATCAGCAGCAGAACGACGAAGGCGGCGGCCGGCAGGGCCGGGATGAGCCAGGCTTGCTCCATACCCATGCTAAACGCCGCTTCCCATGGTCACGCCGTCTGCTACACCCACCGCACGAGCACCTGCTCGACTCTGTCGACCTTGATCGTCGCCGCCCCGGCGCCGGGGCCTGGGAGCACCTGTACTGAGACCGCCCGCAGGGCCGGGGGTCTGGGGGTGTCCCCCAGAAGACCTCGCCGGGCGGGTGGGTGGGCAGAACAACGAATCGATCTCGGGCACCGAGGACAGAAACATCACGAGGGACACTGGAGCCGGGCTGCGCGCCTGCCCTACCACTTCATCGTGTCCGCTTCGTCGACGTTGGCAGTGGCCTTGTTGCGGTACAGGCGGAGGATGATCGCCAGCGCCAGCCCCACTTCGGCGGCGGCGATCGTGATGACGAAGATGGCGAAGATGATCCCGGTGAAGGCGACGGGCGACAGGTATACCGCGAAGGCGATGAAGTTGATGCTCACGGCCTGCAGCATCAGTTCCACCGACATCAGAATGAGCACAGCGCTGCGCCGGGCCAGCACGCCGTACATGCCCAACCCAAACAGGATCGCGCTGAGGATGAGGAACCGGTCGATCGGGATCATCTGACCCGCTCCCCCCCGCCGCAAAACCAACAAACCGGCAAGCCAAAAGACCCTCCGGTCCGGTTTGCAGGTTTGCAGGTTTGCCGTTTTGCCACCCTCATTCCCCCTCCTCCTCGCGCGCCAGCACGATTGCGCCGACCAGCGCCACCATCAGCACCAACGAGGCGATCTCGAAGGGAATCGCCCAGGTCGTGAAAAGCGCGTTCCCGATCTCTTTGAGGGAGATCACGTGGATCTCCTCCGTCTCACCCGGCCATGTTGTAGTCGTCATCGCCAGGATGGTGATGCCCATGAAGGCGCCGGCCGCCAGTGCCGCAAACGGACGTTGTGGTCCGTCGAGCGCAGTCGGCAGGTCACGCACTCGCGTCAGCATCAGCGCGAACAGCACGAGAATCGTCACAGCCCCACCGTAGATCAGCACCTGCACGATCGCCAGGAACTCCGCCGCCAGCAGGATGAAGACGCCGGCGACCGCGAGCAGCGAGACGATGAGAAACAGCGCCGAGTGCACGATGTTGCGCGCCGTGACGACGCCCAGCGCGCCCACGACCGTCACGGCGGCGACGACGTAGAAGATGACTTCTTCGTAGGTCATGCGGGGTGGGAAAGGAAATGTAGTAGGAAATGTAGGTCGGGGTCTTCAGACCCCGACAAAGACGCTGCGAATGGCCCGCCCCTCGGGTATTTCAACGCCTAACCCTCGCCGCCTTCCTTCTCCGGAGCCTGCCCTGAGCCCGCCGAATTGGCCTCCTCATCCGCCTCCTCCGCTTTGGGCGCCCAGCCCGAGTGCGCAACGCCCATCGGCTCGCGAAACGGGTCCGCCATCTGGCCGCTCTTGTGTGGCTTCAGAAGCTCCGGCAGGTCCATCACCAGCTCCTGGCGGTCGTAGCGCGAAAGTTCGACGCCGGTCCAGGTGTTGTTCATCACTATCGCGTCGAAGTTGCAGACCTCAACACAGATATCGCAACGCATACAGCGCGCATAGTCGATGTAGAACTTGTCGACGATCTTCTTGCGTTTGCTCTTGCCAGCGGCGAACTGCGGGTTGTCCTTCATCGTCACCGTCATGCAATCGACGGGACAGTAACGCGCGCAGACCTGGCAGCCCGTGCAGAACGGCTCCGTCTTCTCGAAATCCCAGAGGAGCGTCGGCAGTCCGCGCGAGCGGTGGGGCAGTTCCTTCTTTTCTGTCGGGTACTGCACTGTCACGGGCTTGCGGAAGGCCGCACGCAACGTAGTACCAATCGCCTTGAGCGTTCCCAGCATCTATAACACACTCCCCACTCGCTGATAGCCGGGCTCGTAACGCACGCCCGACTCCCTCGCGGCGCGGTATGTCACATAGACCGCCGCCGCGGCCGCCGCACCAGAGAGGACGATCATGATCTGGTTGGGCCAGTCGTAAACGAGCACCAGTCCGTTGATTATGATTTGCAGGAAGGCGAAGGGCAACAAAAGCTGCCAGCAAAACGACATCATCTGGTCTATGCGGAGGCGCGGCAAGCTGGCGCGCATCCACATGAAGAAGAAGATGAAAAGCGATGCCTTCACGGCCATCTGGACGACCTGCGCCGCGACGGGCACGCTGCTGTCGAAGAGGCTCCACGGCCAGTTCCACCCGCCCAGGAAGAGCAGCGAACCGAGTATCGAGATCAGCACGAGGCTGACGAACTCCCCGAGCTGGAACATGGACCAGCGAATACCAGAATACTCCACGAATGGCCCGCCCACGACTTCGGATTCCGCCACCGGGATGTCGAACGGCGGGCGGTAAAGCTCCGCCAGACCGGCGATGGCGAAAATCATGAAGGCGAGCGACTGGTAGGCGATGAAGGGCGTATCGCTCTGAGCGATGACGATCTCCTCCAAGTTCAGGCTCTGCGGCACCATCGCCACGGCCAGCACGGCCATCACGAGCGGAATCTCGTAGCTGATCAACTGGGCACCCGCCCGGACGCCGCCGAGCAACGCATACTTGTTGTCCGAGCCCCAGCCGGCCATAACAAAGCCGACGATAGAGAGGCTGGAGACCGCCAGGATGAAAAAGAGGCCAAGTGTCATGTTGCGCACGAGGATGTCGGCAGTCAACGGCAGCGCGACGATGGACATGATCACCGGCACCACGACAACGAACGGCGCCAGCTCGAACGTCCAGCGGTCGGCCGTATGGGGCCGCACATCCTCCTTGGTCAGAAGCTTTATCGTGTCAGCAAAGCCCTGCAACAGTCCGTACGGCCCCACGCGCATAGGCCCCAGCCGCATCTGCAGCCTGCCGATCACCTTTCGCTCTACCCAGGTCAATAGGATGACCGTCAGCGGCAACAACACGGCAACGATTCCCATGCGCGCAACGGCATCCACCCACGGATTATCAGCGATCATTTGCTGCCTCGCGTAATGTCATTCTGAGCCCTTGCTCTAGTCCAGGCCAGAAATCAGAACTCCGCCTTGCCTGAGACCAGCTCTGGGCAAGTGTCGCGAAGAATCTCGGCGAATCCATCGCTATATGAGTTACGAGCCGACGAGATTCGCTCGAAGGCCGCAGGCTCGTCGGTTGACAGGCGGATGTCTCCCCCCGAAGCCATCGGCTGGACGCAACTGGCTCCGAATGACGAAAGACGTGCTTCCTCACCGGTCCACCTCACACAACACGATGTCAATCGACCCCAGGATGATGATCACGTCCGACACATAGTGCCCCACCGACATCGAGCGCAGCGCCGAGAGGTTCGAGAAGGAGGCGCCCCGTACCTTGTGCCGCCACGGCTTGTCGCTACCCTGCGCGACGATATAAACGCCGTATTCGCCGCGCGGGCTCTCGACGCGCATGTACACCTCGCCCGTGGGCACCCGCAGCACCCGCTTCAACCCCTCCGCCATGATCGGCCCCTCAGGCAGCGCCGCCAGCGCCTGCTCGATGATCCGTACCGATTGGTGCATCTCTTCCAGCCGGACGATCATTCGGTCATAGACGTCGCCCTGAGTGCCGGTTGGGATATCAAATTCGAAGCGGTCGTAGATCGAATACGGCTCGGCGCGGCGAATGTCGTGCTTCAGACCGGTAGCGCGCAGCATCGGCCCGCTCAAGCCCCAGTTGATCGCGTCCTCCGGCGATACTGTGCTGAGACCACGGCAGCGAGCCAGCACGATCTCGTTCCCCATGAGGAGGCCATCGAGGTCCTCCAGGCCACGCTTCACACTGCCAAGCACTTGAGCGCAGCGGGCGTTGAAGTCCTCCGGTACATCCCAGGCGATGCCGCCGGGGCGGAAGTAGTTGTACATCATCCGCTCACCGGTGATCTCCTCGAAGAAGTCCTGGATCGTCTCGCGATCGCGGAAGGCGTACATGAACGACGTCCCGAAAAGGCCGATGTCGGTACCGAAGGCGCCGAAGAACATCAGGTGGCTGGCGAGGCGGTTCATCTCAGCCAGAATGACGCGAATATGCTCAGCACGCTCAGTCGGCTGGATGCCGGCCAGACGCTCGACAGCCTCGACGTAGCAGTGCTCTGTGTTGAACTGCGCCAGGTAGTCCGTGCGGTCGTGGTAGCCAATGACCTGCCGGTAGTCGCAATTCTCCGGCAGCTTCTCGTTCCCACGGTGCATGTAGCCGATCACCGGATCGAGGTCGATGACGAGTTCGCCGTCGACGGTCAGGATCATGCGAAATACGCCGTGCGTCGCCGGGTGCTGCGGCCCGACGTTGACGTTAATGTCGATCGTTTCGAGTTCGGCTTCAGCGGTGCGGCTGGTGTCGATCGCCATCCTTAAGACTCCCGCTCCGCGAACGCCTTCAGCGCCTCCGCGACGGCAGCGCGCTCGTCCTCCGGTGAGAGGCCCTGCGCACGTGCCGCTTCGCGCGTCTTCGTGATGAGCGCGGCCTTCTTCTGCGCCAGCGCGATCTTGGCGGCGCGTTCGTCCCCTGGCTTGGCGGCGGCAGCGGCCGGGCTTGCCGCGGCAGCCACCTCCTGTTCCTCATCGAATTTCTTGAGGGCGTCCTGTACGGCTGCCTTTTCATCCTCGGGCGATAAGCCCTTCGACCGCGCGTCGGCTCGCACCTTTGTAATCACCGCAGCCTTCTTCTGGGCCATCGCCACCTTCAGCGCGCGCTCGTCGAGAACCGGCGCGACGCCTGTCGCCGCGGCCATCTGCGTCTTCGCGTCTTCAATCGCCTGCAGGTAGTCCTCCTGCCACTCCTCTATCTCCGCGAGTGGATGGCTCTTGCGCATGATGTAGTAGCCCAGGCCTTCTTCCGTTAGCAACGGCCGCAGGTCCGGATGCCCGTCGAAGACGATGCCGTACAGCTCGTGCGTCTCGCGTTCGTGCCAGTTCGCCGTCTGCCAGAGGTGGCTGACCGTCGGCACATGCGTGTCCTCGTACGGGCAACGGACTTTGATGGCCACGCCGTGCTGATGCTGGAAGGAGTAGAGATGGTATACCGTCTCCAGCTCCGTCAGGTAGTCGACGCCCGAGAGACAGCGCAGGTAGTCCAGCGCCAGCCGCTCGTCGCCCTTCGCCGCCGCCATAACGCGCGCGAAGTCGTCGCGCTGGATCGTCAGTACCTCGTCCTTGGGCGACTGACCGATCTCGAACGTCACGCCCGGAAGCGCCTCCCGAAAGAGCAGCGCCACAGGCCCGGGCTCAACGACCGCGACGGCGCCGACGTCCTCCTGAGTCATCGCCGCGCTGTCATTCTGAGCGCCAAGCCCTCTCGTTGGGCACGAACGCGACCCGCGAAGGAATCTGGCGGCGGGGGTGGTGTACGACCACCATTCGATATGGTCATCATCGCCCGCTGCCGATCTTGCCGCGCCGAATTGTCATTCTGAGCGCCAAGCCCTCTCGTTGGGCACGAACGCGACCCGCGAAGGAATCTGGCGGCGGGGTGGGGGCGTGAACTGCATTCGATAGCTTATTGTCATCCCGCGTTGCCGATCTTTCCGCGCTCTTCCATGATCTTCTTCTGCAGAGCCATAAACGCGTCCATCAGCGCTTCCGGGCGCGGCGGGCAGCCGGGCACGTAGACATCCACCGGCACGATCTTGTCGACGCCCTGCAGCACGCGATCGTACCGCGTGTACGGCCCGCCGTTCGTCGCGCAGGCGCCCATGCTGATCACCCACTTCGGGCTGGGCATCTGTTCGTAGAGCAGCTTCACGGCGGGCGCCATCTTCTTCGTTACGGTGCCGGATACGATCATAACGTCGGACTGCCGGGGCGAAGGAAAGGGCACGATCCCGAAGCGGTCCAGGTCGTGGCGGCCCATGAACGTCGAGATCATCTCGATCGCGCAGCAGGCGAGCCCGAACGTCAGCGGCCAGAGCGAAGACTTGCGACCCCAGGCGATCAGCCAGTCGGCCGGCATCTGCATGATACCCGGCAGTATCTGCCGGTACATGGCCTTACCCTGCGACGGGTCCGACGGCGACGGCGTCAGCGACTTGATGTCGCGGCGCAGGTCGCTCTCGACGGCGTCGGAGATGCTGAGTTGCGGGTCGTCGCGCACCTCGTAGACTTCGATGATCCGCGGCTCTTTCATCGGCTCATTTGCCCCAGTTGAGGACGCCCTTCTTCCAGGCGTAAAGCAGCCCGAAAGCCAAAATCGCGATGAACGCCAGCATCTCCCAGAACGCCTGCTCGCCGATCTCGACGAACGTCACGGCCCAGGGAAAGAGGAAGACGGCCTCGATGTCAAAGATGAGGAAGAGGATGGCGAATAGGTAGTAGCGAAAGTGCACCTGCGTGCGCGAGCGCCCGATGGGGAACATGCCGCATTCGTAGGTGACGCCCTTGATGCGGGTGGGCTGGCGGGGCGATAGGATCAGGTTGGCGATAAGAGCGGTGCCGACGAGGAGGAAGCCGAGGATCGTAGCGATGAGGACGGCGATGTAATCCGCGAAGAGTTCGCTAATCACAACCTGTCATCCTGAGGGGAGGGCGGTAGAAGGAAGGGGCGGGGAGCCCAAAGGATCTGACATCCGCCATCCTGAACGACAGCCGATTGTTCCATTCGACACAATCCAGCGGGATGCTATCACGCTCGTATGCGAGTGTCAATTAACGAAGTCAACACTTCCTTAATTCACTTTTGTTCCCTCTTATCAATATGACAGTTCCTCGTTGACGTAGGGGAACATCCGTTCGTAAGCTTGCGCAGCGGAGAGTTCGCACGGTTGGAGAGTGAACCGTCCGAGTGGACGGCGGCGACTGATAACCGTTCGGTCCGCCGAGAGGCGGATGGGGTGCAAGTCCCCCGCTCTCCGCCGCATTATTCTTGACCTGATCGGTCACAAATCGCATAATGAATCCACGGTTATCAGTCGTTGCCACTCAGGTGGTTCGCAGGCAAGCCCGCCAATTGGCGGGCTTTTCTGTTATTGGACGCGAGCAGCCATCGAGCCGCTTCGCATCTCGTTCGAACGAGCCAGACATTCTACTCCCCTACCCAAACTCCCCCTGCCGCCCCCGCAGCCCCTTCACCCGCGCCCGCACCGCCGCCAGCCTCTCCTCCTCCCTCGCCACCACCTCCCGCGGCGCCTTCTCGCGGAACTGTGCGTTCGCCAGCTTCGCCTCGATCCGCGCCACCTCTGCCTCTGCCTCGGTCACCTGCGCCGAAAGCCTCGCTCGCTCGCCGTCGACGTCGATCAGGCCGGCCAGGGGCAGCACCACCTGCGCCTGCGCCAGAACGACCGAGGCGACGCCACTTCCAGGCGTCTGCGTGGCCTCCTTCACCAGGTGCAGCGGCCGCACTCGCGCCAGCGCCTCCAGCAGCGGTCTCGCCGCCTCCAGCATGGGCATCACCCCATCCGCCGCCACGTAGGCTTCCACGTACCGCCCCGGATCGACGCCACGGTCGGCGCGGATGTTGCGGATGGCGCGGACCACGTCGATGAGTAAGGCAGCGTGCGCCTCCGCCTCCACATCCACCTCCCCGCTCCCCACCGGATACTCCGCCACAATCAACGCCTCCACCATACCCGCCCGTCCCGATTCCGCAGTCTTAAGTCCCAAGTCTTGAGTCCCGAGCACCGTCTTCCGCAGCTCCTGCCACACCGCCTCGGTCACGAACGGCATGAAGGGGTGCAGCAGGCGCAGGCTGGACTGAAGCACGTACGCCAGGACCGACAGGGGCGAAGGGTCGCCGGCCTTGAGCCGCACCTTGGCCATCTCCAGGTACCAGTCGCAGTAGTCGCTCCAGAAGAATTCGTAGAGCAGGCGGGCGGCTTCATTGAGCTGGAAGCCGCCGATCAACGTGTTCACCTCTCGTGCCGTCGTCAGGAAGCGCGAGACGATCCAGCGGTCCTCCAGTGGCCAGTCACGGCGCTCCTCGACCGTGAGATGATCGTCAGGCAGACGGACCTTCTCATCACCGATGCTCTGGATGACGAAACGCGAGGCGTTCCAGATTTTATTGGCGAAGTTACGGGCGCTTTCTAGCCGTTCGTCCGAAAGCCGGAAGTCGTTCCCTGCTGCACCACCCGTCGCGAGCGTGAAGCGCAACGCGTCGCAGCCGTACTTATCGACGGCCCCCAGCGGGTCGACGACGTTACCCTGGCTCTTGCTCATCTTGCGCCCTTGCGCGTCCCGGATCAGCCCGTGCAGGTACACGTGCCGGAAGGGCGCCTCATTCATGTTGTAGAGCCCCATCATGATCATCCGCGCCACCCAGAAGAAGAGGATGTCGTAGCCCGTCTCCAGCACCGACGTCGGATACCAGTAGCGCAGGTCCGCTGTGTCTTCCGGCCATCCCAGCGTCGAATGCGGCCAGAGGCCCGACGAGAACCACGTATCCAGCACGTCCGGGTCCTGCTCCAGCGACTTCGAGCCACATTTCGCACAGGCAGCCGGATCGTCCACCGCAGCGATCTCCGCGCCGCAATCGCCGCAGTACCAGACGGGTATCCGGTGTCCCCACCAGAGCTGGCGTGAGATGCACCAGTCGCGGATGTTCTCCATCCAGTTCATGTAGACGCGGGCGAAGCGTTCCGGGACGATCTCGATACGGCCGTCCTTCACGGCCACGATCGCGGGCCCGGCGAGCGGCGCGACGTTCACGAACCACTGCTTGCTTACGATCGGTTCGACGATCGTGCCGCAGCGCTGGCAGTGGCCCACGGCGTGACGGTGCGGCACCGTCTGCTCGATGAGGCCGAGCCGTTCGAGGTCGGCCACGATCGCCTTGCGGCACTCAAAGCGGTCCATCCCGCTGTACGGCCCCGCCTCCTCGTTCATCGTGCCGTCGGCGGCGACGGCGACGATTGCGGGCAGCCCGTGGCGTTCGCCGATCTCGAAGTCGAGCTGGTCGTGCCCGGGCGTGATCTTGAGCGCGCCGGTGCCGAATTCGGCCTCCACGGCCTCGTCGGCGACGATCGGGATGTGGCGTTCGATGATAGGCAGCAGCGCCTTTCGTCCGATCAATTTCTGCCAGCGCTCAACCGTGGGGTTGGCGGCGATCGCCACGTCGGCGACGATCGTCTCCGGCCGCGTCGTCGCGATCACCGCGTACTCGTCGGTCACGTTGCCGGCGTCGTCGAGGAGCGGGTAGCGGACGTACCACAGGTACGAGTCCTCTTCCTCGTGCTCCACCTCGAGGTCTGAGAGCGCCGTCTGGCAGCGTGGGCACCAGTTCGTGATCCGCTCGCCGCGATAGATCAGGCCCTCGTTGTACAGCTTGACGAACGTCTCGCGCACCGCCCGCTGCGGCCCTTCGTCCATCGTGAAGACCTCGCGCTCCCAGTCGCACGATGCGCCCAGCCGCGCGTGCTGATGCGAGATGACGCTGCGATATTTCCGCACCCACTGCCACACTCGCTCCAGGAACTGTTCGCGGCCCAGGTCGTGCCGGCTCAGCCCCTCCTTCGCCAACTCCCGCTCCACCACGTTCTGCGTGGCGATCCCGGCGTGGTCCACTCCGGGCAGCCACAGCGTCGGGTCGCCGCGCATCCGGTGCCAGCGGATCAGGCAGTCCTCGATAGTCGCCGTCAGCGCGTGCCCCAGGTGCAATTCCCCGGTCACATTCGGCGGCGGCATGATAATGCAGAACGGCTCCTTCTCCTCCCCGTTCGTCCTGAGGCTCTCGAAGGATGGCGCCCGAAAATAGCCGCCGTCCAGCCACATCTGGTACAGCGCCCCCTCGACTTTGGACGGTTCGTAGGCCTTCGCCATGGTGGACTTCGGCGCGGAGTCGCTCACAATGCCTGAATTGTAGGGTCGCGCCCGCAGAGCGGGCAATAGATGACATCCGCCATGTAGCCCGGTGGCTTTAGCCTCCGGCGCGTCCCGCACCCTCAACGACTGAAGGTCGTGCCACCAACCCCTTAAACCTCTCGCCTAAACCCACTACAATGAATACAGAGGTTGATGTTGCCCACCTAAACCACAGTCCCGTGACCCCTTCGCTCCCACCTTTGATTGGCCGCACTCCCCAAGGCTTTACACGCCGCCCAATCAAACCAAGTCACCCATAACCAGTCAGCCTCACCCAACTCTACACACACGGGCACCCGCAAAACATGGAAAATGCCAAACGAACTCCACCCTCCCAATCAAATCCCATCGTAATCCCCCCAACCAATCAAAATCCCCACGGGAAAACCTCCTTGATTGGACGTCGACTTCGCTTGATTGCCTACGTCTCGCCGTTCCATCCCCCTCACCGTTAACCCCAACCCCTGCTATCATCCCCACGTGAAACACTGGTTCCGCCTCGGCGACCTCGAACTGCTCGTCGTCAGCGACGGCGTCATGCGCCAGGACGCGGGCGCCGTCTTCGGGCTCGTCCCGCGCGTCATGTGGGAGCCGCACGTGCCTGACCTCGACGCCAAATACCGCATGTCCATGGGCCTAAACTCGCTCGTCGTCCGCTCGCAGGGCAAGACGATCCTGATCGACACCGGCACCGGCAGCAAGCGCTTCCGCGCACCCGGCGCGATCAGTACGGAGGAGAGCGGCCACCTGATCGACAACCTCGCGAGGGCGGGCGTCGAGCGAGAAGCTGTGGACGTCGTCGTCAACACCCACCTGCACTTCGACCACTGCGGCGGCAACACCATCAGCGAAGACGACCTCCCCGTGCCGACGTTCCCGCGCGCCCGCTACCTCATACAGAAAGGCGAGTGGGAGGCCGCCACCCACACGAACGAGCGGACCCGTGGCACGTATCTGGCCGAGAACTTTGAGCCTCTAGCGGACGCGAAGCAAGTGGACCTGATTCGGGGAGAGGTAGAGGTCGCGAAAGGCGTCCGCGTGGTACCAGCTCCCGGCCACACCGAAGACCACTGCGTCATCGAGCTGGACTCCGAAGGTGAGTACGCCCTCTACGTCGGCGAACTGGCGCAACACACGGTCATGCTCGAGCGGCTGGCCTGGATCTCCGCCTTCGATATCCTGCCGCTCGTATCGCTGGAGACAAAGCGCCGGCTCACGGAACGAGCGCTCGAGCGAAGCGCTCTGCTGATCTCCGTCCACGCACCGTACCCAGGGTTGGGGCGCCTACGGATGGATGGGGACCGACGGCGGTGGGAGACGGAAAAAACGAACGGAGCGGACTTGTGATCCGCTCCGTTTGCTCTCGAGTGCTCAGTTGGCCGAGAGCGGCGCTGACTCAGGCGTATTCTTTGTATCATTTCCACCGGCGCGAGTCAACGAACCGGAGGCACCCCGGGTGGGACTCGAACCCACGACCTCGCCTGAGTCATAAGCGTGCTCTGTCCAACTGAGCTACCGGGGCACGGCCAGATGGTAGGATCACGGCAGATGGCGGGTCAATAAGTAAGTGTCACTCGAAGAAACCGTTCCGACCGGCGCACTCCTCCGCACCTCTCTCTACGGCGAGCATCTGGCGCTGGCCGCGCGTATGGTGCCATTCGCCGGTTGGGAGATGCCGGTCCAGTACGCGGGCATCGTGGAGGAGCATAACGCCGTACGGCAGCGCGCCGGGATGTTCGACGTCTCGCACATGGGCCGCTTCGAGGTCCACGGGCTCGACGCCGGCCGCTTTCTGCGCCACGTCTCCACCTGGGACATGACGCGCCTCGCCACAGGCGAAGGGCACTACGCCGCCGCCTGCCGGGAGGACGGCGGCATACTGGACGACGTCTACGTGTTCTGCCTGGCGCCGGAGCGCTACCTGATCGTGGTCAACGCCTCGAACGCTCCCAACATGAAGCTCTGGATGGAGCAGCAGATCGCTACCTTCTATGCCAGTTTAGTCGACCGGCATGCGTCCACGGCGATGATCGCAGTGCAAGGTCCCGAAGCGCTGACGACATTGCGAGAGGTGATAGGCGGAGAGTTCGTCGCTTCCTTAAGGCCGCGGCGGTGCGGCGAGACCCAGTGGCGAGGCGAGATGGTCTTCGCGTCCCGTACCGGCTATACGGGCGAAGATGGGCTTGAGCTTGTGATCGATGGCGACGCTGGCCCGGAGCTGTGGCGCGCACTGCTCGATGCCGGAGTACAACCCTGCGGCCTGGGCGCGCGCGACACGCTGCGGCTGGAGGCGGCGTTACTCCTCTACGGGAACGATATGGACGAGGCGGCGAACCCGTGGGAGGTGGGGTTGGACTGGGTCGTTACACTGGACGACGGCGCGGCGTTCAGTGGCCGGGATGCGCTGGTGCGACTGAGCGGAAGCGAGGGAAGTCGCCAGCTTGTCTGCCTTCGAGCCACGGAGCGGGGCATCATGCGCTCAGGATGCCCCATCTTGCACGACGGGCGGCAGGTCGGTAAAGTCACCAGCGGTGGCTACTCCCCCACGCTCTCGGTCAGCATCGGAATGGGTTTCGTACCCCCCGAATTGGCCCAGGAAGGCACGACGTTGACGGTGGACGTGCGCGGCAAGTCGCTATCAGTCAATATCGCGCCGAGGCCGTTCTACAAGCGGTCCGCCGCCAAGAAATGATCCCAGGAGACTCGCTTGTCCAATCCCGCTGACCTCAAGTACACGAAAGAGCACGAGTGGCTCAGGCTGTCGGACGGCGTTGGAACTGTCGGCATCACCGAATACGCGCAGGACCAGCTGGGAGACATCGTGTTCGTGGAGCTTCCGGCTATCGGAACACGAGTCGAACAGTCGCAGAAGTTCGGCGAGATCGAGTCGGTCAAGGCAGTGTCGGAACTGTACTGTCCAGTCTCCGGCGAAGTAGTCGAGACCAACGCAGCGCTCGTCGACAACCCGGAGCGGGTGAACGACGCTCCGTATGATGACGGCTGGATGCTGCGTGTGCGACTCAGCGACCCCGCTGAAACGGACGGTCTGCTCTCGGCCACGCAATACGAAGACTTCCTGGCTCAGAGCGCGTAATGAGCGCCGACGGTCCGCATCCGTATATCCCTAACACCGACGAGGACCGCGATCATCTACTCAGCACGATAGGAGTGGGCTCGATTGACGAACTCTTCGTTGATATCCCCGCCGAGTTCCGGATCAAAGGCCTGGGGCTTCCGAACGCGCTCTCGGAAATCGAGCTCACGCACGATCTCTCCAGCCTAGCCGATCGCAACACCGTCGCCGGAAACGCCTGTCCTGAGCCGCGCGGAAGGAGTGTTGCGTCCTTCCTTGGCGGCGGGGCCTACCGCCACTTCATACCGAGCACGGTTGGACACATCGTAAGCCGCAGCGAGTACTACACCGCCTACACGCCGTACCAGCCGGAGATCAGCCAGGGCACGCTGCAGACGATGTTCGAGCTGCAGAGCATGGTCTGCGAACTCACCGCGCTGGACGTGGCCAACGCCGGCATGTACGAAGGCGCCAGCGCGCTGGCCGAGGCCTCCCTGATGGCCTGCCGCGTGACGGGCCGGAGCCGGATCGCGGTGCACGCAAGCGTCAACCCGAACTGGCTGGCGGTGGTGCGCACATATGCATCAGGGCCAAGCATAGACGTGGATGTGCTAGAGGACGCCGCGCTGACCGGCGACCATGCCTGTCTGGCGGTTCAGCAGCCAGCCTTCCTGGGCAATTTGATCGACGTCTGGTCTCTCGAAGAGGCGGCGCACGCGGCTGGCGCGCTCTACATCGCGGCGGTTGACCCGATTTCGCTTGGGTTGCTCACGCCACCGGGTGAGTACGGCGCAGATATCGCCGTCGGGGAGGGTCAGAGCCTGGGCTGGCCCGTCAACTTCGGCGGGCCCTACCTGGGGCTCTTCGCCTGCCGCGAGCAGTACGTGCGGCAGATGCCGGGCCGCGTCGTCGGCCAGACCACCGATCTCGACAGCCGCACCGGGTACGTGTTGACGCTGCAGACCCGCGAACAACATATACGCCGCGAACGAGCTACGTCGAACATCTGCACGAGCCAGCAGCTCGTCGGCCTGGCGGCGACGGTGTACCTGGCGACGGTCGGCAAACACGGACTGCGCGAGATCGCCCAGCAGTGCTACGACAAGGCACACTACGCCGCGGCGTTGATCGACGGGCTCGACGGATACTCGGTCGAGGGGAACGAGCCGTTCTTCAAGGAGTTCGTGGTGCGCTGTCCTCGCCCGGTCGCCGAGGTCAACCACCGGCTACTCGAGCGCGGCATTATCGGCGGGCTGGACGTTTCCGAGCAGGTCCAGAACGGCATGCTCGTGTGCGTCACTGAGATGAACACGCGCGAGGAGATAGAGCGGCTGGCAGAGGCTCTTAAGGAGGCGGGGCGATGACGATGGCGCCGGAGAAGCCGCGCATCGATCCGACGACCGCAGACATCGGCGCCCGGCTCACGTTCGACCTGAGCCGCCCGGGCCGGCGCGGCGTCATCCTGCCGCCGGCGGACGTGCTGCCAGCGGAGCCGCTTCCGGCACGCTTCCTGCGCTCCGAGCTCAAGCTGCCCGAGATGGCGCAGAATGCCGTCATCCGCTACTTCCTCGGCTTGAGCCACCTCAATTACAGCGTCGACACCGGCTTCTACCCCCTCGGCTCGTGCACGATGAAGTACAACCCGAAGATAAACGAGGATATCGCCCGCATCCCGGGGTTCGCGCACGTTCACCCGCTGCAGCCGGCGGAGTCGATCCAGGGGGCGCTCGCAGTCCTTTACGAGCTACAAGGCGTGCTGGCCGAGATCACCGGCATGGACGCCGTGAGTCTGGCGCCCGCGGCCGGGGCGCAGGGAGAGCTGTGCGGGATCCTGATGGTCAAGGCCTATCTGGCGTCGCAGGGCAACGGCCACCGGCGGACAGTGCTGGTTCCCGACTCGGCGCACGGCACGAACCCGGCGACGGCGGCGATGGCGGGCTTCGAGGTCGTCACGGTGCCATCGGATGCGGACGGCAATACTGACCTGGCATTCCTCGAATCGGCTCTCGACGACGGTGTAGCAGCGATGATGCTCACGCTGCCTTCGACGCTGGGCTTGTTCGACCCGAACATCGCGCGCATCGCGGCGATGCTGCACGAGCACGGAGCGCTGCTCTACGGCGACGGCGCGAACCAGAACGCCTTCCTCGGCCGGGCCCGCTTCGGCGACATGGGCTTCGACGTCGTGCACCTCAATCTGCACAAGACTTTCTCGACGCCGCACGGCGGTGGCGGGCCGGGAGCAGGCCCCGTGTGTGTGAAAGCACATCTGGGGCCCTACCTGCCGGCGCCGGTGGTCAGTCGCGATGATGATTCGTACAAGCTCGCGACGCCAGAGCACAGCATCGGCAAGACGATGGCGTTTCACGGTAACTTCGGGGTGCTGCTGCGGGCTCTCACGTACATCAAGTCGCTCGGCGCCGAGGGGCTGCGGGCGATCAGCGAGAACGCTGTCGTCAACGCCAACTACGTGCTGGCCCGTCTTCGGGACACCTACCGCCTACCCTACGACCGCGCCTGCATGCACGAGGTGGTCTTCTCCGGGAGCAAGCAACGAGCAGAGAGAGGTGTGAAGACGCTGGACATCGCCAAGCGGCTGATCGATTACGGCTACCACCCGCCGACGATCTACTTCCCACTGATCGTCGACGAGGCGCTGATGATCGAGCCGACCGAGTCCGAGAGCCCCGAGGCCCTCGACGCCTTCTGCGACGCGATGCTCGCCATCGCCCGCGAGGCGGAGGACGAGCCGGAGCTGGTGAAGGGCGCGCCGTACACGGCCCCGCTCCGCCGCCTCGATGAGGCGACCGCGGCGCGCAAGCCCGTGCTGCGCTGGAACGCTAGTGGGACAGCATGAGCGACAATCTCTCCGAACTGAACCTCCCCCACCGCCTGCTGCTCGGGCCCGGGCCGTCGCTGGTGCACCCGCGGGTGTACCGGGCGATGACGCAGCCGGTGATCGGGATGTTCGACCCCGTTTTCATCCAGCTGCTCGATGACACTCAGCGACCGCTGCGCACGGTCTTCCGGACGGAAAACGACTTCACGATGGCGATCTCCGGCACCGGCACGGCGGGGATGGAGGCCGCCATCTACAACGTCGTCGAGCCCGGCGACACAGTCGTCGTCTGCCGCAACGGCTACTTCGGCATGCGCATGTCGGAGATGGTCGAGCGCTGCGGAGCGACGGTCGTGCCGGTGGAGGCGGGGTGGGGACGGATCATCGAGCCGGAACAGGTGGAGGCCGCGCTGAAGTCGGCCGGGCCGGTGAAGGTCGTGGCAATCGTCCACGGCGAGACGAGCACCGGCGTCCTGCAGCCCATCGCGGAGATCTCGCGGCTGGCGCACGAGCACGGCGCGTTGATCCTGGCCGACGCTGTGACCTCCCTATCGGGCTGCGAGTTGCTGATCGACGAGTGGGGGATCGACGTCTGCTACAGCGGGACGCAGAAGTGCCTCTCCGCGCCGCCGGGGATGGCGCCGATCACGGTGAGCGCGCAGGCGCTGGAGGTGATCGCCAACCGCGGCGAGCCCGTTCGTAGCTGGTATTTCGACATGACGATGCTCGGGCGCTACTGGGGTGGCGGCTCGACGACCCGCGCCTACCACCACACGCCCCCCATGACCATGCTCTACGCCCTGCGTGAGGGGCTGCGCATCGTGCTGGAGGAGGGGCTGGAGCCGCGGATCGAGCGGCACAAGCGCAACGCGCGGGCGTTCTGGGCGGGAATCGAGGCGATGGGACTGGCGCTGCACGTGGCGGAGGAGCACCGGTTGACGCCGCTGACGACCGTGCGCGTGCCGGAGGGTATCGACGAGATGGCGTTGCGCCAGGGGCTGCTGCTGGAGCACAACATCGAGATCGGGCGAGGCTTCGGCGCGCTTGAGGGGCAGGTGTGGCGCGTGGGGCTGATGGGCGTTGGGTCGTCGGCGGAGAACGTGCTGGCACTGCTGTTCGCACTGGAGGCGCAGCTGCTCAAGCAGGGGTTCGGGCTCGACCGGGGTGCCGGAGTGGCGGCGGCGGCGCGGTCGTTGAACGCGCATTAGAGGCGCCTCGGTAAACGTAGTCGCAGGTCTTTGGACCTGGCTCCCCGTGCTTTCGATTGCTTCCGGCGATTTACGTTGGATCTTTGATAGCTTCGCGGAAGAAGTTTTTTTCGCCCCTTTTACGAGTAGGTCCGCGGCGCTTCTACGATTGTTTCCTTTTCGTCGCGGGGGCGATTTCCGCGCCTGAACGCGAACGGGTTTTGCTGGTCTCATTTTAGCATTTTCAGCGCAGGATTCAGAGGGGGAGTTGGCACGGCTGCGCCCACGCCCCAGGGGACACTGGCGATAGGCTTCGTTCGCCCAGCGGCCCCGTTGGCAGGTCTAAAGACCTGCAGCTACGTTGAGTGGGCGTGCTACAATCTGGCGCTGGAAGGAGAAACGCTATGGCTACGAAGGAAGAGATTATCGCCGGGCTGGAACTGACCGTTGCGCAGGGGAAGCGCACGACCGCGCTATTCGCTGCGGGCGAGTGGGAGTGGAAGCGGGCCACCGGCTGGACGCCGAAGGAGGTCTACAGCCACCTCGCGGCCGTCGCCGGCATCGTCCCGCAGCTCGGCCAGGGCCTGCAGAGCGCCGCTGAGAACACTGACATGCTGGCGAGCATGGACGTCAACGCCATGAACGCACAGGCGGTTGCCGGCATGGAGTCGCTGACGCCGTCGCAGGTGATGGAGACGTTTGAGAGCAACTACCGCAAGCTGATCGAGTACATCAAGACGCTTCCGGACGACGTGCTCAACACGAAGCGCAGCCTTCTTTCAGACCCGATTCCGATCTCGGATATCCTGGCGAACGTGGTCACGCTGCACGGGCTGCACCACGTCTACGAGGCGAACAGCCGCTTCGATTCGCCGGTCTAGTTTCGGCAGCCGGCCCATGACGCGAAATCAGCCTAGGACAATCTGGGAGCCGCCCGCGGATCTTGAACCGGAGCGGTGCGAGGTGTGTGGCGGCGAAGGCCATCCGTTCGAGATCGAGATCTTTCATCGCGGATGTCGACTGAAGAACGCGTTCCCGAACGCCCACAAAGAGAAGGATGGCATGCTGTTCTTCGATCCCGCGAGAATGAAGGAGAACATCAAGACGCTCGCGGACCACCCAGAAAACACCTAATCAGACGGTGGACTCCCTCCCCGCCCTCCAGCGCGACGTCATCGCCTCGAGGGCATGTCCGCGGCTGGTGGAGTGGCGGGAGCGAGTGGCGCTGGAAAAACGTGCCGCGTACCGCGACTGGGAGTACTGGGGAAGGCCGGTGCCGAGTTTCGGCGACCCCCAGGCGCAACTCGTCGTCGTGGGGCTAGCGCCGGCGGCGCATGGCGGGAATCGTACTGGACGCGTATTCACCGGCGATTCTTCCGGCGACTGGTTGTACCGAGCACTGCACCGCGCGGGTTATGCCAACCAGCCGACCAGCCAACGTCGAGACGACGGGCTGATCTTGATCGGTGCTTACGTGACGGTGGTCGTGCACTGCGCTCCGCCCGGGAACAAGCCGACGCCCCAGGAGCGGGACAACTGTCTTCCCTACCTCGAACGCGAGTTGCGCCTGCTGCCGTGGCGGGCAATCGTGGCGCTGGGGGCGTTCGCGTACGGCGGGGTAGCGCGAGCGTTGGGCTTGCGCAACCGACCGGCGTTCGGGCATGGCGTGGAAGCGCCCCTGGTCGATGGGCGAACGGTCATCTGTTCGTACCACCCGAGCCAGCAAAACACGTTCACGCGCAGGTTGACGGAGGATATGTTCGACGCCGTGTTCGCTCGGGCGCGGGACCTGTGTGCCCATGAGCGCTGATCTCACCGGCAAGCGCGTCCTCGTGCTCGGCGCTGAGACGGAGGTTGGGCGCGCGGTCACAGCCGCCGTTGCCGAGGCGGGCGCAGATGTCGCGCTCGTAGCGGCTACGAGTGATGCGGAGGCGGCGTTCGCGGTGCAGCGGCTGGCGCGGAGGTTGTCAACGGGCGAGCGCAGGGTCATATCGCAGGCGATAGACGCCACGAACGAGACGGCGGTGCGGGTGATGATGCGGCAGGTGTCGAAGGCGGTTGGCGGCCTGGATGGAGTGGTATTGTGCCTTGATCTTGGCGATGGGACACCGAAGGCATTGGACGTCGCTTCCGCAAGCGCGAGCAAGGAGCTACAGAGGCGCGGAGACGGCGCTCTGGTCTGGGTGTGGCCCACGTGGATTCATGAGAGGAAGGATTTGGACTGGCCGTCGCTGTCGGGAAGGGAAGTTGGCGTCATCGTGACCCGAGCCGGCGAGTTGGAGCACGTTCCACGCGGAGTTGTCAGCGCCCTTGCCGACGCGCTGGCTACGGGATAAGCTTTGTCGCGCTGAACGAACCGCCGGTCTCGGAGCCTAAAGGCACCGGGCTACGTCTCGGTCGCACACGGAGACATTCGGAGATGCCCATGGATTACAGCACCATCCTCTACGAGACGGACGGCGGCAAGGCCCGCATCACGCTCAACCGGCCCGAGAAGCTGAACGCCATCTCCTGGCAGATGCAGGAAGAGTTGCGAGATGCGCTCCTGGCTGCCGACCGCGATCCGGCGGTGCACGTGGCGATCGTGCGCGGTGCCGGCCGGGCGTTCTCAGCGGGGTACGACATCTCGCCGCCGCCCGGTGAGCTGACGCACGCCGCCTCTGGCCACTCGATGGAGCGCGACGTCTGGCTGCTCGAGCGAGGCGCAAGAGATGCGCCTGCCGCTGTTCGACATGCACAAGCCGGTGATCGCGCAGGTGCACGGCTACTGCCTCGCCGGCGGGACGGACGTCGCGCTGCTCTGCGACATCGTGATTGCAGCCGACGACGCCCAGATCGGCTACCCGCCCGTGCGCGCGCTGGGTTCACCTGTGAACCACATGTGGACGTACCTCGCGGGCCCGCAGTGGGCGAAACGGATGCTGCTAACGGGGGACACGGTGTCAGGCAAGGAGGCGGAGCGCATCGGCCTGGTACTAAAGGCGGTGCCGCCGGAGGAGTTGGAGGCGGAGGTCGAGTCGCTGGCGGACAGGATAGCGTTGATCGACGTGGACCTCCTCGCGGCGAACAAGCGGATCGTCAACATGGCGATGGAGTTGATGGGCGCGCGCACGATGCAGCGGATGGCGGCGGAGCGAGACGCCATCGCGCGACAGGCGCCGGTGGTGCACGAGTTCTACGGCATGGCGAAGGAGAAGGGACTGAAGGCCGCGCTGGACTGGCGAGACGCGAAGTTCGGTGACGGCCGCGGGAACTCTGGGTAAAAAATCATGACCGTTCTCGAGAAACTGCGCCTCGACAGCCGGGTCGCGATCGTGACCGGCGCGGGGCGGGGGCTGGGGCGGGCCATGGCGCTGGCGCTGGCCGAGGCCGGCGCCGACCTCGTCGTGACCGCGCGGACGCAGGGGCAGATCGATGAGACGGCAGCCGTTGTGCGCGAGAAAGGCCGGCGCTGCCAGGCCGTTAGTTGCGACGTGACGGATTCGCAATCGGTAACGGCGATGGTCGATGCATCGCTGGCCGAGTACGGGCAGGTCGATATCCTCGTGAACAACGCCGGCGGGGCGACGGAGGGGTTTGGAAACGCGCTGGAGGCGATCGAGGACGGGCAGTGGCGGACAGGCATCGATACGAACCTGACGGGCGCGATGTACTGCAGCCGCGCGCTGATCCCGCACATGCTGGAGCGGGGTAGCGGCAAGATCATCAACGTCACCTCGGGGTTTGGACTGAGGGCAGGCCGCAACAACTTCATCTACACCTCGGCGAAGGCTGGCCTGATCAACTTCACGCGGTCGCTGTCGATGACTTACGCTCCGGCGATCCAGGCGAACCTGATCGCGCCGGGTCTGTTCCCGCACGGAGACTCGTGGATGGCGGAGTGGTGGAAGCATGGCAAGTTCGTCCCGATGGGGCGGCTCGGCGAGGACGAGGAGTTGGGGCCGCTTTGCGTCTTCCTCGCCTCCGAGTTAACAAGCTATATGAACGGTCAGATCATCGTTCTGGACGGAGGCGGGCTGGCGGGAGGCCAGGTGCCGACGGGGTTCGCGCCACTCGTACCGATGGAGGGGGAGTGATGCGCGACGTTGGTGCCCGTTCGCCCTACGAGAGCCTCAGGGCGAACGGAAAGGAGCGTCAGAACAAGGCAGCGTCCTCCTCCAGGTGGACCCGGGTGGTGCCGTGCCACGGGAACGTGGGCGTCAGTGAGGCAGTGGATGGCATTCAAGGCTGATTTGTCGCTCGCGGGCAAGACAGCGCTGGTCATCGGCGCTTCCAGCGCGCTCGGACGCGCTGCGGCGATCGCGCTGGCTGAGGCCGGCGCCGACGTGGCAGTGGCCACCACGCTCAACACGCAGAAGGAAGAAGTCATCGCCAACTCGTGCGCCAACGAGATCTGGGCGCTGAACCGCAAGGGGTTCGCGCATGGGCTGGATGCCGCTGACGAGGCAGACGTGGAAGCGCTGGTCGAGCGGGCAGGCAAGGAGTTGGGAAGGCTCGATATCCTCGTAAACGCCCACGACCTCCCGTACGCGCAGCCGATAAGCGCGATCGCCCCGGCGGAGTTCCGGAGGGTGCTGGACGTAAACCTGACAGGCGTATATCTAGCCTGCCGTGCGGCGGGCCAGCGCATGATGACGGCGGGCCACGGGCGGGTCATCAACATCGCTTCGGTCCTAGGAGAACGCGGGATGGCGAACGGCAGCGCCTACTGCGCCGCGCAGGCGGGGGTGCTGAACCTGACGCGGGCGCTGGCGCTGGAATGGGCGCGCACCGGTGTAACGGTGAACGCCATCGGCGCTGGATGGACGGAAGGCATGGGGATGCTAGCCGATGAGACCACGAGACAGCAACTGGAGCGCTATCTGCCCCACAAGCGGCTGGCTAAGCCCGAGGAGATCGCGGGTGCCGCGGTGTATCTGGCTTCGGACGCGGCGGACTACCTGACCGGCCAGGTCGTCTGGATCGAAGGCGGCGCGCTGAGCCACGTGTAGGGGTGTGTGTCGTTTGGTAACGCAGCAAGTACCTCTGGTCAAGCGCGCAGGAGTGCCTAAAAAACCGATTCGTTATAGTGATGCGTGCGATGGCTCATTGGATCTTCCAAGCGGTACCCGAAAAATGGCGCCTGCGTGAGGCGCTTGAGAATCAGAAAGACATTGACTGGCGGGTTACGAGGTATCAACACGAAATACGTACTGGCGATGACGTTTTTATTTGGCAATCCGGCCGCGACGCAGGCATTTACGCCGTGGCAGAGACCCTGGATGAACCGCATTGGATGTCTGGCTTCGACCAATACGACTCGCCTAGCGAGCGACCCCAGTTAAGCGAGCCACATCTGGGCGTCAGGCTGGCTGTGCGGCACTTCTTACTCGACACGCCCATCTCCAAACGGGCCGTCCGGCGAGACCCGGAGTTGCAAGACCTCAGCATCCTAAAGTTTACCAGGGGAACGCAATTTCGCGTTACCTCCCAAGAAGCCCAGAGACTGCAGTCATTAGGTGGACTGCTTGAGCCTGATTCAAGAGCGGCCATTGAGCGACTCGAGAAGTTCAACGAGGTCAACCAGCATAGATCTGCAAAGCAATTGCGACGCATCGTGAGTATCTTCGAACGCCCATCGGAGCCGAGGCAAGATCTAATCGACATAGTGGGCCACACCTGTCAGGTCTGCGGGGTGGCGGCGTTTCGGAAATCGGGTGGCGGCAGATACGTGGAAGCCCACCATATTGAGCAACTAGCGGACAGGACGCAGGGCAACCTCCGCACCGATAACGTATTGGTTGTATGCCCCACCTGCCACAAGAAACTCCACTTCGCGGCCGTTGAGGTCGTCGCCACAAAACGCAATATCAAGCTCACGATCAACGGAGACGAATTTGATGCTCCTCGCAATACGATTGAGCAGCTCAGGCTATTGAAGAAATGAGCAGCGAACGCGCACCGGAACAAGCAGACGCCGGGGCAGGCCTACTCGTGTACGGCCCAGTTCGGCGCGTTGCCCGTAATCCCATTCGCTTCAAGCGCCGCGATCTCATCCCCAGAGAGACCTAACAGCTCGCCGAACACGTAGCAGTTGTGCTCGGCGAAAGCCGGCGCGGGAAGCCGCACGTGCCCAGGCGTCTCGCTCATCCGCCAGTGCGTGGCCTCGATCTCCCATTCGCCGGCTACGCGGTGCATCTGCGGCTGGAAGAAGTCGCGCGCGCGCAGCTGCTCGTCCTGGAAGACGTCGGGTATCGCCTGGACAGGCGCTGCCGGCACGCCGGCCGATTGCAACGCGGTTGCGGCGTCCGCCTTCGAGCGGGTGCCCGTCCAGGCGGCAATGACCTCATCCAACGCCGCCTCGTTGCGATAGCGGCTGACGACGTCGGCGAAGCGGTCGTCGCCGGCCAGAGCGGGTTGACCGACAGCGTCGCACAGGGCGGCGAACTGGGCGTCGGTCTCGCAGGCGATGGTGATCCACTGGTCGTCGCCGGCGCAGGGGTAGCAGCCGTGCGGGGCCATCGAGGAGTGGCGGTTGCCGCGGCGGGCGGGCTCGTTGCCGGTCAGCGAGAAGGCGACGATGTATTCGCCGATAACGTTGATCAGGTTCTCGCGCTGGGCGACCTCTATGTGTTGGCCACGTCCGGTACGGCGGCGGTCCCAGAGGGCGAGCGCGACCGCTCCGGCGGCTGAGATGCCGGCCAGCGGATCGCCGTAGCTGATGCCGGTCTTGTGCGGTGGGCCGTCCGGGTAGCCGGTGAGGTGGGTGAGGCCGGCGAGCTGCTCCGCGTGGGTGCCGTAGGCGATGAAGTCGCGCTCGGGGCCGGAGAGACCCAGGGCAGGCATGGATACGGCGATGATCTGATCGTTGACGGCGGATAACACATCATAGGTGAGGTCGAGATTCGCCATCACCTCGGCCCGGAAGTTCTCGATGACAACGTCGGAGACGCCGACTAGCCGGAGGAAGAGATCACGGCCTCGCGGCTGGGCCAGGTCGAGCGCGCATCCGTACTTGTTGCGGTTGAGGCCGTTGAAGTAGGGCGACTTGTCCCAGATGCGATCGGTCGCCGGAGCCAGCCCGGTGAAGGTGCGGATCATGTCCCAGCTGTTGACCGCCTCGATCTTGATTACCTCGGCACCCATATCGGCGAGTAGTCTCGTCGCGTAGGGGCCCGCCCAGGCCATGGTCAGGTCGAGGACGCGGATGTCGTTTAGGGGAAAGCGGTACATCAGCCCAATCCGGGGTACGAGGCACGAGGTGCGAGGTACGAGGTGCGAAGTACGAGTGTCATGTGAGGGGTTTTTCGTAGTCGAAGACGCGGACTGGCCCCAGGAACCTTTCACCGGTGCGGACGAAACCGGCGCCTTCATAGAGGGCCTGGGCCGCGGTCTGGTCTGCCGTAGTGTCGAGGATGATTCGCGTGTAGCCTTGCTCGCGGCAGAAAGTTTCGGCCGTGTCGAGAAGTTGACGGGCGAGGCCACGGCGGCGCCAGGCGGCGGTGACGCGGGTGCGGCGCACCCGTCCCGTGCGCGCATCGATGCGCTGGATGGCGATCATGCCGATCGAGCCAGCGGCTGCCTCGGCGACCCAGAGGTGGGAGCCTGCCGTCAGATATACGCTCTCAATATTGCGGAGGTCATCCTCGTATTTGGGGTCTGGGTCAGGGTGTAGGAGCCTCGTCTCCCTGACGCCTTCGACGTGGAGCGCCCAGACCTGATCCTGGTCTCGCGGCTCGTAAGTGCGGATCGTGACGGCGTCTGTCATCAAACGACCCCCGCCGATCGCAGGCGCGCCAGGTCAGCGCCAGAAAGGCCCATCTCGTCGCAGTAGAGGTCCGCATTGTGCTCGCCCAGGAGCGGTGCGCGGCCGGCCTGCCAGGGCAGAGCCGAGGGGCGGAACGGCGGCCCGGGGTGGGTGTGCTCGCCGGCAATGGGGTGTTCGACTCGGTAGAAATAGTCGCGCTCGCGCAGGTGCTCCGACTCCAGCAGGTCGCCGAGGGAGTGCACGAAGGCCATCGGCACGCGGTCGGCGCCGGCTGCCCTGTACACCGCCTTCGCGTCCTGGCGGCCGGCCCACTCGTAGACGATCGCTTCGAGTTCGTCGTTGTTGCGCAGACGCGCGTAGTTGGTGCGGAAGCGCTCGTCGTCGATGAGCTCGGGTCGCCCGATCGCCCTCGCGAAGTGGGGCCAGTTGCGCGGCATGATGTGGAGGCCGAGGTGGCCCTCCTTCGCGGGAAAGACGCCGACGAGGGCTGAGAGGACGTTGCCGCGGCGGGAGATATCGCGCTTGTGATAGGCCTGCCAGGGAAGGTAGAGCTCGAGCGCGGAGGCCATGCACTCCTGAGCGGAGATATCGACGTGGTTGGGGACCTCGAGAGTGTCGGCGTTGTAGGAGGCAACCGCGGCGGCGGCGAAGGCCTGCAGTCCGGCCTGGTACTCGGCCTGGTAGCCGCCGTTGACTATCGGCTCGCGGTCGGGCTCGCCGGTGAGGTGCATCTGGCCACCGGAGGCGAACGACGTGAGGTTCGTCGCCTGCCAGCCGGCGCGCGGCCCCGTCTGGCCGTACGGCGTGATCGAGACGAGGACGATACGGCGCTTGATGGCGCAGAGGGCCTCGAAGCCGAGGCCGAGCGAGGCCAAGCGGCCAGGTGTGAAGGACTCGACGATGATGTTGGCCTCCTCGACCATGCGCTCGAAGAGGCGGCGGCCGCTGGTCGTGGCGATATCGAGGGTGACGCTGCGCTTGCCGGCGGCGAGGTAGAGCCAGAGGGCGCCGGTCTCGCGGTGCGGCTTGTCGGCTGCGAAGGGCCCGTGGCGCCGCAACTGGTGGCCGCCCGGCAGCTCGACGGCGATTACGTCTGCGCCGTAGCCGGCGAAGAGGTGGCTGCAGTAGGCGCCGGCGACCCCATCGGAGAGGTCGAGGACGCGGAGGTCGGCGAGGGAGGATGCGGCCATGGGTGCGGTCTATCGTACGGTGAGGGCTGAGGACAGGCAATCAAAGGAAAACGACGGGCAATCAAGGGGGATTTTCCGTAGGGAATTTGATTGGATGGATGAAATCGTGTTGGGTTTGATTGGGTGGCGAAAAAAGTTTGGCGTTTCTGGGGGCGCGCCGTGTGTGTAGTGGACGAATTACGCGCATTTCCGTTTGATAAGGCGACGTGTAAAGCCTTGCGCCAGGCAGGCAATCAAGTGGGGCGGAAAGGGGCCGGGAGAGCGCGGTCGGGGGCATGGTTTTAGTGTAGCGGAAGGATCCCGGAGGTCTAAGGGGTAGATGTCACAGGTACGAGGTACGAGGTACGAGGTGCGAGATGCGAGGTGCGAGATGCGAGGTGCGAGATGCGAGATGCGAGATGCGAGGTGCGTCGTGCGTCGTGCGGGGTACGAGGCGTAGTTCAGCGATGGGAGGCTGCTTGGAAGGCTGAAGCCATCCGCTACAGACGGATGTTGACGGAGGACGGCGCGCCGTCAGAAGGCGTGGCCCTGGCCGCCATCGACGACGATGGTGGCGCCGGTGACCCAGGAGGCGCGGGGGGAGCAGAGGAAAGCGATGACGTTGGCGACTTCTTCGGCGGTGCCGAAACGTCCCATGGGGATGTTCTCCTGGACGAAGCGGGCCATGCCTTCGGGGTCTTCCTGCTGGCGCTTCCACCAGCTGCCGCCGGGGTGGCTGATGGAGCCGGGGGCGACGGTGTTGACGCGGATGTTGTCGGGCGCGAGCTCGACGGCCATGGCCTTGGCGTGGCTGATGAGGGCGGCCTTCATGGCGTTATAGCCGTGGCGGCCGCCGGCCTCGCGCCCCCAGATGGAGGTGAGGTGGACGATCGCGCCGCCACCGGCGGATCGCATGTGCGGGACGACGAGGCGGGTCAGGCGGGCGGCGGGGAGGAAGAGGAGATCGAAGGACTGCTGCCAGACGGCGTCGTCGTCGCCGGGGGCGGCGAAGTGGATGGAGTTGACGAGGATGTCGAGGCGTCCGAAGCGGTCGACGGCGCACTGGACGAGGCGCTCGGCGTCAGCGGCGACGCTCAGGTCGCAGGCGAGGGTGCGGCACTGAGCGCCCGCAGCCTCGACGGCGGCAGCGGCCTCGCGCAGGGCCTCTTCATCGCGGGCGGCGAGGACGAGGCGGCAGCCCTCGGTGGCCAGGGCTACGGCGGCGGCGCGGCCGATGCCGCGTGAGCCGCCGGCGACAATGGCGACTTTGTCAGAGAGGGCGAGGTCCATGGGAGGCGTCAGTCATCAGGGATCAGACGTCAGTATGACGCCTGCGGCGGCTGACGGCGAACGCGAGGGCGGGGATTGCGGCGATGGCGGGCAGCGCGACGGCGAGTAACGCGGCGAGCGGTGGGGGTGGGGGAGGGAGATGGCGACAGGGTGGGTGAGGGGGACGGGGGTCGCACTGGATCGCCACAGCCCGGCGGGCACAGCGGTTCGACTTCGTAGGCACCAATGTCGCACGCGACGCCCTGGGGTCGAAAGGCACCACGCTGGTCTGTGGCGGGACATGCAGCGTTATCTCCGGCGTCGATGGCCGGGCTTCCGGCGAGCAACGCATGGGTCTGTGTCGGCCCGCCGTTGTCCGCGAGGGGGCCCAGGAGCGGATCGGTGTTGGGCCGATCGCCGGGTTCTGTGAAGCCGCAAGAGCCGTCGGAGTCGAGGTTGTGGCCCAGGGAGGTGATTCCAACGCCACTGCAGTCTGGACCTGCGTTCAGCGCAATGATCGTGTTGACCAGGGTTTTAAACTGCGGTAGATCTGCCGAATACATGCCAGCCCCGGCGGCCGCGTCGTTATTGGCTATTGTCGTGTTGACCAGCGTGATGACCGGCGAATTAACGCGAATGCCACCGCCGCTGAGCGCCGCACTGTTGCCACTTATGGTGCTGTTCGTCAATTCCAGAATTCCGGCAATATGCTCGATGCCGCCACCGCTAAAACGGGCCACATTTAGGCTTACCGTGGTCTGCGCGATTGCCATCTTGTACGCCGATTGATGAAAGATGCCCGCGCCCTGGCCAGCGGCGTTTCGGGTGACCGTACTCTCCGAGAGCGCAGCAGAGGCGTCAGCGTAATTGAAGATGCCGCCGCCCCTGCGGCTCGCGACGTTACCTGAGATAGAGCTCTGGGTTAGCGACAGTACGCCATTGTTGAAGATACCGCCTCCCCGGCTTGCGGAGTGATTATCACTTACCGTGAGTCCATCTCCGTTAATAGTGCCACTCACGTTTCTGATTCCGCCGCCACCACCTTCGTAGACGTTGGCGCTGACCTTGCTATCAGTGAGGGTTACCGTTCCGAAGTTGTTCAGTATGCCGCCCCCAGAATTTTCAGCAACTGTCGTGGTCGCCAATTCCAGTGTGCCACTATTCCAAACACCCGCGCCTTCAGGCGCTTCGTTTCGGGTCACTCTGCTCTTTGCGAGCAGCAGAACTCCCGAATTGCTGATCCCTCCTCCGCTACTGCCCGCTTGGTTTTCGGCGATTGTGGAATTACGCAGGGTGAGGTTCCCGTAGTTCTTGATCCCGCCACCGTGGTCGTCTGGGGCATTACCATTGCGGATCGTGATCAGGGAGACCTCAACTGTTGCCGTCTCCACGTAAAGCACTCGATCGAGTCCCCCTCCATCCACAATCGTTGCATCCGATCCTGCTCCGATTATGAGTAGGTCGTCCGTTACGTTGAAGTCGCCAGCACCTTCCCCGTTCCCCGCTATCGTCAACCCATACGTCCCCGCCGGCAGCGTAATCTCATCTGCCCCCGCCAACGCGTTCGTCTCCATGACCGCCGCCCTCAGTGTGCAGGCACCGTCGACGTCGGCGCAGAGGCCGTCGCCGGGGTTGGCGTCGACGGCGTCGTGGGTGGCGTCGACGGTGAAGGAGGCGCCGAGGGCGGGCGTGGGGGAGGCGAGGGCGAGGAGGCAGACGGCGAGTACGGCGGCGAAGACCGCCCAGCGGGGGAGTAGCTTGTTGGCGCGCACGACACCTCCTACCCGGGCTTGTGCGGCAACGATAGCACGAGAAAGTCGGGTCGTCAACGGCCGGGTGCTAGAGCGCTCGATGGTGACCGGGCTGAGCGCATCCGCTTCAGTCAAAGCTCGTTGACTCACCACCACGCCCCGAGATCCCTTCGCGGGCAGACTTGACCCGCGAGCGATGGATGTCCGCGCTCAGGATGACAGGGCGGTGGCTCGGTTCAGCGCTAGGACGGCGGCGGTTGCCGCCTGCGCCGGACGAAATCGGCGAGGAGGACGAGCGCGAGGAGAGCGATGGCGGGAATCGCCAGGAACGGCCAGATAGCGCGCCCGTCGGCGCTGGGTTCGGCGCGGGATTCGCTGGGTGAATTGTCGCCCGGGTCGTCGACGCGGGCCACACGTCGATCATCCGCCGGCGAGGGCTTGGGCGAGTGGGACGGCGACGGCTTGACGATGGCTGATGGCTCGGGAGCCGGTGTCGGCCTCGGCGTCTCCGCCGGTGGCGGAGTCGACGCCGGCGTTGGTGCGGGCGTCGGGGCCACCGTAGGCGCCGGCTTAGGCGTGCCCGGCGCGGGCTCCTGGCCGTCCTCGGTGATGACGGGCTGGCCCGTGTTCACGACCTCGAAGGCGTCGCCCGTGATCTGCTTGAGATCACCGAGGGCGTCGTCGTCCCAGCGCGAGTCGGGAGCGCCCGAGATGTACCAGTCGCTGCCGTTGTCGGCGACGAACATGCCGTAGCGCTTGAGGGCGGTGCAGATGACCTTCACCTCGGCGCTGAAGGCGGTGCAGCTGTACGAGGCCTTCATCCGCAGGCGGAGGCCCATGGGCGGGACGTCGGCGGAGGTCAGGCTGGAGGCGAAGTGGGTGGCGGGGTGGATGAAGGCGCGGCGGGTCTGGGCGACGGTGAAGCGCAGGGCGTGCTTGATCGCGCCCTGCTGGACGACCTCTTCGTAGCGGGCCAGTCCGGCGAAAATGGGGAGGCCGGCGGCGTCGGCGGAGGTCCAGAAGTCGGGCCGCAGGGCGTTCGACTTGAGGTTCCAGACTGCGCCGGAGCCGGCGGTCCACGACTGGCCGCCGTTGACAGGGTGGGCATCGAACATCTCGTAGAGGCGGCAGTTGGTGTCGTCGATGACAAGGACGTGGCGGTCGCCGTCGCTGCCCGCGCCGCCCTCGATGGGGGCGTTCGGCGGGATGGGGTAGGGGCCGGGGTCGCTCTCGTCGGCGTAGTCGAAGGAGACGGGGACTTTGGGCTGGCTGCCGGAGACGATGGCGTAGGGGATGCCGATGGGCGCGCCCTCCCAGACGGTGCCGAAGTCGGGATGGAGGTGGCCGGAGCGGCCGATCTGGTTGACGAACTGGTTGGACTGCGGGTGGACGGGGTACTTCGAGACGTCGGTGTTCCAGGGGTTGCCGGCCGGGAATACGGCGCAGTTGGGGTCGCCGGCGGCGAGGGCGGGAAAGGTCGGGGCGGAGGCGAGGAGGACGGCGGCGAGGAGGGCGACGGCGAGGGGAAGTCGGACATCGGCGATCGGAAAACGGAGGCGGGAGAGGGGGTTGAGAGCGCTGAGGGGTGTCCGCATCGTGTGGCCGTCCAAGAAAAGACGGCGGGGGAGGGGGCGGCGTTACGGGGAGAGCGGACGCTGAGGTGCTAGGGCGAGTGGCGACGGCGCCAGTAGTAGTACCCGCCGCCGGCGATGCCGCCCGTCGCGCCGACGCCAACGAGGGCGAGGAGGCCGATTGCAACGCCCGAGGGACCGCTCCCCTCGGGCGTGGGCGTGGGTGATGGTGCGGGAGATGCAGTCGGGCTGGCGGTGGGAGACGCAGAGGGAGACGGACTGGCGGATGGCGAAGGCGTTGGTTTGGGGGAGGCGGTGGGTGAGGGGGTTGGAGCGGGGGTGCAGACTCCCGTAATGACGCATTCGGGCGGCAACACCGTGACGATCATTGGCGGCTGGGGTCCGCACTTGCTGTCGACGACGATCGTGGCGCCCTGAAGCGAGTCAACTGGGATGAATTCGTCGTAACGCTCGTCGAGAACGGCAGGGTACTCCACGCCCAACTCGAATCGAGGGACGACGACGGAAGTGCCGGGTGCTTTCGTCCGGAAAGTGATGCGCGAGAGAACGCCCGGCCCACTCTCCATGTTGGCGAAGGTGGTGGTATCCGATGCGGTGTCGAGATTCGAGACGACGAACTTGCCGTCCCTGTCCGGTAGAGTGTCCGTCAGTCCCTCAAACGGTGTGTGCTCGCCCACCGCGGCGAGAAGCAGTTGGTTGTTCACCCTGATAACCTCGATCACCCTCGGATCGTATCCCACGGAGATCTGGAATGAAGCGAGGTGCCGGTCACGAGGGATCTCGTCGACGATCATGTCAACAGTGACTTCGGCGCCTTTGCTGGCGGCCGCGCAGCGCTCGATGATGTTGAATGCCGTAGCTGTGTTGCCTCGCGGATCAGCGTCGATAGCAATCAGTTTGATAGTGCTCGTCGAGTGGCTAGCGCTGACTACACTGAGCGTCGAAATGACGGCTGAAAGGAGCAGTAAAACGATTGACGCCCGCATCGAACCCTACAGCGCTTCCGGCGGCCGCAGCGGCGCTGGCCGCTCGCCTTTGGCGTAGCGGGCGAGCCAGTCGGCCATGCTGGGGTCGGCGAAGGAGGCGCGGTGGGCTTCGAGCTCGAAGGTTAGGCCTTCGGGCAGGGGCAGCGCCGGGCCCTCTATGGCGGCGCGGCGGTCGTTGCACATGGCGGTCTGAGGGTAGGTGGAGAGGGCGGCGGCGATCTCGAGGGCGCGCTCCAGGGCCTGGCCTTCGGGGACGACCTCCTGGACGAGGCCCATGCGCTGGGCGTGAGGGGCGTCGATGAGGACGCCCGTCTCGATGAGGTACAGCGCGTTGCCGAGGCCGACGATGCGCGGCAGGCGCTGGGTGCCGCCGTCGATGAGGGGGACGCCCCAGCGGCGGTTGAGCACGCCGAACTGGGCGTTGGCGGAGGCGATGCGGAAGTCGCACCAGCAGGCGAGCTCGAGCCCACCGGCGGTGCAGTAGCCGTTGACGGCGGCGATCGTCGGCTTCTGGACGTCGGTGATGCGCGAGATGCCCATGGGGCCGGACTCGCGGGCGCCGGGGCGGGCGCCGAGGCTCTGGGTGTTCTTGAGGTCGGCGCCGGAGCAGAAGGCCTGTGCGTCTCCAGAGCCCGTGGGCGGGCTGGCCCCCGTCAGGATGAGAACATCGAGAGAGTCGTCCGCGCGGAAGGTCTCGACGGCTTCGAAGAGGCCCTGGGCGGTCTCGCCGTCGACGCAGTTGCGGACCTCGGGGCGGTTGATGCTGACGACGAAGGTGCGGTCGCGGCGCTCGGTGAGGGTCTTAGGCATGGCGGGGTCGATTATAGTGCACGGAAGGCACGGAAGGGGTTGGTAGGCAGGTCTAAAGACGCTGCAGCTACGACGCGAAGTTGACAGTTGAGAGTTGAGGGCTGAGAGTGTGGCGTGTGACAGGTACAGCAGCGACCAAGGTCTGGGCACGGAGGTAAGGAAATGGCAGTTGGCGATGTGACCGAGATCCCCCGAACGGGTGAGAAGCTTACGTTCTTGAGGCGACCGGGCGACACCCAGGGAGAGGTGCTCGAGATGGAGTTCTTCGTGCGCGAGTTTGCGCTTGTCGCGGCGCGGGCGCATATCCACACGAAGAGCGAGGAACGACTGGAAGTGATCGCGGGGACCGCGCGGGTGCGCATCGGCGAGGAGGAACAGATCGTGGGGCCCGGCGAGCCGGTGGTGATTCCAGCGGGCACCGTGCACGCCATTCATGGAGAGCCAGGGCAGTACCTGCACTTTCGCCTGCAGATGCGGCCCCCGATGAAAACCGAAACGATGTTCGAGACGGTTATCGCCCTCCACCGCGATGGCAAGAACTTCAGGGGCCTGCTGCAGAGCGCAGTGCTGGCAAAGGAGCACGATACATATCTGGCGCGGTTGCCAGTCTGGCTGCAGAAGCCGATTATCACCGTGTTAGCAACGGTGGGGAGGCTGATGGGGCGCCGGGCGCGGTACGAGGAGTACAGCGGGCCGGAGTAGGAACTAGGGCTGGAGGAGGAAGACTCGAACCAGGGAAACTGTCCCCGAGCCCATCCGCCAGATCCTTCGCGGGTAGCGTTGATTCGCGAAGATGGTCGGTGGCGCTCAGGATGACAATTGGGGCTAGAGCCAACCGCTACGCGTAGTGCGCTCCAGCCACTGCTGCCAGGTGAGATTGCCTTCGGCGTGTTCGGGGGTGCAGTTGTAGGCGTTGCGGAAGGCGGCGGCGGTCTTGCCCGTGAGAGGCAGCGGCAGGACGAGGGCTCGTTTGCGGCGAGCCTTGAGCCAGGCAGCGGCGAGGTCGCCGAAGGTCCGGACTTCAGGGCCGCCGAGGTCCGGCAGGCGGCCGCGGTCACCGGCGACGGCGTGCTGGACCATACGCTCGGCGACTTCGGCGGCGTCGATGGGCTGGAACTTGAGTGACTTCGGCAGGACGGCAACGGGCAGACGGATGAGCATGCGCAGGAAGCCGTCGATGAGCGTGTGGAATTGCGTGGCGCGGAGGGTGGCCCAGGGGAGGCCGGACCCTTCGATGAGCTGCTCGGCAGCGACTTTGGCCTTGTAGTAGCCGAGGGGGATGCGGTCGATGCCGACGATGGAGATGTAGAGGACGCTCGGTGATCCCGATGCTTTCGCTGCGTTGAGGAGCGCCTCGGTGCCGGCGACATCGACCTTCGGGTTCTGCTGAGCGCCGGTGGCGGAGTGGACGATGAGGTCGACTCCGGCGACGGCTTCGGCGAGGCCCACGCCGGTCATGAGGTCGGCCTGGGCCCATTCGTGAGGCGCGCCGTCGGGGGCGGGACGGCGGCTCATGATGCGGACGTCGTAGCCGGCATCGGCGAAGCGGGGGGCGAGCTCACGACCGAGGACGCCGGTACCGCCGGTGATGAGAACGATAGGCATGATCAGCGGAACGCCGGAATGATCTCGGCGGAGAAGCGGAGGAGGGATTGGCGGTGGAGGCGGGGGAACTGGCCGACGTAGAGCTCCTGGACGCCGGCGGCGGCGAAGGCGGCGACGGACTCGCTGATCTGCTCGACGCCGCCGAGAAGGACGGAGCCGCGCGCCTCGTCTTCGTCGACGTCCCTGAAGGCCTTGAAGCCCTGGACGACGCGCTCCTGGAAGGCGGGGTCCTCGTTCAGGAAGAGGAGGGCCTGGGCGGTGACGGTGATCTCCGCCGGGTCGCGGCCGGCCTCGTCGCAGTGGCGGCGAAGGACCTCGACCTTGTGGCGAATCGTGTCGGGCGAGCCGCTGATGTTGCACATATCGGCGTATCTGGCGACCGTGCGCAGCGTGCGTTTCTCGCCGCCGCCGCCGATGAGGAGCGGCGGGTGGGGCGTTTGGATGTTCGGGGGGTTAACGAAAGGCCGGTCGAGCGTGTAAAAGCGACCGCCGAATTCGGGGCGGTCCTGGGTCCAGAGCAGCTTAATGACCTGCGCCGCCTCCTCGAGCCTTTCGAGTCGCTCGCGGGTCGTGTAGAAGGGGAGCCCGAAGGTCCGGTGCTCGAATTCGTGCCAGGCCGCACCGAGACCGAGGATGAGCCGCCCGCCCGAGATGTGGTCGACGGTCGTCGCCATCTTGGCAAGGACCGATGGGTTGCGGTACGTGTTGCCCGTGACGAGGATGCCGATGCGGGCTCGCGACGTGGCCTGGGCAAGCGCGGCGAGGGCGGTCCAGCCCTCGAAGTGCGGGCCATCAGCCCCGGCGGCCTCTGTACCCATGCCAGGCACGAAGTGGTCGACGAGCCAGATGTTGTCGTAGTTGGAGGCGCTGTCGATCTCCTGCCAGAGCGCGAGAAGGTCAGGCCAGGTGGTGTTGCCCTGGCCCGTCACGACACCAAAGCGGAGGGCGGTCATTCGGCGGTTTGCCGTTCATCGCCGTGGAGGAATTCCGGGCTGAGGTCCGCTCCATTCGGCCAAACCACGGTGCCCAGCTCGGTGTCGACTGACGCCTTGGCGAACAAGGATGGATCGCGCAGGGGCTCGAACATCTCGCCGAAGAGCAGCGGTTCTACGTCGACGCGGCGCTGGGAACCATCAGCGAACGTTACCTCGAGAACGTAAGGCGCTGTGGCGCTAACCTCCGTGACGATAGACTCTCGGTGCTTGCTCCGAATCATGGCAGCGGCTCGATTCGCTTGAGCGGAGCGTGATCTCTCGCCTTGCTCCAATTATCGCTCAGTTCGTCCTGGTGCGCCGCCGCCCACTCGCGAACAAGTGCCATCGCCCTTCTGGGCAGCTCGCCCTGTATCGCTTCCATGGTTTCTATCGTAATCGAAGCACGAAATTCGGCATAGATCGCGTGGAAATGCGGTGGCTCGTGGTCATTGTAGAACATTGCGATCACGATGCCGTAGAACTCGCAGATTCTCGGCACCCGTTGTCACCTTTGGGTCCCTGGGCTAGCCCCAGCGCCGCTAGAGTAGGGCCAGGTCGTGTTCCCCTGGCCCACCGTGATACCGAAGCGGAGGGTGGTCATGGCGACTCTCCTTTTGTGCACTCGATCATGTACCAGCCACCACCATGGAACCAGCTAAGGCGTACGTCGCGCGCATGGCTCGGCAGCAGATCGGTGGGTGGATGTTGCCGGTACTCCGGCTGGAAGTTCAGGAGCAGCCGGTTGGGCAGGGAGAGCTTGCCGTCGGCGGGGACGCCCGCGTCACACACGACAACCTTCTTCCCCGATTGCGTGACCCTCAGCATTTCCGCGAGTGCTTGAGGCTTATCGCCGAATTCGGCGAGCCCTCCGTGATGAAGGACGGCATCGAAGGCATTGTCCGCAAACGGAAGGTGGGCGGCTTCGCCGACCACGAGATCGGCCGTGAACCCGTGATCGTTCAGCTTGCGACGACAGGACCGCAGCATGTTGGGCGCGATATCCAGCCCCACCAGGTGGCCGGACGGACCAGTACGTTCGGTGATGAGGGGGAGGTTGGTGCCGGTACCAACGCTGACCTCGAGGACTCTGGCACCCTGCCTGAGTTCGAGGCGCTCAACGGCCTTCCGCCGCTCTTTCATGCCGGAGATACCACGCACGAGGGAGGAGAGGCGGTTGGCCCAATCATAGAGACGAGCGCGGCGCTGGTAGTGCGCCTGCGAGCGCGTCTCCTTCTCGTACATTGTGTCGGGCGCTAGCCGCGGGGGAGGCCGAGGCCGCGGATGGCGGCGACGCCACGCATGACTTCGCTGGTGCCTCCGGCGATCGTTTCGGCGACGGACATCTGGTAGTAGCGCTCCATGCGGCCCTTCAGGTGCGCGTTCTTGCTCTTGGGGTGGAGCTGGCCGTAGAGGCCGAGGAGTTCCATACCGGTGCGGGCGAGGCGCTGGCCGAGCTCCGAAGAGTACATCTTGGCGATGGTGGCCTCGTAGTTGGGGATCTTGCCGGCCTGCTGGAGCGAGGCGACGCGGTAAGAGAGGAACTGAGCGACGTCGATCTCAATGCCCACGTCCGCGAGGCGGTGGCGTATCTCCGGCCGGGCGGCGACGAAGGAGGTGTTCTGGCGGCCGAACTGGACGAGCTCTTCGAGCAGGCGGCGGGCGCGCGCCGAGCCGGCGATCGATGAGCGCTCGAAGTCGAGGGCGACGGCGAGCTGGTACCAGCCCTGGTTCTCGGTGCCGACGAGGTAATTGGCCGGGATGCGCACGTCCTCGAAGAAGACCTCATTGAAGCCGCGCATTCCCGCCATGTTGATGAGGGGGCGGATGGTGATGCCGGGCGCATCCATGGGGACGAGGAACATGCTGAGGCCCTTGTGCTTCGGGGCCTCGAAGTCAGTGCGGGCGGCGAGCCAACCCCAGTTGGAGCGATGCGCGCCGGAGGTCCAGATCTTCTGGCCGTTAAGGACCCATTCGTCGCCGTCGCGGATCGCTTTCGTCTGGAGGGAGGCGAGGTCGGAGCCGGAGCCGGGCTCGGAGTAGAGCGTGCACCAGGTGTCCTCGAGGTTCGTGATGCGGGGGAGGAATTGCTCCTTCTGCTCGGGGGTGCCGTAGATCATGAGGGACGGGCCGACCCAGGCGACGCCCATATTGAAGCCCGTGGGCGCGCCGGTGTAGGCCATCTCCTCGTTATAGATCATCTGCTGCATGACGGTGGCCTTCATGCCGCCGTATTCCTTCGGCCAGGGCAGGGCGATCCAGCCGCGATCGGCGATCTTCTTGTTGAACTGCTTGGCGAAATCACCGTGGGCGACGAGGCCCATGTCGCTCTCGTTGTCGAACTGCTCGTCCCAGGCAGGCGGCAGCTCTTGCTTCAGGAACTCCTGAACTTCGGTGCGGAAGTTTTCTTCTTCGTCTGTGAAGCGAAAGTCCATGGGATGTCTCCTTATGTTTTCTACCCCGTCCCGGAAAGGCGGACTGGGGGACACCCCCCAGACCCCCGGCCTTGCGGCGCAGCGAAAGTCCGTGGGTGTATCCTCTATCCTCGCGGGTGCGGAGCCGCTTATTCTGCACCGCATATCTTGCGCTTTCGGGGTGTGTTACGCAAACCGGGCGTTGAGGGCGCAGCACTCAGGCGGTCAGGCGGCGCAGTCGTGCGATTGGTGAATGGGATGCCAATTGATGTGTACATTCAGGGCGTGTGCGCCCCTACGTGGATAACTTGCCGTCGACGACTCGCTGGGCAACATCCTTGAAGAGCGTGTAGTCCTGGGCGCCGACGACGGCGAACTTCTCGTTGAAGATGACGGTGGGGACGCCGGTGATGCCAGCGGCGCGGGTCCAGGCGATCTGTTCCTCGACGCGGGCGGTGTAGTGGCCGTCTTCTAGCGCGGCGCGGAGGTCACCGGTGTCGATGCCGGAGTCGGTGGCGATGCGGCAGAGGACGGCGATGTCACCGATGTTCTCCTCGCGTTCCCAATAGGCCTGGAAGACGCCGCGATGGAAGTCGAGAAGTTGGCTTGAGTCGCGGGCGAATTCGGTCGCTTCGTGGGCTTTGCGGGTGTTGGGGATGAGCGGCGGGCGCTTCATGTCGATGCCGGCGTCGCGGGCGGTCTGAATGAGGTTGTCGACGTATCCCGGCGGGTAGACGCGGCCGGCGTAGACCTTCTTTGAGCGAGTCCCGCGGGAGGGATGCCGGGCTTGAGGTCGAAGGCGCAAACGTCGAACTCGATGCCGAATTCGGTCATGAGACGTTCGACCCGCACCAGGCCGATAGCGCACCAGGGTCAGATGTAGTCGGAGATCAGACGCAAGCGGAGGGGCGGTGCGACAGCGTCCGGCGTTGACGCACCGGCGTGGCGCTCAACGTCTTCGTCGCCGTCGTAGCCGACGACCCAGGATTCCATGGGGTCAGTATAGCTCGCTGTGGTCAGCGGCACAGCAGTTTCCTGAGGGCGTCCTCGAGTTGCCGCGCGTGATCGGGGACGCCGGCGTCGCTCGTCCGCCAGCCAACGTGACCGTCCGGACGGACGAGCACCGCCCCATCAACGCTAACTCCGTATTTGCCGGTCCAGTCGCCGTCTACGTCCACGTAGTCGCCCTTGCCGCCTACGGCATGCGCGCGGACATCGACAGCAATCCGTTTCCCCGCGACGCCGGCGCCCTCAACCCAGCCCTCGCCCTGCGGACCGGCCAGCAGGGTAAAACCCCGGCCAAAGAGATCGAGAGTGGTAACTCGCTCGCCGTCGCGTTCGAGCCAGACGTGGGGAGCGCGATGGCCGGGACGGCCGCAAGGTGCGTAGGTGATGACTTCGTCCTCAACTACGGGGGCATCTGTACCGTCCGGGACGACCGCAGCGGAGTCGTAATGGAAGCCAAGCTCCATGCCGAGGAAGTTGCCGTAGCGGCGCGATGCGCCAACCGCTTCTTCCGGCGCATCCGCCTTCGCCCGGCCGCTCAGTGCGGCGGCGTTGATCCGCTGCACCATCGCCGCGTTTTCCAGCGAACGGTCTGCGTTGAAGCGGGCCACAGGACGGCGCTCTGTCTCGTAGGTATCGATCAGGGGGCTCGCGGCTGCCCCCGATCGCACCAGAGCCAACTTCCAGGCGAGGTTGTGCACGTCCTGGATACCGGTGTTCGCGCCGAAGCCGCCGGTGGGGGGCAACTGGTGCGCGGCGTCACCGGCCAGGATTACGCGGCTCCGCACCATCTCCCCTGCCACCGTGGCATTCATTGTCCAGCTGACGATCGAGAGGACCTCCGGGTCCGGCGTCTGGTCGCCGACCGCTGTACGGATCCACTCGATGCACTTCTCCGGTGTGTAAGCCTCGAAGGCGGTGGGCGTCCCGTCATAGGCAATCTGGCACAGCCAGCAGCCGCGAGCGTCGAGCGGTTGGAAGGCACCTTGAGCCTCAGGATTGGCGATGAAATAGATTGTCGCCGGCCGATCGGCCACCCACGGATCGAGGTCGGCGCGGAAGTAGACGTTGACGAAATGGCCGATGCGCTGGGGTCCATCCATCTCGATGCCAAGCTGGCTCCGCACGGGACTCCCAGCGCCGTCTGCGGCGATTAGATACTCTGCCTCGACCTCATACGATCGCCCGGCCGACCTTTCCGTGACTGCGACCACCACTCGATCATCGTCCGCCCTCGTGCCAGCCGAGATTTCCCCGGCCTCGTGACCGAAGCGAACCTCGGCGAGGCCGGTGGCCACCACACCACGACGAAGAATCGGCTCAAAGACGTCTTGCGAGGATAGGACCGGAAACTCGGGGCTCACGCTTCGAGTGGGGCCGGAGAAGCCACCGGTGCGCATGCGGCCGAGCTCCTCACCCGCAAGCGTCCTGGCGTAGATGATCTGACTGGTCCAATCAGGCGGCAGGTTGACCGCTCGCAGCTCCTCATGGACCGCGCTACCCCAGCCACGAGCGATCTCCATGGTGCGGGTGTTGAGAAGCCGAGCCTTGGGATGCCAGGTCGTCGATTCATGGCGTTCCAGGACGAGTGAATGGACCCCGTATCGAGCAAGCTCTAGCGCGGCGGCAAGGCCCACCGGTCCTCCGCCGACGATGATGACAGGTATCGTTTCCATCGGATAGACTCCTCTCTGTCGTCCCTACCCTTTGGCGCCGAGCTTGCGACCGCCGAGGGCGTGAAGGTGGAGGTGGAACTCGGTTTGGCCGGCGTCTTCGCCGACGTTGGTGGCGATGCGATAGCCAGTATCGGCGACGCCAAGCTGCCTGGCGACGCTGGCGATGGCCACGAAGAGGCGGGCGACGATGGGGCCGTGCTCGTCCTGGACGTGGCCGGCGGAGGGGATATGCTCGCGGGAGATAGCGAGGAAATGGACGGGGGCCTGGCGCCAGGGATAGCTCTCGGGGATGTCGAAGACGACGACGAGGTCGTCTTCGTAGAGGCGTTCGCTGGCAACTTCGCCGGAGGCGATGCGGCAGAGGAGGCAGGGAAGCGCTGCGGTCACGCGGCTGGAAGCGGGCCGAAGAAGCCGGTGATGCTCTGGATGCGGCCGTCCTCGGCGATCTGACCAATATCGATGCCCTCCATGCGGGTGGCGCCATCGGGGCCGGCCATCTTCCAGCCGAAGCGCAGGCGGCCGTGGTGCTCGTCAATGCCGCTGGTGACCGTGATCTTTGCGCCGGGCATCTGGTTCTGGAAGCCGGTGATCAGCTCCACGAGGGCATCGCGGCCGGGGGCGTCGGACATCGGGTCGGTGTAGCGGCCGTCGTCGGTCCAGGCCTTGTCAAGGAGGGCGCGGCGCTTGCTCTCATCAGTTTCGTTCCAGGCGGCCATGTAGGCCTGGACGGCGTCGTTTGTGGTGGGCATTGCGAACCTCCTCTGCGAGGCTGAATGCCTCGCCTACGTTATTGGGGTTGGGCCATGATAGCACGATTTGGCAGGCTGCGCGGCTCTCGCTATACTACGTGCGCCAGAACGTTCGTTGCCCAGCAGAAGGAGGAGTCTGATGCCCCACTATCTGATACAGGCTGCTTACACGCCGGATGCGGCCGCGGCCATGGTGAAGAACCCGCAGGACCGCATCGCGGCGATCACACCGGCCGTCGAGAAGCTCGGCGGGAAGGTCGTGGGCGGCTGGCACGCCTTCGGCGAATATGACGCGATCGCCGTGCTGGATATGCCGGACAACGTGAGCGCGGCGGCCTTCTCGCTGGCGGCATCGGCGGGAGGGGCGGTCAAGGCGCTCAAGACAACGCCCCTGATTACGACTGCTGAGATGATGGAGGCTCAGCGCAAGGCGTCCGGCGCCGGCTACCGGCCGCCCAGCTAGCCGCCGATAGTGACGGAGGTTCAAGCGCCCCTAGCCGGCAAAGTCGCCATAGTCACCGGCGCCGGACGCCAGCGCGGCATCGGGCGGCACATCGCTCTGGCCCTGGCCCGCCACGGAGCGGACGTTGTTGTGACCGGATCCGGCCGCAAGCCCGAGGCGATGCCGGCGGACGAACGCGAGGCCGGCTGGAAGGATGCCGAGTCGGTGGCGGAGGAGGCGCGGGCGCTGGGGCGGCGGGCGATCCCGATGGTCGTCGACGTGACCAAAGCGGACGAGGTGAAGCGGCTGGTCGATGTCACGAAGTACCAGATGGGCCGCATCGACATCCTCGTGAACAACGCGGCGGCGGGTCGCGGGAGTGACCGGGTCCCGCTCGTCGACCTGGAGGAGAGCGAGTGGCGGCGGGTGCTGGAGGTGAACCTGAACGGGACCTTCCTGGTCACGAAGGCGGTAGGCAAGGCACTGATCGAGCAGGGAGAGGGCGGCCGGATCGTGAACATCGGCTCGATCGCGGGGCGGCTGGGGATGCCGAGCTTCGGCGCGTACGCGGTGACGAAGGCCGGGCTGGTGCTGTTCACGCAGGTGCTGGCGGCCGAGTTGGCGCAGCACAAGATCAACGTGAACTGCGTCTGCCCTGGGCTGACGGACACCTACCGGATGGAGGACATCACGCGCCCGGGCCCGATCCACGACGCGGTGATGCGGACGATACCCCTGGGGCGCGCGGGCGAGCCCGAGGAGGTGGGCGAGCTGGTAGCGTTCCTGTGCGGGCCGGGTGGGTCGTACGTGCACGGACAGACGATCAACATTGACGGCGGGCGGGTGATGATGTGAGGTGAGCCCGCGAGACGCGGCCTCGCCGGCCCGTAGACGGTATCGCTGCGCCGACGGTGTGTACGTCAGCATAGCCTGCGAGGACGAGGCGCAATGGCGGGCGCTGGCGCGCTGCGTGGGGCGGCCGGAACTGGCATACGCGGGCGACTGGGAGGCAGCCCGGACGGCGGTGCCGCGCGGGCGGCTGGGGCGGCTGCTGGAGTCGCTGTTCGCTGAGGACGCGTCGGAGGTGTGGGTGCGGCGGCTGGAGGGGAACGGCGTGCCGTGCGGAAGATTGACTTAGTCCGTGGACTTAGTCTACTATCAAACCGTGGCACAGATAAATATTCACGAAGCGAAGACTAACCTCTCGAAACTGCTGGAGCGGGTCCAGGCGGGGGAAACGATAATTATCGCCAAAGCTGGAAAGCCGGTGGCGGAGTTGGGGCCGCTCGCTCAAAGCCCGAAGCCGCGCGTTAGCGGCCGGGACAAGGGTGAGGCCTGGATCAGCCCGCATTTTGACGACCCATTGCCGGAATTCGAAGAGTACATGTGATGCCGACAACGGTAAACATTCACGAAGCCAAGACCAGCTTCTCCAAGCTGGTCTTGCGGGTGATAACAGGTGAGCGCATCATCATCGCCAAAGCAGGCGCACCAGTTGCTGAGCTCCGGCCGATTACCGAGCGACCCAAACGTCGAGTCCTGGGCATCGACAAAGGTAAGGTATTTGTTCACGATGATTGGGACAATCCTATTCCAGGATTCGACGAGTACATGTGAGGGCGCTCCTCGATACACACGTATTCCTATGGGCGAACGCGGATGACCCGCGTATTAGTGCCACTATCTCGGCGCTGATCATGGATGGCGAGAACGATATTGTGTTCAGTGCAGTCAGCGCATGGGAGATCGCCATCAAGGCTTCCCTGGGGAGGCTTCCGGACATGGGCGAGGATGCCCAGACGTATGTTCCGTCTCGGGTCTCCCATTATGGGTTTCGCCTTTTGCCGATCGCCCTGAATCACGCTCTACGCGCCGGAGCGCTGCCCCCAATCCACCGCGACCCGTTCGACCGGATGTTGGTGGCGCAGAGCCAGCTGGAGGGGCTGCCGGTACTGACGTCCGACGCGCGGATTGCGCGCTATGGGGTGGAGGTCATCTGGTAGCGCATTGGCTGCAAATATCTACCAATTTTGCCAAACGAAATCACGCCCAGCCGTCCTGTAGAATAGCGGCTGCACATTTCGGCACACGAATCGAGGACGTCCATGGATTACGAACTGAGCGACGCGCATAAGCTGATAAGAGATACGGCCCGGCGTATCGCGCGGGAGAAGGTGGCGCCGCGGGCGGCGGAGATGGACGAGAGCGGCGAGTACCCGCACGATATCTTCGCGGTGTTCGCGGAGGCGGGTCTGCTGGGGCTGACGATACCGGAGGCGTATGGGGGCTCGGGGGCGGGGTTCCTGGCGCTGGCGCTGGCGGTGGAGGAGGTGGCGAAGCACTGCAATTCGTCGGCGTTGATCCTGCTGCTGTCGGCGCTGTCGACGCAGCCGATCAACCTTGGCGGGTCAGAGGAGCAGAAACAAGAGTGGCTGTCGAAGTCGGCCGTGGGGGCGACCAAGGGGGCGTTCTGCCTGACGGAGCCGAACACGGGCTCGGACGCGGCGAACCTGGAGTCGCGGGCAAGGCGCGACGGGGACGACTACGTGATCGAGGGCGAGAAGGTGTACATCAGCGGCGGCTCGGTGGCCGACTACATCTGCTTTTTCGCCAAGACTGCGGACGACGGGGCGAGTGCGATCAGCGGCTTCATCGTGCCGACGGAGTCGCCGGGGTTTTCGGTGCCTCGCTGCGACCGCAAGATGGGGGTGATCGGGGTGCCGACGGCGAACATCGTGCTGCAGGAGTGCCGGGTGTCGGCGGCGAACCGCATCGGCGACGAAGGGCGTGGGTTCCGCACGGCGATGTTGACGCTGAACACCTGCCGGCCGGTCGTGGGCGCGCGCGGGCTGGGGCTGGCGGAGGGGTGCATCGCCTACGCGCTGGACTACGCCCGGGAGCGGAAGACGTTCGGGAAAGCGCTGGTTGAGCACCAGGCGATCCAGTTCATGCTGGCGGACGCGGCGATCGAGATCGAGGCGGCGCGCCACCTGGTGTACCACGCGGCGACGCTCGTCGACCAGGGGAAGTACGACCGCGAACACGCGCCGTACCTATCGATGGCGAAGACGTTCGCAACGGAGATGGGGAACCGGGTGGCCTCGGACGCGATCCAGATACTAGGGGCGCAGGGGTACATGAAGGACCACCCGCTGGAACGCCACTATCGCGATGCACGGCAGCTGATGATCGTGGAGGGGACGTCGCAGATCCAGCGACTGGTGATCGCGCGGGCGATGATCCTGGGGGAGATCGGGTACTGGTGATGCTTGCTGAATGCATAAACATGATGCATAATTGATATGCATAGGAGGCATGCATGGCGAGGACCACACTGGACCTGGACGCAACTTTGATCAGTGCCGCAATCAGAGAATCCGGACTGGCCACCAAGAAGGCGGCAATCGAAGAAGCCATTCGAGAGTACGTTAACCTGAGAAGGCGTGAGCGGCTGCTCGAGCGTATCCGTGGCGGAGACCTGGGGATCAACCTGACCCGAGAGGAGCTGCGGAAAATGCGCGGCTGTGAGTGACCGGTATCTAATCGATACGACGATCTGGGTCGAATTAACGCGAAAGGCCAGGCGTCAGGCGATGGTAGACCGCGTGGCTGAATTGGTGTCAGAAGGACAAGCGGCGACGAATCAGATCGTGCGTCTCGAAATGCTTGTGGGTTGCCTAGACGAGAGAGAGTTCTCACGTAACGAGCGCGACTTCGCGACGCTCGCTGAGCTGCCGATACGGCAGTCCACATGGGATAATGCTGCCAAACTCGGCTTTTTGCTGCGTCGCAAGGGGATTACGGCTTCTATTCCCGATCTCATGATCGCCACATCGGCGATCGAGTTTGACATGGTCCTCATACACGCGGACAAAGACTTCAATGCGATGGTACCGTTTTGTGAGCTTCGGGTCGAAAGTTACGCCGACGCGGCGATTTAACCTGCGCGTAACAAGCGTCTAACTTGGCCGTAACAGAGGGCGTCTAGGATGGGAGGCGTGGAAGGGAGCAGCGGATCGAGGCTCGATGGAGCGGAAACCCGAACCCGAACGCTGCTTCCCCGCATCTCTCCCTTTGGCCTCCGGGAGTGGGGGTGCGTACCCCCGAACCCCCTCTCCCGGATACCAGGCAGGTGTAACGGAGTCATGAGCGAGGGCGTCTATTTCAGCACATCCACGAGTGGCGAAGTCGCCGGTCGTCTAGCTGGAGGAGGACTGAAATGAGGACAAGCGGACTGCTGATGCTGAGTGCCGCGCCGGGTGTGGCGCTGGGTTACTTCCTGCTAACCGGGTACCTTCTGAACCGGATCAAGCCGCTACCGATCACGCGCATGCCCTGGCCAAAGGCCGAGTCTGAGACGAAGAAGACGCGGGTGGCGGTGATTGCGTAGGCCCGGCGTTCCCGATCACGCCGGTTTGTCCTGACGGTAGTAAATAGACTGCAGGACGGGGGGAGCGACGATCGTCGTCGCGAGGCTCATAAAGACGACGACGGCGAACATCTCACCGGTGACCGCCCCGATTCCGCTGCCGACGCCCGCGGCGACGAGACCGACTTCGCCACGAGGCACCATGCCCACGCCGATGATGGCGGCGGAGCCCCAAGGTAGCCCGCGTGAGGCGAGGGCGCCTGCGGCAAGCTTTCCGGCGATAGCCAGCGCGGTGACGCCCAGGGCGATTGCCAGGACTTCGCCATCGTCAAACAAGCCCGGGTCGACCTCGGCACCGATCAGCACGAAGAAGAACGGGACGAGGAAGTCGTAGACAGCGCGGGATTGCCGCTCCAGCGCGAACCGCTCGTCGGCCTCGGCCAGCATCATACCGGCCAGGAAGGCGCCGATGATGGCGGCGAGGCCGATCTCGCCAGCCAGAGCGGAGAGTCCGAGCATGAGGCCGATCGCGACGAGGAATGGCGCGTTTTCAACGTGGAGTCGGTCAAGGTGGATGCTGTAACGGCGAATAACTCGCGTGCCGATGAGCGCAGCGAAGACCACGAACGCGACGGCGGCAGCCGCACTCAGTCCAAGTTCCGCCACGTTGATGTTGTCGCGGCCCCAGGAGCTGACTACGGCCAGCAGAAACAAGCCGAGGATATCGTCGACGACGGCTGCGCCGAGGATGATGCGGGCCTCTTGCGAGGCGATCAGGCCCATGTCGCCGAGCACGCGGGCGGTGATACCAACGCTGGTGGCGACCATCGCGGTGGCGACAAAGGCGGACTCGATATCGCTGCGACCGGTGGCGTAGACGAAAGCGAAGCCCGCGGCGAAGGGGATGACGACACCGAGGGCGCCGACCGCGGCGGCACGGTTGCGGACATCCAGCAATTCGTCCAGGCGCGTCTGTAGTCCGACGAAGAAGAGCAAGAAGATGACGCCGAGCTGGGCTATGACGTTGAACGTCAGATCAAGAGCCTCTCGGGCAACGCGTTCGTCGCCCGCGAACAGGGCAACGAGATTTGCGTCGGGGGAACCGATGAGGCCGAGGGCGTGCGGGCCGATGAGGACGCCGGCGATGACCTCGCCGACGATGGGCGGCTGGCGAAGCCTCTGGAAGAGCTCGCCCGCGACTTTCGCCGCAGTGAAGATGATGAAGAGGTCGACCAGGACCGCTGTTGTCTCGTCCATCGGCTGGGCTAAAGCTATACGGGCGTCATGTCGCGGGCAATGAGTGCTGGCTCGGGGTAGTGCTCGGACATATCCTACATGGGAGCCCGTTCGTGGTACGAGAGCCTCACCACGAACGGAAGTGGGCGCCATCCGCCGAATCCGTCCCCGCTTGACCGGCGTTGCTAGAATAGATGGCGAGTCTGATCACTATGCGCCCCAGGACCGTCCCGCTCCTTACGGGGCTCGCTTTATTCGCCGCGGCTTGCGGCGGCGGAGGCGGAGCGCCTGATGTCACCCCACCTCCGAAGACGCCGGAGGAGACCGCCGAGCGATATCTGACGCTGTGGGACGAGGAGAAGTTCGATGAGATGTACGATCTCGTCTCGAGCGCGGCGCAGGAGACGACAGAGCGGAAGAAGTTCGTCGAGCGTTACGAGGCGATCGGCGAGGAGGCGACGATCACTAAGATCGACTTCCGGCTTCGACCGCGCTCACCGTCTGAGGCGATCGAAGTTCCGTACACCGTGACGATCGAGACGAGCTTCTTCGGCGACATCAAGCAAGATAACGTGATGCCCCTGGTGCGCGAGGATGTGCCGCAACCGACGGCGACGGAAGAGACGCCAAAGACGCGCGAGGAGTGGCGGGTCGAGTGGACGCCAGCACTCGTGTTCAAGGAGATCGAGGCCGGCGCGCTGGTGCACTTCTTCACGCGAATCCCGAGGCGCGGGACGATTTACGACCGGGGGGGAGAGAAGCTGGCGATCGATGCTTCGCTGGCGGTGGTGGGCATCGTGCCGGAGCTGATTACCGATAAGGAGAAGGTGATCGCGCGTCTGTCATCGGCGCTTGGGCTATTGGACGGGGAGGTGAGAGCGCACGTTGAGACGACGCTGCCGGAGTACTACTTCATCCCGGTGAAGTCGCTGCCCTACGGCACATCGAACGCCCAGGTGCAGAAGTTCCGGGACATGGTGGAGCTTGGCGTAGTAGTGCACGAAGAGACGAAGCGGCTGTATCCGCACGGCGATGTCGCCGCGCATGTGCTGGGCTACATGACGGAGGTCACCGAAGAGCAGCTTAAGGCGCTGGGCCCGAAAGGATTCGAGCCGGGCGACCTGATCGGCGCGTTCGGGCTGGAACTGAGCATGAACGACGTCCTCGGCGGCGAGCGGGGCGGGCTGCTGGCGACGATCACGCCGGAAGGCGCGATCGCGCGGAAGATCGCAGAGAAGCAGTCGGTGGCGGGCAAGGATATTCACCTCGCGCTACATATTGCGGTACAGAAGAAGGCGGAGAAGGAGCTTGGGCAGCGGGTGGGGTCGATCGTTGTGATGGACCCTCGGGACAACGGGGTGCTGGCGCTGGCGACGTATCCGCGCTTCGATCCAAACGCGTTCATCAGGGGGTTAACGACGGCGGAGTTCAACGCCTTGAGCGGCGACAAGCGACAGCCGTTCCTGAACCGGCCGCTGCTGGCGACGTATCCTCCGGGCTCGACGTTCAAGGTGGTGACGATGGCGGCGGGGATCGAGAAGGGTGGCTTTGGCACGGGATCGACGATTCACTGTGCGCCGGTGTGGACGGGGCTGGGGGAGGAGTTCGCCAAGAATAACTGGCAGAAGGTAGACCGAGGCTGGCTGACGCCGTCGGAGGGGTTGATGGCTTCGTGCAACCCGGTGTTTTACGAGATGGCGAAGGCGCTAGACGAGAAGGACGAGAACGCGCTGCCGGCCGTGGCCGCGGATTTCGGGTACGGGGCGCCGACGGGGATCAAGGGGCTGGACGAGGCAGCGGGGACGGTGGCGGGGCCGGCGTGGAAGCAGGAGAACATCGGCGAGCCGTGGTACAGGGGCGACGCGGTGAACATGGGGATCGGTCAAGGGTTCATGTCGGTGACGCCGTTGCAGATCGCCAACGCCTATGCGGCGATCGCGGGGCCGGGCATCCTGCGGCAGCCGCTGCTGATCACGAAGGTGTCAGAGCTCGGCGGGGCGCTTTCGCAGGATTACAAGGCGGAGGAGATCAACCGGCTGCCGGTGTCACCGTCGACGCTGGATGCGATCCGCTACGGGTTGGGGCTGGTGATCAACAGCGCGGGCGGGACATCGTACCAGGCGTGGACGGGGTCGAGCGTGGACGCGGCAGGGAAGTCGGGGACGGCGGAGGACATCGTGTTCGGCCAGCACGTGTTCTTCGTGGCGTACGCGAACCGCGGAGCGCCGTCGGTACTGGCGCTGGCGGCGCTGGAGACGGGGGAGTCGGGATCGCGGGAGGCGGCGCCGATGGTGCGGCGGATCCTGGAGTCGTACCTGGGCGGGCTGCTGGCGCGGGCGGGGCCTTAGGGGCCGGGGCTGACTTCAATCAAGCGAAATCCGACAACAATCAAGGGTTTTTGGGGCTTATTTCGTATTGGCGATATGAATGTTTGTTGGGCTTCCCTCAGGACAGGCATCCGCTACGTGATTTGAGCGCCTCAGGAGGTTCTACTGCTGGTACGTCTCATCGACAACGACGGGGTCGTTGCTCACTGTCAGCGTGACGCTGTCTCGTAGCGATGCGGGAAGGAGAGCTAAGATCTCGGATACGGTGGATGGCAGGTCCGGTTCGAGCGTGACTGCGGCTATTATTCCGCCTGTGAAGTTGGAGTAAGCGGAGAGGTTCTGGAAGCCGAGCGCTTGCAGCGCGCGGACTACTTGGAGCTGGCGTTCATCGAGTTCGTCGCGCGAAAACGGCTGGTTGTCGACGATCTTGATCTCGATCTCGGCAGCGGCGACAAGGTTGCGAATAAACTCGTCCGCGGGCCCTTTGATGTAGATCATCGGCGCCCCGTACGGGTCGGGCGAAAGCGCTGATCCAACGAACATGTGCGGCCTCTCGGCGGCGATTCGCCCCGCGATGGGACCGGCGATTTCTCCGGCCTGGTAGTGCGCGGTAGCCTCTTCGATGGTCCAGCCTCTCGATTCTGCGGCAAGGGCCAGGTCCTGGGTCAGCGCATCCTCGGAGGACTGCATCCTACCCGTAGGCTGGGGGTCATCGGCGGGCGAGGGCGCCGGCTCGGGGCCGGTAGAGGCGCTATCGTCGCTCTGGTTGGCCCCTGAGGGTTCTAATTCTTCACCTCCCCCACAGGCAGGCGCGACCAATATAATCGCCGCAAGGAGGGCGAGAATCCGAAACGAAGCGATCATTGGGTGCGCCTCCTATTCGTTAGCCTGTGATTCGAATATACGAGGCGCCATAAGAAATAGCAATGCTACGCCCTGCTACAATGGCGGGTAGATGACGCGGGTGGAGTTTAAGCGCGTGATCCGGCAGGCGCTGGAGGAGTTGCCTCCGCTGTTCCAGGAGGCGCTGGAGAACATCGACATTCAGGTGCGCTGGCGACCGACGGCGCGGGAGTTGCGCCAGGCGGGGGTCGGACGAGGGGGCGACCTCTTCGGGGTGTACGTGGGCGTAGCCTTGCCGAAACGTACGCACGGTTACTCAATGGTGCTGCCCGATACGATCGTGATCTATCAGCGGACGCACGAGCTGTATTGTCGAACCGAGGAGGAGATGGTGGAGCAGGCGAAGCGGACGCTGTTCCACGAGATCGGCCACTACATGGGGATCGACGAGAAGCGTTTGCGCGAACTGGGTATGCATTAAGGAGGGCAAGTATGTCTGAGATGCAGGAGTTGGGCCAAGCGCCGCCACCGAAGGGCGTGGGGGACAACGCGTTTTTGCAGTTTGTGCAGCAGCCTCGGATTCTGCTGCTGTTGCTGGCGGCGTGGGCGATCGTGGGGGTGTTGGCGGAGGTGTTCACGCAGAACGCGCTGTTCTTAGACAACAACAACCACGAGATCGACGGCGCGGTGGCGGGACGGGCGCTGGCGTGGCAGGGGATCCCGCTGGCGGCGCTGTATATCTACTGCTTTCGCAACCCGGACCGCTTTCGCAACATCTTCTTGCTGGCGCTGATCGAGCAGGCGGCGGCGATCGTGGCGGCGGTGTATCACTGGGGAGCAGGGGATTTTAGCCTGGAGAGCATCGTGATCCCGATCGGGGTTTCGGCGGGATTGGCGGTGCTTTCGTTTGTGAATATCTTTCAGGCGCGGGAGGAGGGGGAGAAGGTGGTGGGGTAGGGCGAGCGGGCCGCAGCGCGCGGTCTGCTCTCGCATGCTGCCTCCGGTACAGATTCTTCGCGGGTTGAGTGGTTCCGCGCTCAGGTGTCGGTGGCGCTCAGAATGACAAGATTCGAAGAGTCGTTGGCCCGTTCGCCTGAGGTATCGAACGGAAGGGGCGTGGTTCGTCATCGCAGCGTAGGGGCACGGCAAGCGGCGCCCCTACGGGTTGCGCGCTGTCGTGTTAAGGATCCAGCGCTGGACGGCAAGCTCGGTGATTGAGGCGAGCGCACCGGCTGGGTGCGCCGGCTTCGCGCCCTGCGGCACGGCATCGCTGAGGATGGGTTCGATGGCGTGGACGAGGGGGCGGAGAGTCTCCCAGCCGTCGCCCAAGGAGCCGGGGACGACGATGACCGGCACGCCGCAATCGGACGCGAGTCGGGCGAGTCGCGTGACGGCTTTTCCGTAGCGCGTCTGGCCGTCGAGGCGGCCCTCACCGGTGAGGACGAGGTCTGCCTGCTTGAGACGCTCGTGCAAATGCACGGCGTCAGCGACGATGTCAAAGCCGGGACGGACGGTAGCGTGGAGAAAGCCGATGAGTCCGGCGCCCAGGCCGCCCGCAGCACCGGCGCCCGGTGCGTCCAGGACGGAGAATCCGAGATCTCGCTCGATTATCTGAGCGTAGTGCCGCAGCGCGTCGTCTAGCTCGCGGGCAACGTTCGGCGACGCGCCTTTCTGGGGTCCGTAGACGAGCGACGCTCCTTCGGGGCCGCAGAGCGGGTTGATGACGTCGGCGGCGGCGATCGTATCGGTTTGCTTGAGGCGGGAGTCGAGGTTGGACGTGTCGATGCGGTAGAGGCGGGCAAGAGCAGCGCCGCCACGCGGGAGGTGGCGGCTGGCGTCGTTGAGGAGTCTCGCGCCGAGGGCAACGGCCATGCCAGCGCCGCCATCGTTGGTGGCGCTGCCGCCGAGGCCGATGATGAGGCGGCGGGCGCCGGTGTCGAGTGCGGCGAGGATGAGCTGCCCGACGCCCCAGGTCGTCGTCAGGAGCGGGTCGCGCTCAGCTGGCGTTAGTCGCCAGAGGCCGGCGGCGGAGGCGGTCTCGATGACGGCGGTATTGTCGTCGAGGAGCGCCCATTCGGCCTCGATGGTGCGGCCGAGGGGGTCCTGGACCGCCGCGCGCAGGAGGCGGCCGGGCGCGGCGGAGAGGAGGGCGTCGCAGAGGCCGGGGCCGCCGTCGGAGATGGGGATAGAGTCGATTTCGGCGTCGGGAGCGGCGCGTCGGGCGCCGGCCGCCATGGCTTCGGCCGCGTGGCGGGCGGTGAGGGTGCCTTTGAACTCCTGGGGTGCGATGACGATGCGCATGTCAGGGCGACATTACCCGAACCGCTGCCGGCAGCGCACGAAGGTCGACCCAGCCCCAGGTGCTTCGCGAGGCCGCGTTGGTGGACGCACGGGTTTTTCTGCGCTCAGGATGACACGATTCGGTCCGTTGTTCACGGCACCCAAACCGCTGCGGCAGCGCACAAAGGTCGACCCCACCCCAGGTCCTTCGCGAGGCAGGGTTAAGCTGGGCGATATCGATGGGTGCGATGAGGATGCGCACGGCTGCGGTATATTAGCACGGCGATGCGATACCGGCGGCTGGGGCGCACGGGGATGATGGTGTCGGAGGTTGGGTTCGGGGCGTTCGCGATCGGAGGGCATCTGTGGGGGAGGGTGGATGACGGCGAGTCGTTGGCGGCGCTGCGGCGAGCGTTCGATCTTGGGGTGAACTTCTGCGACACGGCGGACGTCTACGGTCACGGGCACAGCGAGGAGTTGATCGGGCAGGCGTTCGCCGGACGGCGGGCGAACGTGGTTATCGCCACGAAGTGCGGCTTCGATTTCTACGCGGGCGAGCCGGCGCGCTCGAATTTCGACGCCGCTTATTTGCGGACGGCGCTGGAGCGGAGCCTGTCGCGGCTGGGTACGGATTATGTCGACGTGCTGCAGCTGCACAACCCGCCGCAGAAGCTGGCGAGGGAGGGCGCGCTCTGGGAGGCGCTGGCGGCGCTGAAGGCGGAGGGGAAGGTGCGGTTCTACGGGGTGTCGGCGAGGACGGCGAACGATGCGCGGGCGTACTTGAGGGCGGCGGGCGACGCCGGGGTGCCGGCGGACCCGGAAGTGGTACAGGTGGGGTACAACCTGCTGGAGCGTGAGGCCGCCGCGAAGGGTGTTTTCGAGGAGGCGCAAGGGCTGGACATGGGCGTGGTCTCGCGGGTTCCTCTGGCTTCGGGGATGCTGACGGGGAAGTACGGGGTGGAGCATCGCTTTGGAGTGGACGACTTTCGGGCGATGTGGTCGCCGGCGCGGCGGGAGGCGACAGCACGCCAGATAGAAGCGCTGCGGTTTCTGGCCGCGAGCGGTCGTAGTTTGGGGCAGGCGGCGATCGCCTTCGCGCTGTCGCAGGAGGCGGTGTCGACGGTAATCGTGGGGGCGAAGACGGCGGCGCAGGTGGAGGCGAATGTGGGGGCGTCGGATTTGGCGCCGCTGGGGGAGGAGGAGTTGCGGCGAGTGGGTGAGGTGTTCGGGAGCGGATAGATCGCCCTTATACGCTCGGACGTATGATTGAACGGAAAGGACTCAATGTGAGGCGGGTCGTTATTCTGGGAGCGCTCATCTGCCTTTCCCTGGCGATGGCTTGCGGAGGGGGTGGCGGCCCTCGATTAAGCGCTGGACTTTCGTTGGAGGAACTGCTTCCCGAGATTGTGCCTTCTCGGAAGGAAGTGAGAGAGGTATTTTTCACATACTCGTCTGGCATCGCCGTCCACGAGGAGCGTTTCCGAACTAACGCAGACGTGGCGGCCAAACCAGGAATACCTTTCGACTACCTGGGCGAAAGCTACGAAGTCAGCGAGAGCGGGCGCGTCACGGGATATTTTATCTTGTACGTGGATGCTGCTCGCCGTGGCGGAGTGAGCGTAAACGTTTACCTGGATCTCTACCTGGATGAGCGTTCCTCCCAGGACGCGTTGGAACGCCTGCTTGCTGGTGTACCGGGCGCTGATGTGCTGACACCCGAAATCGGTGATGCAGCCTTCGCTATCAAGCGGGCGCTCTCCGGAGACAAATCCGATTGCCCATGCGAACTGCAGTTTCGTGTCGGACGTCTACTAGCTTCCGTTGATACACCCTCGTATCCCGGCCCGTTTCGGCAATACAATGGACGTCTAGACCATGCTCAAGCAGAGCTGGCTAAGACACTGGCCGGGCGGATGCGTGCCGCCCTTGAGGTCGCGGACTAGGAGGGTCTCTGCCTTCTGCCTCTTGACAAGCAGAACGTATGTGCTTATGCTCGTTAGCACAGGCGTTCTTATTTGAGGTAATGGAGATGGCTGCAAGAAATCTGGCGACCCAGCTGAGAATGCCGTTGTTTCGAGCGGCGCGCTGTCCGGATTGCGGGGGGCCGCTGGTGCACGGTGAGGGGTGTGTTTCGTGTCCGGTGTGCGGGTATTCGCACTGCGGGGCGTAGGGTCGCGCTGAGGCGAACTGTCAGACTGAGGCGTATTCGCCGGGTCAGAGTCGCCTCATTCAACGAGCGCCGTTTTCCTCCAACAGTCGTACAGTGAGCGAGCCTGACCCCCAGGTGGGCAGTTCGTAGCGGGGCGTGGGGGCGAGGCATGCCTCGCAGCTACGGGTGGCGGATGACCTCGGCCTATATAGGCGCTATCATGACGGGTGATGGCGGACGAGAGACCGACTGTGGCCGTGCTGACGCTTGGCTGCAAGCTGAACCAGGCTGATTCTGAGGCGATTGCGCGCGAGCTGGGTGGGGCCGGGGTGCGCGTCGTGGACCGACCGCAGCGGGGCGCCGAGGCGTTTGTGATCAACAGTTGCTCGGTGACGCATGTGGCGGACCGCAAGGCGCGCCACATGGTGCGGCTGGCGCGGCGTCTATCGCCCGAGGCGCGGGTGATTCTGACGGGCTGCTACGCCGAGACTGCGCCGGCGAACATCGCTGAGCTTACCGGCGCGGACGCGGTGATCCCGAGCGCCGAGAAAGCGTCGATTCCGGCCGACATACTGGCGCGACTGGCCGAACGAGGCGATCCGGCGGCGGGTTGCCCGACGCATGTGGGCGGCGGGCTGCGCACGCGGGCGTTCATCAAGATACAGGAGGGATGCAACGAGCTGTGCGCGTTCTGTATCGTGCCTTATACGCGGGGGCGGGAGGTGAGCGTGCCGGTGGAGCGGGTGGTGCAGGAGGTGCGTGCGCGGGAGGCGGAAGGGGTGCTGGAGGTGGTGCTGACGGGGACGCAGCTTGGGAATTATGGGAGAGATCTCGGTTGGGGTGTGCGATCAGGTGTCGACCCCGCCCCAGATTCTTCGCGGGCCAAGTGGTTCTCCGCACAAACGTCGTTTGCGCTCAGAATGACAGAATCCCAAGAGCAGGGGCCTCGGAAGCTGCTTGAGGCGCTGCTGGCGGAGACGTCGGTGCCTCGCATCCGGCTGTCGTCGCTGCAGGCGCAGGACATTTCGCCGGAGCTGCTGCGACTTTGGGATGACACTCGCTTGTGCCCGCATTTCCACCTGCCGTTGCAGAGCGGGTCGGAAACGGTGCTGAAGGCGATGCGACGTCGATACATCCCGGACGAGTTCCGCAGGGCGCTGGCGCTGGTCCGGGAGCGCGTGCCGGACGCGGCGATCACGACCGACGTTATCGCCGGGTTTCCAGGCGAGACAGACGAGGATTTTGAGGCGACGTACGCGTTGTGCGAGGAGGCGGGGTTCGCGGCGATGCACTGCTTCCCTTACTCGCGGCGGCCTCAGACGGGAGCGGCGAAGATGGCAGGGCATTTGCCGGCGCCGACGCGGCGGGCGCGGCTGGAGCGATTGCTGGCGCTGGGTCGCGAGTCGAGCGAGCGGTTTCGGCGGCCCTTCCTGGGGAGGACGATGGAGGTGCTCTGGGAAGACCGCACAGCGGACGCGCGCTGGCAGGGATTGACCGGCAACTATATGCGCGTTTACACTGCCGCAGATGTTCCGCTTGCCAACAGGATATTGCCGACTCGGCTGGTCGGGATTGAGGGGAATGAGATGAGTGGAGAGGTGCGCAGCGAAGCGATGGTCTATCGATGAATGAGAACAACCGAAGCGCGATCGTAATCGCCGCGGGGCTGGGGATGATCCTGATGGCCGTCGTGGTCTTCCTGACATGGTCGGCGCACACGGACGGGATCGACAGGCTGGGGGACGCGGTGGAGTTCATGGCGAACAACAACGACACGGCGGGGCGCCTGGCGATCACGATGGGTGCGCTGGCGCTGGGGGTGCTGGCGTTGCTGGTGATCGTGATCGAGCTGGCGCCGGAGGACGTTGAACTGGAGCTGAAGGTAGAGCAGGCGGGCACTACGATGATCGTACCGGCGGCGGCGCTGCGCGCTCGGTTGGAGGAAGCGTTGGTGAGGCTGCCCGACGTGAGCGCGGCGAAGGCTCGGGTCTCGACGAGGGACAAGGGGATAGCGACGCGACTCGACGTGAGTGTTACGCCTGGAGCGAACGTAGCAAACGTGACGGAGCGAGCGTCCCGCGTGGTCGTGGACACGATGCAGACGGAGCTGGGGCTTCCGCTGTCGGGATTGCCGACGGTGCGGATCGGGTTTGGTGGACCGAAGGAGATCGCGGTGACACCGGCGGCCGTCGTCGTGGGAGCGCCGGTTGAAACGCCGGAGCTGCCGGCGATGGAGCCGGGCACGATGATGGGCGACGCCGGCGATGCGCCTCCGCCAGAGCCAGCGGTGATGGACCCGCTGGAGGGAGTCGTGCCGGAGGCAGAAGCCCCTGCGACAGATGCCCAGCGCGACGACCAGACCGACCCACCGGGTTGGTAGGAGGGCAGCGATGACGCCGGAGGACGGCCTCAATCGGTTGATGCTGGCCGTCGAAAGCATCCTTTTCGTGGCAGACGAGCCTGTGGAGATCGCGACGCTGGCGCGCATCGCCGGGCGGACGGCGGGGGAGATCGCGGAGGCTGTCGAGGCGGCGGCGGGTGCGTACCAGACGAGGGGGCTGCGGATCCAGCGGACGGGGGACGCCGTGCAGATGGTGACGGCGCCGGAGGCTGCTCCGTACGTGCAGGAGTTCCTGGGCGTGGACGAGCACCAACGTCTGTCGCATGCGGCGCGCGAGACGCTGGCGATTATCGCCTACAAGCAGCCGATAACGCGGTCGGCGCTGGAGGCGATTCGCGGCGTAGACTGCGATCACACTCTTTCGGCTCTGCGGATGCGCGGGTTAGTCGAAGAGGTGGGACGGGCAACCACGTCGGGGCGTCCGTATGTGTACGGGACGACGTTCCGGTTTCTGGAGCATTTCGGGTTGGAGAAGGCGGAGGACTTGCCGCCGTTGCCGGCGGTGGAGGGGGTGGATCCGGCGGGGGATGAGGAGGAGCCAGGCTGAGGTGTGGTCGCCAGGACGTGATCTCGTTCCTTCGAGGAACGCCTGCGTCAGCGGTGCGCCAAGCCGGGGGTGAGCCTGACCCCCAGGTATTTGGTTCGCCGACGGGGGGCAGGGCGGTTCGCGAACCGCCCCTACGGGCGATGACGCTGGCGATTGGTGTGCTGAGGGTGCGGTTACGGCTGCCGGAGAATGGGTCGCTGAAGGGGAAGCGGCGGGTGTTGAAGTCGCTGCTGGCGCGGCTGCACAACAGGTTCAACGTGTCGGCGGCGGAGGTAGGCGACCTGGACTCGTGGCAGATGGCGACGCTGGGGGTGACGTGCGTGTCGAACGAGGAGCGGCACGCGGACGAGGTGATGGCGAGCGTGGTGGCGTTTATTCGGCGCGAGAGGATGGATGCGGAGATCGTGGATTACGAGACGGAGGTTATTCGGGGCCTGGGACCGTAGGGGCGCGAGCGACCCGCGAGTCAGGCTGAGGCGACCGCAAAGGCGGAGCCCTGTGGCCTCTGAGGAACTGCTTATGTGAGCGGGGCGCCTGCTGGGGGCGAGCCTGACCCCAAAAGGGATTTGGTTCAGCGGCGGGACGTAGCAGCGAGGCAACCGCACCCAAGTAGCGTTGTCCCCGCCCCAGATTCTTCGCGTGTGGACTGGGTCAGCGCACAGAGGTTGGTGGCGCTCAGAATGACAAGGTGCGGGGGTAGGAAGTAGGAGGGTTGGGGTAGCGTGCGACCGAAGGCGGGCCCTAAGAGGTTAGCGGCTGACGGAGATGGTGACGAGGTCGCCGGGGCCGACTTCGGTTTCGGGCTGGGGGCTCTGGCTAATGACCTGGCCGACGGGGACTGTGCCCTCGCGGATCTCGAGGATGACGTAAGTGGCGCCGGTGGCTTCGATGTTTGTGATGGCTTCTTCGGCCGTGAGGCCGATGAGGTCGGGTAGCTGCTGGGCGGGGCCGGCGATGACGGGCGAACCGTCGGGGACGATGACGGGCGCGGGAGTCTGCTGGTCGGCGACGGTACGGGTGCGGAAGGTGGGGTTGCTGTCCTCGCGGCCGATGCTGTAGAGGGCGACGACGAGGAGGACGAGGAGTCCCATGACGGCGAAGGCGATGACGCCGCTGGCGTTCCAGGCGCCCGGCTGGGAGACCTCGGGCAGAGGTGCGAGGGTGGGTTCTTCGACGTGGCCGACGGGGAAGAAGGGAAGCAGGGCGGCGGAGTCGAGACCAAGGTAGTCGGCGTAGGAGCGAAGGAAGCCGCGGGCGAAGACAGGGGCGGGAAGGATGCCGAAGTTCTCGAGCTCGAGGGCCTCCAGGTATTTGCGGGGGATACGAGTAACGCGCTCGGCGTCCTCGAAGGTGAGTCCCTTGGAGAGCCTAGCGCGTTGGAGGGTTTCCCCGAGTGGGGACATATTCGGCTCCTGCCATTGCATCCAGTGCAGTATACGAAAGGGGGTTGGCGGGGAGTCAACCCCTGGTCAGGCGTGAGGGGCTAGGTGTTGGGTGATGGATGGGAGATGTCAACATATTCGGGGCGGGCGCTAAGGGGATGCGAGGTACGAGGTACGAGGTGCGATGTAGGAGGTCAGATGGTAGATCGGACGGAGGGATCGGTTGGAGGGGTTTTGACGTATATGAGAGCGGCTATCCTATAATGGTTCGCGGGGTGGCAATTATCTCAAAGGCTGGTGAGTAGCTTTGCGCATTGCGCTTGGCAGTGACGAGCGATCGAGTTTGACGGAGTTCGTCGAGGGCGATTTGCGACGGCGCGGCTTCGAGGTGGACGTGTCGGGGCCGGCGGCGTGGGCGGAGGTAGCGCAGGCGGTGGGGGAGCGGGTGGCGGCGGGCGAGTGCGAGCAGGGAGTGCTCTTCTGCTGGACGGGCACCGGTGTCTCAATCGCGGCGAACAAGGTGCCCGGGGTACGGGCGGCGCTGTGCGGGGACGCGGAGCAGGCGCGCGGCGCGCGGGCCTGGAACGATGCGAATGTGCTCTGCTTGAGCCTACGCTCGACGTCAGAGGAAGGGGCTCGCGAGATACTGGACGCCTGGTTCGCGGCGGCGCCGGACGGGAGTGAGGACGAGAACATTAGACGGGTGAACGAGATGGACGAGCGGCGCCGCAGAGCGGTGAGTGGACGCCCTTAGCAGGAAGGCAGAACGTGGCAGACGATCGGGGTAATCGGGGCAGAAAAAGACGGGGCAGGCACCATCCGCGTGATGAGCGGACGGATGTGCCGGACGCGTCGGGCGACGAGCAACAGCCTATCGAGGAAGAGGGGCTAGAGATATCCGACGAACTAGAGGATACGACGGGCGGGGCGGCGCGACGTATTCGCTTCGGCGGCTTGCTGTTCCGGCGGCGCAGCGCAGGACCACGCAGCAAGCGGCCGGCCGCGGGCGTTCCGACTCCATCTCCGATGGACTTCTGGCGCAGCGGCCAGGCGCGAACTTATCGCGATCCCAAGGGGACCAGCGCGCGGAAGATGGGGATCTGGCAGCGGATCACGGGATTTCACTTTCCGGCCTGGGTACCCGTTGGTTTCATCGTCGTCGTGGTATTCGGCATCCTGGGCATTCTGTTCTACACGCGATCGGCGATAGGTTCGCCCCGTATCAACGACCACTGGCACGCACCGTATGCCATCTACATTGGAGGTAAGCTGCAGCCCCGGATCGCGGAGCAGATCACGCGGGAAGGGATACATACGCACGGCGACAACATGATTCATGCGCACCCGCACATCCCGGCTGGGGAGGGTTCGGGGGCGCGCCTGGCGAATTTCTTCGGGGACCAGGGCGGCAAGCTGAGCGAAAGCGAGATGCAGATACCGGGCAGGAAAGAGACATACAAGAACGGCGAGAAGATCGATGGTAAGGCCGCGGAGCTGCGCATTCTGAAGGGTGATAGCGGCATCCATCCACTGGGCGGCAACTTTCCGCAGGCGATAGTGAACTGCAACGGGAAGCCGGAGTCGGAATTCACGGTAGTGAACTCCCGCTACGTGCCCAAGGACGGCGATTGCATCCGGATTATCTTCGGGCCGCCGGAGGTGGAGCCCGAGATACAGCAGGACCGCACGATTATCCCGGTGGAGCAGGCGGACCGAGAGCTGAAGATGGAGGTCAGCGGCGCCAAGGAAGCCACGAAGTTCTCGCCGGAGACTCTGGCCCTGGAGGCGGGAGAGACGGTTAAGGTGACGCTGACGAACACGGCGGAGGGCACGGCGGGCGGCGAGCCGTTCCACGGCCTGCGCTTTGCGGGGCCGGACGGCAAGTACGAGACGAGCGACGACTACGTAACGGACCCGCCCACGCTGCACCCGGGCGAGACGGGCGTGGCGGTGATCCGGTTCGAGACGGCCGGTGAGTTCGAGTTCCGCGACGAGGCCGAATCGGCGGCGACCGGTAAGGTGAACGTCGGCGAGCCCGAGGCGACACCACCGCCGGATGCCACGCCGGCGCCGGAAGAGGTGGACGTGACGCTAAAGCTGACGACGGAGGACAACGTCTTCAGCCCGAAGGAGTTGACGGTGGCGGCGGGGAAGAAGTTCCGTATCCAGATCACGAACAAGGGCGACAACATCCACAACATCATCATCGCCGGGGTGGACGGCGAGTTCGGGACGAAGGACGACCTTGTCTCGAAGGCCGACATAGAAGGAGGCGGCAAGGGCGAGCTTGTTGGCCAGATCGACAAGCCGGGGAGCTACGCCTTCCGCTGCAGCTTCCACCGGACGGAACATACGGGAACGCTGATCGTAGAGTAGCGAGGCGGCGTGGATATCGCCCGTGTAAAGCGTGCGCTGGTGACCGTTTTCGGTGGGCTGGCGCTGGGGTTGGTGGCGACCGTTGGCTGGGCGATCGCGGATGATACGCGGCCGGTCGGCGAGCCACGGGTGAACGACCACTGGCACGCGGCGATCGCGCTGTATGCTGGCGATCAGCTACTGCCTCCGATAGCCGCCGCTTCATCCGAGGCTGGCATCCACACCCACGGCGACGGCATCATCCACATGCACCCGCACGTCGAAGGCGTCGATGCGAGTCTGGCCGGATTCTTCGCCGAGATGGGCGGGAGTCTATCGGAGGGGACGATAAGGTTGCCACCCCTGGGTGACGGAGGCGTCGTCGACGTTGTGCTGGATCGAGGCGTGCGACCGCCTGTACTGCGCGCGGACAGTGGCATCCATCCACTGAGCGGCGCCAAGGAGGGCGCGTCGTTCGGGGAGGCGACGGCGATTTGCAACGGGAAGGCGGAGTCGGAGTTCGAGACGGTAGGTGCGGATTACGTGCCGCAGGATGGGGATTGCATGCGGATTGTGCTGGGGCCGTAGGGGGTGGCAGTGCCTGCGGGCGCCACACCCGCCCCACCGCCCCAGGGTGCAGCAAGCTGCCCCACCCCACCACCCAACCGCCCCCGCCCCCACGCGGGTGGTGTTGGCCTGTACGGTTGGTGCGGTGATTGACAGCGTGCCGGAGTCGGGTATACTGGTGACGCCGTCATGGGACGGGATTCATTCGGGAGAAGGGTCAGAGGGTGCCGAGAGGCGGAGCCTCTTTGACGGGGGTCTGGGGGTGTCCCCCAGCTTTTCCCCCTATCGGGGTGGGGTGGGGAAAACAGGTGTTTTCAGCACCCTGAACAGGAGGCGGACATGGCCGTTATAACGATGACCGGCAACCTGGCGAGCGGCGCGCGGGAGGTGGCGGCGCTGGCAGCGGAGCGTCTGCACGTTGCCTACGTGGACCGGGAGCTGATGATGGAGGCGTCGCAGCGCTGCGGGGTGCCGGTGGGGACGGTGGCGGCGCACGACGAACGCTATGGGAGCTTACGCGAGCGTTTGTCGGGGTTGTTCCGCTCGTTCCTGGAGCGTTCGGCGGCCTCGGGGGCGGACCCGCTGACGGGGGCGACGGGGCTGGAGGTGGTGCTCTCGAAGACGTACGCGGACATGGCGGCGGAGGAGCCCCAGCTCAGCGACTCGGTGTACCTGGAGGCGATGACGCACATCATCCGCGAGCTGGCGGCGAAGGGCGACATCGTGATCGTGGGGCGGGGCAGCCAGATGATCCTGGCGGAGATGCCGCACGCGCTGCACGTGCTGTGCGTGGCGCCGGGGGCCCTGCGGGCGCAGCGGCTGGCGGAGCGGGACGAGATCCCGCTGGCGGAAGCAAAACGGCGGTCGGAGGAGAGCGAGCGGGCGCGGATCGCCTTCTATCGCAAGTTCTGGAAGGTAAACGTCGACAACCCGCGGCTGTACGACCTCTGCATCGACACGTCACGCCTCTCGTACGAGACGGCGACGGACCTGATCGAGCTGGCGGTCAAGGCGAAAGCGGCGAGCGCCGCAGGGGTTTAGGGCTTGCGGCGCGGCCGGGCGCTCGGAATCGTACTGGGGATAGTCGCAGGCTCCGCCGGACTGGCGCTTCTGGCAGCACTGCTGGACCCGCTGGGTGGGTCATCTCCCACCGTCAACTGCACGCGGGTACCCAAGGGCCAGTCAACGGGCCACTGCGTTGATTCGCCAGACTTTCGTTTAGACGATGCGAGGCAATTCACGGACTTTGGCGTGTACTGGCTCGGCATAGAATTCGAAGGTCGCCCACTGACGCACGTGTCCAGGAGAGACTCAACGCTATTACGTGCTGGCCGTAGTCAGGAAGTCCGCTTCGACTATGGCGACTGCGAGACGGGGCTTTCCCAGGAGGGATGCCCCATTCCGATTTCGGTGATCGCCAGGCCCTACTGCCAGGTGCCACCAGAGCTCATTGCGGAGAGCCACGATTCGAAACCTGTGGACGTTCGCGGCGGAGTATTTCAGGACACGTTTGGCTCGGCGGTTCTGTGGACCGCCGATGTGAGTATCTCCATTCAAGCAGTTGATTCCGCGATGGCTCGTCGAATCGCCGAAAACCTCGTGCGAATCAATGCCGGTGGACCGAAAACGCCAGATGAGCCGTTGGGCCCGCCGAAAGAAGTCACCTGCGGTTCAGACCAGAACTACCCTTGGACGACGCCGAAGCCGCCCTGATTCCTGGCTCCGCTACTGCCACTTTCCCCTTCGTTCCCTCGCCCACACCCACTATAATGAGAATGAAGGCGCAGATCTGCTCGGTTAGTGACAGGGGTAGCGGGTCCGCGAAACAATCAAGGGGAAATCAATCAAGTGCGGCCGCTCCCGCCACGTTTCGAATCCCCCAAAATCCATCCGAAAAAATCTTCTTCGAGAAATTACAAACAAGTCGCGGGTCGCCACAATCAAGAGATCCCTGACTAGACTGACGCGGTCGCTAGTAGGCCGCGCAGATACGTCTCGGCGCGGTCGAGGCGGGACTGCATGCCCCAGGGGTTGTCTGGGGCGAGGGGGAGGCCCCAGCCGCGGGCCTCGGCGCCCTCACCGACGATCTCGAGGAAGCCTGTCGCTTCGCTGGAGGTCTCGCCGAAGAGCGTGATGAGAAGGTGGTGGGTGCTGTCGACCCACTTGCCGTAGTCGTAGGAGACGGGGCCGCGGCCGCGCAGCCAGGGGACGGCCTCGAGCTGGCGCTGGAGTTTTTCGGCAGGCGTGGACATTGCGATTTCCAGACTAGCGCACAGGTGGAGGGTGCGCAAACGAGGAAACCTTTCGAACGGAGGGCGTATTCTGCGTGCAAGGGACTGACCCCACCCAAGATCCTTCGCGGGTGACGACATTCCGCGCACGGGCGCCAGTGCGCTCAGGATGACGAGAGCGGCGCGGCGAACCGCAAGCGGAAGCCGTTGGGATCGACCACGACGAAATCGCGCAGGCCGTAGTAGCGGTCGGCGATGGGGTGGACGATGGTGACTTCGTTCTCGACGCAGCGGCGGTGGACTTCCTCGACGTCATCTACCATTATGCGAATGTCGATGGCGACACCGCGGGGCGACGTTACGCTGCCGCCCATCGCCTCGTAGAGGTAGTCGGCAGCGAACATGACGACGGCCTTGCCCATCGCCACGATGGCGAAGTTATCGCGGCCTCCCTGATTCTCGACTCGGAAGGCGGTAAAGCCCAGCTTCTTCGTGTAGAAGCGGACGGCTTCCGTGACGTCCGCAACGAAGAGTTCGGGCGCTACAGGAACGATCTCTCGCCAGTCGTCACTCATCGTCCCATTCTTCCCGGGCAAACTCGCCAAAGCGGCGTTGGTGGGCCGCTTTCAGGGCCTCGAAGTCGGTGTGGTAACGGTCGCTGAGGACGGAGCTGGCGGTGAGGAGGAAGGCGTCCTCACGGTTGTCGGAGTAGTAGCGAGGGCGCAGGCCGACTTTCTCGAAGGCGTATTTGTCGTAGAGGGCGAGGGCGGCTTCGTTGGAGACGCGGCACTCGAGGGTGACGAGGTCGCGGCCATGGTGGCGGGCCAGTTCGATGGCGGCGATAAGGAGCGCTTCGCCGATGCCACTGCGGCGATGGCTCTGGCGGACGCCGAAGGTGACGATGTGGATCTCGTCGGGCAGGAGCCAGCCTCCGATGAAGCCGGCGATGAGTTCGGGGCGCTCCTCGATCGGGGGCAGGGCCTGGGATTGTGTGGTCCAGAGGAACTGGCGTAGTTCGTCGAGAAGCCAGCCGAAGGGGCGGGGAGAAGGAGTTGTGGCGGGGCTAGAAGGCGCCGGCCGGCGGGTTTCGGCGTCGGGATTGTGTTCGACGACGACGAGGTAGTGGGCGATGTTGTTGCGGAGCTCCCTGGTGAAGGCGGTGGGAGGCCACATGGTGGGGAAGGAGTCGCGCTCGACCTCGATGACCTGGAGGACGTCGTCTGCGGTCATCTCGCGGAGGAGGTAGCGAGTGGCTATTTGCACGGGGACATTATGGAGCGCGCGATCAGCGATCAGCAATCAGCTACCAGCCCTGCGCGGGCCGTTACAACTAGTCGGATTCGATGCGGACGGTGCCTTTTTCGCCGTCTACGGTGATCGTGGCGCCGTCTGGGATCTGGCTGGTGCCGACCTGGGTGCCGACGACGCAGGGGATGCCATATTCGCGGGCGCAGATGGCGGAGTGACAGAGGATGCCGCCGGTGTCGGTGACGACGCCCGCGGCGATGGCGAAGAGTGGCGTCCAGGGCGGTGCGGTCGTGGTGCAGACGAGGATCTCGCCCTTCTGCAGCTTATCGCCCTCGCTGATTTCGTGGATGATGCGGGCGCGGCCGCGGGCGACGCCGCGGCTGGCGGCGTTTCCGTTGATGACCTTCTCATCCGTCGACGGCGTTACGCCGACGCCAAAGAATTTCGTTAGGATCGCGTGCATTTCCGCGGGCGGCTCCGCGGGCGGCGGGCCGAGGAATATTGGCGCCGGCTGACGCTCCCAGCGGGCGAGATCGGCTTTTCGACCGGCGATCAGGCTCTTCTCAGAACGAGATGGGTTGCGGGCCGCTTCCTTCAGTTCCTCGACGCTGAGAAAGAAAGCGTCGTTGGGTTCGCCGACGACACCGGCCTCGACGAGTTTGCGACCGAGGGCCAGGGCGGGCACGCGGAATGAGCCGATGATTGTCAGCTGCCAGCGGGCGCGGCCCTCGCTGATGGATACGTGACCGGCGCAGGCCGCCAGCCTGTCCCTGAACTCAGCGAGCTTGTCGCCGCTGAGGCGCGATTCGACTTCACGCATCGCCTCGTCGCGCTGGTCACGCGAGCGCTGGATCGCCGCGGCCTGCGAGAGGTTCTCGTCGGCGAGGTAGCGCGAGATGAGCATGAGAGGGACGCTGTGATCTTCGGCCCAGGTAGGGATGTGGGGAAGCCCCCAGCTTTCCGCGCGCCAGCCATATTCGTCCAGATAGCGCTGGAGTTGGGCGAGGAAGTCCTTGCCCCCGGAAACCGGTTCCAGGTTGTCGCGGCGCCCATCACGGAGCGCTTTCGCTACTTCCGGGAGCGACGCTGCCGTCTGCGCTAGCTCGTCGAGGCCCTCGCCGGCGGCAGCAGTGCTGTTTTCGGCGCCCTGAAGGAGAGTCGCGAGCAGTTGAGATCCGTCGGCGCCCAGCTCCCTTTCGGCGAAGTCGACGAGGGCAAAGGTGGGGCCCATGAAGGCGAAGACGGGGGTCATGGTGTAGCGGAAGGTATCGACGGTGTCCTGGATGAGCGAATCCAGGGAGTCCGCGAGTTCCACGGCGCTCATGGCTTCGTAGTTCGTGCCGCGGATGCGGCGGCAGGCCTCCTTGATGCGGGGTACGTAATCCTCTTCCCAGACGGTGAATACACCGCGTTCAATGATGTCCGGTGTCGGCGGCGGCGGAGCAGCATTGATGTCGTAGAGGAAGCCGTTCACGCCAACGCACTTGGACCCGAATACGTCCTCCGTCAACCTCGCCAAAGCAGCCAGCGTTAGTGGCGGCGCGGGACGTGGAAAGTGCATGGGGTCGCGCTTCCAGGTGATGGCGGCGTCCGCCGGGTCTTTCCAAACGATCTCAAAGTCATCCGTAACGCTCTGTACCATTGGGCGGCCTCCTTGTGGCATTTCGCGAGTTGTCGGCGCGACGGATATCGTGCGGCACGGGCGGCGAATGGGTCAAGTGGACACAGAGCGGCGCCGGGCGCCTTTACGTGCACGTTAGGGTTCGCTAGAATCGAATCTGACGGGGCGCCCGATGACCCAGCATGAGCGAGCGGTGGCTGGGTGCGGCAAGCAGCGCGCCCCGACGATTGATATGTACTCGTTACGGTTACTCGGATTTATTGGGCCTTACTGGCGGCGGGCGGTCGCGGCGGCGCTTTGTGTCCTCGCGGCGAGCGCCGCGGTGCTGGCGATGCCGCAGCTGATCCGCTGGGCTATTGACTACGGCCTGGGGATAGAGCGCCAGGGGGACCGACTGGTCGCGACGGGCGCTGAGGAGAGGCTCGTGATCGCGGCGCTGGGCCTCGTGGCGGCAGCGCTGCTGCGGGGCGGGTTTTCGTTCGGGTCGACGTACCTGGGCGAGTGGTTGAGCCAACGAGTGGCCTATGACATCCGGAACAGCATCTACGACCGGTTGCAACGGCTGTCGTACGCGTACCACGACCAGCAGCAGACGGGTCAGCTAATGTCGCGGGCAACGCAGGATGTGGAATCGGTGCGCATGTTCGTGAGCATCGGGGTGTTTCGCGGCGCACAGATGATCGTGCTGCTCATCGCCATACTGACACTGATGCTGGCGACGAACTGGAAGCTGGCGCTGGTGGTGTGGGCGTTTCTGCCGTTCATCGCCTGGCGTTCGCTGGTTATGGCGTTCACGCTGCGGCCGATCTGGACGTCGATACAGGAGGGTCTGGCGCGGATCGCCACTGTGCTACAGGAGGCGCTGACGGGCGCTCGGGTGGTGAAGGCGTTCGCGCGGGAGGAGCACGAGGGCGAGAAGTTCCGCCGCGAGGCGGACGCGGTGTTTACGGACTCGTACCGGTCAAGCCGTATCCAGGCGACGAACGCGCCGCTGATGAGCGGGCTGTGGCTGGCGGCGACGGCGGCGACGCTGTGGTTCGGGGCGCGCGAAGTCTCGGCGGGCAACCTGGAGCTGGGAGAGTTGACGGCGTTCCTGCTGTACCTGACGGTGCTCCAGATGCCGGTGCGGATGCTGGGCTGGATCATCATGATCTCGTCGCGGGCCAACGCATCGGGCCAGCGCATATTCGAGATCCTTGACGCCGAGTCGGCGGTGAAGGAGAGGGCCGGCGCGATAGAGCTCAGCGGCGTGAAGGGCCTGGTGCGTTTTGAGAGTGTCTCGTTCGCCTACGACGCGATCAGCCCTGTACTGTCTGACGTCGACATCGAGGCGAAGCCCGGGCAGGTCATCGCGCTGATGGGGCCGACGGGCAGCGGGAAGACGACGGTGGTGAACCTGATGCCGCGCTTCTATGACGTGACAGGAGGCCAGATCACGATAGACGGCGTGGACATACGCGACATGACGCTGGCCTCGCTGCGGGAGGCCATTGGCACGGTGCAACAGGACGTGTTTTTGTTCTCAGCCACGATCCGCGACAACATCGCATACGGGGTAGTGGATGCTACAGAGGAGCAGATAGAGGCGGCGGCGCGGGCGGCGCATATCCACGACTACATCGCGGCACTGCCGGAGGGATACGACACGTGGGTCGGCGAGCGCGGGATCACGCTCTCGGGCGGGCAGAAGCAGCGCATGGCGATCGCGCGGACCCTGCTGATGGACCCGCGCATCCTGATCCTCGACGATTCGACATCGAGCGTGGACACGCAGACTGAGTATCTGATCCAGCAGACGCTATCGACGGTGATGGAGGGGCGGACGACGTTCGTGATCGCGCAGCGGCTGCGGACGGTGAAGATGGCGGACCAGATCGTGGTGTTGGACGGCGGGCGGATCGTGGAGCGGGGGCGACACCAGGATCTGTTGCGCAGGGGCGGCATCTACCGGCAGATCTACGACCTGGAGCTGCGCGACCAGGAGGAGGCGCTGGAGGCGCCCGCGAAGACAGGCGTCGCCGAGCCGGCGGCGGTGGCTGGGAGTTAGCATGTCGCACTGGGGCGGCGCGGCCGGCGGCTGGAGTAACACCGGGCATCCAGGGATGCAGCGGCCGGGCGGCGCGTTGAAGCGCAGCGTGGACGGCTGGGACGATGAGGAGCTGGGCAAGCTGTATGACCACCAGGTGGTGCAGCGACTGGTGCCCTATCTGAAGCCGTACAAGGGGCAGGCGACGCTGGCGGTGGTGGGGATGATTCTAGGCGCCGTCGCGGCGAGGAGCCAGCCGTTCCTCATCGGGCTAGCGATCGACAGGTTCATCCCTTCGCAGGATATGAACGGGGTTGCGTTGATCGGCGGCGCGCTGATCGCGCTGGCGGTCATCAGCTGGCTGGCGCAATGGGTGCAGCAGGTGACGACGGCGCTGGTGGGGCACCGGATCCTGCTCACGCTGCGCATGCAGATGTTTACGCACATCCAGAAGCTGTCGCTGAGCTTCCTGGACCGCAACGAGATCGGGCGCGTGATGTCGCGGGTGCAGAACGACGTGACGGTGCTGCAGGAGCTACTGACGACGGGTTTCCTGACGATCCTGGCCGACTTCGTGGGGCTGGCGATTGTGATCTTCTTCTTGATGTACCAGGACGTGCAGCTATCGCTGTCGACGTTCGCGGTCGTGCCGGTGTTGATCGTGGTGATGGCGGTCTGGCAGGCACGGGCGCGGCGGGCGTTCATCCGTGTGCGGCAGGCGATCGCGACGGTGAACGCGAACCTGCAGGAGAACGTCTCTGGCGTCCGCGTGATCCAGAGCCTGTCCCGGGAGGACGAGAACAGCCGTCGCTTCAACCGCGTGAACGCGGACAACTGGAACGCGAACGTGGACGCGGGCCGGATTACGGCGGCAGTGATGCCAGCAGTGGAGTTGCTTGTGGCTGTGGCGACGGGGTTGGTTATCGTGTTCGGCGGGATGCGGGTGCTGGACGGCTCGCTGACGGTAGGGGTGGTTGTGGCGTTCGCGCTGTACGTGCAGCAGTTCTTCGATCCGGTGCGGGACCTGGTACTGCAGTACACGCAGCTGCAGCGGGCGATGGCGGGGGGACAGCGAATCTTCGAGGTGCTGGACACGAAGCCAGAGATCGTCGACGCGGAAGACGCCCTGGAGCTACCGGACGTGCGCGGCGAGGTATCCTTTGAGGACGTGTCGTTCGAGTACGTGGAGGGGCAGCCCGTGCTCGACGGGATCGACCTGCGCGTGGAGGCGGGGGAGACGATCGCGATCGTGGGGCCGACGGGTGCGGGCAAGAGCACGCTGACTTCGCTGGTCGTGCGGTTTTATGACGTTACGAGCGGGCGGCTCCTGATCGACGGGCACGACATCCGCGCCATCAAGCGGCAGTCGCTGACCAGGCGGCTGGGTATCGTGCTGCAGGACCCGTTCCTCTTCTCGGGATCGGTGCGGGACAACATTCGCTACGGGCGACTGGAGGCGACCGACGACGAGGTGATGGAAGCGGCGAAGACGGTGGGAGCGCACGAATTCATCAAGCGGCTGGCGGGCGGCTACGACACGATGCTGCACGAACGGGGCCAGAACCTATCGCTGGGGCAGAGGCAGCTCATCGCTTTCGCGAGGGCAGTGGCAGCCGACCCGCGCATCCTTATCCTCGATGAGGCGACGGCCAACGTAGATACGCGGACAGAGGTGGTAATCCAGCGAGCGTTGAAGCGGCTGCTGAAGGGGCGCACGTCGTTCGTGATCGCGCACCGTCTATCGACGATTCGGGGCGCGGACCGCGTGGTGGTGCTGGAGGGTGGCCGCATCGCCGAGATGGGGACGCACGCGCAGCTGCTGGCGCACGACGGGATCTACGCGCGGCTGTACAGGATGACGTACGAGCAGGCGGGGACGGATGGGCGCGGCGACGGCGTTCGCGCGCGGTCGGCACCTGCCAGCGCACCGGGCGCGTAGCTAATCCGCTCCACCCGGCTCGATACGCCTGAGACCGGGCACCCTATCCAGCCCCCGATCGAAGCTGACGATCTCTCCCTCGGCGTGTTGTTGCGCTAGAACCGAGTGATACGCATCGGCGAATGACAGGTTGAGCGTCGTGTAAAGGTCGAAGACCTTGCGCCACGTATCCTTTCTGGAAAGAACGACGCCCGGGAGCTCCAAGACAGGGAGCAGCGTATCGCGGATTGTGGAGCGAGGGACGTGATAAAAGCCTTGAAGAGTGAAGGCTGCTTCGAAAACGACGGTTTCCGCGATACGTGCGCGGGCATCCCCACGCTGTATCCGTTCGAAGAACCTGGTTGCAGCCAGCGACTGACTCGGGTCGTCCTGCAGCAAGTGCCGTAAGATGACATTAGTGTCAACTAGTGGAATCGTCATTGACTCGGCCTCGTCGAACCACGTCCTCCGCGATGACTATCTCCGCTACTTCGCGTAGTTCCTCCGCTGAGAGAACGCGATGAGCGTACCCCCTCAGGGCGCCCGCTGTCCGCTCGACCACGCTATCGCCCCGCCTCAGCCTCGCCTCGTTTCGTCCGAGCACGAAGGCGACCACATCTCCCTGTTTTAGGCCGAGTTCGCGCCTTATCTCAGCCGGGACGGTGACCTGACCCTTCCGGGTCATCACGGAACGGATCTCTCTTTCTCTAACCACGGTAGTACCCCATTCTATTGGTAGTGCTCCTTTACATACGTAGTGTAGCATATCGCGAGTCCTACCAGCGACCAGGCAAGACGGAGGCGCAGCTGCGCTTGAACCCCGTTACGGTTCTGCTACACTAGCGATACTCAAAACGGAGTACGCCCCATGCAGCAGCTCGATTCGTCGCACGACAACCTCAGACGGCTGCAGATTGGCATTCAGCCGATCATCAAGCAGGACCCGAAGGAGCGCGTTCACAACTGGAACGAGGCGTTCGTGGGTTATGACCTGGAGACGGCGATCATCGAGGCGGAGCGCTGCATCCACTGCCCGACGGCGCCCTGCCAGGACGCCTGCCCGACCGGCAACGACATCCCGGCGGCGCTGATCCTGCTGGAGGAGGGCGACGTCTTCGGGGCGGCGGCCAAGTTCCGCGAGACGAGCAACCTGCCCGAAATGTGCGGGCGGCTCTGCCCTCAGGAATCGCTGTGCGAGGGGGCCTGCGTCGTGGGGTTCGCGATCAGACCGGCGCCTTACGGGAAGCAGCCGCCGGTCTCAATTGGGAAACTGGAGGCGTACATCGGCGACTACGAGCGTAAGAACGGTGGCGTACCTCTGCCCGTCTCGGCGCCGCCGACCGGGCGCCGCGTGGCGATCGTCGGTTCAGGGCCGGCGGGTCTCGCCGTGGCCGAAGAGCTGACGAAGCAGGGGCACGGCTGCACGGTGTTCGAGTCCTGGCCGGTGCCGGGCGGGATTCTGCTCTACGGCATACCAAACTTCAAGATGCGCAAGGAGATCCTGCAGGACAAGCTCGAGTACCTGGAGCGCATGGGGATCGAGTTCGTCTGCAACACGGTGATCGGCAAGGACGTGACGGTCGACCAGCTATTCGAACAGGGGTACAGCGCCGCCTTCGTCGGAACCGGCGCGCCGGTCGGCGGGCAGATGCGGATTCCCGGCGAAGAGCTGGCGAACGTGTACCAGGCGACCGAGTACCTGGTGCGCGGCAACCTGGAGCCCGAACAGCTTCCGGAAGCGATGCGGCAGCCGCTGGACTGCGAAGGGAAGCACGTACTGGTCGTGGGTGGCGGCGATACGTCGATGGACTGCGTGCGGACGGCGGTGCGGTTGGGGGCGGCGAGCGTGACGTGCATGTACCGGCGCACGGAGGCGGAGCAGAAGGGCCGCGAGGAGGAGCGCCGGCACGCGCGGGAGGAGGGCGTGGAGTTCATGTACCTGACGACTCCGCTGAGCTTCAGCGGCGAGAATGGGGCGGTGAGCGCGGCGGAGTGCCAGCGGATGCAGCTGGGGGCGCCGGACGAATCAGGGCGGCGCGCGCCGGAGCCGATTCGGGGCTCGGAGTTCACGCATCGGGCGGATATCGTGGTGCTGGCGATCGGCTACAGTCCGGACGAGCTGATGGAGAAGACGACGCCGGGTCTGCGGACGACGGCTTGGAAGACGGTGCGCGTGGATGAGGACTACCAGACGACGCGCCCGGGGGTTTTCGCCGGGGGGGACAACGTGAACGGCGCGGACCTCGTCGTCACGGCGATGGCGGACGGGCGGCGGGCCAGCGAGGCGATCCACCGGTATTTGCAGGGGCTCTGACCGAGGTCTATGGCCAGAAGTGGAGAGGTCCTAGTCGCAATCCTTAGGAGCCACCTGGATTTCGCGATTGCACGCGAACAGAATTGGTATCGGATACCTGTCGACAGTGCGCAACGCTTGCTCAAGGACCGTTGGCAGCCTGACTGGCTCGCGTTCTATCAGACGAAGGCGTTTGGTGGTGAAGCCTACGCGATAAATTATCGTTGCAAGGTCAAAGACATCCAAACGGCGAGGCGTTGTGATCTCTTCCCAAACGAACCAATGGACGAACGGAGCGTGCGCCTGTATCACAAGATTAACTTTGAGCAACTTGCGCCGCTACCGTCTCCCATCCGAAGCCAGAGGCTGAGAAGGATCGTCTTCATTCCAACCACGATGGCGAAACTAAGAGATGCGACCGAGATAAACGACCTGTTCGACGATAGCCCGCTTGAGAATAAGCTTTGGGCGGCCCTGAAAGGAGTCAGGATACCCGCCGAGCGGCAAGAATCAGTGCGGTCACGAGCCGAGCGGTATTACTTGGACTTCGCGATTTATTGTGCAAGAGGCAAATTGGATGTCGAGACTGATGGGGATACTTGGCATGCGAACCCGGAGAGGGCACCTCTGGATAACCTGAGGGACAATGACCTTCAGTCCAGTGGTTGGAAAGTGCTTCGATTCAATACACTTCAGGTTCGGGAGCAAATGGCCGAGTATTGTGTTCCAAAGATAGCTGATACCGTAAACGAATTGGGAGGGATGGAGGAGGGGAGCACGATGCCTCGGCGTGCCATAAGCAGGCCGGGTGAATCGTATCAAATGGGATTGTTTGAGCCTCGGGATGAAGGGAGATCACCCCATGACCACCGCCATCGTTAACGCATCCATTATCGACGGCTCCGGCCGCGACCCCGTACGGAACGGCACGGTTGTCATTGAGGGAGACGTAATCGAGAGCGTTGGCGCCGGGATCGAGCCGCCGCGCGACGCGCATGTGATCGACGCGGGAGGCGGGACGGTGATGCCGGGGATGATCGATTGCCACGTGCATCTCTACGGCAAGGTCGTGCCGGTGCTAGAGCGACCGCGCTTTCCGACTAGCCTGCAGCTGTTCCACAGCGCCAAGAACGCGCTGCGCACACTCGATTCCGGCTTTACGGCAGTGCGGGACGCGGGCGGTTCGCCTCAGGGCTTCAAGATGGCGATCGCCGAAGGGCTTATCCCGGGGCCGCGCATGAGGATCTCCGTTGGCGCGCTGTCACAGACGGGCGGCCACGGCGACGAGACGATGCCTTCGGGTGTTCGTCTGCGCTCGACGAGCGGTGCTGGTGCCGAGTGGCCAGAGACGATGGTGGACGGACCGGACGAGGTGCGCCGGGCGACGCGCCTGCTGCTGCGCGCCGGTGCGGACTTCATCAAGCTGCACGCCAGCGGCGGCGTCCTTTCGCCGACCGACGAGCCGACCGACACAGGCTTCAATCCGGAAGAGATCGCGATCATGGTGTACGAGGCGCGGGCGCGGGGCAAGACGTGCATGTCGCACGCTCAGGCGACGCAGGGGATCAAGAACGCCGTCCTGGCCGGTGTGGAGTCGATCGAGCACTGTATCTACCCGGACGATGAGACGCTGGACGAGATGAAGCGCCGCGGCACGTTCATGGTGCCGACGCTGATCGCGCCGGTCTGGGCGCTGCGCTACGCCGAGCGCATGCCCGGGAGCCTGCACCCGCAGTCGATCCGGAAGGCGGGGGAGGTGGTTGACGCGCACAAGGAGGCGTTCCGGCGCGCGCTCGCGTCCGGGGTGCGGATCGCGTTCGGGACGGACCAGGGGGTGGGGCCACACGGGCGCAACGCCGAGGAGCTGGAGATGATGGTGGAGGCGGGGATGACGCCGATGCAGGCGATCGTCGCGGCGACGAAGACGGCGAGTGAGTGCATTCACATGTCGAACGAGGTCGGCACGCTGGAGGCCGGAAAGCTGGCCGACCTTCTGATCGTGGACGGCGACCCGTTGGCGGACATCAGCATTCTCAAGGACCGAGAGCGGCTGCAATTGATCATGCAGGGTGGCCGCCAGCATAAGAACGAGCTGCCGACGCGGGCTCGGGTGGGAGTCTAGATATCGAAGCGAAAGAGCCACGCCTCGAGCACCTGTACGACATGCACGTGGACCTGGAGCCCCCCCAGATGGTGGGAGCGACGCCGGCCGGGATGCGACAGATATTTGTCGTGAAGGGCGGGACCGTCGAGGGGCCGAAGATCAAGGGCGAGCTGCTGCCGGGAGGTGGCGACTGGGCGCTGATGCGTCCGGACGGGGCCGTGCAACTGGACGTGCGAGCGACGATTAAAGCAGACGACGGTGCGCTGATCTACGGGTACTACAGCGGGCTGATTGTCTCGACGATGGCGATATTCGGGCGGATCATGGGCGGCGAGGACGTGCCGCTCGACGAGTACTACTTCTACATCAGTCCGATGTTCCAGACGGCCGCGCCGCAGTACGAGTGGCTGAACCGGGTGGTGGCACTAGGGCGGGGAAAGGTGATCCCGAACGCGGTGGAGTACCGGGTGTGGGCGGTGGGTTAGCTGTCCAGAATACGCATGAATTGCTCGGCGCTGACCGTCTTCGCGCCCTGATATTCCGGTACGTCAAGGATATCCCTATCCTCGCTCAACAGGGATTCGGCGCTCGCGGCCGTAGCGCACCAGAAGAACTTGTCGTCGTCCGGTCGCGGCAGACGGGCGACGTCTCGGTGGGTTCGACGATCTCAGCAGTGTCAAGTTTCGCGAGTATGGCTTCAAAACGCGGGGAGTATTCCCACGGCTGAAGTTTCCCTTTGAGTTCTGACCTGCGAAGGAAATCGATGACTTCTAGCGTTTTGGAACGGATGCTCGTGTTGGTTGCGCCCTAACCCACGCAGTTTCCGGCCTTGCTGGCGAGGCTGACGCCTCGGCGGAATTGGCGGAGCAGGTGGACGTCGATGCCGTTGGTGACGAATCCGAACGAGAGCCCTGTCTCCGGGTCCGCCCAGGCGAGCTGGCCGGCAGCGCCGGGGTGCCCGAAGGCACGCGCTGACACGGTGTGTCCGAAGGTCCGCATGAAGCCCTTGCCGTCGTCGCCGGCGACGAGCAGCCCCAGCGTGCGGTTGGCCGGGATGCCGCCGAACAACATGTCGGGATCGCTGACCCGGATGTTGCCAGTACCGTCGGCAAGGATGTCTGGATCCCATAGACCGCCGATATTATGGAGGAGCGCCTGGTAGTACATGGCGAGGTCAGCGGCCGTCCCCACGCCACCGGCGCCCGGTACTCCGGCTTCAAGGTGGCGGGGTTCGTTGAACGACTCCAGCGCCGCGTCGGTGACTTCGCCGACGTTGATGGCAGGGACGCCCAGTGCAGCCTGGAACTCCCCGGAGGTAGCGGGTTCGCCCCTCTGCTCGATTCTAGCGATATCGCCTTGTTCGGACGGAGGCACGCCCAGCCGGAACGAAAAGCCGAGCGGGCCCGAGATGCGCTCGGTCATCAAGGTGCGATAGTCGCCGCCGGTGATGCGGTCAACGATCTCGGCCATCACCCAGGCGTTGGCCGTCGTTGCGTACTCATAACGCGTGCCCGGCTCCGCGGTCAGGCGCCACGATGCCATGCGGTCCACTCTGGCCGAGCGGTCTTTCCACGTCTCCGGGCCCATCGGTGCGCGCGGGAAGCCTGACTTGTAGGTGAGCATCTGTTCCACCGTGACGGCGTCCTTGCCGTTCGCGCCGAACTCCGGGAAGTAGTCGACCACCTTGCGCGACACGTCGAGAGCGCCATCGCCAATCAGCAGCCAGACGAGGCCGGCCATGAACCCCTTGGTGGCGGAGTACACCACGTATCGGGTCTCGTTTGTGGCGACTCCAAGCGTTTCGAAGGCGAGCAGTTCGCCGTTGCGGGCCAGGGCGAGCTGGCACGAAGGGAGCCTTCCTTCATCAATCTCCTGCTGGGCGCGCGTGGTCAGCTCTGCGTATGCGGTGCGGTTGATGCTGGTCTGTACCATTGCTGATCTCCTAATCCGTGGCGGCGGCCACGGCGAAAGGGCTGGCCTTGAAGCGGTCCTTGTACGGATCGGTGTCGAGCTCTTCGAGTTCGATCTCGCCTGCCAGCACTCGCTGCTTCCACTCCTGGTGCTCCGGCTCGCGATCGTGGAACTCGGGCATCACCTCGCGCGAGAAGAGATCAAGGCTGTCGCAGATATCCTCGTGTGAGTTCTTGCCGGCCTGGTTGAGCAGGATGACCTGGTCGATGTTGGAGGTCTCGAATTTGCGGAGCTTTCGGCGTAGCGTGTCGGGCGAGCCCACGAGCCCGCCGTCCCTCTGCTCCCGCGCCTTGGGCGTTTCCTTCCACTTCAGGTACTCCTCCCAGAGGTTCACTGTGCCGGGCTCGACCGGTCTGCCGAGCTGGATGTAGAAGCGGAGGGCGAACTGGAAGAAGGTCCAGCCGTCGGCCTTGCGCATAGCCTCCTCGTCGGTTTCGGCGCACATGAAGCCGCAGACGAGGGCGATGTTCGCGTTGGACTGGTAGTCCGCGAGCTTCTCCTGGCGCTTGACGAAGTTGTTGTAGTAGGAGTTGACCCAGGCGTGAGCCGCGTCGGCGGAGAGGAACTGGAAACCGAGGGCGCCCATGCCCCGATGCCCGGCCATAGCCAGGGTGTCGAGCTGGGAGCAGGCGACCCAGAGTGGCGGATGCGGCTTCTGGAAGGGTTTGGGGAGGACGTTGCGCAGGGGGAACTTGAAGTATTCTCCCATATACTCCCAAGCCTCGTTGCTAAACATGGGGATTATGCAGCGGACGGCGTCCTCCCAGGCGTCTCGCTTGTCGCGGAAGCGGCGGTCGAAGGGGTGGAGCTCTGTGATACTGGAGCCTTCACCGATACCCATCTCGACACGCCCGCCGCTAAGCAAGTCCAGCGTGCTGACGCGCTCCGCGACGCGCGCCGGATGGTTCGTGGTGAGCTGAATGATGCCGTGGCCGAGGCGGATCTGCTTCGTTGCTGGCTGGCGGCGGCCAGGAAGACCTCAGGAGCAGAGGAGTGCGAGTACTCCTCGAGGAAGTGATGCTCCACCTCCCAGGCGTAGTCGTAGCCAAGCCGGTCGGCCAGCTCGATCTGGTCAAGCGACTGCTGGAACAGCCGGTACTCGCTGTCCTCCTTCCACGGCCTGGGGAGCTGGTGCTCGTAGAATATCCCGAACTTCATGGCTTACCTCCTTCTGGTTGTGCGGCGTGATGATCGTCCAGCCCGGCGAGCATGCGCAGAGCCCGCCGGAAGAGGTGCTGCGCTGCCTCGCGCGATAGGTCTGGGTCGAAAAGGGTGTTGGTGTCGAGGCCCACGGCCAGGGCGTGAGCGAGCGAGCCTGCCTCCGTGGGAGTGAGGCCGCCGGTCGGCGCGACACGCTCGAAGAGGCACTCGAAGTACTTCTGCCAATCCGCCACGTGCGCCGACTTGATCTCGTGGAAGCGGTTGTCATGTACCGCGAGGCCGGAAAACTCCTGGATGACGCCGAGGAAGCGGGTGCTCATCTGTCCTTCCCCGAAGCGGAAGGCGGCGAGCCGATCGATAAGGGCCTCCGGGTCGCCTTCGCGGAGGCCGGGGAGCCGCGAGCCCACGCGCTCGTTGAGCCAGGCGGCGTAGTACTCGAGGATGGCGGCCTTGTTGTCGAAGTAGTAGCCGACGTGGCTCGGCGACATCCCAGCTCTGTCAGCGACGTCGGCCAGCGTGGTGTTGGCGTACCCCTGGTCGGCGATGCAGTCGTAGAGCGCCTTCGCGATAGCTTCGCGGCGATCGGTTCGCGGGGGAGCGGCTCTGGCTACCATTCGGGCCTGGCAGTAATGGTTTGTCGTACCATCAGGATATTTGTATCATATACAAATCAGTTTGTCAAGGGGTACGAGAATGTCCTTCAAAAAATGTTTGAGCCTGGCGGAGGCGCCAGTCCGAGCTACAGGTGCTTCGCTAGCGCTCGTGTGTGTTTCGCGATGAACTCGCCGGCACGGTCGATCGCCTGCTGACCCTCGGGCAGCACGGCCGCGAAGACCTGCCAGAAGTGGAACATGTCCTCCCACACGTCGAGGGTGACGGCGACGCCGGCAGCCTCTGCGCGCTGGGCGAGCGCGGTGATTTCGCCGAGCAGAATTTCCGCGCCGCCGACCTGGAGAAGGAGCGGCGGCAGACCAGTCAGGTCGGCGAACAGTGGTGAAGCCAGCGGCGTCCGCGGATCGGCGCCATCCAGATAAGCGTCCGCCAGCATCAGCAACCATTCCTTTGTGACTACGTGGTCCTGGCCGGCCAGCGAGTCGAGCGCCTCGCCGGAGCAAGTCTGATCGACCCAGGGAGACATACAGACCGCGGCGGCGGGCAGCGCGTCGCCCGCGTCGCGTAGCGCCAGGAGCGTCGCTATAGTGAGCCCTCCGCCGCCTGAGTCACCGGCAATGACGATGCGTGTGGACGGGATCCCGGTGGAGAGCAGCCAGCGATAGCAGGAGACGGTGTCCTCCACTGCGGCCGGGAACGGGTGCTCCGGAGCGAGGCGGTAGTCGACGACGAGAGAGCCCGCAGCAGCCGCGGCGGACAGACGAGAGGCGAGCGCGCGGTGGGTGTTCAGTGAGCCGATGCAGTAGCCGCCGCCGTGCAGATAGTAGACAACGCGATCATCGCGGGCGCCCGGGGCGATCACCCACTCTCCAGGAACGCCGGCGGCGTGTACAGGCTCGCAACGCGCCACCACGGGGAATTGTGCAGTGATCTCTTCGAACATTACGCGCTGCTCGGCGATGCTGAAGTCCGACAGACGCGGGCGCGACTTCAGTACCTGGACGATGGCCTGGAACTGGTCGCTGGGCATCCTCTAGGCTGAACTTGCCGCAGGATGGCGCGACATCACCTCATTCCCCATGTCCTTGAACATGTTGCCCGCGATGCGGCGCACCGCGAAGCGCGGCGTCATCCGCACGACGCCCGTGGCCATGAGACGGTTTCCGATCCCGGGAACGACGATTGCGCGGCCGGAGAACGCGGCTTCCAGCGCCGCTTCCACGACCTGGTCGGGCGTCTTGCGACCCCTGTTGGGCAGCTTACTTTCATTCAGCCCGGCCACCTGCTGGAACTCCGTCATCACGTAGCCGGGGCAGAGGCAGGTCACCGTGACCCCGTGCTGTTTGGCCTCCTCATGGACGCCCTCCGAGAAGTGGAGCACGAAGGCCTTCGTGGCGGCGTAGGTGGACATGTAAGGGACGGGCTGGAAGGCGCCCGTGGAGCCCACGTTGATGACGTTGCCGCGCTTCTTTGGCACCATGGCGGCCAGGGCGGCGTGAGTGAGGCGGACGAGCGCCTTGATGTTGACGTTGAGCTCCTCCATCTCGCGTTCGATGGGGAGATCGCTGAATTCACCCTGGGTGCCGAAACCGGCGTTGTTGACCAGGAGGTCGATATCGCCGGCGGCGAGGCGCTGCTCGATGGCACTGACGCCGGCGTCAGTGGAGAGGTCGGCCTCGATCACCTCGACCCTGGAGGAGGAGAGATCGGCGGCGAGTTTATCGAGGCGGTCTTTGCGGCGGGCGACGAGCACGAGGTCGTAGCCACGCTTGGCTAGCTGGCGGGCGAACGCCTCGCCAATGCCGGCGGAGGCGCCGGTTACGATCGCGCGTCGCTGGGGCTTTGGACCCCCGTTGGCTGATGGCTTATCCACGGCCTGGGTCATTTGCAGACCTCCTTCTGTGACATCTGGGTTGGTTCTGTGAGTGTCCTCAGTTTAGCGGGAAACGTTCGCCGACAAGCTCCTCGCTCCGAGCCCACAGCGCGTCGGCTCGGTCCGGGTCGATCGCATGCGGGAGTACGCCGTTGGGGCCATCCAAATCTTCCCTCCGCTCCGCCACGCCGCAGTCCTCCAGGTAGCGGCCACCGATCTCATCAGCGTCAGCGATGGCGGCGGCCCACACGGAAGTGGCCGCGCCTGCCGGCACTGACTTGAACTTCATGGGTCCCTTGAAGGTCCGGCGCTGGATCAGCGCTTGCATCGTCTCAGGGGTCATGTGGCGGCTAAGCTCAGTCTGGATACCGCCTGGATGCACGGCGGAGGCGCGGACGCCACGGTCACGCAACCTCTTGTCGAGAGCGACGGCGAACAGTGCGTTGGCGGTCTTGGCGCGGCCGTAAGCGACCCAGGGATCGTACGGCGTGCGTTCGAAGCCGGGATCATCGAGGTCAACATCGCTCAGGCGATGGCCTAGCGACGACAGCACCACGATGCGGCTGGGGGCGCCGGCGAGGAGGAGGGGCACGAGGCGGTTGACGAACACGAAGTGCCCGAGGTGGTTGGTGCCGAACTGGGTCTCGAAGCCGTCCGCGGTTGTGCCCTGGGGGCAGGCCATTACTCCGGCGTTGGCGATCAGTACATGCAGAGGCGCTCCATCGGCGAGCAGCCCGTCTGCGCAGGCGCGCACGCTGGCCAGCGACGCTAAGTCTAGCTCGCGTAGCTCGATGGCAGCATTCGGCGCGGCAGCGGCCCGCACGACGCCGGCTGCTCGCTCCCCTTTCGCGGCGTCGCGCACGGCCATAACGACGTGTGCGCCGTGGGCTGCGAGCGCCCGCGCGGTCTCCGCTCCAAGTCCGGCGGAGGCGCCGGTGACGAGCACGCGCCGGCCCGAGAGGTCTTTACCCTCGAGTAGCTCGTCCGTTGTCGTGTCCGGCCCGTAAGTGACCGCGTTGTTCATGTTACCTCCTGATAAGGTCCCGTAGCGTTGTCGATTTGTAGGCGGGGTTGTCTGTGGAATTGGGGGCGTTAGTCGTACCAATTCATGGTTTGTCGCATGGCCTTCTCGAACCCCTCGAAGTCGGTGGACTTTCGCACCATGGCGACCATCTGGGCGTCGGAGCCGACGAGATAGCGGAGCTTGGGGTCATCCGTGTCGACGGCGTTGACGTCGCCCTGGCTACGTCGCCCGGGTCGGACGCGCCGCCCTCGCCGCTGCCGCCGGGAATCATGCGCGAGAGTCCGGCCTGGAACCCTTCATACTGCGCCCAGTACGGAGACTCCTTCGTGAAGCGCCGGCCAAAGCGAATGTTGTTGACAAAGTTGGTTGGGAAGCCGCCCGGCTCTACGATGGCCACACGTATGCCGTGCGGGTGCAGTTCGTAGTGGAGGGCTTCGCTGATCGCCTCGACCGCGTGCTTGCTCCCTGTGTAGAATCCTTCGAAGGGGACGGACACAACACCTCCGATCGACGACAGGTTGACGATGGTGCCGCTACGCCGAGCGCGCATTGAGGGAACGACCGCGCGAGTCACGCGCACGAGTCCGAGCACGTTGGTCTCGAATTGCTCACGCACCTCATCATCGTCTGTCTCCTCAACCGGGCCGCGCAGCTCGAAGCCGGCGTTGTTGACCAGCACGTCGATCGGGCCGTGCGCGAGCACCTCTGCCACAGCCTTGTCTACCGAGGCCTGGTCGGTTACATCGAGTTGCAACACGTCTATTGGCAGTTTTTCGGCGTCACGAGTTCCCGTCAGCTCACCGCCCTTTGTCGTGTCACGCATTGTGGCGAAGACGCGATCGCCGCGGCGGGCGAATTCGAGCGCGGTTAGCAAGCCAAAGCCGCTGCTGCAGCCTGTGATAAGAACGTTGGGCATTATTGACCTCCTCTTCTGGTGTTGTCGCTAATCATTGTCCACACGCATTCTTCGGTTTCGGCTATCAGTTTCGGTGTCGCCTCCTGTCTCTTCGTCTCTATCGACCTGGCCAGCCCAGTGAACGAGCCGAACACCAGAGCGATGAGCGTATCGGGATCCATTGAGCGCACGGCTCCAGAGTCTTGCGCTCGACGCACGAATTCGCGCGTGCCTTCCAGCAGTGTCGCCGCCAGCGCACGGCTCTCCTCATCCAGATACGATTCGTGATGGTGCGTCTCAAGGAACGTAAAGGCCGCAGGGTCCTCCTGCGCAAATCGCCACAGACCTTGCCACCAGTGCCGGAATTCGGCGCGCGGCGCCACGCCTCGCGGCGCTTCGTCCACGAGAATCCGCATCATTTCGGCTTTCCATTTGCGGTACACCGCGTTGACGAGGGCTTCCTTGCTATCGAAGTGGCGATAGATGGTACCGGCCCCAACCCTGGCCTGTTCCGCGATCAGAGGCATGGGGGTGCCGTCGAAAGTGTGCTGGCTGAACAGTTGGAGGGCGGCGTCCAAGATGGCTTCGCGCTTGCCCGACGGTTCGGCGACTGGCGTTCGTTTGTTGGCCATAGCGGAATGATTATTCATTCCGCTATGTTGTGTCAACCCCCTTGCGCCCCACGGCTACCGGTGGCCGGTCAGAGCCGCGGCGGCCCCATCCGGATGCGGTCGTGGCGGTCGAACCAGATGCGTTCCAGCCACCAGGTGACGCCAGCGTCAGCGTACGCTCGCACGAGCTGGGTATCCGCATCGGGGTCAGTACCGCTGGTTACGGCGGTGTTGATGACCTCGAAGGGGCCATCCTCCGTGCGGTGGCTCAGGGTGTAGCGGACGATCTCAGGGTAGGCCTCCGCGGGAAGTCGATATACCACATGGTCGATGGGGTAGACGCCGTCCCACTGAGCGGCGCGGCGGAACGGGCGTTTGTTGGGCCACATTCCCGCCACCCAGACCGGGATGCGAGGCTGCTGGAGGGGAGTTGGGGTGAAGCCGGTGGTTTGGATGCGATAGTGGCGTCCGCTGTGCTTTAGAGGGCGTCCGGTCCAGAGGCCGGTAATCACGTCCAGTCCTTCATCCACCATCTCGCCACGGACGCGCTGGTCGGCTTCCTCGGAGATATCGTCGAACTCCTGGGAATAGAGTCCGAGACCAACGCCGAGGACCAGGCGGCCACCAGATAGCTGGTCGAGACTTGCCGTCTGCCGAGCCAGCGTCCAGGGCCGGCGGCGCGCCAGTGGCGTGACCATGGTGCCCAGCAGAATGCGCGATGTCTGCATCGCCGCGGCTGTTAGCGCCACCCAAGGGTCAACCACGGCCCCGGCTCCTGCATCGCCATGTGGTCCCAGATGAAGAAGCCTTCCCAGCCGCCTTCCTCCGCCTGCCGCGCCAGATCAGCGATCAACCGCGCGTCGGCGTGCGGGCCATGAGGGGGAAGGTTAAGTCCAAAACGCATAACAGTTGAGCGCAATGAGGTTTCGTACGCAGAATGGTCGTTCACACGGCCTTCGTTTGTCAAAGGGCGCGAGGTAGAAGCTGGCACTCGAAGGCGATAAGATCGGTGGGGGGACGCTTGCGAGGTGTTTTGTGAGTGACGGCGAGGACGAGACGGGAACGGAGGCGGGCGATCGCTTCCTGCTCTATGACTTGCGGGTGACGGTGGAGCGCATCGAAGGACGCCCGGTTTGCGGGCTGGAGGTTGGCGATTTTTTCGAGCTGACCGAGGGTAGCCGCGTGCGTATACCACCCGGGAAGCACTTTTGCCTGTACGCCCTCGCTGCCGTCCTGCCGCTCCTGCCTGCAAAACAGCGCGCGCTCGAAGACACCGACTGGCTAGCGCGCGACCATCTCGTGGCCTGTCCTGACCCGGAGGAGCGGTTGATCATGCGGGTAGAGCGGGGCGCCCGGAGGGAGCTTCGCACAGACGACCTCACGTGAGCGGCACGATAGCGGGCGGCCTCACGGGATTCCGACGGGTGGCAGTGTGAGGATTAGTCTTCGCCGAAGAAGCGGCGGCGGGCCGTTTCGTCTACGGGTGAGGACTCCGGACCGCTGAAGAAGACGTCGGGAACTCGTGTTTGGTCCTGGGCGATTAGGGGAAGGACGCGCAGGCGCCGCGCTTCGGCCTCCTGACCGGTATCCATGAAGAGCTGCGTCAGCCAGTCTTCGGCGGTGTGGATGGCATCGTAGTAGACGTCGTGCTCCTCGGCGTAGGCGTGGGCGGCACGGTCCCAGTCGTCGTCGGCGAGAAGTTTGTCGCGCAGGGTGCGTACATCGCGCATCGTCAAGGAGAGTCCCTGGCCCCAGGTAGGGTCGCTGGTCGCGGCCGCATCGCCGACGAGCGCGACGCCGCCGCGGTACGGGTGGTCGGTCCATTGGTCGGCGCCCTGAAAGGTGCCGTTGGGCTTCGACCCTTCGAAGAGGGACGCGGGGACGCCCGTCCTGATCGACTCCTCTATGAAGCGCGGAACGTCCTTCTCGCCTTGCAGACGCAGACCGGTTTCTTCGCGGCAGCCGAAGTAGCAACGGGCGCGTCCGTTGCCCTGCGGGAAGGCGAGAGCGCCCTGGCGGACGAAGGGGTTAATGACGATGATACCGACGTCTTCATTCGCCACCCCTGCGTCCTCGAACAGGAGGCCTGCCAGCAACATGCGCGCCGGGTCCTGACGCACCTCGAAGCCGGCGTGCTTGCGAGTGGGCGAGCCGCGCCCGTCCGCGCCGACGATCAGGCGAGCGGAGATGCGCTCACTGCCGCCGTCCCAGTCGACCGTCACGGAGGGTGTCGCGCCCGCCTCGACCGTGCGGGCGCGAGCGCCGCGCCGCACTTCGGCGCCGGCGTCAGCAGCGGCGGCGAGGAGTGCTTCCTGCACCTGCGGGTGGTAGATGGTGATCGAAGGGATGGTCTGAGGAGTCGACGTGGTGAAGTCGCGTCGGCCAATCATCGCGGGGCCCACGTAGTTGTCCCAGAGGTTGAGGTTGTGGCCGCCGTTTTCGAGGATGAGGTCGCGCAGGCCGAGTGCCGTCGCTTCGGCGACACCCCATGGGGCCATCCATTCGCCGCGCACGCGGTCCTTGAATTTCGTCTCGCGCTCGAGGACGAGGACACGGGCGCCGTTCTCCGCCATCGATTTCGCGAGGGCTGCGCCGCCGAGGCCGCCGCCGATGGTGATGATGTCGTAGTCGGTTGTCGTTGGTGGCTCCTTCTGGTGTACGGCGCTATTGTACATGCGAGTCAAGGGCGCAGCCATTCTGCCCCGCCCCTACGTGTAGGTGGCGGCCGGGTGGGGTGCGTTATGTCAGGCGGAGCCGGGGTTTGGGGGCGCGGCCGGGCGGACGGCCCAGACGCGGAGCGGATCGCCGATGCCTTTGAGCGACTGCTCGCCCCGGTCTTCGAAGGTTACGCCGGCGGAGGTGCGGGCGAGACCGCGAACCGTGTCGGAGACGAGCAGCTCGCCGGCGGCCGTGAGGCCGCTGATGCGGGAGGCGATGTTCACGGCGCCGCCGTACACGTTGTCACCGTCGCGGATGACGTCGCCGGCGTGGATGCCGAGGTGGAGGGGGAGGCCGATGGAGTCGGCGGCGTCGCGACAGCGCAGGGCTCCGTCGATCGCCTCCCGGGCCGAGGTGAACACGGCCATGAGGCCGTCTCCGACGAGGCGGCCCTTGATGGGAGTGCCGGAAGCATCCTGAATGAGCTGCCGGAGGGCGACGTCGAGCTCGCGGGCCTTAGCGCGGAAGGCGTCGTCGCCCATGCGCTCGGTGAGGGCGGTGGAGTCGGCGATGTCGGCGAAGAGGATGATCGCGGTGCCATGTGGGAGGGCGGGCGCCGGCGGCGTTTCGGCGTCAGCGAAGAACTCTTTGACCACGCGAGTGAAGTCGCTACTATCCGCGAACCACGAGGCGCTATTACCTTCGAGGGCGAGGAAGCGGGCGTCGGGGATCAGTGAGGCGACTTCCCGGCTCCGCTGAATCCCCGGGTCTTCACGATAGTAGAGCACGAGCGTCGGCGCCTGCACTCGAGGCAATAGATCCGCGATGTCTAGCGTGGCGCTGAGTTCGAAAGACGCGGCAGCCACCTCGGGGGTCATGGCCTCGCGGAGTGTGGTGGACATCCAGCGCTGTAGTTCGATGGGGCCGTTGGGAAAGGTGACTGAGGCGGCCACTCGGCGCGCCCAGGACCAGTTCTCCCGCACGAGCAGAGTCATCCCCTCACTGCGGCCGCTGCCCCGCGCGAAAACCCCGTCGAGGACGAGACGAACAACCCGCTGCGGGTTGCGGACGGCATAGGCAGCGCAAATAGCAGCGCCGTCGGCGTATCCGATCAGGTGGAAGTTGGCAAGTCCCAGCCGGTCGACGACGGCCGCCACGTCGCTAACGTGCGAATCGAATGATAGATCGGACACATCGCGCTGGGAGGCGCCCATGCCGCGGCGGTCGAACGTGATGAGGCGGCGTCCCTCGCTCAGCCCCTCGTGGTAGGCGCGTGGGCCCGGGTGCCCCATTATCGCGTCAAGGGTGAAGAATCCGCTGTTGACGCTGACGACTGGCGTTCCGGACCCGTCGCCCATTACCGCGTAGGCGATGCGCGTGCCGTCGGCGCTGTTGAGGAAGCGGAGCTGGGGTTCCATGACGGGGGTATTTTACATTGCTCGTCAGACTGAGTCGTTGGTGGAGGCCGGAAGGGAGGTGCAGGGGCGAAGAGGGATCGAGCGGGAACGGTTGTCGTCGCTTGCGAGCCTGACCGCCATGGTGACGCGGGTGCGCTCGTCAGGCTGAGTCGTTGGTGGGGGCCGGAGGGGAGGTGCAGCTGCGAAGGGGGCTCGAGCGGGAATTGGTGTCGTCGCCTGCGAGCCTGACCCCCAGGGATGGCGGGTGCGCCCATCAGGCTGAGTCGTTGTTGGGGGAGAGAAGGGAGGTGCAGATGCGAAGAGGGATCGATAGGATTGGTGTCGTCGCCTGCGAGCCTGACCCCCAGGGGTGCCGCGGGCGAGGGTGGTTCGCGAACCGCCCCTACGCGAAGCGCCAGGTCTGGAGGCGTTGGGCGGCGCGGCGGTGGAGGGGGCGCTGCAGGTCGCCGAAGGTATCCAGGGCCCAGCGCTCGAATTCGGGGAGGCAGTCGAGGAAGATGTCGTCGGGGATCTCCCAGGACCAGGAGTGGATGCGGTTGCGGGCGTAGTCCAGCTCTTGGCCCGGAGTGGAGGTCTCGTCCCACTCGGCGGCGGTGGCCGCCTCGCAGGCGCCTCCGGCGGCGGTGAGCGCGGCGTTGATGGATTCGCTGTTGGCGCGAGTGCGGGGCCGGATGTAGGCGCGGGCGTCGAGCATCTCCGTCCACTTGGCGGCGCTGGGGTCCCAGTCGCTGGGGCCATCGTTCTCTTCGTATGTGGAGAGCAGAACGGCGCCCGGGGAGAGGACGCGGAGTATCTCGGCGACGGCGCGCTGCCAGTCGGGGATGAGGTGGAGGATGTGGCTGATGACGACGGCGGGGAAGGAGTGCGAGGCGAAGGGGAGAGCGGTGCCGTCGGCGAGGATGAGGTCGGGCGGCGTGTGCTGCGGGCCCAGCTGCTCGGCGAGGCGGTGCATCATGCGCGGGGCGATGTCGATGCCGGAGACCCGGATACCGCGCGCGGCAAGGGGGCGGGCGATGCGGCCGGTGCCGACGCCGACCTCGAGGGCGCGTGGTGCGCCAACGGCGTGGAGCTCGTGCAACAGGGCGTCGGTCAGGCCGGCGATGGCGTGGTCCGGGAGGGCGCGGGTGGCGTCGTAGAAGTCGGCGGCGTGGTCGAAGGAGAGGGAGGGCTGGCTCACGTCACTCCTCGCGTTGCACCGTGCTATGGCCGCGGCAGGCGTTCTGCCGACGGCGGGAGAGTTGGGAACTCCTTGTGAGGCTCCGTCTGGTACCAGTACGCCGTTGAGGAATAGTCGTTTGAAAGGTCGTTTGCGTGTCCGTGTTCGATCGTCAGTTTGATCGAGCGCTGGAACATGATCGGGTCTTCCACGTGAAATCGGTACAGCGAATTCTTTCCCTGCCATGGCCACTCGTCGGTGCCGGAGTAGACAGTGACGCCGTGATAGGGTGAATTGTACTCCTCCTTTGGACAGAAGGCGGTATTGAAGTAGTCTTCGGTACCCGTTCCGTGTAGTGTAGGCGGCCATTGCTCGCCGTCAATGAAGATCATGTCGTCGCCTTCGCCGTACCAGTCGTCTCGCTGCCGCGCGAAGCAGTCGACGTTGAGATTGCAGCCCACATAGTGGCCACGGCCTTCCGCCTCCAGGATCACATAGTTGCCGTGCCCATCAAGGTTAGGTGTGGCCCACATGCGCCGGCGGTGATCACCCATCTGGCCGGCCATAAGATTGTCTGCGTAGGGCTCCGAATCGCCCCAGCCCTCGGTTGGGTTTTCACGGCGCCACTGGGCGTGGAAGCGCAGGAAGTCGTCCGGGAGCGATTCGTGCTGCTCGTAATCGATGTAGTAGTAGAAGATGATGCCTGAGTCACCCTCGTTCGCAACCTCCAGCCGGGCGCCGCTGGAGAACGGCATCGGGAAGTAGCAATTGAAGCCGCGGCCGTCCTGCGGGCTCATCGCCAGGGGCAGCGACCAGAAGTTTTTGACAATCCCATGGCCAATGCCGAAGAAGTCCCCGATGGGCGCCTCGACACACGGCGCGGCCGCACCGTCCCAGCCGGCGCGCAGGACCGTCGTCCGGGCATACCAGCGATTTCTGGGCGCGGCAATGGTGCACCAGATGTGTCTGATGACGCCGGCTCCCGCGATGTCGCAGAGCAAAGCGGTTGCACCGGAGGCAATGGACGCGAAGTCGAAGTTCCCGCCTGAGCGGTCCCAACTAGAGACTCTTCGCCGCTGGCCAGGCCGGGCCCGCGCGAGGTCGGCCAGCGAACTTCCGATCACGTTCCCTCGCGCACGGCCCAGACGCGCACCGGCTCCTCGAAGCCCTTGAGCGCCTGCTCGCCGCGGTCGGTGAAGGCGAAGCCCTTGCCAGCGACGAGCTGCCGGACGACGTCGGAGACGAGGACCTCGCCGCCCTGGGCCTGCCCCGCGATGCGGGCGGCGAGGTTGACGGCGCTGCCGAAGAGGTCGCCGTCTTCGGCGACGGGCTCGCCGGCGTTGAGGCCGATGCGGACGCGTAGTTGCGCAGCATGCTGCGCCGCCACGGGCGTGTCGGGGCGTGATCCGCCGGCGGGGTGTAGGGGCGCAGCAAACGCCTTCTGGATCGCGACGGCGCATTCGAGGGCCTTCGTGGCTGAGCCGAAGGAGGCCATAAAGCCGTCGCCCATGGTCTTGATCTCGCTGCCGCCGTGGACGGCGAGGGCCTCGCGGACGGTGCGCTCGTGATCGCGGAGGACGACGCGGGCTTTGGCGTCGCCGAGGCGCTCGGTGAGGGCGGTGGAATCGACGATATCTGTGAAAAGGATCGTAGCGAGGGCTCCCGCCGCTACGAGTGGGGCTGCTTCCGCGACGTCACCTACTTCCAGACCCAGGAACTCCTCCATCGTCCTCGCGATCTCATCCATATCGTCCAGGTAAGGCGCTGCTGAAGCCCCTTCCAGGACGATCAACTGCGCGTCCGGCATACCGGACGCGAGCGCCATAGCGACGCTGACGTTTACCACGGGAAGGTTGCGACGATGAAACACAAGCGTTGGCGACTTCATCTGCGGCAGGATATCCATCACCTCAAGCTCATGAACTGCAGCATATATCGGGTGCGCTTCATCCTGCGTAAGGCTATCCCTCAGATAAGCCGCTATCCGGTGAGCCTGCTCGCCGCCCGACCAGCCCAGCCGCATTTGAGCTAACGTCTCGGTGAACATCCCCCAATGCTGGTCGATGAGGCTGTGTAGCGCCTTTCTCCCGGATGAAGAAGCGTACTCGGTGAGCGGGCCGTGGGAGCACCACAGGACGAGCTGTGAGACCTGCTGCGGATGCTGTATGGCGTAAGGGATGGCGACCAGACCGGAGTGGAGGAATCCCAATAGAGCGAACTGCTTCAGCCCCAAGTGATCCACTACGGCTTGCACATCGAGCATAAATGCCTCCAGCGAGAAGCTCACTCCCTGTCGCTGTGACATTCCGGTACCCCTGGCGTCGTATCGGACGAGCATCGTTCGCTCCGCCAGGCGCTTATACCAGCGCCCGAAATCGGGGTTCTGCCACTCTCGCTGGATATGACTGAAGGGAAGCATGGGCGGCAGATGCAAAAGCGGTAGGCCTTCCCCGAACGTCCAGTAAGCGATCTTCACCCCGTCGCTGGTCGTGCAGTACTGGATGCGCGGCTCCATCAGACTACGACGCCATCGCGTGGAAGGCTGAAGCCACCCGCTACATTTCGGGGTTGCATGACGGGGATTATTCTACGAGATTGGCCGTGTGGCTTATACTGCGGCGCGGGGCAAGGAACAGGGAACAGGTAACAAGTAACAGGGGGACACGGCATGCGATACGTCATTTACGGGGCGGGCGCGATCGGTGGGTGTATTGGGGCGCGGTTGTTCCAGGCGGGGCAAGACATCGTGCTTATCGCGCGGGGGGCGCACCTGGAGGCGATACGGCGCGACGGGCTGAGGTTCCGCACGCCGGCGGAGGACGTGACGCTGCCGATAACGGCGGTCGGCCATCCGTCCGAGATTGCGTGGCGGGACGGGGATGTCGCGCTGCTGACGATGAAGTCGCAGGACACTGCGGCGGCGCTGGACGCCCTGCGCGCGGCCCTTCGACCAGGCTCAGGGCGAACGGTGGACGTGCCCGTGGTTTGCGCGCAGAACGGGGTGGCGAACGAGCGGATGGCGCTGCGGCGGTCCTCGCGGGTGTACGGGATGCTGGTGGTGCAGCCCTCGGTGCACCTGGAGCCGGGCGTGGTGATGATGCACGCGACGACGGTGGGGGGTGTGCTGGACGCCGGCCGCTATCCGTCGGGCGTGGACGCGCAGATCGAGGGGGTCTGCGGCGATTTGACGTCGGCGGGGTTTGAGGCGCGGCCGGACGCGAACGTGATGCGGCTGAAGTACGGCAAGTTGATCATGAACCTGGGGAACGCGGTGCAGGCGCTGTGCGGGCCGGAGGCGACGGCGGGGGAGTTCATCATGAAGTTGCGGTCGGAGGCGACGGCCTGCTACGAGGCGGCGGGAATCGAGGCGATACCGCTGCCGGAGCTACAGGCGCGCGCGGCAGCGATCACGATGGGGCAGATCGAGGGGCAGTCGCGCTGGGGCGGGTCGTCGTGGCAGAGCCTGGCGCGCGGGGCCGGTTCAATCGAGACGGACTTCATCAACGGCGAGATCGCGCTGCTGGGGCGGCTGCATGGTGTGCCGACGCCGTGCAACGAGACGCTGCAGCGCCTGGCGAACGAGGCGGTGCGCGATGGGCGGCAGCCGGGGAGCCGAACGGTGGAAGAGGTCGTGGCTGAGGCCAAGAGGCTGCGCGAGGCGACAGAAGTCGCGCCCTGAGTCTGGCGTACACCAAGCAGCGGTCGACGATGAGCCTGGATACCGCGATCGAAGTACTCGACGAGGCGAAGACGAGACTGAAAAAGGCGTAGACGACCGCGTGGTGGCGGCGCAGCATGCTGCGCAGCTACACTACGGCCACCGCCTCGATCTCGACGAGCATCTCGCGATCGGCGAGGGCGGCGACGCCGATGAAGGAGGAGGCCGGCCTAATCTCCCCGAAGGCCTCGCCGTGGGCGCGCGCAACGTCGTCGAAATGCGCCATGTCAGTCAGGTAGACGCGCGTGCGCACGACGTCGGCTAGCGACGCGCCGGCCTGCTGGAGGGCCTTTTCGATGTTGGCGATGGCCTGCTTCGCCTGGAGGTAGGCATCGCCGGGCCCGACGAGTTGCCGCCTGCACGCCGGAGGAGGGTCGTCGCCCCAGGCGACGGTGCCGGAGACGTATACCGTATCACCTACGCGAACGGCGCGGGAGAAGCCGATGACGGGTTCGTAGGGGCTGCCGGAGGATATGCGCTGACGTTCGGTCATGTGCGCTGCCCAATCGCCCGGGCCCTTCGCCGCTCAAGCTTGCGGCGGCGTTTCGCCCGTAGGAGTTCGTGATACGACGGGTCGTTGGCCAAACGCCACCGGTGGCGCGCTCTGCGGCGTGCTTTACGTCGTGGATCCTGTTCCGCTGTCATCCATTGCGGCCGCCGCTCACCGGGCTTCAGCTGAACTTCAGCCGCGTTGGCCGGCGAGGCAGGACGCACAATGCGAGTCCCCTTGGGTGCGACAAATGTAGGCCATTTCCGCGCCCTCCTGTTTTCCCCCATACCGGTCAATATCTGACGGATCCGCTCCCTGGTCACACCCAGCGGTTCGCCCATCTCCCGCAGCGACAACGTCGTGGAAAGATCGGGGTCGTGGCTGAGCCAGCAACGGAGCGCCTGAGCCGCTGTCGAGAAGCTATTGCTGCAGACGGGACACGTTTTGCTCATGGCTGCGCTTCGAGGTCGACGATCAGGGCGGCGTGGTCGCTGACCGCGTCGCGTCGCCCGTTGCAGTTCGGGGAGAGGACCCACTCGTAGCGGGTGTCGATGAGTCTCGGAATCAGGCGGCGGTTGATGAACGCCTGGTCGAGCCGGAAGCCGTTGCGGCCGTTGGGCGAGTACCAGGTGTAGGCGCGGGCGTCCGGGTGCAGGTGGCGGAAGCTATCACGCCAGCGCAGATCCTCCAGCGCCTGGACCCAGCCGTCCTCGCGCCTAGTGAAGCAGGGCGCTTCTTCGTCGATGCCGATGCGGCCGCTGTTGGTGTCGCCGACGAGGAGCGCGGGGCCGCGACGCCAGGAGCGGGCGACGTTGAGGACGGCGGCGTGGTAGGGGTATTTGCGACCGGTGACCGCGTTAGGGATGTGCATCGAGCCTAGCGTGAAGGCCTGGGGCGCGCCGACTTCCACGAGGCACCAGCGGCCCGGTTCGGTCGGGGCGTTTCGCAGGCGGATCGCTCGGAGCGGCCAGCGGGAGGCGATGAGGAGGCGGTTGGAGGCGGGGGTTGTCGGATCAACGGTCGATATCTGGTGGCCGAGACCTTGCCCGGCGAGTGATTGCCTGAGCTGGAGGCTCGGCGGCGTGGCGCGGAACTCCGAGAGGGCGACGACGTCGGCGCCCCACGATTGGAGGCGATCGGCGATGAGGTCAACGCGGCGACCGCCGCCGGCGCGGATGTTCCAGGCGACGATGCGGAGGGGGCGCGACATCGCCTAGTCAAAGAGCCCGGCCTGCGCGCTGCGGGGTGCCTCGAGGCCGAGGTGCGCGTAGGCGTGGCGGGTGGCGACGCGGCCGCGCGAGGTGCGCTGCAGGAAGCCGACCTGCATGAGATAGGGCTCGTAGACGTCCATGATCGTATCGGCCTCCTCGGAGATGGAGGCAGCGATCGTCTCGATGCCGACGGGACCGCCGTCGTACTTCTCGATGATCGTGCGCAGGACCTTGTGATCGACCTCGTCGAGGCCAAGGTCGTCGATGTCCAGCCTGGCGAGCGCCTCGTTCGCCACCTGCGCGGTGATGTCGCCGTCGGCGCGTACCTGGGCGTAGTCACGGACGCGGCGGAGGAGGCGGTTGGCGACGCGGGGTGTGCCTCGCGAGCGGCGAGAGATCTCGGTCGCGCCTTGCTCGTCCATGGGCACTTTCAGGAGCGCGGCGTTGCGCCTGATGATGGCGGCGATCGCGCCAGGGTCGTAGAAGTCGAGCCGGTAGACGGAGCCGAAACGGTCGCGCAGGGGCGGGCTGAGCATGGCGTACCGGGTGGTGGCGCCGACGAGGGTGAAGCGGGGGACGGAGAGGCGAACACTGCGCGCGCCGGGTCCGCGGCCGAGGACGATGTCCAGAGCGAAGTCCTCCATGGCAGGATAGAGCACCTCTTCGGCGGCGCGGGGCAGGCGGTGGATCTCGTCGATGAAGAGGACGTCGTGCTCCTGGAGGTTGGTGAGGATGGCGGCGAGGTCGCCGGCGCGCTCGACGGCGGGGCCGGAGGTGATGCGAACGGACACGCCCATTTCGGCGGCGATGATGTGGGCGAGGGTGGTCTTGCCGAGACCGGGCGGCCCGTAGAAGAGGAGGTGATCGAGTGGCTCGTTGCGCTGGCCCGCGGCCTCGATGGCGATGCTGAGGTTCTCTTTGAGCTTCTCCTGGCCGATGAACTCGGAGAGTTTTCGAGGCCGAAGGGCGGCGTCCAGTACCTCTTCGTCTTCCTGAGGCTTGCCGGAGATTACTCGTTCGCCAGTGGCCATTCGTGCACGCAAATTCGAATAGGTGTGCTACTTGGGGGCTATTATAGCACCGCCGGTTGACAGGGGGATACCGATAATATATGCTTCGTTATGAAGCGTTTCTAGCAACAAGTGAAGCGATTACAGCAAATAACGCTTCAGGATGCAATGATATGTACCAGCCACAGATTCAACTCACACACGAGATAGCCGCGAACCTGCAGCGGGTCGAGGAGATGCGCCGCCTGATCAACACGATCCCCGTGCTGCCGCAGTGGGAGCTCTCAATCCGTCGCCAGGCGCTCGTCCACACGGTGCACAGCACCGCGGCGATCGAGGGCAACAGGTTGAGCCTGGATCAGGTGGACAGGCTCGTCGAAGGCGTGAGGGCGTCCGCGGCCGACCGGGACTCCGTCGAGATTCGCAACCTGGCCGGACTGATGCCAGAGTTATACCGGTTCGCCCGCGAACAGGTCCCCGCAGACGAGCGGCTGATTCGTGAGATGAACCGGCGAATCCTCGAGGGCGTCCCGGGGACGGACGCCCTCACGCCGGGGCAGTACCGCCGGGGGCAGAACTACGTGGAAGAGGCCAGCACGCGCCGGGTGCTCTTCGCGCCGCCGGACCAGGGCGACGTGCCGGCGCTGATGGCCGCGCTCTCGGACTGGCTGCAGGCGGACCAGGCGGGGCTCGCCCCTCTGCTCAAGGCCGGCGTCGCCCACCTGGAACTCGTGGCCATTCACCCGTTCAACGACGGCAACGGCCGCGTCGCGAGGGCGCTCGCTACCTACGTGATGTACTCGACCGGCTACGACTTCCGGCGCTTCCACTCGTGGGAGACCTATCTGAACGCCGACGTCGCCGCTTATTCGGAAACGCTCACCCGCTCGCTGGGCCAGCGGTACGGCGACGCGCCTGACTACACGCCGTGGCTTGAGTATTTCACGGAGGCGCTCGCGGCGACGCTCGAAGCGCTCAGGGAAGAGATCGAGCAGCTCAGGCACGCGTGGGATACCGCCTTCGACGCCGGCTCGCGCCTCGGCTTCGATCAGACGCAGGTACAGGCGCTCATCCTGGCCGCGCACTACGGCCGCGTGACGACGGAGTCCTACGGGAGGGTTGCCCACGTTTCGCGGGCAACGGCGTACCGGCACCTGCGGGAGCTGGCGGCGGCTGGGCTGCTGCGCCAGGAGGGACAGGGTCGCGCCGCGCATTACGTCGCGACCGAACTGCTGAGGCGCGGGGTGGCGCCTGCCGGCGCTTTCTAGCTCCTGCCGCCGACCTCGGACGATTTCGACTGCACTAACCGTACCGCGCGGACGCGTCCATGGGCGCAGGTCTCCGCAATGTGCGTGCAATGTTTTGATAACACAGCCGTAAAAGATACGAAAGATTGCGATAACAACGACGAAACGATCAGCGCATATCCTCGTCGTTAGAGACCAATCACACAAAAGAAGGGGAGAGCGTGATCCGTCAGATCAAACGAGACCTGGCCAACGGTAGTCCACGCACGCTATTGGCGGCGTTTCTTTATTTTGACACGAGTTTCATGCTCTGGGTGCTGCTTGGCGCGCTGGGCAACCACATCGCTGACGACCTGGGCCTGTCCACGACGGAGAAGGGGCTGCTGACAGCGATTCCGATCCTGAGTGGCGCCTTTCTCCGCCTGGGTCTGGGGGCGCTCGGCGATCGCATCGGCGGGCGGCGGGCCGGCCTGATTGGGATGAGCCTAACCATGATCCCGCTGATCGTGGGCTGGCGCTTCGCCCACGACTTGCCGTCGCTCTATGCGGTCGGCCTGCTCCTGGGTGTGGCCGGCGCCAGCTTCGCGGTGGCGCTACCGCTGGCCAGCCGCTGGTATCCGCGCGAGCACCAGGGGCTGATCATGGGGATAGCGGGGGCGGGCAACAGCGGCACGGTGCTCGCGTTCCTGGCGGCGCCGCGCCTGGCGGAGACGCTGGGGTGGAATGCGGTGCTTGGCCTGGCGATTTTACCCCTGACGCTTGTGTTCGCCGCCTTCTTCCTGTTGGCGCAGGATAGCCCTGACCGCCCACCGCCGCTGACGGTACGCGACTACGCAGCGACGCTGCGACAGCGGGACAGCCTGTGGTTCTGCGTCTTTTACAGCGTCACCTTCGGCGGCTTCGTGGGGCTGGGGAGCTACCTGGCGATCCTGCTGCGAGACACTTACGGGCTGGCGAGGGTGGAGGCGGCGGACATCGCGGCGCTGGGCGTATTCCTGGGAAGCTTCGCGCGGCCGATCGGGGGGCTGCTGGCCGACCGGCTGGGCGGGATTCGGCTGCTGCTCTGCGTCTTCGCCCTTGTCGCGACGCTGATGCTGGCACTGGCTCAGCTGCCACCACTGCTGGTGGGCGCCGGCCTTCTGCTTGGCTGCATGTTGACGCTGGGTCTCGGCAATGGGGCGGTGTTTCAACTTTTGCCGCAGCGGTTCGGCGCGCGGATCGGATCGATGACGGGCCTTGTCGGGGCCAGCGGCGGGCTGGGCGGGTTCTGCTTTCCGTTGGTGCTCAGCGCGCTTACAGGCGCCGCCGGCAGTCCAGCCGCCGGCTTTCTGGTCTTCGGGCTGGTAGCGGGTTTTGCTCTGGTCTTGCTGGCGGGACTGCAACGCGGTTGGCAGGCGAGCTGGCTGGGGGCGGGAGGCATCGCGATCAGGGAGCCCTATGGCCGGGCCCAACGAGTGACCGTGTCAGTAGAGGAGTAGATCAGGTATGCCGCAACGAGAAGGGATCCGGCCGCCTAAATTCGCGGACAAGTTCTACAAGCTGGACTTCGAGTCGAACCCGATGCCGGTAATCTCGCTGTTCAAGATCCCGGAATCGCAGGAGTTGGAGTCGTTCAGTCTCGAGTTGTGCGGGACGGACCTGAAGCCGCTGACGATCGAGTGGTCCGAATTGGCGCACCTGCCGCAGGCGAAGGCGCAGTTGCCGTTGATCTGCTCCATCTTCAACTGGTCCGAGGTCGTCGAATGGGCGGGCGTGCGCCTGACGGATGTCCTGGACTACGCGGGCGTCGAGAGCGATCCCGAAGGCTACTTCGCCTTCTACAGCGGCGACGGCGTCTACTTTGAGACGCTCGAAAGCTCGATGGCGCACGATCCGTGGACGTTGCTGGCGACGGGACTCAACGGCCAGCCCCTGACGCAGGACCACGGCGGGCCGCTTCGCCTGGTCGTCCCGTTCCTGCAGGGCTACAAGAGCGTCAAGTGGCTGAAGTCGGTCCGCGCCTACAAGCACGATCCGGCGGGGATCAAGCGGCTGCTGGGGCAGAGCAAGACGGGGTACCTGGGGCAGGCCTGGCTGGAGAAGTACGCGATCGGCGGCGGCAATGGTAACGGGAAGGGCAGGCCGCCCATATGAACAAGATCGAGACGATCAAGGCCGAGAAGGATGGGTTGGATGTTCTAGAGGACATTCACCGTTACGCTAGGACCGGCTGGGAATCGATCACGCCGGACGATGCGGAGAGGCTGAAGTGGCACGGCGTCTTCCTGCGCAAGCCTACGCCTGGCTACTTTATGATGCGCGTCCGGCTGACCAACGGGATCGCCAGCACGGATCAGGTCCGCGCGCTGACGGAGGCTACGCGACGGTTCGGGCGCGACATCCTTGATATCACTACCCGCCAGCAGGTGGAGCTGCGCTGGATCACGATCGAGGCCGTACCTGAGGTATTCGAAATGCTGGCGTCGGCGGGCCTCTGTTCTTTGCAGACGGGCATGGACAACATCCGCAACGTCGTTGGCTGCCCGCTGGCAGGGCTGACGCCAGGCGAGCTGTTTGACGCTTCGGCCGTTGCGCGCGAATACACGGCGCTATTCGTCGGCAACCGCGAATTCACGAACCTGCCGCGGAAGTTCAACGTGACGATCACCGGCTGCCGCGACAACTGCACGCACGCCGAGAGCCAGGACATCGCGCTAGTGCCGGCGACTGCCGATGGCGTAGCCGGCTTCAACGTGCTGGTGGGTGGCAAGATGGGCTCCGGCGGCTATCGCGTGGCGTCTGATCTCGACGTCTTCGTCGAGCCGGACGAAGCGGCGGCGCTGTGCGCGGCGATAACCCTGATCTTCCGCGACTTCGGCCTTCGCGAGGCTCGTAGCAAGGCGCGGTTGGCGTTCCTGCTGGAAGAACGCGGGGAAGGCTGGCTGCGGGCGACGCTGGAGGAGCGACTGGGACGGACGCTAGCGCGAGCGGGTCGCGACGAGCGGAGCGATGGCCAGGCCGATCACATTGGGGTGCAGTCGCAGAAACAGGATGGGCTCTCTTCGGTGGGGCTGCTCGTGCCCGTGGGCCGCATCAAAGTCGGGCAACTGGAGGAAGCTGCCCGACTTGCCGATGAGTACGGCAGCGGCGAGCTGCGCTTCACGACCGCGCAGAGCTTGATCATTCCCGACGTGAGCACGGATCGGCTCCCCCAACTGCTGGCTGAGCCGCTGCTGCTGGAGCTTTCGGCTGCGCCCTCGCCTTTCATGCGGGGTGTCGTGGCGTGCACGGGCACCGACTTCTGCAAGCTGGCGCTGATAGACACGAAAACCCGCGCCGTGGCCATCGCCCGGCAGCTGGAGGAACGCGCTCGAAACGGGCATGAGTCCGTTCGCGTGCACTGGTCGGGCTGTCCGGCCGGCTGCGGCAACCACGAGGTAGCGGACATTGGCCTTGAAGGTAAGCGCATCCGCCACAACGGCGAGGTCGTCGAAGCGGTGGACATCTACGTCGGCGGCAGCTCGGGCCCGAACGGGCGCAAAGGGAGGCGGGTCCTGGAGGATGTGCCGTGCGACGATCTGGTGTCTGTGCTGGAGCGGCTGGTAAAGCACGGGGAGGCAGTGGCGGCGGGCTGAGCACACGAGCGCGGGCGGGCGTTTGGTTTGACTTGCCGAAACGTGCGCGCATATACTACTGTATGGTCGCTCCGGTGGGGCGTCCTTTTTTTGGTACGCTGCATCGGTTCGCGCTCGTTCTGCGAGCGGCACAAGCCGAAGTGGCGCAAAGGTAGCGCAAGCGATTTGTAATCGCTAGGTTGGGGGTTCGAGTCCCCCCTTCGGCTCCAGGAAAAGGTGGCGTAGCTGCGAAGCGGTTCGGGAGCGGCAGCGGCTACGATTGAAGATCGGAAGCACGGCGGGGTGGGTGAGTGGCTAATACCACCGGGCTGTAAACTCGGCGCCCTGACGGGCTACGCAGGTTCGAATCCTGCCCCCGCCACCAGCTAGATAACGGTAGCAGCGAATAGATGACGGACACCGGGTGAAAGATGGCAATTGATAGACGGCCCACGTAGCTCAGTTGGTAGAGCACGTTCTTGGTAAGAACGGGGTCCCCGGTTCGAGTCCGGGCGTGGGCTCCAGGATAGAAACGAGAATAGGCGCGATGACAGCACGGCGTGTTCCCTGATCGGACGCGGCACGCTATGATTGGTCAGTCACATTGAATCCGACCGTCCACCATAGGCGGGCGGCAAGAGGACTACAGGAGGAATTCCCCCATGGCAAAACAGAAGTTTGTGCGCAACAAGCCTCACCTGAACGTGGGTACGATCGGCCATATCGACCACGGTAAGACGACGCTCACCTCGGCGATCACCAAGACGCTGGCGCTGAAGAAAATGGCCGAGTACCGCGACTTCGGCAGCATCGACAAGGCGCCGGAGGAGAGAGCCCGGGGTATCACGATCGCGATCGCGCATGTTGAGTACGAAACGGAAAAGCGCCACTACGCGCACATCGACTGTCCGGGGCACGCTGACTACATCAAGAACATGATCACAGGCGCGGCGCAGATGGACGGCGCAATCCTCGTCGTGGCGGCCAACGACGGCCCCATGCCGCAGACGCGAGAGCATGTATTGCTCGCGCGCCAGGTGGAAGTGCCGGCGATGGTGGTCTTCCTGAACAAGGTGGACATGATGGAGGACCCGGAACTGCTGGATCTCGTCGAGCTTGAGGTGCGCGAACTGTTGAGCAAGTACGAATTCCCCGGCGATGACATCCCGATCGTCCGCGGCAGCGCCTTGAAGGCGATGGAGTGCACGAGTGACGACCCGGAGGCGCCCGAGTACCAGCCGATCTGGGAGTTGATGAAGGCGATCGATACTTACATCCCGGAGCCGGAACGGCCCAAGGACAAGCCCTTCTTGATGCCGATCGAGGACGTGTTCGGAATCAAGGGCCGAGGCACGGTGGTGACGGGCCGCGTCGAGCGCGGGGTCGTGAAGACGGGCGAAGAGGTCGAGATAGTGGGATTCGGCGAGACCCGCAAGACCGTATGCACGGGCGTCGAGATGTTCCGCAAGACGCTGGACACAGGTGAGGCGGGCGACAACGTGGGCTGCCTGCTCCGAGGAGTGGAGCGCGAGGATGTCGAGCGTGGTCAGGTGCTGGCGAAGCCGGGTTCGATCAAGCCGCACACGAAATTCGACGGCGAGGTCTACATCCTGAGCAAGGATGAGGGCGGCCGCCACACTCCGTTCTTCAGCGACTACCGCCCGCAGTTCTACATCCGCACGACAGACGTCACCGGGGCGATCAAGCTTCCGGAGGGCGTGGACATGGCGATGCCCGGTGATAACCTGAAGATGGTAGTCGAGCTCGGGACGCCGGTAGCGCTTGAGGAAGGCGTTCGCTTCGCCATCCGCGAGGGTGGGCGAACCGTGGGCGCGGGCGTTTTGACCAAGATACACGAGTAGCATGGCCAAGAAAGAGGACCGGATCGTGATCGACCTGGCGTGCACCGAGTGCCGCCAGCGGACGTACACGACTCAGAAGAACCGCCGGAATGATCCCGACCGTCTAGAGCTGCTAAAGTACTGCCCGCGCTGTCGGGCACGCAAGCCGCAGAAAGAGGCTCGCTGAGCATGAGCCGCGAGATGAGACGGGCCCAGGCCAAGGCGGGCAAGACCGAAAGGTCAGCCCGAGCGCCTGCACGACCCATCCCACGCCCGACAGCCGCGCCCGGGGGCGCAGGCTCAAGGGCCGGTGGCGGCGGTGTCTTGAGCTGGCGACCGCGCTTCCTGCTGGACATCATCGGCGAGCTGCGCAAGGTCGTCTGGCCCACGCGTCAGGATGTCTGGTATCTGACGGTGGTTGTCGTGATCGTGACGATCATCTTTGGGGCAGTGCTGGGGGCGATCGACATCGGGTTCGGCCAGCTAATCGACAGGACATTGCTGCGATGAGGCACGCCTGATGGCCAGGAAGCGAAAAGGCGCCGTACTGGATGAGGCCCCGCCTAAAGAGACAGTCGAAAAGCTATCGCAGGCGGTCGAAGACGACCTCTTTCCGGATGGACGCTCCTGGTATGTCGTCCACACCTACTCAGGCTACGAAGACAAGGTGAAGACGAACTTAGAGCAGCGCATCAGGTCGATGGACGCGGAAGACATCGTGTTCAAAGTCATCGTACCCTCGGTGGACGAGATTGAGATCAAGGAGGGGCAGAGGCGGACGGTGCCCCGCAAGATCTTCCCGGGCTATGTGCTGGTGCAGATGATTACGCTGCGGCAGGAGGACCCATCGGCTACGGAGCAGGATAAGGCGCTGTCGAGCAAGGGATGGACTGTCGTTCGCAATTCGCCAGGCGTAACGGGCTTCGTTGGCTCCGGGACGGCGCCGACGCCGCTGGACCAGGGCGAGGTGCGCTCGATCATGAGGCAGATGCGCTCGGACGAGCCGACCGTGAAGGTTGGCTTTACGACGGGCCAGAGCGTGCGCGTTACGGACGGCCCGTTCGCAGATTTCGTGGGCACGGTGGATGAGATCAACCCTGAAAAAGGCAAGGTGCGCGTCTCCGTTTCTATCTTCGGGCGAGAGACGCCGGTGGAGCTGGACTTCCTCCAGGTGGAGAGGCTTTAGGGGAGATGGGTAGGGCGAAAGTGGAAATGGGTGTGGTCGTCCCCACTCTCTCGACCTGGAAAGCGCCGCAGCGTGTGGCGCTGTCCCCCACTCTCTCGACCTGGGAAGCGCCGCAGGCTGGGGGTGTGGGGGTGTCCCCCACTCCCTCTCCTTGGGGCGGGGCGGGGCCGGCCAGTGGCTAAGAAGATTCGGGCGATCATCAAGCTGCAGTTGCAGGCCGGCCAGGCGACGCCGGCGCCGCCTGTGGGCCCAGCGCTGGGCCAGCACGGCGCCAACATCATGGCCTTCTGCAAGGAGTACAACGAGCGCACGGCGCGGGAAGCGGGCAGCATCATCCCGGTGGAGATAACCGTCTTCGAGGACCGGTCGTTCGCTTTCGCTCTGAAGACGCCGCCCGCCTCAGACCTGATCCGCAAGGCGCTGGGACTGGAGAAGGGAAGTCCTGCGCAGAAGCGTGAGAAGGTTGGCAAGTTGACGCCGGCGCAGGTGAAGCAGATCGCGGAGATGAAGATGAAGGACCTGAACGCGAACGACATCGACGCGGCCATGCGCATGGTGGAGGGGACCTGCCGCAGCATGGGCGTCGAGGTAGGCTAATGCCGGCACAAGGCAAGGAATATCTCGGCGCGCTGGAGAAGGTTGACCGGTCACGGCTGTACGACCCGAAGGCGGCGATTGGCCTGGTCAAAGAAGCGGCGTTCGCGAAATTCGACGAGACGGTTGAGCTGCACATGCGAACGGGACTGGACACGCGCCACGCGGAGCAGCAACTGCGCGGAACGGTAGTGCTGCCACACGGCCTGGGAAAGAGCCAGCGCGTGCTGGTCTTCGCGGAGGGTGAGGCGGCGCGGCTGGCCGAGCAAGGCGGGGCGGATCACGTGGGCAGTGATGACATGATCAAGAAAGTGGAAGGCGGCTGGCTGGAGTTCGAGGTGGCGCTGGCCGTGAAGGAGTTGATGGGCAAGGTGGGTAAGCTTGGCCGCGTGCTGGGCCCGAGAGGATTGATGCCGAATCCGCGCACGAACACCGTGGTTGAGCCCGAAGACCTGGGAAAGGCGATCCGCGACGCCAAGCAGGGCCGCGTGGAGTTCCGCACGGACCGCACGAACCTGGTCCATGTGCCGCTGGGCAAGGTGAGTTTCAGCGAAGAGGCTCTGCTGGACAATCTCACGACCCTGATAGACGCGATCGTACGCGAGAAACCCTCCGGCGCGAAGGGCCAGTACATGCGCAGCATTACCATGACGACGACGATGGGGCCGGGCGTCAAGATGGATATTATGGCAACTCTAGCTCTCAGTTCCGCGACTACCGTATAATAGCGAACCGAATAAACCGAATCGCCGTAGACAGCGGGCCCCTGACGAATCGGGGTTAAACCACCAGCCCGCCAAGGTGAAGGGTGGAGAGGCTCGGATCCCGTCCGAGTCGCCTTGAGGAATGACCCTTGCCGTCTGCGGCAAGGGAATTTTTTTAGCGAGAGGCAGGCACATGCCAACACAGAAGAAGATCGATAGCGTCGCCGAACTGAAAGCCAGGATTGAGCGCGCGACTCTAGTGGCATCGACGCAGTACCGGGGGCTGAGAGTTAAGGAGATGGGCGAGGTGCGACGACGCCTGCGCGAGGGCGGATTCGATGTGAAGGTGGTGAAGAACCGCCTGCTGGCACGCGCGGCGGACGAGGCCGGGCAGGCCGGGCTTATGGAGATCGTGGAGGGCCCGACAGCGCTGGCGCTTAGCTACGGCGACGCGATCGAGGCGGCTAAAGCCCTTGCCGCCTATGCCCAGACGGCGCCCGCGGCGTTCGTGATTAACGGCGGTTATTTTGAGGGACAGACGCTGAACGCGCAGGAGTTGCGCTCGCTAGTCCGTATCCCGCCACGGCCTGTGTTGCTGTCCCAGATCCTGGGGCAGCTACAGTCGCCGCTGGCCGGGTTCATCGGACTGCTGGACGCGCCGCTGCAAGAGCTTTCGCTGCTTTTGCAGGCGCTTCTGAGCGAGCTTCCGGGGCTGATCGAAGCGCGGGCGAAGCAGATGGAGGCGGCCTAGGTTGAGGCGTTAGGTGTTAGGTGATAGGTGTTAGGTAACAGGTTTAGAGGACCGGATATCAGGAAGGAGATCAGCGATGGCAAAGGGTGACAATAAGGTCGATCAGGTGCTGGACATTATCAAGGAGATGACAATCCTTGAGTTGCGCGACCTGAACACGCGGATTCAGGACGATTTCGGGATCACGGCGGCGGCGCCGGTTGCTATGGCGGCGCCGGCAGCAGCTGTCGCGGGCGGTGACGGCGCTGCGCCAGCGGCCGAAGAGGAAAAGTCGGAGTTCAACGTGGTCCTGAAGGATGTGGGCGCCAACAAGATCAACGTGATCAAGGCGGTGCGCGAGGTGACGACGCTTGGCCTGAAGGAAGCGAAGGACCTGGTGGAAGCGACGCCGGCGACGGTGAAGGAAGCGATCGGCAAGGCGGACGCGGAGGCGGTGGTCAAGAAGCTTCAGGAGGCCGGCGCCACTGCCGAACTGCAGTAGCGGGTCTGGGTCCCTACCACCGGGGATACCGGGGTGGGCGTCTTTGACCTGCTACAATGACCGCGCCGAACGACGGGCGAACCGTCACGGCGCATTTAACTGATACTGATATGGAGTGCTTCGCCTGCGATCAAGAGGCGGCGCAACGGTGCTTCCGCTGCGGCAAATCTTACTGCTCTGACCACGGCTCTGCGTCAACGGAGCACACGGCTACGCTGTGCGACGATTGTCTCGATCCGGCCAGCGCGACGCCTTCGAGCGCAGTGTTCAGGGCGGCTGTCTTCGGCCTCTTCGCGGTGAGTGTTCTGGCTCTGTGGCTGATCGTGCGCCCGCCGGGGCTCCCCGGCGAGTCGTCATCCGTCAAGCCGCTCCCTACGGTTGCCGAGACACAAGCGCCGTCGCCGAGCGGATCGGCGAAGCCGTCAGCGTCCGTGACGCCAAAGCCATCCGCAACGGCGAAGCCGACCGCTAAGCCGACGGCAGCGCCGACCCCAGTCGGTCCGCTAGAATACACGGTCGTGGAGAATGATACATGGCTCGGGATCGCCGCGGCGTTCGACGTCGACGCGGAGCAGCTTGCGGCGTTCAATGGCAAGACCACGGACGACTTCATCCAGCCCGGCGAGGTGCTGCTGATACCACAGTAGTGTGCAACGTTTAGCCTTCGCGCTGTTATTCCTGACGATCCTCTACAACGCCCTTGAAGGCGTCCTGAGCATCCTCGCCGGCGTTGAAGCAGGCAGCATCGTCCTGCTCTCGTTCGGCGCGGACAGCTACCTTGAGGTTGCCGCAGCGAGCGCCGTGCTGTGGCGGCTCTGGCACCGGGATGCGGAGGCCGGAGAGCGGGCGGAAGAGCGCGCCAGGCGAATCGTGGGTGCGACCTTCCTGATACTGGTGGTGGCGATAGTTTTTCAGTCAACATACGCGCTTTCGCAGAGACAAAGCGCCGAGGAGTCCACGCTTGGAATGCTTGTTCTCGGCGCATCTATGCTCCTGATGCCTGCGCTCGCCGGGGCGAAGCTCTGGACTGCGGCACGTGCAAACATGCCCGCCCTGGCCGCGGAAGCGAAAGAAACGATCGCCTGCTCCTACCTAACGCTCACCGCGCTGGCAGGGGTGCTTGCAGTTGCCCTGCTCGGCTGGTGGTGGCTGGATGCCGTCGCGGCTCTCGGCATGGTCCCGTGGCTGGCGCGAGAGGGGCTTGAAGGCGTCCGCGCAACCGCCTGCTTCGATGGGAGTGGACGGCCCTGCTTCTGCCGTTCCTGCTTCTTCGGTATGAGCCGGTGTGTCCCCAGCTGCTGCGTTCCGGCCTGCTGCTGATCCCGAGTCGCTGTAGGAGCCAGCCAGTGCCATTTCCCCCTTCCTGACCGCGGCGGCTGCGCGTAAGCTAGCGCCGTGCTCCAGTCAGCTGACTACCACCCGTTGATCCGAGACATGCCGTGGGAAGAGCGTCCGCGCGAACGGCTGCGGCTGCGCGGGTCTTCGGCGCTATCGAACGCTGAGTTGCTGGCGATCCTCCTGCGCACCGGGAGCACCGGCGAGAACGTCCTAACGCTGGCGGGGCGTCTGTTGTCCCGGTTCAAGGAACGCGGTCTGGAGCACGCGTCGCTGGCCGAGATGTGTGAAGTGAAGGGGATCGGCGAGGCGAAGGGGGTGCAAGTACTGGCGGCGCTGGAACTGGGGCGGCGCATGGTCTCAGCAAGGCCGGAGCCGCGGACACCGATCAGGTCGAAGGAGGACGTTTGGGCGTTGCTGGGCCCGGACATGGCGCTTGAGCAACAGGAGCACCTCCGCGTGGTCCTGCTTAACACCCGGCATCAAGTGACGGGGGTCCGCCAGGTCTACAAGGGTAGCGTGCACAGCGTCGTCGTGCGCATAGCCGACCTGTTCCGCGATGCGGTGCGGGAAGGTTGCCCGAACATCATCGTCGTGCATAACCACCCCTCGGGCGACCCGCACCCCAGCCGGGAGGACGCAGCGCTGACGGCGCAGATCCTGGAGACGGGACGGTTGCTGGGGATCGAAGTGCTGGACCACGTTATCATTGGGCGCAACGGTCCGGTTAGCCTGAAGGAGCTGGGGACCGGGTTTGAGAGGCGCTAGAACAGAGGAACGCAAGAGAAGATTGCCAGACTTCCCCAGCCGAAACCCTTGACAGGCGGGGGGAATCGAGTAAATTAGCAGACAGTAGGGGAAAGTCATGCTAGCCGCCTGCGGAAAGGCGGCCCACGGGAGACCCAACGATGGTACGTCTTATGGTGCTGGTTGCGTCGGCAGCGCTCTCCGCGGTCGTGCTGGCGCCCGTCGCCTGGATGGAGTCCGGTGCCAGGGCGGGACATGCGGGCGGCATGGATGCGATGGCGATCGACATGGACGCCGCCAATGCCACAGCCAACGTCGCGACGTCTCTAGGCAGCAGCGAAACCTGCCGGCAGATCAATGAAAACGATACGCAGGACGCAGATGAGACGAGCATCGACACCCTCACGATCGACGTCACGGCATCGGGAATACCGGCGTATAGCGATAACGGGACGCCGGGGAATTTACTCGACGACTCTGGCGGTATCGTGTCGTACGGGTACATCCTGAACTATCCTCCGGCCAACCTCCTGATCGCGACGCAGGATGCCAACTTTCTGCTCGCCGCTAATACAGGGTCCTCACTGTTCAGCGCCAGCGACGGCAAGCCAGACGGTGACGGCGCCTTTAATTCGGCCTCCCTGGACACCGGCGTAACTGTTCCAGAGGACGGTTCCGGCGTTCTGGATCGGCTGACTGTGAGCACGAAGAGCGGGGCGGTGGCCGGCATGTACGCGCTAACGCTGACGAGCAACGCGCACCTGGACGGCAGGGGGACCGCATACGCACCTGATGCAACCCTCGGCGCCTCAGTGGCCGTCAATCAGGCCTGCGGCGCGCCGACAACTGGTACTGCCACACCGCAGGCGCCGCCGCCACCAGCCACCGCCTTCCACGACTCGGCGATCAAGCGGCTGGGCAGCCCGCAGTCGGTGCGGCTGATCCCGGGAATTCCCGACACCCAGGGGCCACTAACCGTAGTCGTCGCCAATAACCAGAGCGATCACGCCGACGATGTTGGCGTCTACCTCGCCTTTCTGCCACCGGCCGGCGCAGGCAACCCGGCCACATGCGCGCCGGCGCTGGTCTTGAACCTGGGTGTGTTTGATCTACTGCCGAAGCAGAAGATCACCGTCCGGGTTGACCCGCCGTGGCAGTGCGCGACGCCTTCGGCGGTGACGGGCCTGACCTGGACACTGAAGGCGCTGGCCGATATTCACGCTGATGACTTCACATCCTGCGCGACGCTCTCCGCGGCATTCAACGGCAGTTGTACGGCGGCCCTGGCGGACGACGATCTGGACGATTTCGACAACGCGAAGACGCGCTCCCGTCCAATCGTCACGATTCCCTGAGCGTTGGCGTCGTGTCATAGCATTGCACCTTACGTGCACGTCATGGTATGTTGGCGTTCGGCCCGCGCGCATGTTCAAATCGCAAGCCCTATCCTCCCAGAAAAGGCCGCGACGGCCTTCGCGCGGGCCGTTTTATCGAGATGGACTTTCGCTTTTCTGATACGGAAGAGGCGTTTCGCGGGGAGATCCGCGACTGGCTGAAGGACAACCTGCCGAAGGACTGGGTAGGCGACCGGTTTACGCGAGGCACGGGAACGGACGGCTGGAACGTCTATCGGGAATTCGCGAAGCGGCTGGCCACGAAGAAGTGGGTGGCGCCGCATTGGCCCGCGGAGTACGGCGGCCTCGGTCTCACGGTGATCGAGCAGCTCATATTCAACGAAGAGATGTCGTACGCCAATGCCCCTATCGGCTATAGCACGATCGGCACGGGCTGGGCGGGCCCCACGATCATCGTGTACGGATCCGACGCGCAGAAGAAGCAGCACCTGAGCGCGATCACGAACGCGGAGACGATGTGGTGCCAGGGTTTCTCAGAGCCCAACGCCGGCTCAGACCTGGCGAACCTCTCGACGCGCGCCGTGAAGGACGGCGACGATTACATCATTAATGGCCAGAAGATTTGGACCTCCGGCGCGCACTACGCCGACTGGATGATTTTGATCGCGCGGACGGACCAGGAGGCGCCCAAGCACAAGGGGATCTCCTACTTCCTCGTCGATATGAAGACGCCCGGGATCACGACGCAGCCTCTGATCGACATGATGAACAACCATGGCTTCAACGAGGTGTTCTTCGACAACGCGCGCGTGCCCAAGGACTGCCTGCTGGGCGAGGAGAACCGCGGCTGGTACATCTCCACGACGACGCTGGACTTCGAGCGATCCTCGATCGGCGGCGCTGTGGGAGCGAAGAAGATGCTCGAGGAGCTGGCGGCCTACACCCGCGACACGCGGGTCAACGGCCACCGCCTGGCCGACGAGCTGCGCGTGAAGACGCGGTTGGCCGAGGCGGCCTGCGAAGCGGAGCTTGGGCGGCTGCTCTCATACCGTGTGGCGACGCTGCAGGCGCGCGGGCTGGTACCGAATTACGAGTCGTCCATCGCCAAGTTGTTCAACACCGATATGCAGCTACGGATGGCGAAGTCGGGGATGGAGATCATGGGGCTGTACGGTCAGCTGGACCACCGAAGCAAGTATGTGCCGCTCAAGGGACGCTTTGAGCGCCAGTACCTGTGGCAGACGGGACTGGCGGTGGGTGGCGGCACGACGGAGATACAGAAGAACATCATCGCCCAGCGCGGCCTCGGGATGCCGCGGGGGTAAGATAGATACGTAATGGGCATCTTTCGTCATCCCGTGGAGATCGCAGCCAGCGTGGATGGGCCATTTCGTCGTGTTAGCGCCATGGTGGATACGGGCTCCCTGTACACGTGGGTCCCCGCCCGGCTGCTGCGACAGCTTGGTCTTAGTCCGACGGATAGCATCTCGTTCTTTATGGCCGATGGACAAACGATAGAGCGAGACGCAGTCGAAGCTGTCCTGCGATTAGATGGTCGTGTCAGGCATACGATCTGTGTGTTTGCCGACAAAAAGGACCAGATTCTGCTCGGTGCAGTTACCCTTGAACAATTTGGCCTTGCCGTTGACCCAGTGAACAAGCGACTCGTGCCCATGCCAGCGGTTCCTGCGGTCTCGACGCAGATCGCAGGCACTCAGAAGGAGGAACGCCCCAGATGGACCTAGGATTAGACGAACAGCAGGAGCTGCTGAAGAACTTCGCACGGGACTTCCTGGAGAAGGAGTGCCCGGAATCGCTGGTGCGGGAGATGGAGGAGGACGAGAAGGGCTATTCGCCGGAGCTGTGGAAGAAGATGGCGCAGCAGGGCTGGATGGGCCTGATCATTCCGGAGGAGTACGGCGGCACGGGGATGAACCTGTGCGAGCTTGTGGTGCTACTGGAGGAGTTCGGGCGGGCGTTGGTGCCCGGGCCGTTCATCTCCACGGTCGTGCTCGGCGCCGCGCCGGTCATGGAAGCAGGCACGGACGAACAGAAAGGGTGGTTGCTGCCCAAGATCGCCTCCGGCGAAATCATCATGACGATGGCCCTGACGGAACCCTCCGCCAAGTGGACGGCGGACGGAGTCGCCCTGGAAGCGAAGAAGAGCGGTGACGAGTATATCCTGAACGGGACGAAGCTGTTCGTGCCGGACGCCCACGTGAGCGATCGCATGATCGTCGTGGCACGCACGGGCGGCAGCGGTGAGGACGGCATCACGCTGTTCTTCGTCGATTCGAAGGCGCCGGGGATCAAGTATGAGCAGCTGAAGACGATCGCCGCCGACAAGCAGTGCGAGGTGACGTTCGAGAACGTGAAGGTGCCCGCCAATCACATCCTCGGCGCGGAGGGCAAGGGCTGGCCGATCGTCGAGCGCACGAAGAAGATAGCCACGGTAGCGGCCTGCGCGTACCTGGTGGGCCTCTCGCAGATGGACTTCGACGTAACGCTGAACTACGCCAAGGAGCGCGTGCAGTTCGGGCGGCCGATCGGGTCGTTCCAGGCGATCCAGCACAAGCTGGCGGACGCCGTGATCGACGTCGACGGGTCGCGCTTCATCACGTACAAGGCGGCGTGGAGCCTGCAGGAGGGCGAGCCGGACGCGGACACGATGATCAGCATGGCGAAGGCCTGGACCTCGGACGCCTCGCGGCGTGTCGTGGCGCACGGACAGCAGATCCACGGCGGCATCGGCTTCACGAAGGAGTACAAGATACAGCTCTACTTCCGCCGCCAGAAGTGGATGGAGTTAATGTGGGGCGACGCGGACTACCACCGGGAGCTGGTGGCGCAGGCGCTGGAGGTCTGACGACCAGCGCCCTCGTTCTACGAGCAGGCGCCGTTCACACCCCTCCCCCCGCCAGATTCCTTCGCGACGCTGCCTTGGATCCGCGCGCGTGTAGTTGGCGCTCAGAATGACAACGCGATGGGCGCGGCAGAAGTGGATGGAGTTAATGTGGGGCGACGCGGACTACCACCGGGAGCTGGTGGCGCAGGGACTGGAGGTGTAGCGCTTCGCGCGGTAGCGAGCAGGAGCGGGCAGGTCTGAAGACCTGCAGCTACGAAGTGGCGCCGTCTCTGGCGCCCCCTGGCGTTTTCCGCACCGGGCGGACGATCAACGGATATCGACCGTCAAGCGAAGGGGCAATTGGTCCTGGGCGTTGACACGTTACTGTGCGTTTGGTCTAATGGCGGCACGAAGTCTGAGGGAGGCTGCTGTTATGGGACGGATACGTTTGGCTGCGCTGGTGCTGTTGGTGGCGCTGGCGGCTGTTTTGAATTTGCCGGCGGATACGGCGCTGGCGGCGACGATTATTACGGTGAATACGGTGGTCGACGAGACGAACGCCGATGGCGATTGCTCGCTGCGGGAGGCGGTGCGGGCGGCAAACCTGAATCTGGCGCAAGACGCCTGCGCGGCGGGGAGCGACGCGGATACGATCAACGTGCCCGCGGGGACGTACGTCCTCTCGATCGGAGGCGCCGGCGAGGAGGATGCGGTGACGGGCGACCTGGATATCGGTGAGGACCTGACGATCGCAGGCGCGGGCGAGGGGAGCACGATCATCGATCAAGCGTCGTCTGACCGGGTGTTCCACGTGACGGGCGCGTTCACAGTGAACATCTCCGGGGTCTCGATCACGGGCGGTCAGGAACTAAACGGCGGCGCCGGCATTTACAACGGGGGCGGCGTTCTGCAGCTGGATAACAGCACCGTCAGCGGCAACACGACTGACGGCGACGGCGGCGGCATCTACCAGGCCGCTGGCACGATGACCCTCAACAGCAGCACCGTCAGCGGCAACAGCGCCGGCGCCGGCGGCGGCTTCGGCAGCGGCGGCGGCATCAACCAAGCCGGTGGCACGATGACCCTCAACAGCAGCACCGTCAGCGGCAACAGCGCCGGCGCCGGCGGCGGCTTCGGCAGCGGCGGCGGCATCAACCAGGCCGGTGGCACGATGACCCTCAACAGCAGCACCGTCGCGGGCAACAGTAGCTCCATCTTCGGCGGCGGCATCCGCCAGGCCTTTGGCACCATTCTGACGCTGGATAACAGCACCGTCAGCGGCAACAGCGCCGACGGCGGCGGCGGCATTTACAACGGGGGCGGCACTCTGACGCTGGATAACAGCACCGTCAGCGGCAACAGCGCCGTTACCGGCGGCGGCATCCGCCAAGTCGGTAGTGGCACGATGACCCTCAACAGCAGCACCGTCGCGGGCAACAGCGCTTCCGGGAACGACGGCGGGATACTCAACTTCGGCGGCGCCACGATCAACAGCAGCACCGTCAGCGGCAACACGACTAACGGCATCGGCGCGGGCATAGACAATGTGGGATCGCTCAGCCTGAGCAACAGCACCGTTAGCGGCAACCTGGCGGGCGGGGCGGGGGGCGGTATCGTGAATAGCGGAGGCCTGACCATTACAGGCAGCACGGTCAGCGGCAACAGCACGGGGACCACGGGCGGCGGGATCTACAACATCAATAGCGTCGACCTGAGGAATACGATCGTGGCGAACAGCGCTTCGGGCGGGAACTGCTCGGGCGGCGTCAGCTCCGGGGGATTCAACCTGAGCAGCGACGCGAGCTGCGCGCTGGCCGGCTTCGGGGATATGAACAGCACCAACCCGCTGCTGGGCCCGCTGGCGAACAACGGCGGACTTACGCGCACACATGCCTTGCTCGATGGCAGTCCGGCCGTCGACGCCGGACTTCCGACCACAAACGCCCTGTGTTCCGGCGCCAACGACTTCGACCAGCGCGGTGTAGTGCGCCCCCAGGGGCTGCGCTGCGACATCGGCGCCTACGAGGCGGACGACAGCGACGGCGACGGCGTGCCGGACCCGCTGGACAGCGATGATGACGGCGACAGTGTGCCGGACACGCTCGACGCTTGTCCCCTGGCGACGGAGGACCTCGACGGCTTCGAGGACGGCGACGGCTGCCCGGATGCGGACAACGACGGCGACGGCGTGTGTGACGCAGGGCTAAGCGCAGTTTCCTGCAGCGGCTCGGACTCGGGCCAGACGGCGTTCTACCCGCCGGGGCACGACCACACGCCGTCGACGATCGACTGCCGCAACATGGCCGAGGACTACGACGCCTTCAAGGACTCGGACGGCTGCCCGGAGCCGGACAACGATAACGATACGTTCCCCGACCTGGCAGACGACTGCCCGGGGACGGACGCGGTCACCGGACCGGACGGCGCGCTCGGCGTGGGCGCTGACCTCAACCACAACGGCCGCAACGTGAACCCCACAGAGACGTGGCCGACCTACTCCAGCGACGGCAACGACGACGTCCGCTACACGTTTGAGGACTTCGACACTGTGCTGGACAACGACGGCTGCCACGACTCGCCTGGCGACGACCTGGACCAGGACGGCTTCACGGACGAGGCTGAGGCGCTCTTCATCGGCACCGACCCAGCCGATGCCTGCGGGACCGACGGCTGGCCGGCGGACCTCTCCAGCATCACCTTCCCAATCAACAGCCTGAACAAGGTGAACCTGCCGGACCTGCAACTCTACATCACGCCTGTGCGCCGTCTCGGTACGAGCCCCATCGTTGACGCGAACTACAGCGCTCGCTTCGACATCGTGCCCGGCCCTGGGCCGTTCGGGAAGTACATCAACGTGGCGGACATGCAGAAGCTGGCATTTGTGATACCGCCGTTCTACGGGACGCCGACGCGGGCGTTCAACGGGCCGGAGTGCGTGTACCCGCCGTAGAGGAGGATGGACTTAGGACTTCGGACTTCGGACTTAGGATTTCTGGCGCGCGTTGCGGACCCGTTCGTCCTGAGGTTCTCGTAGGAAGACCGGCAAGGCATCTTCGATCGCGGACGTGTGCCGCGCCCCTAATCGCGCGCCACGTTGATGGCGCCGATCATGCCGCGGTCGACGTGGAACTTGCAGTAGAAGTTGAATTCGCCGGGCTCGGAGGGGGTGACAGTGAATGTGACCTCCACGCCGGGGTTTGGTTGGACATCGACGAGGAATTCGTCGATTGTGAACGTGTGCTGGACCGTGCCGGCGTTCTTGAGGGTCACCTCGAACGGTACGCCTACGGCGCCGGCAAGAGCTTTGGGCGAAAAGGAGAAGTCGGCGGCGGTTATCTGGACGGGTGGGCCCGGGGAGGGAGTGGCGTCGTTCGGGTTGGGCTTGTCATCGCTGCAGGCGGCGAGCGCGATCGCGACGAGAGCTAGGGCTGCCGGAAACGGTATCGAGCGGAACACTGGCTTGAATATAGCGCGACGGCCCGCTGAGCCGCCAGCGCTTCCCACGCGAGGGCGACCGTAGTATAGTCGGGCCACCAAAGCGAAGGAGGGGTCGCGATGCTGAGCCCTTATACCGTCCTCGACCTGACAGACGAACGCGGCGAGCTGGCCTCGATGATCCTCGGCGACCTGGGCGCCGAGGTGATCAAGGTCGAGCCACCTGAGGGATCGTCGAGCCGCCGCATCGGCCCGTTCATAGACGGCGCGCCCGAGGCCGAACGCAGCCTGCACTTCTTCGCTTACAACCGCAACAAGCGGGGCATTACGCTCGATCTGACGGGCGACGCGGGCCGCGACGCGCTACTCGGCCTCGCGCGCCAGGCCGATTTCCTCTTCGAGTCCTCAGCGCCGGGCGAGATGGCAAAGCTCGGCCTCGATTTCGACTCGCTGCGGCAGGTGAGCCCGCGCCTGGTATACGTATCGATCACGCCGTACGGACAGGACGGCCCTTACGCGGACTATGCGGCGACCGATCTGACGCTGTCGGCGATGGGCGGCCAGATGATCCTCCAGGGCGATGCAGACCGCCCGCCCGTGCGCATCACGGTGCCCCAGTGCTGGCTGCATACGGCCACGGAGGCGGCGGTGGCGGCGCTCATCGCCCACACGATGACGTTGCAGACCGGCGAGGGTCAGTACGTTGACGTCTCAGGGCAGGCCGCCGTCGTCTGGACGGGCCTGCACGCCAGCACCGCCCAGGCGATCCACGGCAAGGACTTCAACCGCGCGGGTGCCACGCTGAACCTGGGCACGATGGCGCTGCCGCTAACCTTCGAGTGCCTCGATGGACACGTGGTCGCGCTGCAAAACGGGCGTGTGCTGGCCAGGACGGTGCCCTGGTGGGTTGAGGAAGGGATAGTCCCCCCGGAGTGGCTGGACGGCGAGGAGTGGGTGACCTGGGACATCCGTTTCCTGCAGGGCCAGCCCGTCAAATACACATTCCCGGAAATCTTTAGCGCAGGCGTCCAGTACATGCGCCGGCATACGAAGGCGGAGATGTGGGAACGCGGCCTCCGCGAGGGCGTCACAGTCGCGCCCGTCAACACAATCGAGGACCTCGCGAAGCTCGATCACCTGAAGGCACGCGATTACTGGCTCAGCGCCCCGCTGCCTAACGGTCGCGAGGCAAAGGCGCCGGGCTACTTCGCCAGGCTCTCCGAGACGCCGATGTCGGTGCGTCGCTGGGCGCCAAAGCTGGGCGAGCACAACGACGAGGTCATCGGATCCGCCTCAAGCCCCGTGGCTGCCGCGCCGGACACCGCCCGGCGCAGAAACGGCGCCCGCGCAGGGTCGCTGCCTTTCGAGGGGCTGAACGTGGCGGATTTCACCTGGCTCATCGCCGGGCCGCAGGCGACGAAGTACCTGGCCGACCACGGCGCGACGGTTGTGCGAGTGGAGACGGAGAACCCGCCGTGCCGGCTGCGCACGATGGGGCCGTACATGGACGGCGTGCCCGGAACCAACCGCTCGCAGGCGTTCGGCGAGTTCAACACGTCGAAGCTGGGGATCACGCTGGACCTGAAGAACCCTGCGGGGATCGCCGTGGCCCGCAAGTTGATTGCCTGGGCGGACCTGTACGTCGAGAACTTCACGCCCGGGACGGTGGAAGACCTGGGCATTGGCTACGAGGCCGCGCGGGCGCTGAACCCCTCCATCATCATGGCGAGCTCGTGCCTGATGGGGCAGACGGGGCCGGCGCGCGACTTTGCCGGCTTCGGCTACCACGCGGCGTCGATCGCCGGTTTCTTCGAGCTTACGGGGTGGCCCGATAAGGGCCCGGCGGGACCGTGGGCCGCGTACACCGATATCCTGGCGCCTCGCTTCTTCCTGTCCGCCATCCTCGGCGCGCTGGACCACCGGCGGCGCACGGGCCACGGCCAGTACATCGACATCAGCCAGATGGAGTCGGCGCTCACGTACCTGGCGCCGCAGTTGATCGACTACGACGTGAGCGGTCGCAGCGTCACACGCGCGGGCAACCGCTCCGAGACAGCGGCGCCGCACGCCGCGTTCCCGTGCGCAGGCGAGGACCAGTGGTGCGCTATCGCCGTGGAGAACGACGAGCAGTGGCAGGCTCTGCGCCGCGCCATCAGCGACCCGGAGTGGTCACGCGACGAGAAGTTGCAGACCGCGGCGGGCCGGCTGGCGAACGAACACGAGATCGACCGGCGGCTGAGCGAGTGGACGCGCGAGCGGCCGCCGCACGAGGTGATGCGACTCCTTCAGGCGGCCGGCGTGCCCGCGGGTGCCGCACAGCGCAGCAGCGATCTGCTCCAGGACCAGCAGCTGGCGCACCGCGGCTTCTTCCACTACATGGAGCACCCCGAGATGGGCAACGTTCCGTACAGCGGCCACGAGTTCCGCATCCGCGGCTACGAGAGCGGGCCACGCTTCCCGGCGCCCCTTCTGGGCCAGCACAACGAGCAGGTCCTGCGCGAGGTGCTGGGGATGACGGAAGACGAGATGGTGGAGGTGCTGGCGGCCGGGGCGATTGCGTAGGCATAGCTCCCAAGCCGCACCCGCTTGACACACCTTCCTTGACCGGTTACGGTGGCGCGAGCCGGAAGCACACCAAACCCACGAGGAGGAAGCCCATGAAACGCATTACCCTGCTGTTTGCATCACTGGCAGCGGTGCTGGTCGCCTCAACTCTCTATCTGAGCGCTGACGGTGGCAGCGAGCCGTCGGCCGCCGATTCGGACGGCGGCGATGCCCGGGCGGTGCTGCACAACGCCGCCGGTGAGCGCATCGGCGTCGTCAAGTTCTCGGACGATGATGACGGTGTCCATGTCAAGGTCGTCATCGACGCGCCTCTGGGGACGGTCAGCGCGGGATTCCACGGCTTTCACGTCCACGCCACCGGCAACTGCACCGCGGATCCCGCGCTTGCGGACACGACCTGGTTCACCTCCGCCGCGGGCCACTACAAGGACGCGGACGCCGCCCACGCCTATCATGGCGCGCACAACGGCGACCTGCCGATTCTGCTCGTCAGCGACGACGCCCGCCGGGCGCGGTGTCGGAGAGGCGCGCTTCATCACGGACCGCTTCACGGTTGCTGACATCGGGGGCAGGGCGCTCATCGTGCACAAGCTGGCGGATAACTACCGCAACATCCCGCTGGGCACCGACGCCCGTCAGTACACCCCGAATAGCGACAACGTGACGGACTCAACGACGGCGACCGGGTTTACGGCGGCGACTGGCAACGCGGGCGCTCGTGTGGCCTGCGCGGTCATCGAGGCGAAGTAAGCGAAGACGCCGGTATCTCGCCTTCCCTCAGCCTGCAGCCGCGCGCGCTATAATCAGATAGGGAATACCAACATGGTCCAGACGAGTAACATCCAACTCGATAGCGCTTTGATTGCTGACTTTTGCCGGCGTAACGGCATTCGCCGGCTATCACTATTCGGCTCCGTCCTGCGCGAGGACTTCCGGCCGGACAGTGATATCGACGTGCTCGTGGAGTTCGAGCCGGGGCGAAGAGTGGGGTTTGCGTTCTTCACCATGGAACGGGATTTGTCTGAGATGCTTGGTCGCAAGGTCGATCTGAATACTGCGGGCTTTCTCTGTGCGCATATCCGGCCGCGCGTACAGTCTGAGGCGGAGGTCGTCTATTCCTCCCAGTGACCGTGAACGCCTTCAACACGTGCTTGAGGCAGCGCAGAAGGCCGTCTCGCTGACAAGCGATCGCACCCGTGATTATCTGGACCAGGACGAAGTGCTCGTCCACTCGATTGTTGGAAATCATCGGCGAAGCCTCGAAACGCGTCTCGCCGCAAATTCGAGAACGCTTTCCAGAACTACCCTGGCTCAATATGAGCGCCACGAGAGATCGTCTAATCCACGGATATGATTCCCTTGACCTCAACGTCCTCTGGGATACGATCACGCTCGATCTACCGTCGCTAATATCCGATCTCGAAACGATCATCGCCTCGCTCGACAAATAGCATCCTTCCGTCTCCCGCCGCCGCGTAGTATATTCTGGCCAACATAACGCGAAGGAGGCGCTCCATGCCGTCTAACCTCTGTTACAGGCCCGCACACGAACTCGCCGCGCGCATCCGCTCCAAGGAGCTTTCGCCGGTTGAGTTGATGCAGGCCTGCCTCGACCGTATCGAGGAGACCGACCCCACGCTCAACGCCTTCATCGCGAAGCGGCCGCCGGAGGAGCTGCTGGCCGACGCGCGCGCCATGGAGGCACGCATCGTAAGAGGCGAGGAGGTCGGGCCGCTGGCCGGGCTGCCCTTCGGCGTCAAGGAGCTGGAGGACCTGGCGGGCTTTCCCTCTACTCAAGCCTCGCTGCCCTTCAAGGACCACTACCCGCAGTGGGACTCGATCCAGGTGCAACGGCTGAAGAAGGCGGGCGCCATCGCCATCGGCAAGACGAACTCGCCGGAGTTCGGCTACACGGCGTTCACGAAGAACCTGATCTGGGGCGTCAGCCGCAACCCGTGGAACCCGGAGCGGACGCCGGGCGGCTCCAGCGGCGGCTCGTCGGCGGCGGTGGCAGCGGGGCAGGTGCCCTTCTGCACCGGCTCCGACGGCGGCGGCAGCGTGCGCATCCCCGCGTGCTGGACGGGGCTGCCGGGGATGAAGCCATCGTTCGGACGGATTCCCATGGGGCCGTACGAGATGATACCCTGGACCGACTTCTCGGTGTTCGGGCCGCTCGTGCGAACTGTGCATGATGCGGCGTTATACATGGACGCGGTCGTGGGCACGCACGAGGCCGACCCGAACTCGCTGCCGCACCCGGGATATTCATACGTCGACGTGCTGGATCGTCTGCCCAAGGCCCTGCGCATCGCCTGGAGCCCCGACCTCGGCTACGCTGAAGTCGAGCCGGACGTGCTGCGCGAGGTGACCAACGCTGCGAAGGCGTTCGAGGAGATGGGCTACCAGGTGGACGAGGTCCACAAGATTTTCGACGACACCGGGTCGTTGTGGGGCAAGGCCTCCAGCGCAGGCACCTACGCAACCGTCTTCGACAAGCTCGAAGATCATCGCGAGGAGTTCGGCCACGCCTTCCTCAAGGGGACCGAGGGGGCGAGACGCTTCACGCCGGAGAAGTACGGAGCGGCGATGCGCGCCAAGGCGACGCTGGTGAACCAGCTCTGGGAGTTCTTCGAGAGCTACGATCTGCTGCTTACGCCGACGCTGCCGACGGACGCTATCGACGCGCGGGGCCGCTGGCCCGAGCGCATCAACGGCAAGAAGGTCAAGAACCCGCTGCACGTGGTGGCGTTTACGTACCCCTTCAACATGTCGGGCCATCCGGCCTGCAGCGTGCGCGCGGGATTCAGCGACGCCGGGCTGCCCGTGGGTCTCCAGATCGTGGGCGGGCGGCACCGCGACGACCTCGTGCTGCAGGCGGCTTACGCCTTCGAGCAGGCGCGGCCCTGGAACCACCACTGGCCGGTGCAGGTGGAGTGGCCCAAGTACGAGCGGGGCACGGTGCTGGTCTAAGGCGTCCGATGAGCGCCCGCGTTCTTCGTACGGTGACGCTCATCTCAATGGCATTGTCGCTCGCAGCAATCACCGGCTGCGGCGGCGGGAGGCCTTGACGCTCCTGAGAAGGGCGCTGAGGTGATAGAAGGACAAGACGGGTGGTGGCTGGCTCTAGCCAGGCAAGCAGAAATTGGCCAGGAGTTGACTGTGTGGGTCCGGCCACCACGTCTTCGAGAGGGCCTAACTCTGAATATCGCCATAAGAGGGCCAGACTTGGAGCTCGCCCACTTCTTGAATCTTTCGATCGGTGAAGGCTCGAGTGAGATCTGGGTCCGGGTGGTGCCATCATTCGGATCATTCGCTCCTGAAACACCCGGCGAGTACCGGATAGCGGTGAATCAGGAGCAACGTCCTAGCTTTCTGAAAGGCCGTTTCTTCGTCACAGCGGATGAGTAGCTGGTAATAGACGTAACGTCTCAGGCTGCCTAGAATAAGCGCCAGATGCGCCCCAACGAGCGGGTCACCACGGTCTAGCCACCCATATGGCCGCTCTGCGCACAGGCAGCCTCGACCTCCCCCGGGATGCCCCGGCGCCCGAGGCGGAGGGCCTGCCCAGGGCCGGCCGCCTCGTCGTCCGTCCCCTGACGCTGTTCCTCGCGTCACTCGTCATCGCCGTCACATTAGTCACCTACCTCACGATGGCGGTTCCCGTGGACATTCCGACGCTATCGCCCGACGAGGCGTGGCGGCACTGGAATCTGGCGGTCGCGGCGGCCTGCGTGGTGTTCCTCCCTGCGTACTTCCTCGTGGTCTATGCCATCCGGCGGGCGAACCTGCGCGGCGAGCGGAACCAACCGGTAGACGCGTCCGGTTCTGCCCGCCCGTTCCGCCTAGACGGCGTACCGGTAGGCGCCGCCGCCATCGCCGCTGCCGCCTCGCTCGCGCTACTCGCCGGGGCGGTGCACGAGATGCTGCCGTTGTGGGCACTGGCGCTGGCCGTAATGTTGCCCTGGCTTCCCATCCTGCTGATCGAGGGGCTCACCAAGTACCGGGCTTACGGCCTCTTCGCGCTGTTCCTCTGGGTCGCGCTGCTCCAGACCGGCCATCTGGGCGAGCACGCCACTCAGGTCACGCAGCTCCTGATGCACAGCGGCGACCTCGACCGATCGCACGGCGTCTTCGGCCAGCTCGACTTCGAGACGGTGCACTTCGTCTGGGATACGACGATCTGGCTGACGACCTTCGCGGTACTCCTCCGGTTCTCGGGGAACTCCTGGCTCTGGACGTCATTCGCCGTCGCCAGCCTGCACGAGATCGAGCACGTCTACCTGTACTGGATCTTCCTCACCGAGTACGACTACTACATGCGCGGCGGGCTGGCCGGGATCATGGGCAAGGGTGGCGTCGTCGGTTCGCCGCTGGCCCGGCCGTACCTGCACTTCATGTACAATTTCCTCGTGACTCTGCCCATGCTCATTGGACTCTGGCAGCAGAGCCGGCGGCTCGATGGCGGCCCGAAGGAGAGCTGAGCGATGCCGCCCAATCGCGAACTGGCTCTGGAGCTGTACCGCCAAATGGCGCCCCGCTACGACCGCGGCGGCGCTAAGTGGCCGTTCGACGGCCTGCGCCGGCGAGCGGTCGATAACCTCGCCCTCGAACAGGGCGACGTTGTGATTGACGCCGGTTGCGGGACGGGCCTGTCGTTCGAGCTACTCGAGGGTGGCATCGGCCCCGAAGGCCGCATCATCGCCATCGACCAGAGTCCCGAGATGCTGGCGCTCGCGCGCAAGAGAGCGGACGCGAGCGGTTGGCGGAACGTGACGATCATCGACGCGCCGGTGGAGGAAGCGGTAATCGAGGGCATGGCGGACGCAGCGCTGTTCGCGCTCTCCCACGACATCATGCGCTCGCCGAGGGCCATCGAGAACGTCGTCACGCACGTGAAGCCCGGCGGCCGCGTCTCGGTGGTAGGCATGACCTGGAACCCCTGGTGGGCCCTGCCCTTCAACATCATCCACGCCTGGAAACTGCGCCGCGGGGCGACAACGTACGAGGGGCTGGGGAAGCCCTGGACGCACCTGCAAAAGATCATCCCGCAACTCGAAGTCAGACGCGTCTTCCGCGCCCACCAGGGCGGCTACTACTTCGCCTGGGGAGTCAGACCCTAGCCATGCCCACGTTCAACCCCCCTTTTCCGTTCGTTCTGAGGCTCTCGAAGTACGAACGGAGCGACGAGGTAGCGACCAGGTAATGCCCACCGTCAACGCCAACGGCATAGACATCTGGTACGAAGTCCTCGGCCCGGAGGGAGGCACCCCACTCGTCCTCACCCACGGGTTCGCCGGGCCGAGCGGGCACTGGCGGCCGGAACTGCTGCCGTTGGCGGAGAAACGCACCCTCGTGCTCTACGACGTACGCGGTCACGGCAAGACTAGCGTTCCGACTGATCCGGCGCTGTACTCGCTGCCGGTGTTCGCCGCCGACCTGGCGGGCCTGCTCAGCGCGCTGGGAATCGAGCGGGCGCATGTCGGCGGCGTCTCCATGGGCGGCATGATCACGGCGCAGTTCGCTGTGGACTACCCGCAGATGTGCGAATCGGTCCTCCTCTGCGATACGACCTGCGGTAACGGTGCCAGCGAGAGCCCTGCCGCGAAGTGGGAACGGCAGGTGCAGAACGGCATCGCCGCGCTGGCGCACCTCGTGCGGGCGGCCGGGCTGGAAACGACGCTGCGCACGGAGTGGGACTGGAAGCGTGCGAACGACCCGCACCTCGACGTGAGCCCCTACTCGCTGGAGAACGACCTGGCGCGGATCAAGATGATGACCGTCGAGGGCTACGTGAACTCGGCTCAGGCCCTGGCCGCGCGACCCGACCTCACGGAGCGCGTCCGCGGCATCACGGCACCTTCGCTGGTCATGATCGGCGAATGGGACGAGTTCCTCCCCTGCGCGCAACGCGACCACCAGCTTATCGCCGGTTCGCGGCTGGTCGTACGCAGGGAGTGCGCCCACGGCTCCCGCTGGCGCCTGCCGACGTTCCTGTCGGAGATCGAGGCGTTTCTGGCTGACGTGGAGGCGGGGCGCAGCGTGGCGGGCGAACGAGAGGTTTAGGGCGCTGTCCGACGATGACCTGGCGGCGCGTCTCCTTGCGTATCTCTCAGCGCGTCTAGACGCACCGGATCTGGCATTTACGGAGCCTCCGGTGGCGCTGTCGGGAGGCTATGACACGCGGATCCTCGCCTTCCGGCTGGGCCGCGCTCCGGCTGAACTGTCCGGCCGGCTGGTCCTTCGCCTTCTTCGGGAACGGCACGACCCGGCACGAGTACTGAAAGAGAAGGCCGTCCATGACGCGCTGCAAAGGCTCGCGTACTCGGCTCCAGCCGTATTCCTGGCGGAGACCGATACCTCTCATCTTGGGGGCGCCTTCCTCATCATGGAACGCATCCCGGGCGCGCCGCTGCCCGAGAAGCAGAAGTTCAACATCGGCGGCGTCGTGGCACGACTGCAGGCGCAACTCCATGCGCTCTCCCCGGCTCACCTCTTGAACAACAGCGAAGGATGGCCCTTCTCCGTAGATTGGCATCGCAGGCGCCTGGCCGAGCAGGTAGATTCAGATCTCGAAGGGCTCCGCGGCGCAATGGAGTGGCTTCTCCGACACATTCCGCCGGACGAGGAGCCCGAGGTAATCTGCCACGGCGACTTTCATCCGTACAACATCCTGACCGACGGCAGTCAGGTGACCAGCGTTATCGATTGGCCGAATGCAGTCGTAGGTCCTGCCGTATTCGATGTGGCAACAACGTTGACGATCCTCCGCTACACGCAGCCCGCCAACCCCACGCTCGCCCTCCGCCTGGCGAGCCTCGCGCGCCCCCTGCTGGTACGCCGGTACCTTGGCTCCTACGGGAGGCTAAGCGGCACTGATCTGGGCCATCTCGCCTATTACGAAGCACTCGCCTGCATGCGAGGCCTTGTCCTCGAAGGCCAGCGTCGGCTTTCGGGTGAACGTATTGATGAGGCGAGCCCCTGGAACGCGGGCGGCCTGATCAGGCGCGTCCGCGAAATCACCGGCATCACGGCTTCGCTCCCCGCCTGACCAGCTACGAGTCGACCGGCGGGCCGATCTGGTCCCGTAGGACGCGCAGGCGCTCCCCGAGTTCCTCGACATCTATATTCGGGTGCGCCTGGCGCAAGCGCTGGAGCGATCCGGCAGCCAGATCGTCCAGGGATACGGAATTCTCCTCGACCCAGGTTGAGATATCCTCCCAGCCCATAGCCGGGTGACTTCGGGCGAGCTCCACGGCGAATTCGACCAGCTCCATCTGGCTGGCTACGAGCAGCCGACCATTGACGGCCAGGAACACCAGCGCCGCCGCCACGGCGGTGCGCTTGTTTCCGTCGACGAAGGGGTGGTTCTTCATCAGCGACCGCATCAGCGCAGCGGCCTTGTCGCTAAGTGTCGGGTAGTACGGCTGTCGTGGCAACGCTAGCGCGGAGTCTAAGAGCGCACCGCCGCGCTCCTCGCCGCCCAGCAAGGCAAACGTGGCCGCCGGATCGGAATCGGGAAACAGCCTCGCCGCCAGCCGGTGGGCGATGATCTCGATGTCGGAGCGAGTGAGATACCTGAGCTCAGCCACTCAGCGGTTCGCGAGCTCTTTGATGGCCCCGCCGTATAGATCGATGACGGTATCTGTTGCGGCTTGTACCGCCTTCTCCCGCTTGCCATGCCGCAACACGCGCTTCGTGACCTTCACGGGCGGCTTCTTGGTGGCTCGCTTTATGACCATCGCAAGGCAATCATATCACGAGGCGTGAGGCCCCTCCGTTACACACCACCCAGTGTGATCCGCTGCTCGTACACAGCGCGATCCCCCGTGCTGTAGCGAAGCGAAAGGCCCAACACCCGCCGCCGCGCCGCCGCCAGCCCCGCGAGCGCGTCCGTCACCTCGATAACGTCGTACAGCTCCTGGCCGCAGTTCACGGGCACGGTGATCTCGCCGTTCGTCGCCTCGATCGCAGCCTTGCGCAGCACCGCGTCGGCGCGAGTCTCGGCCTGAGCCACGGTCGCCAGGTTGCGGTCGACGACCTGCGTCAGCCGGTCATGCGTGGACTGGACGCCCGGCCAGTCGAAGCGCTCACCGAAGACCGCGTTCCCGAAGACCTGCGCGCGGTTGGCATCCGCCGGCTCGTCCGCATAGCGGCCCGCGAATAGCGGATGGCCAGCGCCGCCGTAGACGTAGTCCGTCGCCTCGGAGGCAAGCGGCTCGATGAGGTAGGCGAATTCGCCGCGGACGAAGATAACGTCGGGCAGCCTGGCGATTAGGCGGCGGACGGCGACGAGGCCGGACTCGCCGGGGTGAACGGTGAAGGCGGGGAAGTGGCCGGTGGAAGTGGCGCTGCCTGCCACCGACGAGAACTCGAGCCCAGCGCGGGCGAAAAGAAAGAGCAGGATGTTGAAGACGTTCTTCTCGCCCGCCGCCCAGACGTGCTGGTTGCGCGCCCGCCAGGCCTCGAGCAGCCCCCACGCGTCACGGGCCTCGATGACGAGCGTCGCTTCGCCGCGCCCCGAACGCCGTTCTAGGCCCTCGATCCAGTACGCCGGCCCGTCCGACACCTGAGCGCCGGACGTCGTGATGTAGCCCGGGCTGAGGCGCACCTCGGCACCGGCCTTAAGAGGAGACGAGGGCGTCGAATAACGGCCGTCGTCGTTGCGGAGGACCAGGCGCAGCCGTCCGGCGAAAGGGCCCTCGTCCGCCGCCGCCTCGAGCACGTCGGCCGTCACGTCGAGCGTCGGAACAGCGAGCGGCGCCGACCAGACGCCCGCGGGCGTGCTGAGCCAGGCCGCGCTGGTCGAGAAGGCGATCGCCTGGCCAAAGTCCGAGGCGAGGTCAAAGGGGACGGGTTCTCGCCAGAGGTTGAAGGCGTAGTCGGCGCTGGACGGCGAGTAGCTGTGGTAGGGGCGGCTGTAGGAGGCGCTGCCCGTGTATTTCTCGACGAACGTCAGCCGGTAGGTATCGACCTGGGCCAGGAACGGCGCGCGGAAGCTGACGTTCGAGGCAGCGGCGGCGCGGGTCACCTCGCGCAGCGCCGACCAGGTGTTGATCGCCTGCGAGAAGCCGTCGCCGAAGATGCAGGTCCAGAGATAGGCATCGCCCGCGGCGTTCGTGCCGGCCACGGCGACGTTCCAATCGCCCTGGTGATAGCAGGCGAGGCCGCTGATCGAGCCTGCGCTGTTCGTCCAGGCGGCCGGGAGACCCCACGTGCCGCTCGTTCGCTTCACGGAGAACACGGTCGCGCCGGCGGCGTACAGCAAGAGCGCGTCGCCGTTCGCCTTGACGTCCGCAGCGAGCCACGATACGGCCGCCGAGGCGATGGCGACGGTGGCGGCGGTCGCCAGCGTCGCGCCGCTGTCCGTGCTCTCGCGCAGCCTGAGCGTCAGGCCGTCGGCGTCGACGTAGAAGAGGAGCGCGCGCGTCCCGTCGGCGCAGAGGGCGACACCGGCGTTCGCCGCAGCACCGAGGTCACTCCACGCGCTGAAGTTGCTCCCGCTACCCGGCGTGACCAACCGCTGGTACAGGAGCTGACCGCCGCTCACCCGTGCCCGCAACAGCGAGCCATCAGCGGGCATCGCGGCGGCATGGTAGCCGTCTGGCTCGCTACCCGTGTACAGCCGCGTCCAGCCCAGCCGCCGTATCCCGCCGTGGCGGTCGGAGATGACCACCTTCAGGTACGGCACGGCGGAGGCGCTTTTCTGCGCGCCGAGGAGCGGGGCGGGAAGCGTTCGCATCGCACCTAGATCGTACGATGGGACGCGCGCTATCTCGAAGGGGTAAATGTCACAATCTGGGACGAGATTCAGACGTAATCGCACGAGACGGACGTTGTAGGGGCTAGGCAACGATGCGCACCGATAGGGGAGGTCTTCGGCAGTTCCGACCCCATTTCGTCGAAGCGCGCCTTCGTTTGCCTCGCCCCTACGCTGGTTCGGCGAATCCACGCGCAGATGCCACTCGTAATCCGGCAACAACCACAGAGCGACTAGTCGATCCCCACGAAGCGCAGCTATTTGTCTCTCTGCGAACTCAATGTATGAGTCAGTTGGCAGAGAATCGCGCGACGCAATCCGAATCCAGCCACTTTCTGCGTCGAAATCCGTGAGCCATTCGCCCACCCGTGCGATGGAAACCGACACACCAGGGATCGCTTCCTCGTCGAGTCGTACTTTGAGACATTTCGACATCTGCGGCACGGGAGCGTGAAGATCTACCCGCCGCCATGCGGATCGCGGAAAGTATCCCCACACGTAGAGCAGGGTTCCGGTAGATACGCCGAACTCGATCTGCAGTGTACCGACAATTACTGAGCTGGTGCCTTCAAGCCCCGCCAGTCGTTCGAGATGAGATTCAGACTCGTGCCAAAAAGCGAACGAGTGATGATCGCTATCGTACGTCAATCGCCCCCGCAGCGGGGACCTGTCTGGTGATTCCTTAAAGCCCAGGATCTTCATCGTGAAATGAACGCATAATGTTCAATCGAATTGGTGCGCGTGTCAACAACAAGTTGCCATGTGCCAGATGTACCACCGAAGCCACCTGCCACGTCCCATCTCAGGCGACCGGGCTTGCCGCGCGGGTCAGGAAGAGGCGAGTTCGCATTCATGATCTCTTGCGTGACCAATGGATTTGTGATGTACGGGCGGTCTAATTCGTCCTTGAACTTTCCCCGAAGAATTACTCTGTCACCGTGGTCCCGAACCTTGGTCGTTGGCCCGTAAACAGCCGATCGGTCTTCAGGTCAGTGCCCCCCGGGCCGAACTCCTGTGTCCGCATCCAGCCAAACGGGTAGTATCGGACGCGGTTGACCATCGCCTGGTTCGCATCCGTCACAAGAGAAGTGCTGCCGAGATGATCGCGCGTCAGGTAATGGACCGTCTGAGCACCGCCGTCACCCGGCGCGTTCCGCATCGCGATGCGCTTGCCGCCGGCAAAGTAGGATTTGGTGACATCGCCGGAGGTGAGGTTCTTCTCGTAGATGCCGCCGATGTAGACGGTGTAGTCACCGCCGATCTGTTGCCGCATGACCATCTCGCCGTTGACGTCGTCGTAGTAGTTTATCATTCCTTCGAGCGTCGAGCCTATCGCGGAAGACGTCGACTTCGTAAGCGTATCAGAAAGACGTTCAACAGCGGCTCGACTCGGTTGAGCGCCAACGGATACGCCCGGCGCAGCCGCCGGGGAGCTGCGCATCGACGGCGAAGGACGCGCGGAGCTGCGTGCGGTGGGCTGAGAGGAGGGTTGGTGCCCGTTCGCCCTACGAGTGCCTCAGGGCGAACGGTAGAGGCTCCCGTTCCCGTTCGTGAGTGACCGATGGCTAGGCCGCCGGTCTGGTGATCTGATGGACGCCAGCTGTACCACTTGATTCCAGTCGCCTCGACAGAGTGCCTCCTTCTTGGCTCGTGACCAGCCCTTGATCTGGCGTTCGGCTGTCAACGCTTCCTCGCGTGTCGAGAACAATTCGTGGAATATCAGCGTGACCGGTAACCGAGAGGCAGTGTATCCGCAGTATCGCCTGGTTCGATGTCCAGCTAAACGGGCCTCGAGGTCTTCTGTGTGACCAACATATAACGAGCCATCGGCGCATCTCAGCATGTAAACATGGAAGCTCATCCAGGACCTCTGTCAGATCATGGTACGAGCGCGTCGAAACGAAGGAAAGGGGCATATGTCATAGCGAACCTGCGTCCCGTTCATGCGCCCCCTTCCCGTTCGTGGTGAGGTTCTCGCACCACGCCCCTTCCCGTTCGTGGTCAGGTTCTCGTACCACGCCCCCTTCCCGTTCGTGGTGAGGTTCTCGTACCACGCCCCTTCCCGTTCGTGGTGAGGTTCTCGTACCACGCCCCTTCCCGTTCGTGGTCAGGTTCTCGTACCACGCCCCTTCCCGTTCGTGGTGAGGTTCTCGTACCACGCCCCTTCCCGTTCGTGATGAGGTTCTCGTACCACGCCCCCTTCCCGTTCGTGATGAGGTCGTCGTACCACGCCCCTTCCCGTTCGTGGTGAGGTCCTCGTACCACGCCCCTTCCCGTTCGTGGTGAGGTTCTCGTACCACGCCCCTTCCCGTTCGTGGTGAGGTTCTCGTACCACGCCCCTTCCCGTTCGTGGTGAGGTTCTCGTACCACGAACGGGCCGCAGACGCCTCGCGCCCAGAACACCGTGATCGCGCGTTCGCCCTACGAGAACCTCAGGGCGAACGGCGGGGGTGGCCCCACCTCCCTACGGAACCACCACCGTGCTCTGGTCGACGGCGTCTCGCGCCGGCGTGTAAAGGCGGCGCACGCGGACGGCATTGCGGCGGCCATGCCGGGCCAGCCCGCGCTGGAAGTCGGCGAGCCGTTCGTTGCCCCAGGTGAGGTACTCACGCCACACGTCCTGGCCCCCAACGTTGACGCGGTTCGTGGCGAACGACGACCATTCGACGGCGGCGTAACCCGCCGCACCACCGGCGACCACGTCCTGGAAGCGCGACGGCACGCTGGACGACGTCGCGTCGATCGTGTGCAGCTTCGTGTGGTAGACGTGGACGCTCGCAGACGACGACGGCGCGGCATCGATGAGCAACGTTAACGTGGTCAGCCAGACCGAGAAGCGGACGTACTCCGGCGGATACTCGCCGGCGGGGTACTCGACGGCCTCGATGGCGACGAGGTCCGTAAGGGCGGCGATCGAGAGATCACGGCTGCCCGGCGTCGCCGTCAGCGTCGTCTTCGCCTCCAGCGGCGCGGCGAGGCTGAACTCGCGCACGGCGCGCTGGATGTGGCGGTCGAGCTCGCCGTCGGTCCAGCGGTAGTTCGCGGCGTCCTCGTCGTGCAGGTCCTTGCGCAGTCTCGCTCGCATATCAGATAGGTTCATGCGTTGACTCCTTTCGGCGCGACACTCGTCAGACGCTAGCCATCAGGTTGGCGCGGGTGGTCTGGATTGCGGCGTGTAGATCGGTTGCGCTCTGGTTCTGGAGGGTCTGCGCCGTGGCCAGTAGCTCGTCTTGTATAGCGCGCTCCCTCAGGAAGAGGTGGATCCAGCCGGAGAGATCGAGCGCGGTTCCGTTGGCGATGTTGTAGGCGGTGACGACCAGGTTCAGACGGTCGATGGCGGTCTGCTTCAGGACGATGGGAGGCAGGATTGGGATATCGGGCATTGTCGCACTCCTTTCGTGGTCATGGCTCAGGCGGGGGCGATGGTGGTGACGGTGCCGCCGGAGCCACGCCATTTGAGGGCGCCGCCTTCGGCGTAGAGGATGCCCGCCGCGACGGGGTTGGTGGTGGGGACGGTGAGGGCGTTGGCGATCCCGATGACGCCGCGTCCGCCGCCAAAGGCCCCGGTGAGGCTGGCGAATTGGGTGTTGCTGACGAAGCGGTTCCCGTCGTCGTTGTCGCCGCCGCCCGTTATGCCGTTGTCGACGAAGGGCCGCCGCGTGGCGGGGGTGGGGCCGATGACGGCGATTTCGACGCCGGTGAAGTTGGTGATGCTGGCGAGGATGATGCTGGGGTTCTGCACGAGGAGGCCACGGGCGTTGAGGATGGCAGCCCCGCCGGTGGAGATGCCCTGGACTTTGATGCAGTTGGCCTCCATGAGCGCGACGCCGGTGCTGCCGGCGAGGTAGTCCAGGCCGTGCGCGAAGCTGGTGACGCCCACGTCACGGGCGAGGGCTCGCCCGCCCACGCCGGTGACGGTACCGGCGCCGAGTGTGGTAGCGCCGCCCAGGTCGGCTACGACGCCCGCTAGCCCGTCGACGCTGGCGGGGGGCGCTACGCGGGAGAGCAGGAGGATGCGCGGGTCCAGGAGGTCGCTGGAGCTGGCGTTGATGCGGAGTCGGGCGCTGGTGCGTACGTCCCCGACGAGGTCGATGTCGGGGTCGTCGGCGGCGACGCCGTTCTGGAAGATGGCGCGGAGGGTGCTCGCCACGGTGACGCGCACCTTGTCCTCGTCGGGGCTGGTCTCGGTGTGGACGCTGGTGTCGGCGTCTGCGTCCCTTATCAACGTTTGCACACCGACGGCGGGGGTGGCCGGCGGGCTGCCGTGCACGGTGACGACGACACCGTCGTCGGGGTTGTCGTCGGTGAATAACAGGACGGCGCACTCTCGGCCGGCGAGGACTTCGGCGGCGGGGATGTCGCTGGCGACGGGGATGCCGGTGATGAGGGTCGCGAGGCTATCGACGGGCTGTATGTCGGCACGGTGTGTGCCGCTGGCGTAGGCCCGCACGATGCCGCGAAAGAGTGTAGTCATGGCGTCACGTCGGGGCGTAGGGCGCAGCACGCCGCGTTTCCGAGCCCGTCGCGCTTCCCAGTGATCGCTCTTAATCGGGCCAAGCGTCGATTGCGCGGCGTGCTGCGCCCCTACAAAATCCCGTGCCCCTACGGCCTCACGCCCGTCAGGCGCGCCAGCGCCTTCCGTTCGTCCTGAAGCTCTCGAAGGATGAACAGCGCCAGCAACATTTCCATTCCCATCACGGCCTCACGCCCGTCAGCCGCGCCAGCTTCAGCGCATTGAAGAGCGCCAGCGAGGCGTACCACTTGATGCGCGTACGCGTGGCGTCCTTCGTCTCGAGGCTGCCGACGCGCTCGATCAGCAAAGCGCCAGGCGCGGTCACACCGGCGAGCGCGCCCTCGCCCATCTGGAAGGCGTAGATCGTCGAGCAGTCCGTACTCGTGCCGACCGTCTGTGCGTCCGAGATGTAGTCCGAGACACCCACGGGGATGCCATCGTAGAAGGCCAGCATCGTGCCGAACTCGTCGCGGTCAGTCTCCAGTAGCGACCCCGAAGTGCGTGCCAGCTTGTTCAGAATGCGGCGCGAGCGGCGGCTCATCAGGAGCATCTCCGGCTTGCCGCCCTGCACCTCATCAATCACCTCGTCGAGCCTGTCCAGCGTCAGCGACCCGCCGTTGGCGCCCATCGAGACGCTCTGCGCGGGGTCGGTCAACCGGTCCAGACCGTCGAACGACTTCGCGTTCACCGTGATGTCGCCCGTCACGAACGTCTGCTCGAAGAGCTGGCGCACGGCCTTGGCCTTGAGCTGGACGACAGCCGCCTCCAGGTCCTGCAGGTTCGAACGCGTGGCGATCAGGAAGTTGTCGATGTCGGCGTCGCCGCCCATGATCTTGAGCGTCACGTTGAGCTGCGTGAACGTCGGCGTCGACTCCGTCCAGGTGTCGCCGACGTCGAAGAACGCCGCGCTGGGGGCCATGTTCTCACGGTTGTACGTCAGGCCGTTCCCGACGATCTCGATGAACGGGAGCCTCTGCAGCACCGGCGAGTCCTTGATGATCGTCTCCACTACGCCGGTGAGCAGGACATCGTTGGATAGCTTGGCCGCCTCGGCCAGCGTCAGGGCCATGTCTTCCTCCTCTCTGGGCCCCGATCAGACCGGGGCCCCTACAACCACCCTTTTCGGTATGTTAGCGGATGGCTTCAGCCTTCCAAGCGGCGTAGCTCGATTCTGGGCGCCTTTGTGGCGGGCTCAAGCCGCTCCGCTACATTCATACGTTGACCCGTGCAGGAAACAGGGGCAGGAGACGCTCCACCTCAGACCGCCGCCCCAACCACCTGGTCTCCTACCCCTGTCATCGTTAAGAGGATAATAGAACATGTGTTCTGTACTGGGAAGGGGCAAATGTCACTGCGGCGATATCGGGCAGCAACTTCAACCTGACCGGTTACTGGAACGGTGTCCTTGCCTTCTCGGCCGCAGGCCACGAGTCCGCGATAGACATGTCCGGCAGCGGTGGCAATTGGGAAGGCTACATCTTTGCCCCTAACGGAAGGGCGAAAATTCAGGGGTCCTCGAACCTGAGTATCTCCGGAAGCATCGTGGCAGACAGGGTAACTGTCTCCGGTAGCGACTTTTCGCTCAACGCATCCGATCTGCTGGCAGGGATCGCGGCACCTCCCAGCTACCGCCTGGTCGAGTAGCGCCACCGCCCGCAACGCGACCAAGCAGCGGCCCGGCGGACACTCGCGGCAAATCCCATGACACGCGTGCGCGTTATGATACCTGGGATATGCGCGCACGATTCGCTGGGCATCGGTTTGACGCCCTCGCCCTCGCCATCGTCATTTTCGGCTCGACGCTTGTTATCGCCGTCGTGGGCGTTATGGCGTACCTCGCGATCGACGATTACGAACCGTTCTCCTGCCTGGAGCTGGCCAACAAGGCCGACAACGCGAGCATGCCCGAAAAGTCCGCGCTCTGGGACGACTACGCCCTGCTGTGCGGCTAGTGACCTAACACCGTCAGTAGATGGTGCCCTCGGACAACCGCCGCCCGATAGCCGAGCGCACGCTCTCCAGAATCCCCTTGACACGCCTGCGCAGGTGACGATAATGGGTATAGGTTCCGGGTACGGCGTTGAGGGGGCGCCGAACAGGGAGGGTGATATGCAGCGAATACGAATCCCCCGCGGTAGCGCGATCTGGCTGGCTGCGCTTCTCATCCCCGCTCTGGCGTTTACCCTTCATCTCTGGAACACGAGCAGCGGCGCCACGGCCGTCGCCGTCCCCCACGACGCCCAGCTCGCGCGCATCGGCGGCCTGCCCAAGCAGCTCAAGCTATCGCCCGGCGCCGTCGAGTCGGCCACAGCGCGCATCGTCATCGTCAATCAGGGCGATCACGCGGAGACGATCGGCGTCTACCTCATCGTACTGCCGCCGCCGGACGGCCGCTGCTGGATAACCGCCCCCGCTCTTGTCGACGAAGCGACGCTCAACGCCGGCCAACGCTCGACGATCCTCTTCCCGATGAACTTCATCTGCCTGGACCCCGCGGCCGCGGATGGCGAGTACTTCTCGTTCAAGGCGATCGCCGATCACGGTGCGGACGACCTCGCGGCCTGCGACACGCGCGGGGAGGCCTTCAGCGGGGTCTGCAACGTCGCGCTGGCGAACGACGACGACGACGACAGCGACAGCACGAAGACGCGCTCGCTGCCGAAGGTGGTCTGGATTAACGACGGCGCCACGCCGATTACGACGACGCCGACGCCTACGCCCAGCCCATCCCCAACAATGCCCGGGGAGCCGACGGGCGGAACGCCGACGCCCACGACAACACCAACACCGCCGCAACCCGAGTGTCCGGGCGCGACGGCGCCCCCGGGCGGGACCTGCCCGCCGTGCCCCGGCCTTCTCGTCTTCGCCGGCGTCCCACGCGCCGCGCTCTCCACCTGTATACCCACAAACACACCAACGCCCACGCCGACCCCGTCTCCCACACCCACGTCTACGTGCATTCCTGGACCTCCTCCCCGGTGCTGTCCCGGGGGTTCTACCTGCGACCCAACGCCCTCGCCGTCGCCAACACCCACACCGACACGAACGCCGACGGCCACACCGACGGCCACACCGTCACCAACGCTAACGCCCACGCCGCAAACGCCCCCGTTCCCCTGCCCCGGCGCCACCGCGCCCCCAGGCGGCACCTGCCCGCCCTGTCCGGCCGCCCAGGTCTTCGCGGGCGTGCCGCGCATCGCCACATCGACCTGTCCGGCCACCATCACGCCGACCCCGACGCCGTCTCCGACACCCACTGCCGTGGCGCCCTGTCCCAGCTCGACGGTGACGGCGCCGCCCGGCGGGACATGCCCACCCTGCCCGAATTTTTCCACCTGCAACCCCACACCCACGCCCACGCCGACACCGACCGCGACGCCGACACCGACCGCGACGCCGACACCCACGGTATCGCCGTCACCAACGCCGTCGCCGACGCCCACACCGCCACCGGGAAACGCCAACGCGATGTCCATCGACACCAACACGACCGGGAATTCAGCAACGGCGCTCGGCCCGCGCGACGAGTGCAAACAGGTCGCGGCAGGTTCGACGGTCACGATCGACGTGACGATCGAGGGGGTGCCACCGTACGTCGACAACCCGCCACTGGGCGTCGTGGATGCGAGCGATCTTGGCGGAATCGTAAGTTTCACGTACGAACTGGGCTTCTCCGCGAGCGTTACCGTCTCGACGGCGGACCACAACTTCCTGCTAGGCAACAACCCCGGGACGAACATATTCGATGCCAGCAACTCCCTGCCTGACAGCGCCAGTCCGTGGATCGGCACGGTGCTGGACACGGGGACCGGCGTGCCGGAATCGGGCAGCGGCGTCCTGTCGCGCCTAACGCTAACGCTGGACCCCGGGTTTCCTGAGGGCGTCTGGGTGGTGCTGACGCTGACGAACCACGCGCACGGCGACGCCTCGGGCAACTTCTACACCCCGAACACGACGAACAACGCAATCCTGCCCGTGAACGCCCCCTGCCCGACCGTCATCGTCGACCCGACGTGGACGCCGACGCCCTCGCCGCAGTAACAGTTCGGGACGCCCAGCCGTCTTTGTCAGTGTAGGCATTGACAAGACGTAAACGTTGGGTAAAATGACGTCGCTAGTCCGTTTCCACGGATCGAACCTTGACGGCATCAGGTTGCATGTTGCCCTGTTGCTGGTGGCGTGCGCCCTCCTCGCGTCAACGCAGGGCCGCCCTGCCCTCGCCGACACGTTCACCGTCACCAAGACCACCGACACCGCAGACGGCTCGTGCAACGCCGACTGCTCGCTGCGCGAGGCGATCATCGAGGCTAACGCGAATACCGGCACGTTCGACACGATCAACTTCGCCGCCGCGACCAACGGCCTGGCCATCACGCTGAGCCGCGCCGGCACCGGCGAGAACGCCGCCAGCACAGGCGACCTCGACATCGTCAACAACCTCACGACGATCGAGGGCAACGGCGCGGGTGTGACAATCATCGACGGCGGTGACATCGACCGCGTCTTCGAGGTGATCCTCGGCAAGACGGTCTACCTGAGCGACCTGACGATCCGCGACGGCAACACCGCCGCGCAGGGCGGCGGCATCACGGCGGCGACGAGCGCCAGCCTGACGCTGACCAACGTCGTCGTCACGAGCAACAGCGCCAACGACGGCGCGGGCGTCTGGACCGCGGCAAGCACAACGATCACAGACAGCACCATCAGCAACAACCTCGCTGCGTCCACCGGCGGCGGTATCTTCAACGCCGACAGCACCGGCGTCCTGACGCTCACGGGCAGCACGCTGAGCGGCAACAACGCCGGCGGCGCCGGCGGCGGGGGGCTGACCAACTATCACAACGCCTTCCTCACGAACGTTACTGTCAGCAGCAACTCGTCCACGAACAGCGGTGGTGGCGGCGGCGGCATCTACAACCACACGACGACGAACCTCGAGCTTACGAACGTCACGATCAGCCACAACACGGCGGCCTCGGCCACGGGCGGCGGCGGCATCCGCAACAGCAGCACCGCGACGGCCCACCTCTGGAACACGATCGTCGCCAGCAACACGGGCGGCGGCGGAAACTGCAGCACCGGAACGGGTCACGTCGCGGTGACCGAGCACGGCGACAACCTGGACAGCGCCAACACGTGCGTCTTCGGCTCCACCGGCGACCTGATCAACACGAACCCGAGCCTCGGCGCGCTCCAGGTCAACGCCCCGGGTACCACCGCGACGCGCGCGCTCCCCGCCGGCAGCCCCGCCGTCAACCACAATGTCACCGGCGCCTGCCCAACCTCCGGCTGCCCGACGGCCGACCAGCGGGGCGTGGCCCGGCCCCAGGGCGGTACGGCGGATATCGGCGCCTACGAACTCCAATCCGGACCAACTCCAACCCCGGGGCCGACAGCGACGCCCACACCTACGCCCGGTCCCACGCCAACCGCCACTCCAACGCCCGGGCCAACGCCTCCGCCGGATACCGATGGCGACGGTGTGCCGGACGCGAGCGACAACTGTCCGGCCGTGCCCAACGCCTCTCAGGGCGACATGGATTTTGACGGCGTCGGCGACGTCTGCGACCCCGATACGGACGGCGACGGCGACTTCAACAACGTCGACCCGGACGACGACAACGACAAGGTCTTCGACATCGACGAGATAAACTGCGGCAGCAGCTCAGTGAACCCCGCAGCCCGGCCGGAGCGAATCGACGGCATTTTCGACAACGTGAGCGACGACGGAGACGCTCTGGTCGACGAGGCGCTGTTGCCGGGGGCGGCGAACTACGACTGCGACGGCGATGGCTACAGGGGCTCGGCCGAGGCGGCGATCTTCGCGCCGGCGACGACGGGCGACCAGGACCCGTGCGGCACGAATGGGTGGCCGGCGGAGCTGACGGCGGCGGGGGTGGACACGGCGAACAAGGTGAGCCTGCCGGATGTTCAGACATTCCTGACACCGCTGCGGCGCTTGAACACGAGTTCCGGCGCCACGAACTTCAGCGCGCGCTGGGACCTCGTGCCGGGCGGCCTGGGTGAGTGGATCAACGTGCAGGACATGCAGCACCTGACGTTCGTCACGCCACCGATGCTGGGCGGGACTACCCGCGCCTACGGCGGCCCCGTCTGCCCCTGGGCGCCGTAACGGTAGGGGCGTAACAACCGCTGTAGCACACCGCCCATCCCGCAACGTCGCTCGGTTGCTACGCCCGTACGCCGCACCGTCCACTGACGCCCCTTCCGGTTGGCCGCACCTCGCTGGCGCGGGCCCCGGACCGCGGAGGGACGCGCCGCGAGGCCACGCAGTCGGCCATCACCGTAAGGGCGTAGCAACCGTTGTAACAAATCGCCCATCCAGCAACATCGCTCGGTTGCTACGCCCGAACGCCCCGCCGTCCGCTGACGCCCCCCTCCGGTTGGCCACAGCCGCGGGTGCCGCGCCTGGACAGGCTCGTGGCGATCGCTACCCCAGCCTGCGGTATAATCCCGCCAGCTTCGCCAATGAAACTCGCCGCTATCCTCATCGCCCTGACAACCCTTGCGCTCTTGCCTACCGGACGCGGCTACGCCAAAGAAGAGCTGATCGGCGACGGCGGCTTCGAGTCCGGAACCATCGCGCCGCCCGACCCGGTGGGCCAGCCGGTCACCTACGGCAGCTGGATCGCCGACCAGCCGGGCGCTGGCCCATCCGTGGCCGCCGCCGTGACGTCGCCCGTCTTCGCCGGCGCCTACGCCGGCCAGGTCGATACGCGAACGTCCGAGGGCGGGCGGTTTATCTACCAGGATATCGAGCGCGGCACGTCCTGCTTCGTCTGGACGTTCCAGCTCTACCGCGAGGAGGGCAAGAACACGGCGGAGCTTCTGCAGGATTGGGACCGCGGCATGGGCCAGGCCAGGTTCGTCACCGCGCTTACCTTCAGCGACAGTGGCACCGCGTTCTCCGGGTGGGGACTCTCTCTGAACGCCGCCGCACTGACGAAAGAAGTGTGGCACGAGATCTCGGTCGAAGCAGATGGTCCCGCTCTGAACCAGACACTTCTCATCGATGGCGCGGTGGCCGGCGTGATCGCTCCCACCGTCGCCGACACGGTCCCCCAGACGATCATCCTGGGCGACGTGTCGGGCGTCGCCGATAACGGCCTCTACACCTACGACGATGTCTCGCTGATCGGCCGCGAGTGCGATAGCAGGGCCTCACCCGCAGCGGCTACGCGTTCGGCGTCAGCGTCCGCCCTGCCACGCCTGAGGGGCGACGAGCGCGGCGCGAACTTCCCCTGGTGGATCGTAGCTGTCGTCCTGATCGCTGGCGGCTTGATTTTCTTCTTCGTCTGGCGTCGCCGCCGTAGCAGCAATCAAGAATCGTAGCTCCGCCGAACAGAATCGTAGCTCGGTGCCTTTAGGCTCCGAAAACCACAGCCGTAGCCACCTAACGCCGCCCCAGTTCCAACAGCCCCAGCTTGATCTTCTCCGAGGGCGACAGGACCGAGAGGTCCGCGCCGCGCCTAACGGGCGCTCCGGCGGGCACGCGCGCCGACTGGCGCTCCTCCTCGATCCGCTGGCGTAGCCGCGTCGCCACTCGTTGCGCGGCCTCGAAGCCGCGGTCGATCTCCTCCAGGGTCTCGGCTTCCGGCACCAGCTCCGGCAGCACGTCGGGCGCAGCGGCCAGCTTCGCCTCGCGGTACTTCAGCGTCGCCGCCGTCAGGCGCGTGCGGACATCCGACACCTCGCCTTCGAGCACCGAAATCTGCCCACGGGCGGCACTCAGCTCCGCCTCTGCGCTCTCGGCCCGCGCACCTGCTTCGGCAGCCGCGGATTGCAGCCCCTCGACCTGCGCCACCACCTCGGCAAGGCGCTCCTCCGGACCGGGATCGGTTGTCTCTTTGCGTGTCATCTGTTACCTCCTTTGTACAACAGACTAGAACATCTGTGCTTGTCTGCGCAAGGAGTACCTGTCACAAAACGTGGCCGCGACGTTGCCACCGTGTCGCGCGCACGGTACGATGCAACGCGTGAAACACCTGTACCTCGTAGCGCCGGCGCTGCTCCTGCTCGCCGGTGCCGTCGCCTGCTCAGACTCAGGTGGAGGTGGTACTGCCACCCCCTCAGCGCCGCCAGACGCGCACAAAGGCCCTCACATTCGAGGCGAGATCACGCAGTTCGAAGCGCCCGTCGAGGGCAAGTCCACCGGCGCCGTCGTCGTCGAGGGCGAGATCGACAAGGACACGCTCTACGACAAGGCGATTCTCCGCTTGACCGAGGCAACAACCTTCTTCAAACGCGCCGGTTCGAACGATTCGGCCGCGACCGTGAAAGACCTGGCTGAGGGCGTCCGCGTGGAGATCACGTTCGAGGGGCCGATCTCGGAGATCCAGCCGGTGCAGTCGCGCGCCGGCAAAATCGTCATCCTCGAATAACGGCCCACACCCCAACGTGGGCCGGTGCGGCCAACACACAACGTAGGCCGGTGCCTTTAGGCACCGACAAGGGCGGTTCTATTCGCGCGACAACGCTATTGGGCGCTCCGGCGCGCCCTCAACAGATCGCCGTAGCGCCACACAAACAGAAGTGCCCCGGACCAACGTCCGGGGCACGAGCGGCGCGCTTATGTCCCCTCCCTACCCGATTCTAGCTCCCTACCTCGGTCATGCTCACTGTACCCTCGCCGGACCAGCCTGACAATAAACTTTGGTCGCGAGTTAGCGTAAACTTTGAACCGCCGTGTCATAAACCACTGTAGGGCGATTCCGGCATCGTTTCCGCACGTGTACGGCCACCTGCGCTAAACTGTCGCCGTTGGAGGAACCATGCCTACCGTTGAGACCGTACTCGGACCGATCGACGACTCCGCCCTGGGCTTCACCCTCAGCCATGAGCACGTGCTCGTCATGATGGGCGCGGACAACCGCGTCTATCCCTGGCTTTTCAACTGGGAGCGGACCAGGGCGAACGCCGTTCGCGAATTGAGCGAAGCGAAGGCAGGCGGAGTCGACACGGTCATCGACCTAACAACGCCGGACCTGGGGCGAGACGTCGAGTTCGTGCGAGACGTGGCGCGCGCCGCCGGCATCAACGTCGTCGTCGCCACGGGCATCTGGCGCGACGTGCCGCGCTCGTTCTGGGACCGCAGCCTGGACCGCATCGCCGACATCTTCGTCCGCGAGATCGAGGTCGGCATCGCGGACACCGGCATCAAGGCCGGAGTCATCAAGATCGCCAACGACGCCGAGGGCGTGACGCCGCAGGCCGAGCGCGTGTCGAGGGGCGCCGCCCGCGCCAGCAAGCGCACCGGTTGCCCCATCAGCACGCACCACTGGGCGCCCGCCGAGGTCGGCCGCCGCCAGGTCGAGATCTTTCAGGACGAGGGCGCGCCGATGGACCGCATCTGCATCGGCCACAGCGCCGACACCACCGACGTCGCCTATCTCGAATCGCTCCTTCAGGCGGGAGTCTACCTCTCGATGGACCGTTATCCGGGCCGAGAAGGCCTGCCCGACTGGCGGCAGCGCAACGCCACGGTCAAAGCCCTTGTCGACCGCGGCTGGGCACACCGCCTGATGCTCGGACATGACTACGCCCCAGCGCCCGTATCGGCGCGCCACCGGGACGACGGCAGCGAGCCCGAGCGCACCCGCTACCTCTTCCTGTCCACGGTGGCCCTGCCGGCGCTGCAGGCCGACGGCGTCAGCCCCGAAACGATCGACACGATGATGCGCGAGGTACCGCGCAGGTTCCTGACGGGCAGCTCGTAAGGGGCGCTCGCCCCCTTCCTAGGCCCGGCTAAGGCGCTCCAGCACTGGCCGGTCGATCAGCCCTGCCGACAACCCCTGCATAATCACGAACGGCTGCATGAGCGGATTTACAAACCGGAAACGAAACCGGTGTTTCGCCCCAACTTTCTGTAACACATGGCCACGCGTTGGTTCGCAGAAGTCGTTCAAGTGCCGTGAGAACGTTGGAATGTCGTAATTCTTACCCATTACAATGGTCATAGGTTCCCTCACGTCAGCGGCGGCGAAATAGCCCAAGTCATCAGACTTCGCCAGAGCACAAGCCAGGAGAACCTGAGTATAGAGGTTTTCCTTTCGCGGACTCATTGTCGCCTTGTGATAGACGCTCAAAATCGTCTGCTGGGCTTTCGTTATCGCCTTGGTTATCGCAGATTCCACGTAATGCATGGTGATTTCTGTGTGTCCATAGTCGATCGCTTCCCTAGCCGCGGAGAGACCAAGAAGGTGAGTGTAATGGGGTAGTCCTTGCGAGAGGAGGGTGATGTACTCCAGCGCATCCGTCTCCACCTTCATGTCGACTCTGGAGAGAGCGTTTCGGACGATCTGATTCAGCTCCTCACGAGACATCCGAGGCATCCTCACCTGTACCATCGCTCGCTCAACAGACTGGTGCCCCTGGATCAACTCGTCGACCGTGTCGGCAACCCCTACCACGACAAGTGTGGCTGGAACCGAATGGTCTGACAACATCTTGATGGTGTCGGCAAAAAGCCTGCTAACTTGACCATTCGGGAGGCGATCGAACTCATCAATGATTACTATCAATAGACTGCGCGTGCCCAAAAACGACAGTGTTCTGCGAACAATGTCCGGGGTGATTTCCTCGGGAAGGTCATCGGCAACGCAAATCGATTCCGTGCTCGGCTGGGCGGCGAATCCCATCCCTCGAATCTTTCTGGCGATCTCTATTTCCGATAGAATCTTGCGCCACAATGCAGAATAGTTGTCAGTGCCGTCGCAGTTCACGTGGGGGGCTAGGATTTGCTCTCCTGCCGTTTCGAGATAGTCGGACAGCACGTTTGCCAACGATGTCTTACCAACACCACGCTCGCCGAAGATAATCGCATGCTGCCCTCGCTGGTTTATGGAATCGATGACGTCGCGTAGTTGCTGGGTCCTGCCAGCGAAAAGTGCCACCTCGTCGATAGGCGCCGCAGGACTAAAAACGCGCCCCACCTCGAGCCCTAATTTGGTCTGTTCTTCCATCGTCAGACCCACGATACACCTACCATGTTCCTCCTAGTTAGGGGCCACTTTGTGCTAATTACGTGTATGCTTCCACTAATTACGTATAGCCTACTGCTAGTCGCTGCGTCAACGCCTGTCCATCGCCTCTATCTCTTCTAAACCACCTCATCATCCTCTGATTGCTGATTGCTCGCCACTCCCCGCTCCTCCTCCCGCCAGCGCTCCCACTCCCCGTCCGGATCGGCCACCTCAAGCAGGCCCGCCGCCGTCCGCCGCGAGTGGATGCCTGAGGCCACGAGGCGGGCTTCATCTTCAACCAACCGCGAGCGGTCCTGCGGCAGCACCGGGCCCCAGACGACCCGGGTGCGGTATGGCCCCAACCCTCCCGCTCGCCCTGAGGTATCGAAGGGTCGCCCTGAGGCGTCTCGAAGGGTCTGCTGCTCCAGGATGCGCAATATCATCTCGTTGCGTCGCCGGAAGGCCGCGCCCCGGATCAGCCGCTTGCGCTGGACCTTCTTCAGCAGCGGGTCCAGTTCGAGCTGCAGCGCGACGCCGGACAGCGCCTGCCTCGTCTCGCCAAAGGCGCTGCGCGGCACCTCGGCCAGGTCGTGGAAGGCCCGTAGCACCAGGTTCGCGAAGTCGACATGGAGGCCAACACCGCCGCCCTGCAACAGGTCCAGCAGGTAGGCCCGCGCCTTCTCCGGTATCTCCCAGACCGCGCCCGGCTGCACCGCGATGTCCTGCGCCTCCGTCACGTTCTCCAGCACCGCGATCGGGTTGCCCGAGAGTTCCAGGATCATCGACAACTGCGACATCGCGCGGTTCAGCTCCCGCAGAGGCTCCTTCAGCGCCACGAGGTCGGACACGCCCCAGAACTGCTTCGGCTCGCGCACGTTAGGATAGATCACGAAGGGGATGAAGCCGTATGGATTCACCCGCTCCTCCAGCGGCGCGCCGTTCAGCCACAGCGCGAACGACTCGTCGGTCCACACCTCGATGACCGTGTGCTCCGCCCGCTTCGATCGCGGTCGCTGCCCCAGCAACGCCTCCACCTCATCGTGAACAAGTATGTACCGCGAGGCTACCCGCCAGACCCGCGAAGGGTCGTCCCCCAGCGTCCAGGCGTAGAGCCCCTGCACGTCCGGCGCAGACACCCGCACTCGGCGTTGCGCTGCGTCCCAGGTCACCTTGTAGGCCGCGTCGCCCAGCACCGAGCAATCGATCTCATTGTCGAAGTCCAGCTGGTCGAGGGCGTTCACCTCGTGCACCTCGCGTAGCACCTGCTCCACGCGGCGTGACTTCGCCAGCGCCGCCTCCGACCCGTCCTCAGGGTCGACGACGAACGACAGCCCGGACATCGTGTACGACGCCGTCTTCTCGATCACCGTCCGGGCGTAGTTCAGCGTCAACCGCCGTTCCCGCCGACGTTGAGCCTCCAGCCACTGCCGCCCCTGGTAGAACTCCAGGTTCTCCCGGTAAGCCCGCAGCCGCCCCGCATCCATCCGCGCGATCTGCTGCGGCAGTGGAGGCGCGGCCCCGATCCGGCCGTCTCCGCTGATTGCTAGTGTTGTTACCACCTCGCCACCTCCTCGTGATTAGTCTTTAGAAAATGGACTTAGGACATAAGACCTAGGACCAAGATCACCATTGCGATTTCGCGATCAGTCGCGCCAGCATCTTGCAGACGATCCGATAGTCTGCTTCTAGCTCACTCGCCTCTGGTGCCGATATGTAGTCAAGCGCGCATGCCACTTGAACATGTACAATCATCTCATTCGCAGAACCCAGGGCATTCTCCAAATAGGCTCGGAATTGACGAGACGACCGGCGCTTGCCGTATCCCTCCGCTACGTTGGTGGGTATTGACTTGCTCGCCCGTCTCATTTGCGACGCGAGATCGAATTTCTCGTAGACAGGGAGTTTCAGGGCGACTGCGTGGACCGGCCGGAGCAGCGCCATCGCCCGTTGAAATGCCTCGATATCCTCGTAGCCATGAATTGGCACTCTTTCCGATGTCATCTGCCAAGTCCTAAGTCCTAAGTCCTAAGTCCAAATCACCCCGGCACATACACGTACATCACGACTACCGCCAGCAAGGTCAGCCCCAGGTACCCCGCCGCCTGCATCACCGCCCGAGCCACCGAATCACCCTCCGCCTCCCTCCTGTCTCGCCGCATCGCCTCACGCACAGCGCGCCTCGCTTGCCAGCGACGCCGGCTCCTGCGACTCCAGGATACGGAAGATCGAGCGGTGCGAAAGCCCGAACCACTCGGCGATGTCGGGTATCGGCACCCCGTTGTCGCGCAAGAGCGCGATCTGTCGGTCGCGGTACGAGTTGATCATCCCGCGCAGGCCTCCCGGCTCCTCGTAGCGGCAACGCGGCAGGGGGCACGTAAGGCACTGCTCATGGATGTCGCAGCCGTCGTCGCGATAACGCGTCTGCTCCGGCAGCGAGTCCCCGCGCACGCGCTGATAGCGACGGCGGACGCGCGCGCCGGCACGCAACTTCAAGAGCACCGCCATCGGCATCTCCAACTGGGCCATGATTTCTGCGACCATTGGCGACATTTCACTCCTCCTTTGTTAGTCGCTGCAATTGCAAATTCCTCATCCCCACAACCCCGAAAAGAAGCTGGGGGACAGACCCCCGGCCGGGCGGCGCATTTCTCTGGGCGATCCCTGGTCCCTCAGCCGCCCCCGCGCCACCCTCGGCCGCCCCAACCCGCGCGACGCGGCCAGCGCCAGCGCGAGGCTCACGACGTAGTCGTCATGCCCGCGGGACGGCTCCACGAAAAAGTTCATGCTCTGGTTCGGCCTGTAGGCGACGCGCGCCAGCTCCATCTCCCGCCAGAACTGCGTGTACTCGGGCGAGCCGTCCGCGGCGTACATCTTCAGACGGCCGCCGTTCACCGCCGCGATCAGCTCGTAGCCGAGTCTCGACTTCGACTCAGCCGTGAAGCGCAGCGGCTGGACGATATCGCCGCCCAGCGTCCGGCTCAGCAGCCGCGACAGCGTCTCGCCGAGGCCCGTCGCGTCGACGACGAGGCAGCGGACGCGCCACACCTGCCCCAGTACGTCGGCCAGCCGGGCGAACAGCTCGTCGTGAGGGACTCCCTTCAGCGATAGGTGCTCGTCAATCTCCAGCCGTGGCTCCTGCACCAGCGCTCCTACCCGCGGCAGGACAACACGCCCGATCGTGAGCACCGTCGCATCCCGGCCGGCCGCGCCCGACTCGCCGGCCAGGTCCAGCCCGGCCACGTACACCTCGCCCTGCTCCGGCGCATGCCGGCGCGCGTGATCGCCCTGTAGCTGTCCCTTCTGCGCCCCGCTGAACAACCTGCCGCCACCGGCAATCGTCTTCAGCGCATACTGCGTGCGAAATAGCGGATGCTCCTCGCCCAGTCGCGCGCGTTCCGCCTCAACGTACTGGGCATAGACGGGGCTGAATTCGGCGACAGCGGTCCAGTCAGCGCTGAAGTGCCGGCGGATACCGTCCCGCCGTTCAGCCTCGAGGTTGGCCTGCACCGTCTCCTCCAGAAGCGTCGATTCATCCCAGGGCGTCCCGTAGAGAACTGTCGTAGCGCCGGTGGCAGCGGCCATGGGCCGGAACTCGCGCTCGAACTTCTCACGGTCGACGTCCTGCGCTTCATCTACCTCCAGCAGCAGCTCGGCCGTGTGACCGACGACGTTCGCGGAGGGCTCGGCGGAGAGGAAAAGCTGGCGCGCCGCGCCTACCTGTATGGTGCGCACTTCAAGCGTTGAGATGTCAGTGAGCCGCGCCTGCACGATGTGGCTCCACAGGCGGCGGATGCTGATGCGGCACTGCGGATCAAACGTAGGCGCGCACTTTATCGCGTCAAAGGCGAACTGGTTCGTAGTCAGGAGCCGGAGCTCCACCTGCGCCGAAAGCTCGTTCTTCCCCGCCTGCCGCGCCATGACGACCGTAAACGTCAGGCCGCGGCCGTGGCGCACCGAATCCAGGATCGCCTCCCCGGCCTCCATCTGATACGGACGCAGCAGGGGCATCCCCCAACGTAGGCCGGTGCCTATAGCCTCCGGCGACGGCGCTCCGACCACCACATGTCGCTTTTCCACTACCAAAACCTCCCCCATCACCCTGCCACCCTCAACACCACCTGCGAGATCACCGCGCCGATCACGACGAAGATCAGCCCGTTCACACGTCCCTTCACATCCCCAACGTCGCGTTCTACCGACCGCAGCCGCTCCAGCACCATGGCGCGGAAGGCCGCGGCCGATATCCGGGATGAAGCACCGCTGCCGTTAGCGGCGGGACGGAAGCGAGAGATAGCTCGTTCGAGATCTGCCATTCAGAACACCTGTGCGAATCAGGATAGAACAGGCGTTCTGCGCTGTCAATGGCTTATGCGTCAAGTTAAGGACAAAAGTTCTAGCTTACAACGAATCGGGGGCGCAGCGGCACGGCCTACCGCGTGACCGTAAGGCGGCCGCTATATGAGGCCGTGCTTAGCCGCAAGCCACACAGCTCCCGCCCGGTTGGTCGCTCCGAGCTTACGGATGATCGCACTCACCCGACTTTTAATCGTGTCCTGGCTGACGCATAAAATCTCACAGATGCGCTTGTTGCTCAGCCCCTGCGTAATAAGCTCAAGCGTTAACAACTCGTCCCTCGTCAGCCTGAACTTCGCCACGACCACAGACGAGGGGGCGGCGCTCCCGTTGGCTCTGCCGTCATCCTCAATTGGCCGCACCGTGCCGAGGATGAACGGCGCTGAAGATCCGTCGGAGACCGCTGTGAAGCGCACGTGATACCGGCCCCATGATCCGTCGATGTGCCGACCGCGGCCGCGCAGGCTGAGAACCGTTCCAGGCTTCCCAACCGCCGCCCGCAACGCGTCAAACACAGTGGCACGGTCATCGGGGTGGATCAGATCAAAGGCGCTCGATCCTATCCGCTGCCGGCGCTCGGCGCCGCCGTACTGTTGGGCAACCTGGTTGACATACCTGACTGTGCCGTCGAGGTCGAGCACGAAAACCACGTCAGGACTGCGCTCCACCAACAAAGAGAAAAAAGAATCACTCCTTTGCACCGACAGCTCGCTGCCGTAGTATTTGCCGATCTGGCGACCAATGTCGGTCAGAATCCCCACGTACTCCCCATGCGCTTCTCGGGGTTGACGGCTGAAAAGCAGCACCATGCCCAGGGTTGCGCTTCCATACTGCAGCGGAAAACCCACCACTGTGCGCAGCCCAACATCTCTCAGCAGAGACCCTCGCTTGAAAGACGCGTGGTTCGGGAGATCAGAGATGCACACGCCGCCGCTGGCCCAGACCTGTCCGGGAATACCGAGGTTAGGCCTGATCGACATCACGCTGCTAAACCTCTCGAATTCCCCGAGGTCTAGATCCCCCACCTGTGACAAGCCCGCCCAGCGCGCTACTCCCGCTTGCCGGTCCACGATCCACAGTTCCCCCACATCCCAGTCCAGGAACTTACACAGCGTGCTGAGAATGCCCTGCGCCGCCGCTTGAAGCGTCGGGCAGCCCTGCATGGCGCGGCCGACCTCCAGCTTGGCGACCGCGTGCTGAACTCTTGGTTCAGCGGGTACCGCAGATTCAGGTGTCACTGGGATCCCTCCTATCGCTTCTGTGCCTGCAATCGCCGCAGTCACTGCTAGTACAGATTCAGTTAAGGTCACGCTTCGTTGGGCGGCGTGGCTGAACCGTTATGCAAGACTACCCGAACGGGTGATTTGTTGCGTCATTAGGGTGATCTTTTGGCCGAATAGCTAGACATGCCGCTCACGATCAGCCCTGACCCCCGTCTGAATCACCGGACGGCAAAGCGGAAGGCAGAACTTCGATGGCAGAACGAGACATCAAAAACCGCCGGTGGTCGCCGCTGGGGTGGCCCGGGCTTGCGGCGTTGATTTCGGCAGGGGCGATCGCCTTGATACTGACGCTGGCCCTGACACACCTCCCCGCGCACGGCGCACCGCTGCTAACCATCGAACCCCTCACCTGGAACGTCGTCGGGCTCGACAGCAATGACGTCAACACCGGCCCAAACTCGTTCCTGGCCGGCGCTCGCGTTTGCAACGTGGGCACTAGCGCTGCCACAGACGTACAGTCCGCCTTCGTGTGGGACAGCGCGAATCCCTACTTAACCCTGGCCGGGCCAGACACCCAGGGCGTCTCCACAATTGCGCCGCTGGACTGCGCCGACTTCTACTACAACATCAGGATCACGCGCACTTCGCTCGCCTTCGAGACGGCTCGCCGCTACCACATCACAGCAACAGCCGATGGTGCTGGCGTTATCAACACGCCGTCCCCAAGGGAGATTTACGTGGAACGGCTCATCTCACAGAATCGCAACCAGACGACCAGTATTAGCGGCCCGACGAACGTCGCCGTTGGTCTGACCTATCAGTACACGGTGACGAGCCGCACAGCGAATGGCGGATATGAGCAGCTGGCAAATTTCTTGGACTTTCCGACCGCGGCGTTTAGAATCCAAGCGATTGACGTTAGCTATACGGCGCCGCCGGCCGGCGCCAACGACAGGACGTATGCCGACGCCTGCGGCTGGGACCCGACGCCCGTCAACGCAACGTACCTGAGCTGCATAGGCCCACCCGTGTTTACGGGGGGTAAGGCCGGCGGTAACATCATCACTGTGTACACTGTCAAGATCCTGGTGCCGGGAAGCGTCACGCTGAGAAACCTGATCTACGATTTCTCGGGCAGCAGTTATCACTACAACAGGGACCACGCCGACGCCGCCAGCGCTATCACCATCACCGCCAGTGACCCAGCCACCCCCACGGCGACGCTGTTGCCCTCCCCTACTTCCACGCCATCGCCCACGTTTACCACAACGCCGTCGCCGACACCCTCCACCACTCCCACGGCATCTCCTACTCCAACGGCCACGCCATCACCCACATTTACCACAACGCCCTCGCCGACACCCTCCACCACTCCCACGGCATCTCCTACTCCAACGGCCACGCCATCGCCCACACCAACGGCCACGCCATTGCCTACACCAACCGCCACGCCATCGCCTACACCAACCGCCACGCCATCGCCTACACCAACCGCCACGCCTTCGTCCACGCCTTCGCCGACGCCTGCGGCAACGCCATCAGCCACGCCATCCCCTACTCCGACCGCCACTCCATCCCCCCCACCACCCGACACGCGAACGCCCACGGTGACACCATC